>Ga0196971_1000557_pt1 | contig 26173 bp, 22 predicted proteins | sample S1v_1013CmetaG_FD_148660 | JGI IMG/M metagenome (GOLD analysis project Ga0196971, IMG submission 148660) | Soil microbial communities from Anza Borrego desert, Southern California, United States - S1+v_10-13C | ecosystem: Environmental > Terrestrial > Soil > Desert | place: USA: California...
TGGGCCGACAAGGGCTATCGCGGCAATACGGATGTGCCCGCCCACGTCACGATGCACCGACCCGGGCGGCGCAAGCAGAGCCGGGCTGCGCGTCGGGCCATGAACCGACGATCGGTGATCGAGGCGGTGATCGGCCACATGAAAAACGATGGGCGTCATCTGGCCAGGAACTGGCTCAAAGGCGCCATGGGTGATGCCATCAATGCCGTCCTGGTCGGCGTCGGCCAAAACATCCGGCTGTTGCTGGCCTTCCTGAGGGCTTTTTATGCCTGGCTGATGTCCGCGCTCAGAGAACTCATGGGGATATCACTACCGCCGGTCGCCCCGGTTGTTTGACGGGCCGCCTTGATGAAGGTCCTGCCCGGACTCAGTCGCCGACCTTCAGATACAAAATCGGATTCTTCAAAGCCGACTACCTACCACTATGACGACATGACGTTTGTGGCGCATGCACCGCGAGTCATACGCCACACCACGGGACTTCGGCAAGTATGATGCGCATGCGTGGAGAATCGCGTCGACGGGCTGATCTGTGGGTCTGAAAGGCCCGGGCTTTTGTCACTTGCTTTACATTTCTTTACCCGAAGTAACTACCTTCGCTGAAACAGAAGCAGCCGAAGTCAAACAATAAAAGCCTGACCCAGCCACGAGCTTATATACCTCTATACCTCGAAGGTGCGAACGTTTGCGTCGTTTCGGGTGTCTATTTTTGATTGGACGGCAGTGAAATAGCGGCAATGAGAATCTGGAGTCTGCATCCGAAATATCTCGACCCATGCGGTCTAGTCACGTTGTGGCGAGAGGGCCTGCTTGCCCAAGCCGTACTCGAAGGAAAGACGAAGGGCTACGTTCATCACCCGCAACTTCATCGTTTTCGCACCCAGACGAACCCCGTCGGATTCATTGCCGAGTACCTAAGGGCGGTCTACGCGGAGGCGGCAAGCCGCAGTTACCAATTTGCGGCGACAAAGATCAGTCGCTCGCGGGCAAACGGCCGTATCGCTGTAACCCGTGGACAATTGGAATTTGAGTGGCGGCATCTAATCGGTAAGTTGGAAGCACGCGATCCGGAATGGCTGGCTAGGATCACCCAAGTCCGAATTCCCGAGCCACACCCGCTTTTTTGCGCTGTACCTGGCAGTGTCGCCGAATGGGAGAAAGGGTACGGTGGCGCCCAGCGACTGGGTGCAGCGGGCTCTTGAGGTTCGCCCTCAGACCATAAGTTCCGCATCCCCACTTTGCAGGCCACAACAAGGGGCAACTCGCGCCCTACACGGGCTGACCTCTTTTGACCCGCTGTTGATCGGTTCCGTGGGATCGAGGACGGGCTGGGCCGGATGCCGCTACAATCCGCCGGGCTCCAGCGACATTTCCTCAACGGCGAAGCCAAAGCTTTCGCATCCGCGGCTCGCATGCGTGAGGTAGCGGCCAAAAGTCCTCATCAGATAGATCGAGCCGAACTCCTCATATCCCATCCGCGCCACCGATTTGAGCGAGTTGAAATTGTTGGACTCCACGTAGGAGACCAGCCCGCTGTATCCCCTATCGAGATAGTGTTGCAGAGCTAGCGTCATCCCGATCGCGTGAAGCCGCTGCCCGCGGTAGCGGACGTGCGTGAACCCCTTGTACATATAGACATACTCGTGGTTGAAGCGCAGCTGCAGATCCGGAGGATCAATACGCGTTGGGCGAAACGAATACCAGCCGTAAGAGGCGAGCCGATCGCCATCACAGACGCCGTAGCACTCGTCGCCTTTTGACAGCGCCTCCTCTATGAAGCTCTCCGACATCTCGTTTTCGGGGTTAACGGCGAACTCGTGAAGCATCTTCGCGGTAAGGAAGCCCGGACGGTAGTGCTCGGGACATTTCGTAAACTCCAGATTGGCCCGCCCGATCGCCACGGCTCGTAGAATCTTGAATACTGTAAAGAGGTTTATCCCTTTCACCGCGAGATTGTGCAGTTCCTTGGCACATCCGTGGCGCCCGCCGAAAGGAAAAAGGGTAATAATCCCTGTTCTTTCCATATGTTGCACTTCCCTATCAACTAATGGATCCTCGTCAAGGATGTCGAAAATCGCGTCTGAGTTCAACACCAAACTAAATTGGACTGCGGCGGCAAGACGACGTTTTGAAGAGTTGGACTCGGGCAAAGCCGAAACTATTGCGGGGAGGATAGTATTTCAAGAAACTTGAAGACATTACGCCTGACTAACGATAGCCAAACTCCGACGCCACCCTCACACCACATCCATGCGCCAACTCACCACCACAAACCACAGCCGCGACAGCGCCGGCCTCACCTATGTTTACCCGGTCATTTCCCGCCGCTCCGGCGGGCTGTCCATCGGCATCAATCTCAACCCCAACAACGCCTGCAACTGGCGCTGCGTCTATTGCCAGGTGCCGAATCTCGTCCGTGGCGCCGCTCCCGACATCGATGAAGACCAGTTGGGAGATGAGCTGCGCGGACTCTTAAACGATGTTTTGCTGGGCGATTTCTACGAACGGTTCCAGATACCGAACGAACAGCGCGTCATCAAGGACATCGCTATCTCGGGAAACGGCGAACCGACCAGTTGCAAGACCTTCGATCGGATCGTCGAGCTGATCGGCGCGGTTTGCGGCGAGTTCGGCCTGCTCGGCAAGATCAAGCTGGTGCTCATCACCAACGGCAGCCTGATGCACAAGCGCGCCGTACAACAAGGGCTGAAACGCTGGAGCAAACTCGGGGGCGAGGTCTGGTTCAAAATGGACAGCGCGACGGCCGAAGGCATACTTCGGATCAACCAGGTCAATCTCGACCCGGAGGCCGTCCTCCGCAATCTGGAGATCAGCGCGCGGCTTTGCCCCACCTGGATTCAGAGCTGCCTATTCGCGTTTGACGACGAGCCGCCTTCTGAAGCGGAACGGCACGCTTATTTTGACCTTTTGGCGAATCTCAAACAGCGAGATGCGTCGATTCAAGGCGTTCTTCTCTATGGTCTGGCGCGCCCCTCGATGCAGACGCAGGCACCGCGGCTCTCGGCTTTACCGGAGGCATTTCTGGATGGAATCGCAGAGGCAATTCAAGCGCTCGACATCGCTGTCCGCGTGAACCGATGATTCGATCAAAAGGACACGCTTTACTCACCACGATCTGAATCAGAAGCGCATTTCCCGATTTTCCTGATGCGCGGCCGACACCCGGCACGAGGGCCAGAGCGCGTGCTCAGTCGGACTAGGTCTACCTCCCCTCTCGACAGCAAGGCCCAACAATCCAAGCCCCGCCTCAAGCGAAGCCTCAATACCAGTGGGGCCTCACTTAATCCGCATTTCTCTAACGATCCGGTAAATTGCCGTACCTCCATGTTCCAAATGTCCTTGACCTTCCGTACCGATAGTCAGGATGTGTTTTTATCGGTCTTTTACAAGCTCCTCAAAAATATTTACGACTTTTTTAGATCGTTCTGTTTAGGATATCCCGTCAGATAAATCACCATTTAAATTTGGTTTTAATCACTTCTCAAACACAGATTTCTAAGTGAAATAACTCGTCACAAATCGATTCAGGTTATTCGGGCTCAATACTTAACTGGCATTACTCTAATAGTTAATCCGCCTGTAACGCCATTCATGATCGTTACGAAATTATGCGGAAAGAAAGCACGGTCGGCTCGGCCAGGAGCAAACGTAACTCCTTAATACGGAAAGCAAATGCCGGATTTCTGCTATCGATTCGACATCGAATATCGCGATGAAATCACGCTGACCATTACTTATGACGGAAGGACACAAAATATTGGCAAGGCACAGAACCGAAAGTAATGATTTAGCTTATTGATGATTACTTTTTAGTGCAGGAGATTTCTCATGGATTTTGTGTTTCTCGTATCAGTGGTTCTGTTTTTCGTTGTTACTATTCAGCTCGTTCAGGGTTGCGAAAAGTTGAGGCGGCAATCATGAGCTGGCTTTATCTGGTAAGTGGCGTTCTCGCCCTGGCGATTTTCATTTATCTGGTTGTCGCGCTGTTTTATCCGGAGAGGTTCTGATGACCCCTAACGGTTTATTGCAGATCGCGATCTACATCGTAACCCTGTTGGCGCTGGTCAAACCGCTAGGCTGGTACATGGCCCGCGTTTATCAGGGCGAGTCGGTGGGCTTGAATCGTTGGCTTTCACCGGTGGAACGCTTGATCTACCGCGTCTGTGGCGTTAGCCCGAAACAGGAGATGCGCTGGACGCATTACGCCATTGCCTTGCTGGTGTTCAACCTTCTTGGCGCCCTGGCGGTGTTTGGTCTCCAGCGCTTGCAGCACTATCTGCCCTTGAATCCCCAGACTCTTCCGGCAGTCACTCCGGATTCGGCGTTCAATACGGCGGTCAGTTTCGCCACCAACACCAATTGGCAAGGTTACGGCGGCGAAGTCACCATGAGCTATCTGACCCAGATGCTCGGGTTGACGGTGCAGAATTTCGTCTCCGCCGCGACCGGAATGGCGGCTCTGGTGGGCTTCATCCGCGGGTTTACGCGGCGGAATGCCGAAACCATCGGCAATTTTTGGGTGGACCTCACCCGCAGCATCCTTTACATCCTGTTGCCGTTGGCCTTGATACTGGCAGTGTTGCTGGCGGGGCAAGGCGTGGTGCAAACGTTCAGCCCCTATCGGACCGTGCCTCTGCTCGATCTGGTGACCTATGAGCAAGCGAAGCTGGGTGAGGATGGACAACCGCCGAGAGATGCAAACGGCAATCCGGAGACCGAGACAGTAGAAGTGAAGGAACAGACGCTGGCCGTGGGCCCGGCGGCATCGCAAATCGCCATCAAGCAGCTCGGCACCAACGGCGGCGGCTTTTTCAACGTGAATTCGTCGCATTCCTTCGAGAATCCGACTCCCCTGTCCAATTTTCTCGAAATGTTGGCCATCCTCCTGATTCCCGCGGCGCTGTGTTACACCTTCGGCATGATGGTGGGGGACACGCGGCAGGGCTGGGTGATCCTCTCGGCCATGACGATAGTTTTCATCGCCCTGATCTTCGTCACGGTACCGGCGGAACAAAGCGGCAATCCGGCTTTAACCGCGCTGGGCGTGGATCAGACCGCATCGAGCCTGCAACCCGGCGGCAACATGGAGGGTAAAGAGATCCGTTTCGGGATCGTCAATTCCGCCCTCTGGGCCGTGGCGACCACCGCCGCCTCCAACGGTTCGGTCAATTCCATGTATGATTCATATACGCCTCTCGGCGGCATGATTCCCATGTGGCTCATGCAACTGGGCGAGGTCATCTACGGCGGCGTCGGTTCCGGCCTTTACGGCATGATCGTGTTCGCCATCGTCGCGGTGTTCGTGGCCGGGCTCATGATCGGGCGCACCCCGGAATACCTGGGCAAGAAGATCGAGGCCTACGAGATGAAAATGGCCGCAATAGTCATCCTGATTCCGCCGCTTCTGGTATTGGGCGGCACTGCCCTTGCGGTTCTCGTCGATGTGGGCAAGTCGTCGGTCGCCAATCCGGGCGCCCATGGTTTGAGCGAAATCCTCTACGCCTTTTCCTCGGCGGGCAACAACAACGGCAGCGCGTTTGCCGGGCTATCGGCGAATACGCCGTTTTATAACACCATGCTGGGACTGGCCATGCTGTTTGCTCGCTATTGGTTGATCGTGCCGGTGCTCGCCATCGCCGGTAGCCTGGCAGCCAAGAAGAGCGTGCCCGTTGGTCCCGGCACCTTGCCGACGCATACCCCGCTGTTCGTCGGATTATTGATCGGCACCGTCATCATCGTCGGCGCATTGACCTTTATCCCGGCTCTGGCATTGGGGCCGGTGGTCGAGCATTTGATCATGGTTGGCGTGAAATAGCCCCTCGGTGGGTTACGTCGCGCGAAAAGGAAGAGGCTGCTTGAAGATTCGGCGGATGCGCGCCTAACCCACCCTACAACGATCGTCGAGCACCTTGGAGACTCTGATGAGCAAGAAAACTGTGGCGCCTTCCTTAGTTGAACGCAAACGCCCTCAGGACAAACCAACGGCGGGGGCCTCGTCCGTTGACCGCAAAATCCCGCACCGCCAAAAAGGCGAAGCGCCTTCGTTAATCGACCGTAAGATCCTCAAAGAAGCCCTGCTGGAATCGCTCCGGAAACTCACGCCCTGGCAGCAATGGAAGAATCCGGTGATGTTCGTCGTCTATCTCGGCAGCCTTCTGACGACGGTGCTCTGGATCCAGGCACTGATGGGACAAGGCGAGGCGCCGGCCGGATTTATCTTCGGCATCACCGTCTGGCTGTGGTTCACCGTGCTGTTCGCGAACTTCGCCGAGGCGGTGGCCGAGGGCCGCAGCAAGGCCCAGGCGGCGTTTCTCCGCGGCGCCAAACGCGACATCATGGCGAAAAAGCTCGACAAGCCCCGCTTCGACGTCAACTATTCGAAGATCACGGCTTCCAGCCTTCGCCGGGGAGACGTGGTCCTGGTGGAAGCGGGAGATTTCATTCCCGGCGACGGCGAGGTCATCGAGGGCGTCGCTTCGGTGGACAAAAGCGCCATCACCGGCGAATCGGCACCGGTGATCCGTGAATCGGGAGGCGATTTCAGCTCGGTGACGGGCGGAACGCGCGTATTGTCGGATTGGCTGGTGGTGCGCATCTCCGTCAATCCGGGGGAAACCTTCCTGGACCGCATGATCGCCATGGTGGAAGGCGCCAAGCGGCAAAAGCCGCCCAACGAAATAGCCCTGACGATTCTATTGGTGGCCCTTACCCTGATTTTTCTGCTGGCCACCGTGACCTTGCTACCGTACTCCCTTTACAGCGTGGAAACCGCGGGAACCGGTCAGCCGATCACCATCACCGTGCTGGTGGCGCTCTTGGTCTGCCTCATTCCGACCACCATCGGCGGTCTCTTGTCGGCCATCGGCGTCGCCGGTATCGGGCGCATGATGCAGAAGAACGTGGTCGCCACCTCGGGACGCGCGGTGGAAGCGGCGGGTGACGTGGACGTGCTGCTGTTGGACAAGACCGGCACCATTACCTTGGGCAATCGCCAGGCCTCCGCTTTTCTGCCCGTCGACGGGGTTATGCAACATGATCTTGCCGATGCCGCCCAGCTGGCCTCCCTGGCCGATGAAACCCCCGAGGGCCGCAGCATCGTCGTATTGGCCAAGCAGAAGTTCGGCCTTCGGGAACGCGACATTCATTCGCTGGGTGCTACTTTTGTACACTTCAGTGCCCAAACCCGCATGAGCGGCGTCAATCTCGAAAATCGGCAGATCCGGAAAGGCGCCGCCGATGCCATTAGGGGCTACGTCGAAGATCTCGGCGGGACGTTCCCGCAAGGTATCCAAACGATGGTCACCGATGTCGCCCGCCGCGGCAGCACGCCGCTGGTCGTGGCCGAGGGCGCGCGAACGCTCGGCGTCATCGAGCTCAAGGACATCGTCAAGGGGGGCATCAAGGAGCGCTTCGCGGAACTGCGCCAGATGGGCATCAAGACCGTCATGATCACCGGCGACAACCGCTTGACCGCGGCAGCTATCGCCGCGGAAGCCGGGGTGGACGATTTCCTGGCCGAGGCCACGCCGGAAGCCAAGCTCAAGCTGATCCGGCAGCATCAGACGGATGGCCGGCTGGTCGCCATGACCGGGGACGGCACCAATGACGCTCCGGCCCTGGCGCAGGCCGACGTGGCGGTGGCGATGAACACCGGCACCCAAGCGGCCAAGGAAGCCGGCAATATGGTGGATCTCGACTCCAATCCCACCAAGCTGATCGAGATCGTCGAGACCGGCAAGCAGATGTTGATGACCCGCGGCGCGCTCACCACCTTCAGCATCGCCAACGATGTGGCCAAATACTTCGCGATTATTCCCGCGGCGTTCGCCAGCACCTATCCGGCCTTGAACGTCCTCAACGTCATGCACCTGGCCACGCCTTCGAGCGCTATCCTGTCGGCGGTCATCTTCAACGCCCTCATCATCATCGCGCTCATTCCGCTGGCCCTGAAGGGAATTCGTTACCGGCCGGTCGGAGCGGCCCTGCTGCTCCGCAACAATTTGCTGATCTACGGTCTCGGCGGATTAATTGTTCCCTTCATCGGAATCAAGGCAATCGATCTGATCCTGGTGGCTCTAGACCTTGTGTAAAAGGAATCTTCCCATGTCCGTGCACTTCAAACCCGCTTTCCTGATGCTTGTTATCTGGACCGCACTGACCGGACTCATTTATCCCGCGTTAGTGACAAGCCTCGCGAAACTCCTGTTCCCGAGCCAGGCTAATGGCAGCCTGATTAGCGATCAGTCCGGAAAACTCGTGGGATCCCAACTCATCGGCCAATCTTTCAGCGATCCCAAATATTTTTGGGGACGGCCTTCGGCCACCTCGCCGTTTCCGTATAACGGAGGCGCTTCCGGCGGTTCCAACCAGGGGCCGACCAACCCGGCGCTTGCGGATGCCGTTAAGGCCAGAATTCAGGCTTTACGGGCAGCCGATCCCGAGAATCAAGCGCCTATCCCGGTCGACCTGGTGACCGCGTCGGCCAGCGGCCTGGACCCGCATATGAGTCCCGCCGCGGCGGCCTATCAAATCAACCGCGTGGCAAAAGTCCGGCGCATAGACCCCGAAAGACTCCGTGAACTGGTCATCGAACAGACCGAATCCCGTCAGTGGGGACTTTTCGGAGAACCGCGTGTCAATGTGTTGAAGCTGAATTTAGCGCTGGATCGATTGCCCCGATGACCATCGAACGTCCCAATCCCGACGAACTGCTCGCCCGAGTTGAGCGCGACCGCGCCAAGGCCCGGCGAGGCCGACTCAAAATCTTTTTCGGGGCGGCGGCGGGCGTTGGGAAAACCTACGCCATGCTGGAGGCGGCGCGGGAACGGCGGGCCGAGGGCATCGATGTGGTGGTGGGCTTAGTGGAAACCCATGGCCGCAAAGAAACCGCCACCTTGCTGGAAGGTCTGGACGTATTGCCGACCAAGGCCATCGAATACCGCGGCGCGACTTTGCGCGAATTCGATCTGGACGGCGCTCTCAAGCGCAAGCCCTCGATCATACTCGTCGACGAATTGGCCCATATCAATGCGCCTGGGTCGCGCCATCCCAAACGCTGGATGGACGTCGAGGAACTGCTCGATGCCGGCATCAATGTCTACACGACGCTCAACGTCCAGCACTTGGAAAGTCTCAATGACGATGTGGGGCAAATCTCCGGCATTCGGGTCTGGGAAACCGTGCCGGACACTGTTTTCGAGGAGGCCGACGAAATCGAACTGGTGGATCTGCCGCCCGACGAGCTGCTGGTGCGGCTCAAGGAGGGCAAGGTATACGTGCCGGAACAGGCCAAACATGCGATCGAAAACTTCTTCCGCAAAGGCAACCTGATCGCGTTGCGGGAACTGGCCTTGCGGCAGACCGCCCATCGGGTCGATGCGCAGATGCAGGATTACCGCGAAGACCATGCGATTCGCGAGGTGTGGCAGGTCGGGGAGCGCATCCTGGTTTGCATCGGCCCCACCCCCATGGCGGAACGTTTGGTGCGCGCCGGCAAGCGCTTCGCCGCCGGCCTCAGAGCCGAGTGGATCGTAGCCTATGTGGAAACGCCCAGGTTGCAGCGTCTGCCTGCGGAAAAACGGGATGCGGTGCTGCGCATGCTGCGGCTGGCCGAACAGCTCGGCGCGGAGACTGTGACCCTGAGTGCGCCCGACATGAGCGAGGCCGTCATCGCGTTCGCCAACGAGCGCAACGTCAGCAAAATCGTGATGGGCAAACCGAGCCGGCGGGGCTGGAGACGCTGGTTGCTCGGCTCGGTGGTCGATAAGATCATCGGCAAGGCACACAACATCAATGTCTATCTCCTGGGCAGTCCCCATGCTGACGAAGCCGGGAACAGCGAAGACCAGGAGCATTCTCTCTTCCGCAAAGCGCCGCCGCCGGGGCTCCGCAAAAAGCCGCCGCAACCCGCCCATGTCAAATACCAGGGCTACGCATGGGGTTTAGTCGTCACCGTGCTGTGTACTCTGGTCGCCAATAGCATGTTCGGCCGGTTCGATCTCGCCAATCTGGTTATGGTCTACCTGCTGGGCGTGATGTTCATAGCCGCCCGTTTCGGGCGCGGCCCGTCGATTATGGTCTCCGTGTTCGGGGTCGCCGCGTTCGATTTTTTCTTCGTGACACCCTATTTCACTTTTTCGGTGTCCGACACTCAGTACCTGTTTACGTTTGCGGCCATGCTGGCAGTGGCGATCGTCACCAGCCATCTCATGGCGAATGTCCGTTATCAGGCGAAGGTGGCCACCCATCGGGAACGGCGCGCGACGGTATTGTATGCCATGAGCAAGGAATTGGCCGCCAGCCGCAGCGAAGAGGATGTTGTGCGTATTGCGGTGCGCCACATTCATGCCGAGTTCGGCAGCCGAAACGTCATTCTTTTTCCCGATGAAAACGGTCGGATCGCTTATCCTGCCGACAAGGCGCTGGACGAATCGTTGCGCGGCTGCGATTTGGGCGTGGCACAATGGGTGTACGACCATGACGAGATGGCCGGGCAAGGCACCAATACCTTGGCAGGCGCCAAAGCCGTTTATTTTCCGTTGGCGGCCGCGGATCAGGTGATCGGTGTATTGGTGATGCTGCCGGTGAACTTGCGGCGAATCTTTTTGCCGGAGCAGCAAAAACTTCTTGAGACCTTGCTGGGCCAAATCGCGCAAGCCATCGAGCGCGTCCGTTTGTCCGAACAGGCGAAAATGGCTTCGGTTCAAATGGAAGCGGAACGCCTGCGGAACTCACTGCTCAATTCCATTTCCCACGACCTTCGCACCCCCCTCGCGACCATCGTCGGTTCGGCCAGCACCTTGGCCGAAGGCGATGCGGCCCTCAAACCGGAAGACCGCCAAGACCTCAGCCGTGCGATCTGCGAGGAAGCCCTGCGGATGTCGAACCTGGTCAACAACATCCTCGACATGGCGAGACTCGACGCCGGAGCGGTCCGGCTCAATAAGCAATGGCACATCCTGGAGGAGATCGTCGGGACCGTGCTGATCCGCCTTCAGAAGCGTTTGGAAGGCCGATCGGTCAGCGTTAAGCTGCCGCGCGATTTACCGCTGGTTTATGTCGATGCCGTCATGATCGAGCAGGTGCTGGTGAATCTGTTGGAGAACGCTGTGCGTTATACGCCTCCGGGCAGTCCTATCGAAATTTGGGCTGAACTATCTCCGCTGATGGTAACGGTTTCGGTGGCGGACCGCGGCCCCGGAATTCCCAAAGGTCAGGAGGACGAAATCTTTGAAAAGTTCCATAGGACGCATCGTGAAAGCGCACAGAGCGGTGTCGGACTCGGATTGGCCATCTGCCGCGCCATTGTCGAGGCTCATGGCGGTTGGATACGCGCAAAAAATCGGGGTACCGGCGGCGCCATTTTCTCGTTCGCACTGCCGCTCGAACTATCCCCCCCAACCGTCGATTTAGAGGAAGAAACGGGACCTTGATCGTGGCGAATCCCAATCCAGTGGTCGTGGTGATCGAGGACGACCCCCCGATCCGCCGTTTTCTCCGCACCAGCCTCTCCGCCCAAGGGTTCCAGGTATTCGAGGTGGACACCGGACAGCGAGGACTGATCGAGGTCAGTGTCCGTAAACCCGACCTTGTCATTCTCGATTTGGGATTACCCGACCTGGATGGGGCCGAGATCGTCAAAAAAATCCGGGAATGGACGGCTTTGCCCATCATTATCCTGTCCGCCCGCAGCGCCGAGCAGGACAAAATCGATGCTTTGGATGCCGGGGCTGACGATTACTTAACGAAACCGTTCAGCCTTGGCGAACTCCTGGCGCGCATCCGGGTCGCGTTGCGGCATTCGGCGATGAATCCCGAAAACATCCAGCCGGGGGTCTTCACAATGGGTCGTCTAAAAGTCGATCTCGCCAAGCGGTTGGTCTATCTCGACGATCAGGAGGTTCACCTCACGCCGATCCAATACCGCCTTCTATCCGTACTGGTCAAACATCCCGGCAAGGTCCTCACCCATCACCAGATATTGAAAGAGGTCTGGGGGCCGGGCCACATGAATGATGCGCATTACCTTAGGATCTACATGAGCCAGCTCCGCCAAAAGCTGGAAGCCGATCCCGCCAAGCCGGAATACTTTCTGACGGAATCCGGAGTCGGTTATCGACTGAAGGTCTCAGCCGGTCAACCACGCTCCGCGGACGGCTGTTGAGGCATTAAGCCACCCGCGGCCCTTCGCAACACCCGCGCTTACCTTTTGCGCTCAGGCGCCCGTTAGCTCGGCATACCTTCCGACGATATAAGCCACACACGCCGTCAACTTCTTCGCATACGGAATATGCAAAAACTCGTTCGGCCCGTGGGCGTTGCTCTTGGGGCCCAAAACTCCGGTGATCAAAAACTGAGCCTCCGGGAACTGCTCGCCGAGCATGCCCATGAAGGGGATGCTGCCGCCGAGCCCCAGATAAGCCGCGTCATGCCCGTAGAAGGTTTGCGAAGCCTCGCTCGTGGCCCGCTCCAGCCAAGGCGCCAAGACAGGGGCGTCCCAGCCGGTTCCGGCCTGCTCGAATTCGACGTCGATCTCGGCGCCATAAGGCGGATCGGCGGTCAGCACCCGACGGATGATCTCCTGGGCTCTCAGGCTGTCCACCGTCGGCGGCAGGCGAAAGGACAGCTTGAAGGCGGTGTGGGCGCGCAGCACGTTGCCGGCCGACTTCAACGGCGGCATGCCGCCCTGCCCGACCACGGAAAGCGTCGGCCGCCAGGTATTGTTCAGCAGCAACTCGGCCGGATCGTCGTTCACCGGGCGAAGTGTCGGCACCGCGCTGAAGCTTTCGAGCAGACCGCCGCGCAGTATCGCCGCCGCCGCTTTCGCCTGTTCCTGCCGCTGAGCGGGAATTTCGGCCTTGAGTTCCGGCAGGCGAGTGTCGCCGGTCGCCGGATCTTCCAGGCGGTCCAGCAATTGGCGCATGATCCGCATGGACGAGGGCACGATACCGCTGGCGATGCCCGAATGAGCGGATTCCGTCAGTACTTTCACGTCGACGATGCAGCTCACCAGCCCGCGCAGGGACGTAGTCGACCAAAGGCGCTCGTAGTCGCCGGCGCCGGAGTCAAGCGCGATCACCAGCTCGGGCCGGCCGATCAGATGGGCGTAGCTTTCGAGATACGGCGGCAAATCGGGCGAACCGCTTTCCTCCGAAAACTCGATGAGAATCACGATGCGCGTGCGCTTTTGCCCTTCCAGCGCTTTCAAAGCGGCGATCGCGGCAAACAGGGCATAGCCGTCGTCCGCGCCGCCCCGTCCGTAAAGCTTGTCGTCCTTGAGCACCGGCGTCCACGGTCCGAAGCCTTCGTGCCAGCCCTCCATTTCCGGCTGCTTGTCCAGATGACCGTAGATCAGCGCGGTTTTGTTCAGATCGCCCGGAATGTCCAAGAGCAGCAGCGGCGTCCGGCCGGGAATGCTGAGATCGTGTATGGTCCAGCCGGGGATGGAATGCGCATGCAACCAGTCCACCGCCAACCGGTGCGCGCGTTCCATGTGGCCGTTTGCCTGCCAGTTGGTGTCGAACGCAACCGAAAGGTTGGGGATTTTGATGTAATCGACGAGCGTGGGCAGGATTTCGCGATCCCAAAACATATCGATGGAGTCGCGGAGCGAATCTGGGTGAATGGTCATCGGTGTGTCTTCTTAGCGTTAAGTCGTCGGTCCGAAAAGTCTGTCACAGCAGGGAACGGACAGTCCAGCGCGGCAGCCGGGATGGACTATGCTCACACAAGCGTTTGCCGTCCGCCCGCATCCTTCCGGAGGATTTCGTTGAGCTACACCATCTGCCCGAAATGCAACCACACCCGGCGGCCGGAGGACGAGGCGCCGGAAGGCACATGCCCCGCTTGCGGCATCGTTTTCCGGAAGTGGGAAAAATATAACCGGCCCACCGAATCGGTATCCGAAGAGGTCCCCAAGATCACGATCTACACGGAAGAGCCCGTCCCGGCTTGGCGGCGGATGCTTGACGATTACATCTGCCACTGCCCCAAAACCACGGCGCTCGCCTGGAGCGGACGCAGTCTGCTCTTCGCCATTCTTTCGCTATGGGGCGGCTATTTTTTCTTCCTGAGCCCCGATCGTTCCCTCGAAATAGGCGAGTCGTTTCTGCACCGGGTCAACCTCGTCTTTCACGAGGCGGGGCACGTGATTTTCATGCCGTTCGGCGACTTCATGCACATCCTGGGCGGCAGTTTGGGACAAGTGCTGATGCCGTTGATCGTCATGCTGGCCTTTCTGGTGAGGAATCGCGATCCGTTCGGAGCGGCGGTGGGTTTGTGGTGGATCGGGCAAAGCGCCATGGACATTGCGATCTACATCAACGACGCCCGAGCGCTCGAACTGCCGTTACTCGGCGGCGGCACCGGCTACGATGACCCGGACCGGCACGATTGGAACAACCTGCTGAGCCGCCTCGGATTGCTGGAATCCGACCGCTCGCTTGCCCAATTCACTTATATGATGGGGCGTCTTCTGATGCTAGCGGCCTGGTTCTGGGGCGGTCAGGTGTTGTACCGCCAGTTTCGCCGTTGGCGGAAAATGGGTTTTTAAAACGCCCATAATCCTGATAGGCGAAGCAAAAGTCAGGGTCAGGGCCTAGCCTTGGCGCCGGCCAGCTTTCGCCACACCCAGCTATTCGCGACTTCCGTGCCGAACAACACATAATGCAAGACATCCGGGTTGCGAAGGATCGATTGCTGGTGCGGGACGACCGACGAGAGCCCGGCGAACAGGATGCGGTCATCTTCGCGAAGCACGAACTCCGGAGCCGGAATCTCGACTTCCTCGGCGCCGCGCACAACCATCAATGGGACGCAGGACATCCGCCGATCCCGGTCGGCGGAATCCCGCAGCAAGGCATCCAAAGTGATTGCGAAGCGATGAATCATCTCGACGACAGCCGGGGCCTGCTGACGATCGAGCGTCACGCTCCAGGTGGCGGGAACCAGCGTGCCGGTAGCCGCGGAAATCCGAGCGACGACGCTGTCCGCCCAAGCATCGTCCTTGTGCTTGACGATAGCGAGAAAGCGGGACAGCAGCGGCGTCGTCAAAATCGCCAGGCATTCGTGCGCGATGATTTCGCTCGGCACCACCGTGAAGTCGGAATTGAAGGCTCTAAACAGCTCTCGATTCGCCTGCAAATTCTGCCGCAGTACCACGAACAGATCGGGGTTGAGCTCGCGCGCCGTGACCACGATCGCCAAGTTGTTGATATCGTTGTCGGTACCGGCAATGATTCCCACCGCCCTGTCAATCCCGGCCTCGCTTAGAGTCTCGGCCCGAGTACCCTCGCCGACGACCCAACGCCATGGAGTGCCGCGATCGGATGGCCTCGGATCGATAAGGGTCACATCCAAATTTTCGTGCTCGATATGACGAATGATCGCCTGCCCGAAGCGGCCGTACCCGCACACCAGCCAATGCCCACGAGGCGGCTCGCGCTCGGCGACCAGCTCTGTGCCCGGTAGCCCGGTCAGCCATTCGAGCAATTGGTAGGAGCCTGGAGACCGGATCGCCAGCGCCAGGTATTCGCCGAATTTGTCGAATGGGTCAATGATGTGGCGAGTACCGAACGATGCCATATTGGCGGCCACATTGACCGCCGTCGCCCGGCACAGTGCCGGAATAGCCGGGTTTAACAGACGTACCGCAATAGCGACCGCGAGGTTGGCGGAATCGTCATTGGTTAGGGCGATCACACCCACGCAAGTCCGGTGAGTCAGTCCGGCCATGATCAGGTTGTTCGGCAGCCGAGCATCTCCGACGAGGCCCGGCGCATCGGACAGATAATCCTGCAAATCGAGCTCGTTGATCCGCTCGGGATCGATGTCGATCACCACAAACCGGATATTCAAATGATCCAGCGAACGGGCCAACAATTGGCCGGTTTCCCCGTAACCGCAAATCAGGTAGAACGGTTCCCCCAGCCGTTTCACCGAACGCTCGAAGCGTTGTCCGGTCAGCGCCTGACTGAAACCGCGGTCTTGAACCACGGCCAGCAATTTGCCGATGGCGTAGGCCCAACCGATCACGGACAGAAAAATGCAGAAGATGACCCAAAGCCGCTGCGCATCGGTGAAGGTGCGGGGAATTTCACCAAAGCCGATGGTCGTGGCCGTGTAGCTGATGAAATAAAGCGCATGGAAGAAATCCATCCGCCAAGGATTTCCCTGCGCATCGATACCGGGAATCAACACCAGCCCGCCCACTGAAATCGCGAAAATCGCGATCAAAACGATGAGCGGCGCCCGCATGTGGCGAAGCGCGACGAAAAACGCGGTATTGACCGGGTTCGGGTTCATCGGCGCAGCATCACGGTTTCGGCGATCAGGATCGTCACCGAAATGAGGTTCGCGAGCATCGCACCGCCGGCCAGCGATACCACGCTGGCCATCGCGCCGGGTGTCAGTCCCTCGGCCGACATGTACACCGCATAAGCCCAGGCCACGGCCGCGGCGATTAGCTGAAGATCCGCAACCAGGCTGGTGGCCAGATGAATCGCGCCGATTTGGGTGCGATCGCCGAATTTGAGCACGGTGGCGATCAGATTCACCACGATGGCGGCGAACAATTCGGAGACATGATGAAGATGAGGCTTGTCGATTTCGCCGATGAAAAAGCCGAAATTGAGCGTGGCGGCAAGAACGATGAAGAACCCGAAGACGACTTTTTCCAGATTCATGGAGCTCCTCTCAGTGAAAATGGCCTTGGGGCACGAGTCGTGATTATATCCAGAGCCCCGGCTATTCACCTTAAGGAAGTTTTCATTCAGTTGATCGAGGTTGCAAACGGCGTCTGAAGGATGACCCCGATCCGCACGCCGCAACGGGATCTATCCGAAGCCGTTTTCATACAGCCGACGCCTCGACGGCAAACCGTATAAACGTCTTCCGAACGGGCAAAAAAAGACCCGGGCTCAGCCGGGTCAGTCTTCTTCTCTGCGTGTCAACTACCGTTACAGTTCAGCTTAGCCCAAGTCTCTCCAGGTGCAAGTCGCAAAAGCACTCATGGCAGATCGAACACAAGTACTTCGGCATTGTTGCCGCTTTCGAGCAACAAGCCCGATTCATCGGTAACGGCGATTCCATCGCCCGCATCAAGCGGGTTTCCGTTCAGTATCGCGCTGCCCCTGGCCAGATGGACATAGACCCGACGCCCTGGCGCGATCTCGTAGCGCAACCCGGAGTCCGGGCTAACCCGGCCTGCCAAAACGATCGCATCCTGATGAATCGTCAACGAGCCGTCCCGGCCATCGGGCGAGACGACAACGCGCAGCCGGCTGGGACTTTCTTCGAATCCGAAAGAGCGCTGTTCATAGCTCGGCGGTAAGCCCTTGAATTTCGACTCGATCCAAATCTGAAGAAGATGGACCTGCTCCTGATCCGATGGATTGAATTCGCTGTGGGTTATGCCTGTCCCTGCGCTCATTCTCTGCACTTCACCCGCCCGGATCACCGAACTGTTGCCCAAGCTGTCCTTGTGCTCCAGTGCGCCTTCCAAGACATACGTGATGATTTCCATGTCCCGGTGACTGTGAGGAGCGAATCCCTTCCCCGGCGCGATGCGGTCGTCGTTAATCACGCGGAGGACGCCGAAGCTCATGTGCTGTGGATCGACATAGTTTCCGAACGAGAAGCTGTGAAAGCTATCCAGCCAGTCCAGGCGGGTACGGCCGCGCTCGGAGCTCTTTCTGATTCGCATCATGGCGGATTCTCCTCCTGCTGTGGCAGGCAGATTCAAAATATTACGCTTATGCCAGATTTGAAACGTGCGGAGCCGGGATGATTCCCGAGGATGATGACAAATATTACTTGCCTGCACCGGGCCGCACGCGCGGATGGTTGACGTCCCCCGATTCGGTTGGCTATAACCTCTTTAAATCCGCGCAGGAGCCGCCATGACCGAGCGCTTCGTCCTCGATACCAGCGTTTTCACCAACCCGGACATCTACGCCCAGTTCGGGGTCGATTCTCCGAGCGCCATCCTCGGTTTTCTCGAATTGGTCCGCCGGACGTCCGTGGAGTGTTTTATGCCGAGGTCGGTGTACGACGAACTTCGTCTCATGAAAAACCTCGGCGAACTGCCGCCGGCGTTCGAGGCCAGCGTGCGCATCCGCTCGCCGCGAAAGTTCAACCTGCAGATTCCCGCCCAAATCGTTTACGAACTCATCGAAGAAGTGCGGCGACGCATCGACCGCGGCCAGCACATCGCCGAAGAATACGTCAAGGCAGCCCGGGAAACCGGCGAAATCCAGGATGCGGGACGGGTCATCAACCGGCTCAGGGAACGTTACCGCGAAGCGCTGCGGCAAGGCATCATCGACAGCCGCGAAGACATGGACGTGCTGCTTCTGGCGTACGAGTTGGACGGCGTCTTGGTGTCCGCGGACGAGGGCCTTCGGAAATGGGCGGACAAAGTCGGCGTCAAAATCCTGATGCCGGAAAACCTCCGCAGCGTGTTGGATACGCTAGTCGAATACCATTTTCCCGGCCAGCCAGTCGCTTAGTAAGCCGTTCAGCGACGGATAGATCCGATCGAACTCCAGCAGCCAAAACTCACCGTCCGGCTTCAACTCCCGCTGGACGACCTGAACGTGACCCGCCGCCCGCTTCAGATATTGAATCAAATAGCGGGCGTTTTCCGGATTGCGGAACCGGCACCGGAAGCGGTGAGAAACCCGGCCTTCGCGATGGTGCTGCCGGATGGCCTCCCGCAACCCATCCAGGAACGCCGCCCCGGCCCTTCGGTTCAAATCGTCGGATCGCTCCAGTTCCTGTTCGTCGGCAAACAAAGCCAGCCTCAAGATCCGGCTGGTGAAATATTCCGGCGACAAATCCAGCAGGCTGTAGACGCTGGTTCGGATATCCGAAAGGTTGGCGCTGGCGGTGACATGTTTGGTGCGCCGCTGGCGGGGCGAATCCTCCTTGAACACGGCGCCTTCGCGCTCCTCTTCGTCGAGCCGCTTCAAGATAGCCGAAATGCGTTTCACATCGCCCGTGTCGAAGCGTCCGAAGATCTCGACGGACGGCAAGGCATACCGGCGGATCAGCTCGATTTTCTCGTCTTGGGACAGAAAGCGCGGGCTGTTCCGCCGCATCATGTCGAACACGAACAGCTTCACGTCTTCCGGAATGAACGGCGGCGCACTCTCCATGTAGGGATTGTCCGGCCCCGCGACCTCGGCGCAGAGCACCAAATCGGGCTGGTCGTCGAAAATCGCCGTGTCCAGCAGATCCGGGAGGCGATCGGTCACAAACGGGCAAACGTAACCGCCGCGGGTCAGGGCGATGGGACTACCCTGGATTCGGGCGACACGGATATTGAAACCGTCGATTTTCTCCTCCATCCAAAAAGGACCGGAGAGTTGCTTGGCGAGGCCGGTTTGCAGCGCGAGCAGCCGTCCGATGGGCGGATAGCCGTAAACGGTTCCTTCGTCGAATACGAGGGTGCCGCGTGCAATATCCTCGAAATCGTGAATGAACCGGACATAGTGCAAATCGCCGTTTTCAGCATCGGTTGCTTTGCCCGATTGCATCGCACGTTGAATCCGTTCGGCGTCGATTGCGCTTTTTGGGGTCACGATTCGTAAGCTCCGGAATGGAGGGACATCAACACCTTAGGATAAATAAACCTCTAGGGGGGCTGTGGCAACCCGTTTGAATCCTGGTACATCGGCTTTCTGTATATCGCCTTCTCGCGAAAGCGATTGTCAAACGCCCCAGTCCTGGACTAACGTGAGGAAATAAAATTTTTTCTCCCGAAACACCATGTCTAAGACCGATTCTCGACCGTCAATTCAGGCCCAAGTGAGCGAAAGCACCCAAGAAGAGGCAATGAAGGTAGCCAGGAGCATCCAAAAACCGGGGCAAACCAAGGAACAGACCAAATTGGTGGCGCAGGGAATCGCCAAGGGCATCGAGCTCTACAAGAAACAGCAGAGCGCCAAAGCCCGGGAACGGGACAAATCGCGCAAGAAGGCTCTCAAACTCAAACAAGCCGAGTCGGCCGGCCAATACGGGCAGGACGAGGAAGAGACGGTTTTCCTTTCGGACCTGGCCCAACCCGGCGCCAGCGGAACCTTGGCTCTCGGCGGAGCGGTATTCGCTGTCATGTCCGGTATCTTCGTGCTGCCGATGTTTACCGGATGGAATGTAAGCTTCGGCCCGTTCACCCTGCCCAGCTGGGTGTCCCTAACGGCCGCCTTGTTGTTCGCGGCGCTTTCCGCGTGGTTTTTCTATAAAGCCTTTAGGCTAAATGACGGTTGATGAGAACGCTGGCACTCCTGGCCGCCGTGCTTCTTGCAGGGTGTGCCGGTATCCCCGAGGGCGTTTCGGCCATTCGGGGCTTCGAGCTGAACCGATATCTTGGTACCTGGTACGAAATTGCGCGCCTCGATCACTCCTTCGAAAGAGGTCTGATTCGGGTCACGGCCGCTTACAGTCTCCGCGAGGATGGCGGCGTGAAGGTAATCAACCGCGGATTCGATCCCCTAAAGCAAGAATGGCGGGAAGCAATAGGCAAAGCCTATTTCGTGGAAGGCCCGGATATCGGCCGACTCAAGGTTTCTTTTTTCGGACCTTTTTACGGCGGCTATAACATCGTCGACCTAGACCGGGAAAATTATTCCTATTCCCTGGTTTCCGGCCCCACCAGATCCTATTTGTGGATATTGGCCAGAAACAAAAAATTGGAGCCGGCCACCTTGAAGCGACTCGTCGACAAGGCCAAAGCACTCGGATTTGCAACCGACAAGCTGATTTATGTCGATCAGAGCGATAAGTAACCGGCATATCCGCCAATCCGCTTAATCAATACTCGGCCTGAGCCGCGGTTCGGGTTAACCAGACGTTTGCTTGATCTCTTTAAAAAGTCACCCAAAATTTCCTCTTTCGCCGTACGACGGCGGCAAATGAACTTATCGCGATGAATAAACCGCTGACGAACTATCTCAAGAACGTGACCGAAACCTTCCGGCGCCTCGACTCCCGCGGCGTGATGCAGGTTGCCCGTATCGTGGAGCTGGATTTAAAGGAAGTTTTCATCCCGCTCAAGCTCCGGACGGCAGAGCGGGATCGGCTGGATTTCAAACTGGATCAGGATCTCCGGCCCGATGAATCCGATCCGAACAATCGAGAACGATTCGATCCGCGCCGTTTGACCATCCGTCACCGTCGGGAGGCAAGCGAGGCTGCAATAACGGTCGATGAACTCCTCCAGCGCTCCCATCGTCTCGTCATTTTGGGTGATCCGGGAGCCGGCAAAACGACGCTTTTGCGCTACCTGGCGGTCCGCTCCGCCCAGGCAAGGCTAGCCGGCGACGAAACCGTTCCGATCCCGCTCTACATCACCTTGCGCTATTTCGGCGAATGGCTGCAACGCAACCGGCGGCCGCCCATGGACGCCTTGCTCGAATACTGGCTAGACGAAGGCCTGGCGGAATTCGGAATCACCGATCCATCGGAGCGAAGAGAGGTTCTTTCCGCTCTCGAAGTCGATCTCAGTCAAGGCTGGGTCCTATTCCTGCTCGACGGGCTGGACGAACAGCGGAACCCGGGAACCAAGAACGAAACCGCCGAAGCGATCCGCGCCCTGGACCTCCGCTATTACGGCAACAGTTGGCTGGTGACATCGCGGATCATCGGCTACGGCGGCGTGCTCAGCGGCTCCTTCGACGAAGCCATAGTGCAGCCTTTTGAGCCGGAGGACCGCAAGGCCTACCTGAACAACTGGTTCCTGGCGGTGGAACAGCGGGAAGATCCGGCCTGGCTGCTGGCGCGTAAGCAACAGGGAGAAGCGGCCCTGCCGGACGAATTCACTCGGCAAAACGCCTTGCGCAAAGCCGAAATCCTCATCAATCAGATCGATGAAGTACCGGGGATAAGTGAACTGGCGGCCAACCCGCTGCTCTGCACCATCATTGCCCTGATCTTTCTGCAGGGCGGAACCCTGCCCGATTCGCGCGCCGAACTGTATAAATTGTGTGTGGACACCTTCATCTTCAACTGGGAGATGAACAAACGCCGGCGGCCCCAGGACGGACCGCAGTTGAACAAGGAAGAAACCCAGGCGGCTCTGGAAGTCATCGCTCTGGATTTTCACGAGCACCGCCCCGACAACCGTGCCCACCGTGGAGAGATCGTGAAGGTGACGGAGAATTTCCTGGTCGAAGAAGGCGGCGAAACCCTCGAAACTGCCCGCGCCAAGGCAGAAAATTTGCTGAGTCTCGTCAGCGAGGTCGCCGGATTGTTCGTGGACCGGGGCAACGACGAATACGGTTTCTTTCACTTGAGCTTCCAGGAATACCTGGCCGCCCGCCGCATGACCGGCGCTCGGCGGCGAATGCGCGATTACATCGCCCGCTATTGCTTCGATCCGCGCTGGCGGGAGGTATTGCGCCTCGGTGCCGTCCACCAGGGCGGCAAGGACCCGGAAACGGGCAGCGAATTCGTGGAAGCGGTGTTGAAGCTGGAACCGACTCCTCCAAATGACGGCATCATGCAATACCGCTTTCGTTTCGCCTTCATGCTCATGCGCGAAGCGCGGGTGGAACGTCAAACGGCGGAGGCGCTTTGGCAACATTGGATGAGCTTGTTTCTGGAACAGCGGCATCTGGCCTTCCTCTGGCTCGGCGTACTGGAAAAACCCGGCAAACTACCCCCTTGCCCCGATGCCGTTTTCACGCAACTGACCACCATGCTTCGGGACCACGACGATTGGGAAATGCACCGAGCGGCGGCTTGGGCCCTCGGCGAACTGAAGGACCCACGCACCCTGGATGCCCTGCTCCAGGCTCTGGGAGATGAGAAGGAAGACGTGCGCTGGGCGGCGGCTTGGGCCCTCGGCGAACTGAAGGACCCACGCACCCTCGATGCCCTGCTCCAGGCTCTGGGAGATGAGAAGGAAGACGTGCGCTCTGCGGCGGCTTGGGCCCTCGGCGAACTGAAGGACCCACGCACCCTGGATGCCCTGCTCCAGGCCCTGGGAGATGAGAATCAAGACGTGCGCTGGGCGGCAGCTTCGGCGCTGGGCCAACTGAAGGACCCACGCACCCTCGATGCCCTGCTCCAGGCCCTGGGAGATGAGAAGGAAGACGTGCGCTGGGCGGCGGCACGAGCACTGGGCGAACTGAAGGACCCACGCACCCTCGATGCCCTGCTCCAGGCTCTGGGAGATGAGAAGGAAGACGTGCGCTCTGCGGCGGTATGGGCCCTCGGCGAACTGAAGGACCCGCGTGCCCTCGATGCCCTGCTCCAGGCCCTGGGAGATGAGAATCAAGACGTGCGCTCTGCGGCGGTATGGGCCCTCGGCGAACTGAAGGACCCGCGTGCCCTGGATGCACTGCTCCAGGCCCTGGGAGATGAGAATCAAGACGTACGCTGGTTGGCGGCGCAGGCACTGGGCGAACTGAAGGACCCGCGCGCTCTGGATGCACTGCTCCAGGCTCTGGGAGATGAGAAGGAAAACGTGCGCTCTGCGGCGGCACGAGCACTGGGCAAACTGAAGAACCCGCGTGCCCTCGACGCCCTGCTCCGAGCCGTGGCCGATGAGGCTGCAGACGTGCGCTGGGCGGCGGCGGCGGCCTTCGGCGAACTGAAGGACCCGCGCGCTCTCGACGCCCTGCTCCAGGCCCTGGCAGATGAGAAGGAAAACGTGCGCCGGGCGGCGGCGCGGGCCTTGGGCGAACTGAAGAACCCGCGTGCCCTCGATGCCCTGCTCCGAGCCGTGGCCGATGAGGATGCAGACATGCGCTGGGCGGCGGCGGCGGCCTTCGGCGAACTGAAGGACCCGCGCGCTCTCGACGCCCTGCTCCAGGCCCTGGCCGATGAGGCTGAATTCGTGCGCCGGGCGGCGACGCAGTCCCTCGAGAGTTTTGACTTAGGAGCCCCGTTGTGACGCGCCTGCTGGACGATCAACCTATCGGTCGAACCGGTGACAAGCTGCGTTTCGACCGCGCGCTGGCGGTGATCGAGCGGCTGGTCTTGACCCGGCGTGCTCCCGAGGGATCGCCCGAAGCGCCTTTCGTCGTGGGCCTGTTCGGGCGCTGGGGCAGCGGCAAGAGCAGCCTCTTGAAAATCCTCGCCGAACGGCTCGAGGAAGAGAACGAACAGGCGAAGGAACAGCACCCCTCCGCCCGATGGAGTTTATTGAGACGAGTGCTACCGAACGCCTTGCGAAAGCGGCTCGGATTTCTGGCCGATCCGCTGGCATTTTCTCCGCCTTGGATCGTGGTGGAATTCTCTCCCTGGCACTACCGTCACTTGCCCTCGCTGCTCGTCCCGCTGCTGGCGGCCTTGGCCAAGAAGCAGCCGCGGCTTTGGATAGCGATCCGAAAAATGGCCGGCATGAATACCGGCTGGATGGCCAAACTCATCGGGTGGATGACGAGCAAGGGAGGCTGTACCCCGGAAACCTTCGTCGCCGCACAAACGGCGCTGCCGGTGCTCGCCCTGCTGCAAAGCCTCAACGAAAAAGCCAAGAAGGATCGGGACGCCAAGGACCTGGCGGAGCAGATTGCCGACGCCGTAAAGGAAATTACCAAGGGAAAAACCCGTCTGGTTTTCCTCATCGACGATCTGGACCGCTGCCACGAGCCGAAGCAGATCGTGGGTCTTCTGGAACAGATCAAGCTGTTCCTGCACTTGGACAACTGCCTGTTCTTCATCGCCGCCGACCGGGGCCAAATCGTAAAAGCCATAGAAACGCAGTTTCCCGGCGAGGGAGAACGCTATCTGGAAAAGTTCGTCCAATTGGCCATCGAACTGCCGCAGCCCGATAGCCGACATCTGCTCGATCTACTGCCGGACGCTTCGTTGGAAGACAAGGCCTGCCTCGAACGGGCATCGGAGATCCTGGGGCACAATCCGCGCAAGCTCAAAGCGCTGTGGAATCGCGCCCACGCATGCCTGGCCCTGATGCGCGAGGATTTGCAGGGCGTCACCGGCTTCAGCCACGCGCCCACCCTGCCCCTCATGGTGCGCTGGCTACTCCTGCAGGAAGCCGGCTTGTTTCGGAACAACCCCTACGCGCTGCTGGAGCTGGAAAGCGTTCTGAACGGACGGCATGGCAGCGAGGCGGAGCGGCGCCAGGCATTCAACGAGAAGCTGCAGGCCCATGCACCACCGGCAGCAAGGAGAAAGAACGCCAAAGGCGATCACACCATGGCTCAAACCGATCCGGCAACGAACCGACTGCGTGAACGACTCGCGATACACCTGTGGCACGCCCGTGACACGCACTTCGGCAAGCCCGGCGTGTTGTCCCTGTACCTGAAAGCGGCGGGGGCAGCCCATACGACCACACGGCAATGGCTGGAAGAGCAGGTCTACGCCGGCGCCACCCAATTCGCCGCGCTGGATCTTGGGTGGGCGGATTTACGGGATGCCCGTCTGGGAGCGGCAATTTTTGAAGACTGCGATTTTTCCGGCGCCGATTTGAGCGGATCTGACCTGAGCCACGCGTCGTTCGCACGCTGCGGATTCGCCGGCGCGAAGCTCGACCGTTGTGTTTCGGAAAATACCCGGTGGACTGACTGCACGGGACTACACGCCCTGGATACCGATCCCGAAACCTACGAAAAGCTGGCCGACCTGTTCGTCCGACTGTGGGAAAGCAGTCCGAACGAACCGCCAGTGGCCATGAACGAGCCGGACGGCCTCCATGCGCTATACAAGACCTACACTCAGGCCGTCCAATCTCTCAAGCAGAGCGGAACGGTCGATGAAGCCGCGGAAATCCGCCTTCTGAATAAAGGCGGGGAAATTCGCAAAAAGGTAATTCAAGCAACTCATGGATCGACGGCTCCCGCAGTCTTACAAGTATCTCTGGAAGAAGCTTCGGCAGACTCCGAGACCACGTTGCGAAAAATTCAGGCTAAAGACTAGCGCCGATAGTATTGAACCGTTTGGACTCATGAGACCAAATCCCCCGAATCCAGCAACCGACAAGCGATCTATATCGATGACTGAAGACTACAAACCCATCAGCTGCGATTTCCACGACGAACTGGAAACGCTAGAGCATTTTCATATCTAGTGAAAGGAAACCAAGGGATCGGGAAGCGGTCTGATGAGTATTTGCGAAATGAGGAGCGGTGATGGCGAAAGCCTATTCGATCGATCTCCGGGAGCGCGTGATCGGCGCCTGTGATGAGGG
>Ga0196971_1000558_pt1 | contig 26144 bp, 29 predicted proteins | sample S1v_1013CmetaG_FD_148660 | JGI IMG/M metagenome (GOLD analysis project Ga0196971, IMG submission 148660) | Soil microbial communities from Anza Borrego desert, Southern California, United States - S1+v_10-13C | ecosystem: Environmental > Terrestrial > Soil > Desert | place: USA: California...
TCATCGTTCGGCGATGATCGCGTGCTGCTCGAAATGTATGTGCAGCGCCCGCGCCATATCGAGGTGCAGGTGTTCGGCGATACGCATGGCAATGTCGTGCATCTGTTCGAGCGCGATTGCTCGCTGCAGCGCCGCCACCAGAAGGTGATCGAAGAAGCCCCCGCGCCGGGCATGGACGACGCCACGCGCAAAGCCGTCACCGACGCCGCCGTGCTCGCGGCGCGCGCCGTGAACTATTTCGGCGCCGGCACCATCGAGTTCATCGCCGACGCCAGCGAAGGTCTCCGCGGCGACCGCATCTGGTTCATGGAAATGAACACGCGCCTGCAGGTCGAGCACCCGGTGACGGAAGAGATCACCGGGCAGGACCTGGTCGAATGGCAACTCCGCGTCGCCAGCGGCGAAAAATTGCCGCTGAAACAAGAAGAGCTAAAGATCAACGGCTGGGCGATGGAAGCGCGGCTGTACGCGGAGAATCCGGATGCTGGGTTCTTGCCGTCAACCGGTAAGCTCGAATGGATGTACTATCCTTGGCTTTACGATGACGCGCCAACGGTGCGCATGGATTCCGCGGTTGAACAAGGTGACACAATCACACCGCACTATGACCCGATGATCGCGAAGCTTGTTGTCCACGAGAACAGTCGCCGGGCGGCTGTCGAAAAACTGCGCAACGCCTGTGCTGAAATAGAGATCGCTCCGGTAAGAACAAATGCTGGCTTTCTTGTTCGCTGTTTGGCGGCGGCTGAGTTCGTTGAAGGGGGGATCGACACTCAGTTTCTCTCAAAGCACGGCGATGAGTTAACCCGTCGTCCGGCGCCTCCCACTGGTGCGAAGGACGCTGCCGCTGCGCGTTTCGTGGGAGCTTCAAAAGCAAAGTCGGGTGCTCTCCGCACCGCTGAAACAATGGCACAAAGGGCGTCGCCTTGGGCACGCCTAGAAGGCTTCCGTCTAAATTCCAATCCGTCGCGAGATCTGCGACTTATGTATGAAGGCAAGGGGGTGCTCGGTTGTGCGGAGCGTGAATCTGATCTCAGAACCGCGTCGATCGCAAACGGGACAATTGCTGTCGTCATCGATCGCGGCGAAGCCTACGAATTCACCCTCGACACCGGCGAGCGCAATGCAGACGAAGCCACCGCCGGCGATGGCGCGATCCTTTCACCTATGCCCGGAAAGATCGTCTCCGTCGCCGCGAAAGCTGGCGCGAAGCTGAAAAAGGGCGATCCCATCCTCGTGCTCGAAGCGATGAAAATGGAGCACACGCTCACAGCGCCGTTTGACGGCAAGCTCACCGAGCTCAACGCGAAAGCGGGCGCGCAAGTGAGCGAGGGCGTTGTTCTGGCGAAGCTGGAAGCGGAGTAGGTGGAAATATCGTCATTCCGGACGCGCGGAGCGCGATCCGGAACCCAGGGGCAGCCTGCACGTCGCTTGCCCTGGGTTCCGGGTTCTCGGCTTCGCTGAGCCCCGGAATGACGAGGTCGGGTGAGCCTAAGCCCGCGCTTCGTCGCCCGCACCGCGACGGCCGCTGCGGCGGCGCGGTTGGTCGTCTTCCTCCTCCATCTCTTCTTCGCCGGCTTCCAGCATGGCCGGATTGATTTCGCTTTCGGCCAGTTCCGTCAGCTCTTCGTCGAGCGCTTTGCCTTCTTCGAGTACGCGCTCCATCACCTCGACCGTGGTTTGCTCCTCGAGCGCCTGCGCGAACGCGCGCGACGTGCCCCAGGCGGCGATGCAGTAATGTTCGAGCTTCTGCGCGGCGCCGATCAGCACGGCGTCGAGCGCAGGCCCCTTGGCGATTTCCTGCACGTGCTGCAGCGCATCCTTCAGCAGGCCTTCTGCGGCGACGTTCTTCTTGCGCGGCAGGGCGTGGCCCATTTCTTCGAAAACGCCCTCGATGTCTTCGATCAATTGCTCGGCCTGTTCCACGCGGCGGTCGAGCATTTCGCGCAGCGTTTCGGATTGGACGGCGCGGGAGAGCCGTGGCGCGGTCTTCACCAATTGGTTCTCGGCGCTGTAGATCTCGGCCAGTTCGGTATGCAGGAGCTCCATCGGCTCCGGCGTTTGCTTTTGCGCCCGCTTCTTGGCGGCGCTCTTTTTCTTTGCGGCCATGTCTGATGCTCCGATCGTTCATCGATCAGGCGAGCAACAATGGCTTTGAAAACATGTTCCGCGCGATGCGAACGCGCGCGCTGATTTTGTAGGTCGCATCCCGGGGGAGGGGAGGGGGAGGGGGGGCGCAACGGCCCAACCTGCCGAAAGTATACGCGCGCCCGAGTCACCCGGGGATAGAATTCTTTCAGCTCAACGCAAACTGCGCTTCGTCCTTCTCCGGGTGGCGCACCGCTTCGCCGTAGGTCTCGTTGACGCCGACCACGGTCAGCGGCGGCACGTTGGCGTTATGCGGCACGCTTGCGCCGGGACCGACGCGCACGTCGGCGCCAACGAACGCGTGCGAGCCGATCCGGACCGTGCGCACCAAGACGCGCGCCGCCCCGCCTTCCATTTTCTGCCGCACGTGGGCGGCGAGTTCGACTTCGCGGTCGAACGTCACGCGGTTGCCGATCTCCACCAGATTGCGGTCGAGCACGTCGATCCGCACCGGCCAGACGACGCCATAACCGACGCGCGAGCCCCACATTCGGAGCCACATCGAATAGAAGCCCGGGATCACCCGCAGCAGCGATTCCAGGTAGGGCAGCGCGTCATAGAAGGCTTGAATGTGGTGCGCCGCCAGCCAGGGCGAGAATTTGCGGCCGTCGATGGCGGAGACGCCCTGTTTCAGCGGCGCCCAGCGGAACACGATGCGCAGCACGATCGGCGGCAGCACGTAGAGGATGAACAGCAGCAGCAGCGCGCTCCAGCCGGACGGCCATTGCGCGAATACGCCCAGCGCCGCCAATGAGACGATCGTCATCATCAGCGGAAAGTACGAGAACAGCCGGTCCGCCGCCGTCATCATGCCGCGTCGACCCGCGCCGGGCCGGCGAACAGCGTGTAGAGTTCCTCAGCGCCCCGCGCGGCGCGCAGCTTCTCGCGCATTTCCGCGCGTCGCATGAAGCGGGAAATGCGCGCAAACGCCTTCAAGTGGTCGGCGCCTTTGTCGGCCGGCGACAATAGCAGGAAGACCAGATCGCAGTGGCGGCCGTCGAGCGCGTCGAAATCCTGCGCCGGCTCAAGCCGCGCGAACGCGCCGATCGGCCGAACGATGCCAGGCAGCGAAGCGTGCGGAATGGCTACGCCTTCGCCCATGCCGGTGCCGGAAAGGCGCTCGCGGATCAGTACGGCGTCGAACGCCGCCCGCGCATCGACGCCGGCGGCGCGCGCCAGTGCGTCGCACAAGGCTTGGATCGCCTGCCGGCGCGATGTCGCCAGCAGGCGCGGCAGAATGGCCTCCGCCGACACCAGATCGCTAAGGTCGTTCATCATCGCTCCGCGGACGCCGCATGCGAGAGCGGCGCCAACGCCGCGCCTTCATCCAGCGCCGTTCTTAACCTTCTTTGAATTTCGCTCCGGATCGATCCAGCCGATATTCCCATCGGTGCGGCGGTAAACGACGTTGAGGGCGCCGTTCGCCGCGTTTCTGAACATCAGCGCCGGCTCTTTGGACAGATCGAGTTGCAGCACAGCCATCGAAACCGTCATCGTCCGCACCGGCACGGTGCTTTCGGCGATCACCAGCGGCGGTGATTCGGTTTCCGCCGACGCGGTTTCGTCGGCCTCTTCCTCTTCTCCAAACGAGGCGAGCACATAGGCCGAAGCGTCTTCGAACGGAAGGGGCGTTTTGTTGTTGCTATGATGGTCGCGCAGCCGCCGCTTGACCCTCCGGACGCGCTTCTCGAGCTTGTTCATGGCGTCGTCGAAGGCGCTGTGGGCGTCGCCGGCCTGGCCTTCCGCCTGAAGCGTGATGCCGGAGAACAAATGCACCGTACAATCGACGTTGACGCTCTGGCCGCCATCCTTAGCCACGGTCACGACCGCGTCCGTCGCGCGGTCGAAATACTTGCCCACACCGGCCGCCAGTTCGGTCTCGATTCGGGTCCGCAGCGCTTCGCCGACATCCATCTGCCGTCCGGCGACTTGTATGCGCATGTATGAGCCTCCTTGGGATACCGCAGGGCGGAGGGCGCCGGGGCCGGGTCCTCGCCCCCTCAGGACGCCCCGTAGCCACCCCTCTAGAGGTAGGCTCGGGGCCGGAGCCGGTCAACGCGCGTCCCCGGCGAAGGGCGCCAAGATGAGACGCTGAAACAGAGCAATGCGCTCACTATATCGCGGTTGCGAAGGGGGAGGATAGAATGAGCGCCGAGCCAGCTGCGAAAGCGCCGCGCGTCAGCGCCGGCGAGTGGCTGGATTTTATCGCCATTTCCGTTTGCACATTGGCCTGGGGCACGACCTGGTTTGCGATCACGCTGCAGCTCGGCGTCGTCGATCCGGTCATCTCGATCATTTATCGCTTCGGCTTGGCTGCGGCGCTGCTGTTCGCGTGGTGCGTGCTGCGGCGCGAGACGTTGGTGATGAGCCGCGCGCAGCATCTGGCTGCATTTGGCGTCGGCCTGTTCACGTTCGTGCTGAACTACACGTTCGTCTATTGGGCCGAGGAGCGCGTCACCTCGGCCGTGGTCGCGGTGATGTTCGCGGCGATGGCCTTCATCAACTTGATCACCTTCCGCATCGCGTTTCAGCAACGCGCCGCGCCGCTGGCTTGGTTTGCCGCCAGCCTCGGCGTCGCCGGCGTCGTGCTGTTGTCGTGGGAAGAGCTGACGGCCGCCAACATGAGCCAGCGCGCCTGGATCGGCATCGGGCTCACTTCCGCCGCCGTGCTCGCGTCGTGTGTGGGCAATGTCTATGCGCGGCGCGCCGAATTGGTCGGCGCCGGCGTTGCGGCGTCGACCGGGTGGGCGATGGCGTACGGCGCTGGTTTGTTGGCGCTGTTTGCGGTGCTGACGGGCAAGACTTGGGCGTTCGAGTTCACGTGGCCCTACGCCTTGTCGCTGCTGCATCTTTCCGTGGCCGGCTCGGTGATCGCGTTTCTGTTGTATTACGGGTTGGCGCGGCGGCGCGGCTATGCGCTGGCTTCGTATATTTCCGCGCTGGTGCCGCCGGTGGCGATGACGGTCTCGGCATTGTTCGAGGACAAGAGCTGGGGCCTGCTGGCGCTTGGCGGCGTGGTGCTCGTGCTGATGGGCCAAGTGCTGTTGATGCGGGCGCGGCGGAGCTAAGGCATTGCCCGCAGTGCGGCTTCTGCGCCGGGCAAAAGCGCGTCGTCGGCAGTGTTTTCGCTCATCCGCGCGTTGAGCCAGATCACTTGCAGGAAGGCGTTGACGTTGTGACGCCGCGCAAGGCCGGCTTGCGAGGCAAACATGTTTTCGCCGGCGCTCGGAAATTGCGCGAACCAGCGTGTCCATTCGTCTTCGCTGATGAGGTCGTGCTGGGCCAGGTAGATGATCGGCCGCGCCAGGCGTTCGCTTTCGCCGTAGATGTAGAAGTGCTCTTCGGGTGCGACTTGCGTGGTGATGGCGTCGCGGATGCGTTCGAGTTCGGGCTTGCCGAGTGCCGGATTGAGCGAAAGCTGCAACAGCACGTCGGCGCCGTGCGCAACGCCGTGACGCCAGCCTTCGCGTTCGTCGAAGCCGCGATAATCGCGGACGCCCGTGAAGTAAGCAAGTGATGCATCGAGAAACTGCGTACGCCGCGCGGGCGTCATGAACGCTTCGATCCGGTCCGCGCGCGCGACTTCGGAAAGCACGAGGGCGGCGAACGGGCGTTCGAAGCCTGGGCCTTCGCTTGCGTGCAGGCGCGGCTCGAGATCGTCGGCCAACGCCAGCATGGTCTGCGGCGTCAGCTGGCGGGCGCGCAGCCAATGCGCCAAGCCTTCGAAGACGATGCCGTCGCGCAGAGTCGGATCGGGATTGCCGACGCAAGATGCGAGCTCAAGCGCCAGCGCGTTGCGCCGCGCATCGTCGGCCAGCGCCCAGTCGGCGGCTTTCAGCGCATCGAGATCGGCGCGGGCGAAGCCGGGCGTTTGGCATTGCGCTTGCGCCTGCGCCGGTGCGGTGGCGCAGGCGGCGAGCGCGAGCAGGGCGGCGAGGGCGATCTGTTTCATGCGATCAGCACACAGCCACATGCCGCGAACCGCAAAGCTGATGCGACGAGTGGTAGCCGTCGCCCGCTCAGCGGCGGCCGCTGGTGATGTAGTCGATGATGAGATCGGCGCGTTCGAAGATCTGGTCCATCGTTTCATTTGGCGACTGGCGCAGCGCGATGGCCTGCTCGACCGCAAAGCGGCGCATCTCGATCAACACCTCGTCCCATTCTTCTTCGATTTCTTCGATCTCGTCGCTCATGCCGGTCTCCTCGAGAATCAGAGCCTATCGCGCCGCGGCGCGGAACGTAACAGGGTTATGGGCGCGCGTGTGCGCGGCCGCTTGCCGTTTCGATCTTTCAACTTTGCTCCCGGGTGGGAGACGGGGCGCGTGGTGCGCGCCTGAGTTAGTTCTAGTGCTGCTCTCGCGAGCAGCCGTGCGCGTCCCACGCGCCCCGTAACACGGCCGTTATTCCCGGACTGGGATAGGGCTTGCTCTGCTCACCTCGAGGGAAACCGCCGAGGGGCCTTAGGCCCGACTTCACCAGATTTCACCGGTGCAGCGCGTCAGGATTCTCCGATGAATCCTGGACCTCGCGGTTTCATGCCCCGCGAGCAATGCAAGCGTCGTTCGCTTCGCCGCCAGGATGGGACCTCTGCCGAGCATCCGCGTCCCGCGTGCTTTCTCAACGATGGATCTGGGTCCACCGAAGCGACGCCTGTCGCGCCAGCCGCTGTCGCACATTCCAAAGTTTCGGACGTCTTCGAAATCTCCCGTGTGCGACGGGGAGAAGTGTACGATGGTTTGAACGCGGTCGGATTGATTTGCGCAAATTTTTGTAAGTGGGAGCGCGCGCCTTCAGGCCCGCATGGCGCATATGCTTGAAAGTTAAGCGCAATGCGGGCCTGAAGGCCCGCGGTCCAACTTGGATGGAGGTGCGCGAAATGTTGGATAGAGGCACGGTCTATCCTCCCATTGGCGCCACCCAGTAGCTGCTGGCGACCACGACTTGCATTGTGCAACTATTGCACATATGGTGTCGCTGATGCCTCGTCTAGTGCGGTTTTCCAGCACTGAGATCGCGATGTATTTCGCCGATCATAACCCGCGGCACTTTCATGTGCTCGGGCGCGATGGCGCCGCGCAGGTGTCGATCGAGGAGTTGGACGTCATCGCCATGAGCGGGCGCGTGGATTTGCGCGAGGCGCTGGCGTGGACGGCGGAGAACAGGGCGCTGCTGTGGGCGAAATGGAATGAGTTGAGCGGATCATGATTGGCAAGATCGGAAGCGTTGCAGTGATTGGCGACAAGCATTTGGAAATCGCTTGGGACGATGGATGCGTCGCGCCGGTCGATCTTGGCGACGTGATCGATGCGCATAAGGCGTTGGCGCCGCTGAAGAAGAAGGGCGAGTTCGCGCGTGTGACGGTGAGCGCGGACGGCTGGTCGATCGAATGGCCGAGCGGCGTTGATTTTGGCGCGCAGCAATTGCGGCGCTGGGCGGATGAACAGGCGGGCGAAGTGATGCCCGTTGCGGATTTTCGCGCCTGGATGGACGAGCACGGGCTTACGCAAGAAGGGGCGGCGCAAGCGCTTGGTTTGTCGCGGCGCATGATCGCGTACTATCTCAGCGGCGAAAAGCCGATCCCGAAGACGGTGATGCTGGCGACGGAAGGGTGGAGTGCGCGGGAGGAGGCTTGAGGCCGCGCCGCCATTTCCGCGCAACTGACGAGAGGAGCTTGGAGCATGAGGTTGATGGTGATGACGATGGCGGTCGTCCTATCGGCCTGCACGATCCCTGTGCAGATTCAATCGCTCGGACATGCGCCAGCAGAGGCTTACCCGCGCGAGCTCGATCACATCGGCACGAGTTCCTACGTCCCCCTCGAAGACTATCTGGATCAGTTGGATCGCGAAGGCTCCGTTCGGCTGTCCTTTCAGGCCAGTCATGATCTTCAGGCTCTCCCGAGAACCTCGATCTAATGTCGATCCGGTATGAATTATTCGATTGCGGCAGGCCCGACTTGTACGAGGGAGGAGATGTTTTCCCTTCAACTGTTTCGGCTCAACCGGGTCGCTTTGGATACGACGCCTACATTCCTGCACACTTTTCGTACTTCACCTACTTCAAAGAGGACGGCGAAGTGACGCGTGGTTGGCCAAGCGACTTCGGCACACGCACCGGGCTTTGCTTTCGAGTTCGAGGGTACAATATGGCGGGCGTCGGGACTCGATCGAACACAATTCGTGTCGATGAATTACTTGAGGCGATCGGGCGAGACTAAATCCCGCTAGCCAGTTTCCGTTTGCGCTCGACGCTGCTCGGGATGCGTAAGCTCTCGCGATATTTCGCCACCGTGCGCCTCGCGATGTCGATGCCTTTTTCGCGGAGGATTTCGACGATGCGGTCGTCGGAGAGAATGTCCGCTTCGGCCTCGCCGTCGATCAGGCCTTTGATCTGGTGACGCACGGCTTCGGCGCTGTGGGCTTCGCCGCCGTCGGCGGCGTTGATGCTGGCGGTGAAGAAGTATTTCAGTTCGAACACGCCGCGGGCGCAGGAGAGATATTTGTTCGAGGTGACGCGGCTCACGGTCGATTCATGCATCTCGATCGCGGCGGCGACGGTCTTCAAGTTCAGCGGCCGCAGATGCGCGACGCCGTTGGCGAAGAAGCCATCCTGCTGGCGCACGATCTCGCGCGCGACCTTCAAAATCGTCTTGGCGCGCTGGTCCAGGCTCTTCACCAGCCATGACGCGTTCTGCGCGCATTCGGTGAGGAAGAGCTTGTCCTCCTCGCGCTTGGCCGTCTTCGACACCGTCGCGTAATAACGCTGGTTCATCAGCACGCGCGGCATGGTGTCGGCGTTGAGTTCGACGAGCCAGGTGCCGTCCGGCGCCTGCTTGATGTAAACGTCGGGCGCGACGGATTGCACGACGCCGCCGCCGAAACCGGCGCCGGGCTTCGGGGTCAATGCGCGGACTTCGGCGATCATGTCGGCGAGGTCTTCGCGATCGACGCCGCAGATGGTTTGCAGCCGCTCGGCGTGACCCTTGGCGAGCAGGTCGAGGTTCTGCAGCAGTTTTTCCATCGCCGGATCGAATCGGCCGCGTTCTTTCAGCTGCAGCGCGAGGCATTCGGGAATGTCGCGCGCCATCACGCCGGTGGGCTCGAAGCCCTGCATGGTTTCGAGCACGCGCAGCACTTGGCTGTAGGGCGCGCCGATGCGGCCGGCGATCTCCAGAAGATCGGCGCGCATGTAGCCCCAATCGTCCACCGCATCGATCAAGACGCCGCCGATCATGCGATCGACGGTGCTGACGCCGGCTTCTGTGAGTTGTGCGTCGAGATGTTCGGCCAGGGTGAGATCGCTTGAGAGCGTCTCTTCGATGCCGGGCATATCGTCGAAGCTCTTGCCAGAGCCGGCCTTCGACCAATCGGTGAGAGGCGCGGCGCCGGCTTCGGCCAGTTCGCCGGCGCTCAAGTCCGGCGCCATGTCGGCGACGGAAACATCGAGCGCCGCTTCCGCGGGCGCCATGCCGCTTTCGAATTCGAGCGCCTGGGCGTCGCCGCCGTCGTCGCTCTTCTTGGCTTCAGCCGAGCCTTCTTCGCGCTCCAGCAGCGGATTGCGCTCGAGTTCGCCTTCGACGAATTCTTGCAGCTCGACGTTGGAGAGCTGCAGCAGCTTGATCGCCTGCTGCAATTGCGGCGTCATCACCAGGGCTTGGCCCTGGCGGAGTTCTAGACGGGGAGTCATCGCCATGATGATTCTCCCCGCTCCCCCTCGATGGGGGAGCTGTCAGCGCGCGAAGTGCGATGACTGAGGGGGTGAGGCCCGCCGGCGTTTCCGACCGAGCCACTTGAGGCAACGCCTTCAAAGCCGGTGCGCGCACCTCCTCCGTCAGCGTGCGTGCGCACGCTGCCACCTCCCCCATCGAGGGGGAGGAGGGGCGTGGGCGAAGCGGCTGGCGCCATCTGCTTCTCCCCGCGCCCTAGTGATAATCTTTGCCGAGATACCTTTCGCGAACGACTGCCGAAGCCATCACCTCTTGAGGCGAGCCTTCGAACATCACTTCGCCGTCGAACATGATCGAAGCACGGTCCACGATCTGCAGCGTTTCGCGCACATTGTGGTCTGTGATCAGAACGCCGAGGCCGCGCTGTTTCAAAAACAGGATCAGCTCTCGGATGTCGTTGATGGCGAGCGGGTCGATACCAGCGAAAGGCTCGTCGAGCAGCATGAAGGACGGCCGCGTCGCCAGAGCCCGCGCAATTTCAACCCGGCGCCGTTCGCCGCCCGAGAGGGCGGAGGCGGGCGCATCTTTCAAATGGTCGACGCGCAGTTCGGCGAGCAGCCCGTCAACGATCTCGCGCCGCTTGGCGTGGTTACGCTCATGCAGCTCGACGATCGACATCACGTTCTGATCGACGGTCAGACCACGGAAGATCGAAGCTTCTTGCGGCAGATAGCCGACGCCAAGCCTTGAGCGCTGATACATGGGCAGCGTTGTGACGTCCTGGCCGTCCAACAAGATTTGCCCCTGGTCCACGCGTACGAGCCCCGTGATCATATAGAAGCAGGTGGTTTTGCCTGCTCCGTTGGGGCCCAACAGACCGACGACTTCGCCGCGATTCACAAAGACGGAGACGTCTTTGACAACCCGGCGGCCGCGATAGGATTTCCCGATCGAGACCGCGCCTAAACCGCCTTGCGCGGTCTCCGACTTGGCCGAACGGCTGGTAGCGCCCTCAGGACTCATATCGCCCATCCGCCGCTAAGATTTCGTGAAGCTTTGGCGCTCAACGGTTACCGCCGGACTGGTTCCGATTGCCCTCGCTGGGGACAAAGACGCCGCGGACGCGCTGGCCTGGGGTCGGCCGGATCGTGGTGCGGCGGGTGCCGATCTGCAGCACCAGGGTCTCGCCGCGGATGACGTTTTCCTCGGAGGCGACGACGACGTTGCCGGTGAAGGTGACGCTATCCTGGCTGACTTCGTAGACGGCGCGGTTGCCGCGCGCCGATTGCGCGGGGCGGACGTAATAGACCTCGCCCTCGGCGATCATGCGCTGGATGTCGCCGGCGCCGAGGCCTTGCTGGCCGCCTTCGCCGCCGCCGGTGGATTGGCTGAAGAAGAGGGTGATGCGGTCGGCGCGCAGGCGCGCATCGTTCTGGACGATGTCGACATCGCCGGTGAGCACGAGGCGCCGTTCGGCGTCGATATATTCGAGGTTATCGGCCGAATAGGAGACCGGGCCGCCGCCTTCGCTGAGCTGGGCATGCGCCGGCTGAGCCGCGACAGCGGCGAGCAGGAAGGCCCCTGCGGCAAACAAAAACGCTGCGGGCCTCATGGCTGCGACTCCCCATTCTGTTGATCGCTCTCCGGAATTTGGCCCCGGACGTTGCCGCGAAGCACGAGCGCGCGGTCAGTGTAGCGCAATTCATAACTGTCGGCCTGGAGCACGCCAAGAGGCCCGGCGCCGGTGACGCCGCCGCGGCCTGTGAGCGTGCCGGCTTCCAGATCGACGAACATGTTCGGCGTGGTGAACCGGTTGCCGCCTGTGTCGGAGAACAGCACCTCGCCGTCGAAGACGACGGTTTCGGCCTGTTCGTCATAGATGCCGCGCGGGGCCAGCATGATCGTTCCGGCTTCGGTCCGATAAACCGGCGAAATCAGCTCGATCGGCTGGTTCTCGCCCTGGGGGCGCTCGGCCACTTCGGCCGAAAGCTGGTAGGGGCCGCCGTTTTCGCTGCGGCCGGTGAAACGTGGATTGATCATCCGCAGCGGCTCGGCGGCGCTGAGCTGGCCGGAATTGAAGCCGCCCTCGATGGCGTAGAGGGCCATGAACACGAACACCGCCGCGAACGAAGCGCCGGCGCCGGCGACAAACATGCGGCGCAGCACGGCGACCAGGCGCGAGCGCTGGCGGGCCTTGCGCAGCGTCAGCGCGCGCGAAGGGTCCCAGTCGAACTCGGCATGGTGGACGGCCGTCATGGTCATGGTTCCGCCGGGCTTGTCGCGCGGAGAGGGGGCGGAAGCAAGGCTAGCCTGGGGCGGCTGCGGCGGCGGGCGGAATCGGCGCCGGCGGCAGTTCAGGCGGGGGCGGCGGCGGCAGCGGCGGCAGCACGATGTCGAGCCGGTCGGGCGCATATTCGCCGTCGGCCGGCAAGGCGACGCCGCGCAGCTGCGCCGACCAGGGCGCGATCGAGGCGCGGCGGGCGATGTCGTGGAAGGCGGCGACCATGGCGGCGGTGACGCTGTTCTGGCGGCCGTCGAAATAGATGTAGCCGGATTGGCGCGGATCGCGCGGCGCCATCACGTCGACGACGACGGCGACGTTTGCGGCTTCGCGCAACTGGCCGGCGACTTGCTGCGCGGCGGTGATGTCGGCGCTGTCGCGCACGTGCAGCACGACGAGCCGCATCGGCGGCGGCGGCGCGAACAGATCGCCGAGCACTTGCCCGATATTGAGCCGGCTCGCCGCCGGTGGGCGCGCGGCGCTCTCGGCGCGGGTGTCGACGGGAATGTCGCCGCTGCTGCCTGCGATCGCCGCCAGGTCGCCGATCGAGCCGGGATAGAGCGTCTCGCCGGCGACGGGCGCATCGACCACGGCCGGCGCGGGCGGTGCGACCACGCCGCGTTCGGCCATCGAGGTTTCGAGCTGGATCACGCGTTCGCGCAAGCGGTCGCGCTCGCGGATCAGGCCGTTGGTGATGGTCAGCGTCCACGCCGCCAGCGCGATGGCGATGATGCTGATGAACAATTGCGCCGACAGCATGCCGCGCACGCCGCTGATGAAAGCGCTGAGGACGGAGCGCTTCATCATCAGCCTCCCGCCCGGCGAACGATGAAGAGCCGATGGGCGCTGATCGCCGCGCAAATGCCGCCGACGACGACGATGCCGGTCAGTGCGATCTGCAATTGGCCGCTGCTCATGACGCCATTGATGGCGGCGCTGACGGCGCCCGTGAACGCTGCGAGCGCTGTGCCGATGGCGATGGTGACGATCTTCGGCGCACCGGCCGCTTCCGGCGCAGCCAGTGCGCCTAGCGATTGATCCTGTTGCGACGGCGCGGGCTGGACGCCGTCGCGAACGATCCGCGCCAGCGCATCGCCGAGCGGGCCCCATTCGCCGGCGCCGCGCAGATCGGCGATCGGCAGCGCATTGAAGGGCGGGGGGATATCGACCGTGTCAATGCGCGCTTGCGCCAGTTTGTTGTGATCCCAGGCGTGCGCGGCGGTGGCGCTCACCCAAACGGAATTGCGTGCATCGACGCTCCAGATTGCGAGCACCGCCTTGGCCTGATCGAGTTCGGCCTGCGCTTGATCGATGAACGCTTGACCGGGCGCGTGATCGCTCCACCACACGGAATAGCCCTGCGAGATCAGCCGATCGACGATCGGCTTCACGCGCTCGCGGTCGAGCCGTGAATAGGAGACGAAAATGTCGGCCAACGATCCCCTCAGCAGGCTACGGCCGGCAATGTTACAGCGACGCAAGCTTGAGGGTCGAGAGAAAACGGCGCCTTCTCTTGGCGCCTGACGCAGCCGTGACTCGTTCCCCACAGACGGGAAGTTCCAAGTTGAGACGCGCTTACCTTTTGTTTGCCACATTCGCCTTCGTCGCCTGCAGCGATGAGACGCGCAGTCAGCCCGCTGCGCGCGGCGCGCCGGTGGAGCAGGGCGCTGCGAATACGAACTTCGCGCCGGCGTTCGCGGGCCAAACGCGGGCGCCGGAAGCGCGCTCCAATGTTGCGATCAACATCGAAGAAGTGGCGGCTCGGCTCGAGCATCCGTGGGCCGTCGAAGTGATGCCGGACGGGCGCTTGCTGGTGACGGAGCGCGCCGGGCGTTTGCGTGTGATCAGCGCGAATGGGCGCGCGTCGCAGCGTGTGGCGGGATTACCGGACGTGCTGGTGCGCAGCCAGGGCGGTTTGCTCGATGTCGCACTGAGCCCGAATTTTGCCGACGATCGCATGATTTATTGGAGCTACGCCGAGGCGCGCGGCGGCGGCGCCAACGGCACGAGTGTTGCGCGTGGGCGATTGAACCCGAACGCGACGCGCGTCGATAACGTGCAGGTGATCTTCCGCCAATTGCCGGCGTGGGATTCCGGCGGGCATTTCGGCTCGCGTTTGGTGTTCGATCACCAAGGCCGGCTGTTCATCACGATGGGCGATCGCCAGCAGCGCGAGCCGCGCGAACTGGCGCAGGATGTGTCGGTGCTGATCGGCAAGATCGCGCGCGTCAATGTGGATGGATCTGTGCCGAACGACAATCCGTTCGTCGACCGCGCGGACGCGCGCGCGGAAATCTGGTCCTACGGCAACCGCAATGTGCAGGGCGCAGCGCTGCATCCGGAGACGGGCGAGTTGTGGGCGGTCGAGCATGGTCCACGCGGCGGCGACGAGCTCAACGTTATCCGCGCCGGCCGCAACTATGGCTGGCCGGTGATCTCGTATGGCGAAGAATACAATGGCGCGCCGATCAATGGCGGCATTGCGGTGCAAGCGGGAATGGAGCAGCCGCTCTATTATTGGGATCCGGTGATCGCGCCGGGCGGCATGCTGTTCTACCGCGGCGATCTGTTTCCATGGCGCGGCGACGTGCTGATCGCAGGATTGGAGACGCAGACGATCGTTCGTCTCGAACTCGATGGCGAGCGCGTCGTTGGAGAAGAGCGGCTGATCGCAGGCGAAGTGGGCCGCGTCCGCGACATCGCCGAAGCTGCAGACGGCGCGTTATGGATTGTCACCGACGAAGACAATGGCCGCCTGCTGCGGCTGACGCCGCAGCGTTGAGATATCTGTCTGGAGTACCTTGCACGCAGCTGCCGCAAGAACCCACCCATCCCCGGAGGCTCGAAGCGAGCATTCCGCGGCCCATAAATACGACTATCGGAATTTTACACTGAACCGTTGTGTTTATGGGTCTCGGGCTCGACGCTTCGCGTCGCCCCGGGAATGGGTAAAGGAAACCGTCGATTCAAGCTAATTGCAACATGATCTAGTCGCCCTGTGGCGTCGCGCTCGGCTGCGTGACCGCGGCAATGCGGGCGGCGAGCGCTTGATTGCTCTGCGCTTCTACGGCGATCGCGTTGTAGAGATTGGAATCGATATTATGCCGACTGAGGATGGCGCCGATCTGGGTCGAGACTTGTTCGCGCTCGGCCTCGGACGCCGTTGCGAGATTGGCCGTCAGCGGCTGAATTTCCCGGCTTGCAGCGACGAAGGCGCGTAATTTTTCATCCGTCACGGTGGCGACTTGCATTTGCGTAACGCGCTGTGCGAGCGCCTGATCGGTTCCGATCTGACGCTGGATCGCGTCATACGTCGTTGGGTTCACCTGGTTGCGGTCCATGATTTCGCGAATACGCGTGCTGGCTTGCGCCCGCGCATCAGGCGCAAGCTCGGCGAAACCCTGGCTGATGGGCTCGATGTCACGGCGCGCCGCAATGAACGCCTGCAATTGCGCATCCGTATATTGGCCGTCAGTGTCGGCCACGGCAGCGGCGGCGGATGATGACGACGATGCTGTGGCGGCTGGCGCATCATTCGTCGCGGTCGATGAACAGGCCGTCAAACCAGCGGCGCAAAGCGCAATTGCGCTGACCGCGAGGAGCTTGCTCGAGCGCATCGGAACTCTCCAGTGTTGCTTGAACGCATCAGATTAAGCGCTTGCGCAGCGGCTGGTTCCCGCTCGTGCTGCAATCGCCGCCGCCTGCGGTTCAGAGCCGCTTGGCCGCGTCCAGCAGCCGGTCTAGCAGCGCGTTCAGCTGCGCGCGTTCACGATCGTCGATCGTGGCAAGCAAGCGCTGCTCGCTCGCCAACGCGATCGGCGCGATGCGCGCGTGCACGCTTTCGCCGTCGCGCGTGAGCGAGAGCAGCTGTTTGCGCGCGTCCTGCGCGTCGGCGCGGGCGGCCACCCGCTTCGATGCGACCAGCCGCTGTACCGCACGCGAGACAGCGACTTTGTCCATCTCCGTCGCTTCGGCGACTTCTTTCGCGGTGAGGCCGGGCCGGCGCCCCAGCACGGCGATGATGCGCCATTCGGGAACGGTGAGATCGAAGGTCTTGGCGTAGCGTGCGGCGATAGCGCGGCTGATCCGGTTCGACAGGATCGAGAGCCGATAGGGCAGGAAGTCCTCCAGAATGAGGAGTTCCCCAGAAGCCCTTTGGGGTGACGGTTTCCGCTTTGCGCTTGCCATTAGTTGCAGATGAAACTAAATCCCGATTAAACGCAAGCTCGCGAGGAAACGCCATGGCCGATCTGTTCGAAAATCCGCTCGGGACCGACGGGTTCGAGTTCGTCGAATTCACCTCGCCCGAACCAGAAAAGCTTGCTGCGTATTTCGAACAGATCGGCTTCACGGCGGTTGGCAAACACCGCTCCAAGAACGTCGTCCGCTACAAGCAGAACGACATCAATTTCATCCTCAACATGGAGCCGTCGGGCCAGCCGGCCGACTTCCGCACGGCGCATGGACCGAGCGCGAACGCGATGGCGTTCCGGGTGATGGACGCGAAGTTCGCGCTGGAGGAAGCGGTCAAGCGCGGCGCCAAGGCGGTGCAAATGCCGGTGGGGCCGGGCGAACTCAGCATTCCGGCGATCGAAGGCATTGGCGGCGCCTACATCTATCTCGTCGACCGCTATGGCGCCGAGACGATCTACGATGTCGATTTCCAGCCGATCGAAGGCGCGGATGAATCGAAAAATCAGATCGGCCTTACCTATCTCGATCACCTGACGCACAACGTCTTCCGCGGCAACATGAAGACGTGGGCCGATTATTACGAGCGCATCTTCAACTTCCGCGAAATCCGCTATTTCGACATCGAAGGCAAAGTGACGGGCCTGTTCTCAAAGGCGATGACCAGTCCGGACGGCAAGATCCGCATTCCGCTCAATGAATCGAAGGGCGAGGAAGGCAAGGTCGATCAGATCGAGGAATATCTGCAACGCTACCAGGGCGAAGGCATCCAGCACTTGGCGTTCGGCACGGACAATCTCTACGAGGTCGTCGATCGTCTGCGCGCGCGCGACGTGCAGCTGCAAGACACGATCGAGGCGTACTTCGATCTGATCGACAAACGTTTGCCCGGCCACGGTGAGCCGGTGGAGGAATTGCGCAAGCGCCGCATCCTGATCGACGGCGCGCCGAGCGAAGGGCAGGGCTTGCTGCTGCAGATTTTCGGCAAGGACGCGATCGGCCCGATCTTCTTCGAATTCATCCAGCGCAAAGGCAATGAAGGCTTCGGCGAAGGCAATTTCAAAGCTTTGTTTGAATCGATCGAACTAGACCAGATTCGCCGCGGCGTGCTGAAGGCGGGTTGATGAGCGCGCACGTCAAAAACCCTCCCCCCAACGGGGGGGGGGCAGGGTGGGGGGGCGCACGGCTGGGCGCTCTTCGCGCCAAGCTTGCGCATGCAGTTGCGCCTTACGCCCGACGCCTGCGCCAGATTCTGCACGCCCCCTCCCCTTTCCCCCGCCCCCAGGGGCGGGGGAGCGCGTTTGCGCTGGTAGCGCTGCTTATTCTCTCCGCCTGCGCAACTGCGCCGGAGCCCGCGCCACGCTGGTCCATCATCGTTCACGGCGGCGCCGGCGTCATCGAACGGGCGAACCTGACGCCTGAGCTTGAAGCGCAGTACCGCGCCGCGATGCAGCGCGCGCTGACGACGGGCGGCGGCGTACTCGAGGGTGGCGGCTCTTCGCTCGATGCGGTCGAAGCCGTCATCCGCGAGATGGAAGACGATCCGCTGTTCAATGCCGGCCGCGGCGCCGTGTTTACGGCGGAGGGACGCAACGAACTTGACGCCTCGATCATGGACGGCCGCAATCGCGCCGCCGGCAGCGTCGCAGGCGTGACGACGATCCGCCATCCGATCAGCGCCGCGCGCGCGGTGATGGAGAATTCGCGGCACGTGATGCTGATCGGCGAAGGCGCCGAGGCGTTCGCTCGGTCGCAGAATTTGGAAACAGTCGAGCCGTCCTACTTCTTCACCGAGCGGCGCTGGCAGCAGCTCGAAACCAATCTTCGCAACAACACTCTGCCGATCCCGCGCCGTCCCGAAGGCGCGCCGCCGGCGCCGCGGGCTGAGCTTGCGTACCCGGACGATCACCAGTTCGGCACTGTGGGCGTTGTAGCGCTCGACTCACAAGGCAACATCGCCGCCGGCACCTCAACCGGCGGCACCACCGGCAAACGCTGGGGCCGCGTGGGCGATGCGCCGATCATCGGCGCCGGCACCTATGCGCAGAACGGAATCTGCGGCGTTTCAGCGACGGGCACGGGCGAATTCTTCATCCGCGTCGGCGTCGCGCGAGATATCTGCGCGCGGATGGAGTTCAACGGCGAAAGCGCGCAAGAGGCGGCCGATCACGTCATCGCCGAAGTCGGCGCCACTACTGGCAATGACGGCGCCGCCGGCGATGGCGGCGTCATCGTGTTGGACGGCCGCGGCGCCGTCGCCTGGGCGATGAACACGCCGGGCATGTACCGCGCTTGGCAAACCGCCGACGACGAACCCGTCGTTCAGATTTTCGCAGACGAGGAATAGCGTCATGCCCATAACGTCCGGCATCCATCACGTCGCTTATCGCTGCAAGGACGCCAAAGAGACGGTCGCGTTTTATCGCGACGTGCTCGATATGGAGTACACGACTGCGTTCGCCGAGGATCACGTGCCGTCGACGGGCGAGTATGACCCGTACATGCACGTCTTCCTTGACGCCGGGAACGGCAACATCCTCGCGTTCTTCGAGCTGCCGAACCAGAAAGAGATGGGGCGCGATCAGAACACGCCGCAATGGGTGCAGCACATCGCGTTCAAGGTCGATAGCGTCGAGGCGCTGGTCGCCGCCAAGGCCAAGGCCGAAGCGAAAGGCATCGACGTACTCGGCCCCACCGACCACGGCATCTTCAAGTCGATCTATTTCTTCGATCCCAACGGCCATCGCGTCGAGCTCGCGGCGGATACCGGCACGGCCGAGGAGCTGGCGGAGCTGAAGCGCGTCGCGCCCGACATGCTGGAAGAATGGAGCCGCACCAAGAAAGCGCCGCAACACGCCGCTTGGCTGCACGAAAAGGCGCGGGCGGCGCACGCGGCGAAGTCGCGGATCGGGGAGTAATCCCTCCTCGCCCTCGATGGGCGAGGTGGCTCGCGGCGCAGCCGCGAGACGGAGTGGGTGGTAGCTCAGTCGTTCAAACACGGAGCAGCCACCCACTTGTGTGTCGCTGATCTGGTAGATGAAGCGTTTGCGCTTTTCGCTCCCCTAGCTGCGCTACCCGCGCTAAGGTGGATCCATGCTGAAGCTCTATGATTATTGGCGTTCCTCCGCCGCCTATCGCGTCCGCATCGCACTCAATTTGAAGGGTCTCGACTACGAGTCCATTCCGGTGAACATCGCGGCGGGGAAGGACGAACAGTTCGCGCCGGCGTACCGCGCCAAGAACCCGCAAATGCGCGTGCCGGCGCTGGAGACGGAGCAGGGGCTGCTCACGCAATCGCTGTCGATTTTGGTGTGGCTCAATCAGACCTATCCCGAGCCGCCGCTTCTGCCGGCCGACCCGTGGGCGAGCGCGCAGGTGCGGTCGTTCGCGCTGACGATCGCTTGCGACATCCATCCGCTCAACAATCTCTCGGTGCTGAATCGGTTAAAGCTCGAGTTCAGCGTCGGCGACGACCACGTCAGCGAATGGTATCGCCACTGGATCCGCGTCGGCTTTTCGGCGCTGGAGCACCAGGCGGCGGAGCGGCCGCAGACGCAATACGTGTTCGGCGATGCGCCGGGCCTCGCCGACATTATGCTCGTGCCGCAAATGGCCAATGCGCGCCGCTTTGATACTGATCTCTCGCCATTCCCGCGGCTCGTCGCGTGGGACGAACACGCGCGCAAGCATCCGGCGTTCATCAAGGCCGCGCCAGAAAATCAGAAGGACGCGGTGAAGACATGACGGCGTTAGCGCAAGCGGCCGCAGGTTGGAGCGCGCGGCTCCTGCCGCGCATGCGCCGCGGAGCGGCGCGCTCCAGTCCTTCGACATTGTGCGCAACAAGGTGAAGACATGAAACTAGCATCGCTCCGCCATGGCCGCGACGGCCGCCTCGTCGTCGTCTCCGACGATCTCGCCTGGTATGCCCCGTGCGCGGAAATTCCGACGCTGCAAGCGGCGCTCGATGATTGGGCGCACGCCGAGCCGCGGCTGCGCGCGATCGCCGAGGGCGTGAACGCGGGCGCTATCCTGCGCGAACGTTTCCACGAACGCGAAGCCGCATCGCCGCTGCCGCGCGCGTATCAATGGGCCGACGGCTCGGCTTACGTCAATCACGTCGCGCTGGTGCGCCAGGCGCGCGGCGCGAAGATGCCGGAGACGTTCTGGACTGATCCGCTCATGTACCAAGGCGGCAGCGATGTCTTCCTCGGTCCGCGCGACGCGATCCCGCTCAAGGACGAAGCCTGGGGCTGCGATTTCGAAGCGGAAGTGGCGGTGATCGTCGATGATTGCGAAGCCGGCATCAGCGCGGATGAAGCCCGGAAGCGCATCCGTCTGGTGATGCTGGTCAACGATGTCAGCCTGCGCAATCTCATTCCGGCGGAGCTGGAGAAGGGTTTTGGCTTCTTCCAATCGAAGCCGTCGTCCGCGTTCTCGCCTGTCGCCGTGACGCCCGATGCGCTGGGCGAGGCCTGGCGCGACGGCAAGCTGCACTTGCCGATGCATGTTGCGCTGAACGGCAAAGCATTCGGCGCAGCCAACGCCGGTGACGATATGACGTTCGATTTTGGCCAGCTGATCGCGCATGCGGCCAAGACGCGCGAGCTGGCCGCCGGGACGATCATCGGTTCAGGCACCGTTTCCAACCGCGACGCGGACGGCGGCCCCGGCAAACCCGTCAGCGAAGGCGGTCGCGGCTATTCCTGCATCGCCGAACAGCGCATGATCGAGACGATCCAGAGCGGCAAATCGTCGACGTCGTTCCTCAAGCACGGCGACCGCATCGAGATCGAAATGCGCGACGCCAAAAACCACTCGATCTTCGGGCGGATCGAGCAGGACGTGGTCAAGGCGTAGCCGGCAGAAAGGCGTCCGGAAAGTCGCGCCGAATCCGCTCCATCTGCCCGCGTTTGGCGGCGAGCGCGGGGTTGCGGGCGACGGCGCTCGGCATCGGCAGCGCGTAGGCGACGTCATAGAACAAGAAGGCGCTCGGCCATTCATAGACGCGTCCGAAGCGGTCGCCGACATCGGTCCAGTAGGCGGGATTGTACGGGGAGGCTAGCAGCGCTCGGTTCTGCAACGCCGTCACGTCAGTCGGAAGATTCGCGGCCCGCGCTTCTGCGACTTGGGCTTGGTCGAATTGCAGCAGCGCCAAAGCGAAGGAGGCGCCCAAGGCGGGGTGATCCCGAAGCGGCGAAGCCTGCGCGCGTCGCATTGCGGCGATGGAGTCGGCGGGATTGCCGGCTTGCTCCGCGGCGCCGATCTGGAACATCGCCCAGGGCGCCGGGTCGGCGAGCGCGCGCACGCCGCGCACCAGCTCGCACGCGGCGTGCTGCTGCCCGGCGCTGCATTGCAATTCGGGAAACATGTTGAAGGTGGCGTGCAGTTGCATCGCGGCAGCAGCGTCGCCCTCGCGCCGCGACAGTGCGCGCAATTGCCGGTCCCAGCTCTCGAGCGTTGGCGGGCCTCCGTTCGCGCGGCCAGACACCGCCTCGGCGCCAATCCTTCCGGCGCCGGCGACGAGTTGATCAACGGTGTCCGCCGTGGCGTTTCGCAGCGATGCCGTCAGCGGATAGGGAGTGCTGATCGTCTCGACAGCGATGAGCCGCCAGGCCCGGCGCGTTAGGCCGGTCGTCGCTTCGCGGAAGGAGATTTCCATCTGGGCGGGCGCACGCCCGGTTTGGCGCATGCGCCGGTGCAGGGTGGGATGCGTCGTCATCGCTGCATACATGGTCGGCCAGAACGCGGCTGGCGCTGCGGCGCCGTCTCCCGGCGTGAAGCTGCCGATCTCGCGTTCGCCGCACCACAAGCTCAATGCGCCGCGGCGCTCACGGAATTCCGTCACACCGGCATCCGGCGCACCAGGGATGACCAGGCCGAGTTCGGATTCGGCGTCGCAGGCGTCGGGCGCCTCGCCGCGGACGCCAGCTGCTGAAAGCGCGCGCTGCAAATAGCTGCGGTTTTGTCTCTCCATGATGCGAAAGGTCACATCGGCTAAGCCATTCATGGTCGAGAAACTGGCGTCGTCGATCGTGAAAACGCGATTGAGCCGAAAATCATAAAGCCGAGCGTGTTCGCCCTGCCGGACCAGCGACCAGTCCGGGCCGACATCAATGACGACTTCGCGCACGACCGGGGGTCCGCCGCGTTCGGCGTGCATCGCTTCATATCGGACGCGATAGCGCGCTTCCGTCGCAGCGCCGCGTTCGCTGCGGTACGTCTCGGCCTCGGCGAAGGGATTGGCGAATAGCGGCTGGGCCTGTGCGGGCGACGACGCCAGCATCATGAAGAACATGGTCAGCACGAAGCGCAGCATGCGGGCGTCCTCCCCTGAGCGGGATGCTAGGCGATTATCGGCGCCGCGCCAACGTAGCGCTGCGTTCAAATCTCGCGACGCGGCGCGGCTGTTTCCAGATCGCCGGTGTTGGGCGTGCCCGTCGGTTCGATCAGCAGCACGTGTGCTTCCTCGGCGGCGAACGGCGCGTGCTCCATCCCTTTCGGAACGACGAACACTTCACCCGGCCCAACAATCACATCGCCAGCGCGAAGACGCATGATCATCTCGCCCTTCAGCACCAGAAAGAAATCGTCGGTGTCGTCGTGCTTGTGCCAGGGAAACTGACCCTGGAATTTCACCACCATCAGGTCGTGGCCGTTGAAGGCGCCGACGACGCGCGGCTGCCAATGGCCATCGAACTGCGCCAACTTGTCGGCGAGGTTGATCTTGTTCATGCGCGCGCCTCCGCCGCGCCGCGCTTCCTCTCTGGCAGCGGCGCGACTGCGCCGGCGCGGTAGAGATCGATCGTCCAGGCGATTTGCTTGGCGCGCCAATTGCCGCAGAAATAGACGATCGGAAACAGCACCGCGCCGATCAGCACCATAACAAGCACCGCGGAATACTCGCTGATAAAGCCGCTCAACGCCTCTGGCGCGGCGTCGGACAACATCGCCCCCATCGCCAGCGGCACGGACACGTAGCCCAAGAACACGGCGCGGAAGATGTCGTTCGAGCGTTGCTCGTTCACGCGCGCCACGCGCGCCAGCGCCTCGAGCGTATCCTCCGATGCGCTTTCGAGCGCTTGCGCTGCGCTGCGCACGTTTTTGCTTTCGAGCATCAGGGTGGTGATGTCGGCGCCGATCATGCGCCAGGAGCTCATGTCGAAGAACAGATCGAACATAAAGCGCCAGAGCGGAAAACGCTTGGTGACCGATTTCCAGCGCAGCTGCACTTCGGCGGCGTCGACGCTTATCATGAGTGGGCGAAGATGTCGGTTTCTTCCCAGCCGGCGAGATCGAGCGCGGCGCGGGTCGGTAGGAAGTCGAAGCACGATTGCGCGACTTCGACGCGGCCTTCGCGAGCCAGCATGGCGTCCAGCCGTTCCTTCAGCGCATGCAGGTGCAGCACGTCGGAGGCGGCGTAGGCGAGCTGCGCGTCGCTCAATTCCGGCGCGCCCCAATCGCTCGATTGCTGCTCCTTGGAGATGTCGCGGCTGAGCACTTCCTTGGTGAGGTCTTTGAGGCCGTGGCGATCAGTGTAGGTGCGCACGAGCTTCGAGGCGATCTTGGTGCAATAGATCGGCGTCGTGATCACCGAGAGATCGCGCATGAACATGGCGACGTCGAAGCGGGCGAAGTGGAAGAGCTTCAGCACGTTCTGGTCGGCCAACACGCGCTTCAGGTTCGGCGCGTCGTAGCTCGCGCGGTCGAGCTGCACGAGATGGGCTTCGCCCTGGCCGTCGGAGATTTGCACGAGGCAGAGCGGATCGCGGATCAGCGACAGGCCCATCGTCTCGCTATCGACCGCCACCGGGCCGGAGAACGTGACGCTATCGGGCAGATCGCCCTTGTGCAGATGGACGACGATGTTCTTGCCATCGACGGTGAGGGAGAGCTTGCGGGTCATGCGCGGGGATTAATCCAATTTTTCCCCAGGCGCTAGGGCCGCTACTCCTCGCCCTCGATGGGCGAGGTGGCTCGCGGCGCAGCCGCGAGACGGAGTGGGTGGCTGCTCGATCTTGCAAACGCTGGCGCCGTCACCCACTCAGTCATCGCGCTGTCGCGCGCTGACAGCTCGCCCATCAAGGGCGAGCAGGATTCACTGCCGCTGCGCTTTCGCCACATAAGCATCCCGCAGCTCGCGTTTCAGCACTTTGCCGATATGGCTGCGGGGCAATTCGTCGATCAGCTCGACGGCGCTGATGCGTTGGGTTTTGCCGAGCCGTTCGTTGGCGAAGGCGCGTAAGCTCTCGGCATCGGCGCCGCGCGAGACCACGAATGCGACCGGGGTTTCGCCCCATTCCGCTGACGGCGCGCCGATGACGGCGGCGTCTGCTACGTCCGGATGCTGACGCAGCACGGCTTCGAGATCGCTCGGATAGATGTTGAAGCCGCCGGAAATTATCATGTCTTTCTTGCGGTCCATTAGCTCGAGGAAACCGTCGGCGTCGAAGCGGCCGACGTCGCCGGTGCGGATGAAGAGTTCGCCCTCGGGCGAGGTCCAGATCGCGGCGTCGGTCTGTTCTTTGCGGTTGTGATAGCCGCTCATCATGATCGGCGAGCGGCCGACGATCTCGCCGGCTTCGCCGCGCGGCAGCTCTTTGCCGTCCTCGTCGATGATGCGGATATCGTGCCCCGGCGCCGGCATGCCCACGGTGTGCAGCTTGTCCGGGAAGGCGTGCGCGATCAGTACGCAGGTGCCGCCGCCTTCGGTCATGCCGAAATATTCGACCAGGCCGCCGGGCCAGCGCTTCAGGATGTCCGCCTTCAGCGCCGCCGAGAACGGCGCCGAGGTGCAGAACTTCATCGCGAAACTCGAGAGGTCGTAGCGATCGAAGTCCGGCCGCGCCATGATGCGGCTGTACTGCACCGGCACCAGCATGGTGTGGGTGACGCGATGGCGCTGCGCGAGTTCGAGATAGTGGCTTGCATCGAATTTCTTCATCAGCACTGCGCTGCCGCCGAGGCCGAGTGTCGGGAAGAAGCTGACGAGCGTCGTGTTGGAATAGAGCGGCGTCGACAGCAGCGTCACCGCGCCCGGCCCATAGCCCATCGATTGCGCGCGCATGATGTGCTGGAAGCGCATGCCGTGGCTCTGGACGATGCCCTTCGGCGCGCCGGTGGTGCCGGACGAATAGATGATGTTGAACGGCATCGCTTCGGTGAGAGCCACCGGCGCGGGTCGTGCGCCGAAAGGCGCCAGCCAATCCTCGACGGCGCGGCCGGACGCGCCGCCATCGAGCGCCACCCACGCCGCGGCGATGTCGGAGCGCACGCCTTCCAACGCCGCGGCCACCTCTGCATCGACAAAGAAGACGTGCGCGCCGGAATCGGCGATCATGCCGGCGATGCTTTCAGGCGTTGAAGATGGTGCGATCGGCGCCACGGCGACGCCTGCGCGCAAGGCGCCGAGGAAGACGACGGCGTACTCGATCGACGTGCTTGCGCAGATCGCGATGGCTTCACCCGGCGCGATTTCGTCGCGCTGCAGCGCCGCCGCGACACGGTCCATCGCGGCGTCAAGTTCGCCATAGCTGACGCGGCGCTCGTCCTGAATGAGCGCCGCATGATCCGGCTGCCGCGCCGCAAGCGCGCGGATCATGTCGGGGAGGGGGAGGAAGGTTTCGCCGGCGTCGCTCACTGGCCCTGTCCTAGTTGCAGAATGAAGCGCGTTTGTGCGTAGTTGGCGCAGCGTGCACAAGGCTCTTGACGGCTGTAACTTATAAGATACAACTTGATCGAAGTCCGGAAGACCGAGACTTATGCAGCTTGGTTTGCCGCTCTGCGTGACCGGCGTGCGAAAGCGAGGATCGACATTCGCATCCGCCGCTTGTCGCTCGGTAACGCCGGCGATGCGAAGTC
>Ga0196971_1000559_pt1 | contig 26100 bp, 21 predicted proteins | sample S1v_1013CmetaG_FD_148660 | JGI IMG/M metagenome (GOLD analysis project Ga0196971, IMG submission 148660) | Soil microbial communities from Anza Borrego desert, Southern California, United States - S1+v_10-13C | ecosystem: Environmental > Terrestrial > Soil > Desert | place: USA: California...
TTGCCCGCCGCCCGCCGCCCGCCGCCCGCCGCCCGCTGCCCGCCGCCCTGTCCCGTACCCCCATTCCTCGACCCCACTCCCCAACGGCCCCGCCGCCCGCTATCTACCGCCCATGCGCCAGTCCTTCGATGAAACCACCGACCCGTCCTTCGGGGCCCGACATCTGCCCCGCCTCCGCGCGAAAATGGCCGAACAGGGCCTCGACGGCCTGCTGGTCCCGCACGAGGACGAGCACCAGAACGAATACCTCCCCGCCGCCAACGACCGGCTCGCCTGGCTGACCGGCTTCACCGGCTCGGCCGGCGCGGGCGTGGTCCTGAAGGATCGCGCCGCCGTCTTCGCCGACGGTCGCTACACGGTGCAGGTCAGGGCCCAGGTGGACCCGGCGCAGTTCGAAATCCTCAGCCTCGAGGGGGAGGGCGTGGCCCGCTACCTCGAGAGCGCGCCCAAGGGGGCGGTGATCGGCTACGACCCGCGCCTGCACAGCCCGGACTCGCTGGCCTCCCTCAGGCGGGCGGCCGCCCGGGCCGGGGCCGAGCTGAAGCCCGTCGAGCCCAACCCCCTCGACCTCGCCTGGGGCGGCGAACGGCCGGAGCAGCCGGCCGCTCCCGTCGTCCCGCACGACGACCGCTACGCCGGCGAGACCAGCGCCTCCAAGCGCGCCCGCATCGGCGAGGCCGTCGCGAAAGCCGGCGCCGCCGCCGCCGTCCTGACCGCCCCGGCCTCCATCGCCTGGCTGTTCAACATCCGCGGCGGCGACGTCATCCGCACGCCGCTGCCCCTGTCGCAGGCGATCGTCAGGACGGACGGGACGGCGCGCCTGTTCATGGATCCCCGCAAGGTCACCAACCAACTCCCCGGCTGGCTCGGCGACGCCGTCGCGCTGGAGGCGCCCGAGGCCCTGCCGGCCGCGCTCGACGGCCTGTCCGGCCAGTCCGTCCTGATCGATCCCGGCCAGTCCTCCGCCTGGTATTTCGACCGGCTCGAGGCCGTCGGCGCGACGGTCGTGCGGGGCATGGACCCCTGCACCCTGCCGCGGGCCTGCAAGAACCCGGTCGAGATCGAGGGCGCGCGTCAGGCCCATATCCGCGACGGCGCCGCCCTGACCCGCTTCCTGCACTGGGTCGACACGGTGGCGCAGCGCACCCTGCCCACGGAGCGCGAGATCGCCGAGGCGCTGGAGGGCTTCCGCGAGGCCACCGGCGCCCTGAAGGACCTCAGCTTCGACACCATCGCCGGGGCCGGCCCCAACGGCGCCCTGCCGCACTACAAACCCGTCGGCGACAAGATCCGCCGCATCGAGAAGGGCTCGCTCCTGCTCGTCGACGGCGGCGGCCAGTATCTCGACGGCACCACCGACGTGACCCGCACCATGGCCGTGGGCGAGCCGACCGCCGACCAGCGCCGCATGTTCACCCTCGTGCTCAAGGGTCATATCGCCATGGCGACGGTGCGCTTCCCCGAGGGCACGACCGGGCACCAGATCGACGCCCTGGCGCGCCTGCCGATGTGGATGGCCGGCCTCGACTACGACCACGGCACCGGCCACGGCGTCGGCAGCTACCTCGGCGTCCACGAGGGGCCGCAGCGCATCGCCAAGGCGGTCAACAGCCAGCCGCTGCTGACCGGCATGATCGTCTCCAACGAGCCCGGCTACTATCGCGAGGGCCACTGGGGCATCCGTATCGAGACCCTGCAGGTGGTCACCCCGCCCGAGCCGATCCCCGGCGGCGAGCGCCCCATGCACGGCTTCGAGCAGCTGACCCTGGCCCCGCTCGACCGCCGCCTGATCGACGTCGACCTGCTGACGCCGGACGAGCGCGCCTACGTCGACGCCTATCACGCCGGGGTGCTGGCCAGGGTGGGGCCGCTGCTCGACGGGGCGGCGCTTGACTGGCTGAAGGCGGCTTGTGCGGAGTTGTGACCCGCCGATTCCTCATCTTCGTCATTCTGGGGCTGACCGGCTGTCAGGATATCGGACGCCGGGACGTCAAACGGCCTCCGGCTCCAGACGCAGAAGTGTTGAGAACTGCCGTCAACCCATCTGATTTCTGGTGTCTCGATGCCTCGGAACTCGGGGTCGAGCCGACCGAAACCGAAGCGGTGCGGCGCCGATACCGTCACTGGCTGTTGTGCGACTACGACCGGCCCAAGGCGTTGCGCTATCTCGACGTCTTGGTGGCGCGGAACGATCCCGCGGCAGTCCACGAGAAGAGCGTGTTCATCCAAAGGACCGACCCGGAAGAGAGCGAGCGGTTGCGGAAACTGGCTGAACAACTGGGTTATCGGCCCCGAAGCCGGATGGACGCAATGCGCGAAATCGCTGGCTTGAAATGAGGCCGAACGGCGCCCATCTCCCGTGCGTCGGCGGATGCGTCGCCGGCTTCCTCACATTTCAGGAGATGCGCCGATGAAGACGCGCAAACTGGGCCGTTCGGGCCCTGAGGTTTCCGCCATCGGCCTCGGCTGCATGGGCATGGCCGCCTTCTACGGCCAGGCCTCCGACGAGGGGCAGGCGACGGCGGTGATCCACCGCGCCCTCGACCTCGGCGTCACCTTCTTTGACACCGCCGAGATGTACGGCCCCCACACCAACGAGATCCAGCTCGGCAAGGCCCTGGCCGGCCGCCGCGACCGCGCCTTCGTCGCGACCAAGTTCGGCATCGGCTACAACGCCGACCGCTCGGCCCTGATGGTCGACGGCTCGCCCGCCAATGTCCGCCGCGCCATCGAGGGCAGCCTCAAGCGGCTCGGCATGGACCACGTCGACCTCTACTACCTGCACCGCGTCGACCCGAACACGCCGATCGAAGAGACCGTCGGCGCCATGGCCGAGCTGGTCACCGAGGGCAAGGTCCGCTTCCTCGGCCTGTCCGAGGCCGCGCCCGAGACGCTGCGCCGGGGGCATGCGACCCATCCGGTCACCGCCCTGCAGACCGAATATTCGCTGTGGACCCGCGACCCCGAGGACGGACTGCTCGCCGTCTGCGAGGAACTCGGCATCGGCTTCGTGCCCTACAGCCCGCTCGGCCGCGGCTTCCTCTCCGGCGAGATCAAGTCGGTCGACGACCTCGCCCCCGACGACTTCCGCCGCTCCAACCCCCGCTTCCAGGGCGAGAATTTCCAGAAGAACCTCGACCTCGTCTCGGCCGTGCAGGCGATCGCCGCCGAAAAGGGCGTCACCGCCGCCCAGCTGGCCCTGGCCTGGGTGCTGGCGCAGGGCGAGCACCTCGTGCCCATTCCCGGCACCCGCCGCATCCGGACGCTGGAGGACAACGTCGCGGCCGTCGACCTGACCCTGACCCAGGAGGACATGGCCCGCATCGACGCCGTCTTCCCCAAGGGCGCCGCGTCCGGCCACCGCTACGCCGAGGCGGCGAGGGCGGCGCTGAACCGCTGAGCCTTACCGCGATTTAACTGGCGGGGCGGAGCGCGGCGCCGATAGTATTTGCACATGCAAATAACATCGGATCAGAACGAGGCGGAACAGGCCCTGGCGGCCCTCGGCTTCACCGAGCTGGAGGCCCGGGTCTATTGCGCCCTGCTGGCCAGCGGCCCGGCCACCGGCTACCGGCTGGCCAAGCTGGTCGGCAAGGCCCCGCCGAACGTCTACCAGGCGCTCGCCGCCCTCGGGCGCAAGGCCGCGGTGCTGGTCGACGAGACCGAGCCCCGCACCTGGAGGGCGGCCCGCCCGGCCGAACTGCTCGCCGTCCTCGCCGGAAGCTTCGCCCACCGCCAGGCCGAGGCGGAGCGGAGACTGGCCAGCCTGGCCGTCGCGCCCGCCGACGACCGCCTCTATCAGATCGCCGACCCGGACCAGGTCCTCGAACGGGCCCGCGCCATGCTCGCCGGGGCCCGGGACATCGTCCTCTTCGACCTCTTCGACGCCCCCCTGGCGGCGCTGCGCGAACCGCTCGAGGCCACCGCCGCCCGCGGCGTCACCGTCGCCGGCCTCGTCTACGGCCCGGTCGAGCCGATGGCCGGCGTCATCGCCCGCCGGGCGGCGGGGGAGGGCGTCGCCCGCGATCGCTGGCCCGGCGCCCAGCTCAGCCTCGTGGTCGACGCCGCCGAGCATCTGGTCGCCCTGATGACCCCCGCCATGGACGGCGTCCGCCGCGCCATCTGGAGCGACAGCGCCTATCTCAGCTGCCTGCAGCACAGCGGCCTCTCCGCCGAGATCCGCCTGACCGGCGTCGCTTCCGAGGCTCTGGAGCCGCTGGCGGGCCTCTCCCTGCTGCGGGCGGCGCCCCGCGGCCTCCGCGCCCTGATCGGCCCCGATCCGGTCAGCCTCTCACCCGACCCTCAGGAGGTCTCCGCATGAAACCCGCCCCCTTCGCCGCCGCCCTGATCCTGCTGGGCCTGCCGGCCAGCGCCTGGGCCGACGACCCGACCGCGGTGCTCGAGCGCTACCGCGCCTGGCGCGGCGGCGCGGCCTTCGAACAGCTCACCGCCGTCCGCGCCACCGGGGCGATGACCGGCTCGGGCCTGGCAGGCGTCATCGAGCAGATCGCCACGACGAACGGCGACCTGCGCCGCGACATCGACCTCGGCGTCGTGCGCACCGCCAGCGCCCGGCGCCGCACGGAGGGCTGGACCCTGACCCCGGCCGGCCAGGTGGAGGACATCGCGCCCGCCGCCGCCGAGGACCTGCGCCGCGACGCCCTGCTGATGTTCGAGGCCGTGCTGGACGATCTCTCCCGGCTCGACCGCAAGGCGGATGCGGTGCGCGACGGCCGGACCTTCGCCGTCGTCGCGGTGGACTTCGGCGACGACGACATCCACGAACTCTACATCGATCCCGATACCGGCGCCCTGCATGGCCTGAGACGCGTCCGCGACCGGCGCGAGGCCTTCGTCCGCTTCGACGACTGGCGCGTGGTCGAGGGCGTGCGAATGCCGTTCGCCGAGATTTCCGCCGACGGTCTGGGCGAGGAGGGGGCCATCCGCTGGACCGCCGTCGACGCCAATCCGGACCTGCCGGACGACGCCTTCGCCCGTCCCGCGCACGCCGCCGCCCACGTCATCGACGGCGCCGCGGCCTCAAGCGGCTTCATGCCCTTCGACCTGTACGCCGGCGTCCGCATCTACATCCCGGCCGTGGTCAACGGCGTCGAGACCGAGGTGCTGCTCGACAGCGGCGCGGAGATGACCGTGCTGGACAAGGCGTTCGCCGAGCGTCTCGGGCTGAGCGCCAGCGGCGAGGTGGCCGCCGTCGGCACCGGGGGCGTCGGCTCCGCCCAGTTCGCCCCGGGCGTGACCATCGGGCTCGACGGGATCACCTTCCCCGACCGGACGGTCGCCGTAGTCGATCTCGCCGCCATCGGCCAGGCCATCGGACGCCCGCTGCCGGTGGTGCTGGGCAAGGACGCCTTCAACGGCCTGATCATCGATATCGACTTCCCGGCGCGCCGGCTCGCCTTCCACGAGCGGCAGGGCTTCGTCGCCCCCGAGGGCCTGACCGAGGTTCCGCTGGTCTCGACCGGCGCTCTCCGGGCCGTGGCCCTGTCCGTCGAGGGCCGGCCGCCGGCGCTGTTCGACTTCGACACCGGCAACGGGGGCGCCCTGATCATCTATCCGGCCTATGCCGGGGCCGAGGGATTGCTGGATGGCCGGCGGGCCTCGACCGTGATGTCCGGGGCGGTCGGCGGCATGCGCGAGAGCGGCATCGCCACCATCCAGTCCGTCGGGATCGCCGGGTTCGAGCTGCGCGACGTGCCGGCCGTGTTCCCGCCTGCCGGCCCGTCGGCGGTGGACAGCGACCGCACCGCCGGCAACGTCGGCATGGGCGTGCTGGGGCGCTTCCGCCTGGTCACGGACTTCGCCGGCGGCCGTCTGTGGCTCGGCGCGGACTCCAGCAGCCTGGAGCAGCCGTTCGCCCGCGACCGCCTCGGCCTGAGCCTGCGCAAGGACGGCGCGGCGATCGTGGTCCAGCGCGTCTCGCCGAACTCGCCGGCGGCCGAAGCGGGCTGGACCGGTGGAGAGCGGATCACAGCCATCGACGGCGTGGCGGCGGCCGGTCTCGACGCGGCGGCGCTCAGGGCGGTGGTCACCGGGCCCGCCGGCCGCACGGTGTCCCTGACGCTCGAGAGCGGCCAGACCCGCACGCTCGAAAGCCGCGACTTCTACTGATCAGCCGCCGATCAGGGCCAGCCAATCGTCCTCGGTCAGCACCGCCACGCCATGCTTCTGCGCCTCGGCCAGTTTCGACCCGGCGCCGGGGCCGGCGACGAGGTAGTCGGTCTTCTTCGACACCGACCCGGACACCTTGGCCCCCAGGCTCTCGGCCCGGGCCTTGGCCTCGTCCCGGGTGAAGCGCTCCAGCGCCCCGGTGAACACCACGGTCTTGCCGGCGACCGCGGTGTCGGACTTCGGCTTCTCGGCGTCCTCGATCCGGTCCAGCTCGGCCACGAGGGCGTCGACCATGGCCCGGTTGTGGGGCTCGCGGAAGAACAGGGCCAGGGCCCGCGCCGCCACCGGGCCGACGCCGGACACTCCGGCGATCTGGCCCAGACCCTCGGAGGGCCCCTCGTTGCGCGCCACTTGCGCCAGCCGGACCAGCCCGCCCCAGTCGTCCGCCAGCGTCGCCAGTCCGCGCCGGGCCGGGGCCGCGAGGCCGGGGAAGGCGAGGGCGATCTTCTGGTCAATCGGCGCCTCCGGCCACGGATCGTCCGCCGGGGGCGTGGCGGCGGCCAGAGCGGCGACGACCCGGGGCGAGACGGCGTGGGTCTCGTTCAGCCGGACCCAGTCCTCGCTCGGCAGGCCATCGGCCGCGGCGAGGCAGGCGGCCTCGAACGCCGGCCAGGTCTCGAAGGCGCGGGCCAGCACGATCGAGGTCTGCTCCCCGATATCGCGCACGCCGAGACCGTAGATGAAGCGGTCCAGCGCGATGGTTCGCCGCGCGGCGATGCCGGCGACGAGATTGCGCACGCTGGTCTCGCCATAGCCGTCCTCGGCACGAAGCGCGTCGAGCTTCTCCGCGTCCCGGGCCAGGCGGAAGATGTCCGCCGGTTCGTTGATCCAGCCCCGCTCGTGGAAGGCGATCAGCTGCTTCTCGCCCAATCCCTCGATATCGAAGGCCCGCCGGCTGACGAAATGCTTGAGATGCTCGATGCGCTGGAACGGACAGGCCAGTTCCCCGGTGCAGCGCCGCACAACGGACTCCACGCCCGAGGCGTTGGTCTCCTTCACCAGCGCCGTCTTCAGCGGACAGATGCAGATGTGCGGGAATTCGTAGGGCTCGCCGCGGCCGGGGCGGTCGCCGTCCACCACGCCGAGGATTTGCGGAATGACGTCGCCGGCCCGCTGCAGGGTCACCGTGTCGCCGATGCGCACGTCCAGCCGCTCGATCTCGTCGGCGTTGTGCAGCGTCGCGTTGCGTACCACCACACCGCCGACGGTCACCGGGTGCAGCCGCGCCACCGGCGTGTGCGAGCCGGTCCGCCCGACCTGGATGTCGATGCCTTCCAGAACGGTCTGCGCCTGCTGGGCCGGAAATTTGTGCGCGATGGCCCAGCGCGGCGTCCGGGCGACGAAGCCGAGCCGCTCCTGCCAGTCCAGCCGGTCGACCTTGTAGACCACCCCGTCGATGTCATAGCCGAGCGTCGCCCGGTCGGCCTGCAGTGCGTCGTAGAGCGCCATCAGCCCGCCGGCGTCCTCGACCCGTTTCGAGCGCTCATTGACCGGGAAGCCCCACGACCTGAGCGCCTGCAGCGCCTCCCACTGCGTCGACGCGAACGGCGCGGAGATCTCGCCCCAGGCATAGGCGAAGAAGCGCAGCGGCCGTTGGGCCGTGATCGCCGCATCCTTCTGGCGCAGCGAACCGGCGGCGAAATTTCGCGGGTTGGCGTAAGTGCGCGCCCCCGCCGCCTCCGCTGCGGCGTTGAAGGCGTCGAAGGCGTCGTTGGGCGCATAGACCTCGCCCCGCACCTCGATGACGGCAGGCCAGCCGGCGCCGGACAGGCGTTCGGGAATGTCGGCGATGGTGCGCAGGTTGGCGGTGACGTCCTCGCCGGTCCGGCCGTCGCCCCGTGTCGCGCCACGCACCAGCACGCCGCTCTCGTAGCGAAGGCTGGCGGACAGGCCGTCGATCTTGGGCTCGGCGACGAAGGCCACCGGCTCGTCGGCGGCCAGCTTCAGGAAACGTCGGATGCGGGCCACAAAATCCGCCACCTCGCCGCCGTCGAAGGCGTTGTCCAGCGACAGCATAGGCACGCCGTGGCGCACTGGCGCGAACTGGCTCGACACCGCGGCGCCCACCACCTGGGACGGCGAGTCGGCCATGGTCAGTTCGGGGAAGCGGCTCTCGATGTCGAGCGCCCGGCGCTTCAGGGCGTCGTACTCGGCGTCGGAAATCTCCGGCGCGTCATGGCCGTGATAGAGGGCGTCGTGGTGCGCCAGCTCGGTCGTCAGCCGGGTGAACTCCTCCCGGGCCTGTTCCTCGGTCAGCTGATCGACGGCGATGTCGGCCATGGGAATCGGGTTCGCTCCATCTTTTCGACCGACTTCTAGCATCCGGCGCGAACGCCGCGAGGGCGGGTCCGTTTCCGCCTCATGACACGAGCTTAACCTGACGACGTCGCGGTCGCCTGCTAAGCGTGAAGAATCTCACGGAGTCCCCATGCGCCATCTTCGTCTCGCCGCCCTGTCGCCGTTCGCTGTCGCGCTGCTGCTGGGCGCCTGCGCCGCACCCAGGGAGCCGGCCGCTCCGGCTGCGCCGCAGCCCTCCGCGATGCACGTCCAGCTGCTCGAGGACGTCCGTATCCTCGCCGCCGACGACATGCAGGGCCGGGACACGGGGGCGCCGGGCGGGGCGATGGCGCGGGCCTACATCATCGGCCGCCTGGAAGCGCTCGGCGTCGCGGCTCCCCCGGTGGGGCGCGAACAGCCCTGGGAGATGCAGGGACGCACCCGCGAGGGGCCGAAGACCTTCAATGGCGTCAACGTGATCGGCGTCGTTCCCGGGAGACGGGTCACCGACAGGTACATCGTCGTGACGGCCCACTACGATCATGTCGGCGTCAACGACGGCCAGGTCTTCAACGGGGCCGACGACAACGCCTCGGGCGTGGCGACCATGCTGGCCCTCGCCGCCGACCTGAAGCGCCAGGCGCCGGACCACAGCGTCCTGATCGTGGCGCTGGACGGCGAGGAGCGCGGCCTGCTCGGAGCGAAGCATTTCGTCGAGGCGCCGCCCGTGCCGCTCGCCTCGATCTCGATGAACCTGAATTTCGACATGACCGCCCGCGCCGAAACCGACGGCAAGCTGTGGGTCACCGGCACCTATCAGAACCCGGCCTTCCGGCCGGTGCTGGAACAGATCCCCGCCAATGGGGCGGTCGCCCTGGCCTTCGGCAAGGACACCCCCCAGGACACCGGCGAGGACAACTGGGTGGAGTCTTCCGACCACGCCGCCTTCCACCGGGCGCAGGTGCCGTTCCTCTATCTGGGGGTGAACTACCATCCCGATTATCACCGCCCTTCGGACGACTTCGACAAGATCACGCCGTCTGTCTTCATCAGCGCCACGGAACTGTCGATCGCCAGCTTCCGTGCGCTGGACCGTGCGCTGGACCGCTAGGGCTCGACAGCGGTGGCGGCGCGTGGTGGGTTGGGCGCAGGAGGGCCCCATGCATATCAGACATCTGACCGCCGCCGCGCTGTTCGCCGCCCTGGCCGCGGCGTCCTGCGACCGTCCGCCTGCGCCCGCTGACGCCCCCGGCGAAGCGCCCGCGCCGCCGGCGGCGGGGTTCGCCCACACCATGACCTCGGACTTGTCAGGCTACTACATGCCGGCTGGCGAGGTGAATGTCGGCAAGTGGCGGCTGGATCACCTGTTCATCGGCCAGCCTGCGGAGTTCGCCAGCTGGGAGGGCGGGGCCCGCGGCGATCCCTTCGCACCGGTCATGCTCGAGTTCGAGGATTCGACCAGCCCGATGGTCGAGACCGAACTGGGCGAGACGCGCAGCGTCACGGCCCGCGTTCTGCCGACGTCCTATGCCGTCAGCGACACCGCCGTCGCCTTCTCGGGAGACTCGACCGAGTTGGGGCGGGTGACGTTCGAGGGCCGTCTCGACCCCGGCGCCCTCGCCACGGCCAGGCGCAATCTCGGCGGCGATGGCGTGGTCATGACCGGCACGCTGAGGGTCGGCGGCCAGACGCTCGAGGGCGTCCGGCTGACCTGGTGGATGGGCGACTGAGCCCCCGGGGCGGCGCCTCAGCCGCCGCTGCGGATATCCAGCTTCAGCCCCATCGCCTCGGCCAGCGCCTTGCCGCGCCGCCGCGTCTGCTCGCCCAGCAACACATCGGCGTAACCTTCCGAGGCGGTCAGGACGAGCACGCCGTCGGTGACCGCCACATGAGCGTTGACCAGCAGTTGCGGCGACCGGCCCGACAGGTCGCACGCCAGGCGGATGGCCAGCCCCAGGGCGCGGCCCGTGGTGCGCTGCTCTTCGGTCAGGAGCCGACCGACGGTGTCCGGCTCGGGCGTGCCTGCGCCCCCGCCGTAGCGGGCGTTGACGGCTGTGGCCAGCCAGGCCCGCTCGGCATGGGTCTGACCTGGAATCGGCGCCCGCAGGACCTGGTCGAAGGCCAGCTCGATGCGGTGGTCGGGATGCAGCCGCGCCCCCAGGTCCGCGAGGCGGCAGGCGGCGTCGGCCAGCGTCAGGTCCCGCTCCCGGCCGAACGCCTCGGGCAGGGCGGCCACGATGGGCTGGATCCAGCCGAACAGGGCGCCGGGCAAACCTGGTGAAATGCCTTGCCGCGCGCCGAGAGCGGTGCACCCCGCCAACAGCGGGTCGGCCGCCACCGTCTCATCGTCCAGGGCCTCGTAGAGCAGACCCTCGCGCACGCCCCAGGCCGACAGCACGATGCGCTCGAGACCGAGCCGTTCGATCAGCCCCTCCAGCACGAGGGCGGCGTGGGGCAGGGTCTCGGCCCGCTTCTTCGACAGGCCCTTCCAGCTTTCGAGGGAGGCCTTCGACGAGCGGGCGATCAGCCGGGCGATGTCGCGCGCCTCTCCGGCCTCCATCACATACTGGTGCACGATGTGCAGCGGGTAACGGGCGTGGCCCATGTGGACCTGCGCCAGGGTGCGCCAGGCGCCGCCGACCGCGTAGAGGGTGTCGGTCTTGAAATCGCCCGCGGGCTTGAGGCGCTTGGCGATGGTCTCGCGCAACTTCCCTGTATCGGAAGGATCATCGCTGGACAGGGAGAACGGGCCGAGCGGCAGGGTGACGCCGCGCTCCACGCCGCGATCGCCGATGCGGACCAATTCGAGGCTGGCCCCGCCCAGGTCGGCGGCCACGCCGCGCGCCGTCGGCATGCCGGCGATGACGCCGAGGGCGGCGTAGCGCGCCTCCTCCTCGCCCGAGAGCACGCGGATGACGAGGCCGGTCTCGGCCGCCACGCGCTCGCAGAAGGCCTGGCCGTCGGCGGCTTCCCGCACGGCGGCGGTGGCGGCCACGAAGGTTTGCGCCGGTCTGACGCCGTCGATCACCGCGGCGAACCGCTTCAGCGCCGTCAGGGCCTGGGCGGCGCCGTCCTCCGACAGGCGGCCGGTCGAGGCGAGGTCGCGGCCGAGTCCGGCCAGCACCTTCTCGTTGAAGACCGTCCAGACCGCACGTCCCTCCAGCCGGTACAGCACCATGCGGACGGAGTTGGAGCCGATGTCGATGGCGGCGAATTCGCGGGGCGTGCCGAGGGCGGCGGCGAGGGCCTCAGGCATCAACGCTTCTTCCGCGACGGCTCGTAGCTGAGGTGGCCGGGCAGGGTCTTCACCTTGCGCCCGCGCCCCGACAGGCTGGGGTTGGTCATGAAATATTTGTGGGCCGAGAACGGCCGCTCCGGGTCGGCCGGCGTCACCCGGTGATAGTCGCCCCCGGAGTCCAGCACCCAGCTCTGTGCGTCGTCCTTGAGATTGGCGACCATGATCTGGTCCAGCACCTGGTCATGCACGGTGGCGTTCAGCACCGGCGTCATCAGCTCCACCCGGCGGTCGAGGTTCCGCGTCATCCAGTCCGCCGAGGAGATGAACAGCTTCGCCTTGTCATGCGGCAGGTCGCGGCCGTTCGCGAAGGCGACGATCCGGGCATGCTCCAGGAAGCGGCCGACGATCGACTTGACCCGAATGTTCTCCGACAGGCCCGGCACGCCCGGGCGCAGGCAGCAGATGCCGCGAACCACCAGCTCGATGCGCACCCCCCACTGGCTGGCGCGATAAAGGGCGTCGATCACCCCCGGGTCGACCAGCGAATTCAGCTTGGCCCAGATCGCGGCCGGCTTGCCCTTGGCGGCGGCGGCCATCTCGTGACCGATCAGGTCGATCAGCGTCGCCTTCATGTTCAGAGGCGAGACGACGAGCGCCTCCAGCTCGTCCGGCGTGGCGTAGCCGGTGATGTAGTTGAATACCCGGGAGGCGTCGCGCCCGAGCACTGGATGGCAGGTGAACAGGCTCAGGTCGGTGTAAACGCGCGCCGTCACCGGATGGTAGTTGCCGGTGCCGAAGTGGCAGTAGGTCTTCAGTCCCTCGCCCTCGCGGCGAACCACGACGCTCAGTTTGGCGTGGGTCTTGTACTCGACGAAGCCGAAGACGACGTGGACGCCCGCCCGCTCCATGGCGCGGGCCCACTTGAGGTTGGCCTCCTCATCGAAACGCGCCTTGATCTCGACCAGGGCGGTGACGTTCTTGCCGTTCTCCGCCGCCTCGATCAGGGCCGCCACGATCGGGCTGTCGCGCGAGGTCCGGTACAGCGTCTGCTTGATGGCGATGACGTTGGGATCGCGCGCCGCCTGGCGGAGGAACTGGACCACCACGTCGAAGCTCTCGAACGGGTGGTGGATCAGCATGTCCTTCTCCCGGACGGCGGCGAAGATGTCGCCGCCGTTGTCGCGCACCCGCTCGGGATAGCGCGGTTCGTAGCCGGGGAATTTCAGGTCCGGATGGCCGCTCGGGATGATGTCAGAGACCTGGGCCAGCCCCAGCATGCCGTCCACCAGCACGATGTCCTGCGGCGCGGCGTCCAGCTCGTTGGTGATGAAGGTGCGCAGGTCGTCGGGCATCGACGCCTCGATCTTGATGCGCACGACCGAGCCGAGCCGGCGCTGCTTCAACGCCTCCTCGAACTCCATGACCAGGTCCTCGGCCTCCTCCTCGATCTCGATGTCGGAGTCGCGGATCAGGCGGAACACGCCGCGCTCCAGCACGTCGCAGCCGGGGAACAGATGGTCGATGAAGAGCGTCAACAGGCCCTCCAGCGCGATGTAGCGCTTGCGCCCCGGCGTCGACCGTCCGTCGGTCGCCAGGGGCCAGAAGCGCTTCACCTGGGTTGGCACCGGCACGAGGGCGTAGAGGGTCCGGTTGTCAGTGCGCCGGCGCAGCTTGAGCGCCAGCGAGAAGCCGAGGTTGGGCAGGAAGGGGAAGGGGTGGGCCGGGTCGATGGCCATCGGCGTCAGGATGGCGAACAGCTGGCTGAGGAACTCCGGCTCCAGCCGCTCCCGCTCCGTGCGGGTGATCTTCGCCGGGTCGACCACCTCGATGCCGGCGGCCGTCAGTTCCTTGCGCAGCTTGCGCCAGCGCCGTTGCTGCTCGTCCATCAGCCGGCCGGCGGCGACGTTGACCTTCTCCAGCTGTTCGGCGGCGGTCAGACCGTCGGCCGACAGAACTCGCACCCGCTCGCGCACCTGGCCTTTCAGCCCCGCGACCCGCGTCATGAAGAATTCGTCGAGGTTGTTCGCCGAGATCGACAGGAAGCGCAGCCGCTCGAGCAGGGGGTGGGCCGGGTTGGCGGCCTCCTCCAGCACCCGGCCGTTGAACTTCAGCCACGAGATTTCCCGGTTGAAGAACCGGGCGGGCGAGGCCAGCAGGGCCTCCGACAGCTCAAGCTGCGGCGCGCGCGAGGACGGAACCTCCTCGCCCCTTGTCGTGTCGCTGATCGCCGCGTCGCTCATGCACCGGTTCTGACGCGGCGCGGACGCGGCTGCAACCTTGCCCCGGCAAAGGAAAACGCCGCCCGGCCCCGCAGCCCGACGGCGTTTCCTCCGTGTCCTGACGGCTTACCAGCTCCAGGCGTCGTAAATGACGTCGATGATATAGCCGTCGTACTCGTCGATCAGATAGATGTGGTTGTCGACCAGCACCCAGCGCGTGCCCTCCGGCGGATAGCCGAGGCCGTAGGTGCGCCAGTCGTCCAGCCGGTAGCGCCAGAAAATCGAGGGCAGGAACTCCCCGACGCGCCAGCGCTGGTTCCAGTAGTTGCGCGGTACATTGTAGTAGCCGTACCCCGGCGCGAAATAGAAGCCGATGCGGACGCCGCCGTAGCCGCGCCAGCGCCGGTCGTGACGCCACCAGTCGCGGCCATGACGCCGGTTCCAGTCGCGCCGCCAGTGGTCGCCGTTGAAGCGCTGGCGGAACTCGCGGTACTCGCGCCGGTCCTCGCGGCGCTCCTGCCGATCCTCGCGCCGGTCCTGGCGGCGCTCCTGGCGGTTTTCACGGCGCTCTTCGCGACGCTCCTGCCGGTCCTGCGGTCGGTCCGGACGGTTCGGGCGATCCTCGCGCCGCTCCTGCCGGCGGTCCTGCCTGTCGTCGCGGCGATCCTCGCGGCGTTCCCGCCGGTCCTCGCGCCTGTCCTGGCGGATCTCGGGACGGGCCGGCCGATCGGGCCGGTCCGCGCGCCGTTCCTGCCGGTCGTCGCGCCGCTCTTCGCGACGCTCCTGCCGGTCCTCGCGACGGTCCTCGCGGCGTTCCTGGCGGGGACGGTCGGGACGCTCCAGCCGGTCAAGCTGCGGCGGGCGGGCCGGGCGGTCCGGCTCGGCCGGCCGCGGCGCGGGCGGAGGGGTTTCGGCCCGCCGTTCGGTTCGGGCCTCGACCCGGGCCTCGCGTCGCTGTTCGCGCGCTTCTCCGCGGCTGCGGGGCGGTTGCAGCTCCTGGTCCTGCGCCAGAGCGGCGAGCGGCGCGGCCGCGGGCACGACGAAAGCCGCGAGCGCCGCGGCGACCATCAATGAGCGTTTCATTCTCGTCTTCTTCCCCGCACGCCCCTGTCAGACGGCTTGACTGCAGGGTCGCGTCCGCCGGATGAACCGTGACTGAACGAAATGCGGCGACCCGGCCATCGGGTGCGAAAAAGCCCCGGGGGCGGACCCCCGGGGCGCTTCCGTTCAACCGCTGGGCTGACGGGTCTAGAATACGTCGCTCAGGACGCTGGCGATCAGGCCGGTGGCGATGGCGATCATCACGATGTCGTCGCCGGCGTGGACATAGCGGTAGCCGCGCGGAGCCGGACGCAGGCCATACACATACGGATCCCGCACATAGTAGCTGCGGTAGGACGACGGCAGATAGCCTCCGCGCTGCCAACGGTAGCCGTAGTAGCGCGGCTCGACCCGGTAGTAGCCGTAGCTGGGCGCGTACCAGTAGCCGCTGCGGGCCCCGCGATAGTCGCGGAAGTCATCGCGGCCGCGCCACCAGTCGCGGTTGCTGCGGTCCCAACGCCGATCCTGGCGCCGGTCCTGACGGAAGTCGCGTCGATCGTCGCGACGCTCCTCGCGGAACTCCCGCTGGTCCTCGCGTCGGTCCTGACGGTAGTCGCGGCGGCTGTCGTAGTCGCCCTGGCGCCAGTCACGGCGGTCGTCGCGCCGCTCCTGACGGTACTCGCGGCGATCTTCGCGCCGGTCCTGGCGATACTCGCGGCGGTCGTCGCGGCGTTCCTGACGGTCGCGGCGGCTCTGGGCCTCGGCCGCCAGCGGGGCAGCGGTCGTCGCCAGCGTCAGGCCGATGATCGCGGCCCTGGTCAAGCGGTTCATGTCACTCTCCATCCTGGGGCGGGACGGAAGCGGCGCCGGCCCGTTAATCACGCCACGCTCGGCCGCGGGCGATGAACTGCGTCTGAACGTCGCTGTCAGGTTTGGCCACGACGTTGCGCCCGGACCCGCCGGCGCCCACGTGCGGGCGTCGCCGCCAGCAGGAGCGTTCCGTGTCCCGACCCATCGAACTCTGGTATTGGCCGACGCCGAACGGCTGGAAGATCTCCATCGCCCTGGAGGAGATGGGTCTGCCCTACGATATGAAGCCGGTGAACATCGGCGCGGGAGAGCAGTTCTCTCCGGCCTTCCTGGCGATAAGCCCGAACGGCCGGATGCCGGCCATCGTCGATCCGGACGGACCTGATGGCCGGCCGCTGGCGATCTTCGAGTCCGGCGCCATCCTGCAGTATCTGGGGGCCAGATCCGGCCGCTTCTATCCGCAAGATCCCCGCGGCAAGGCCGAGGTCGACCAGTGGTTGTTCTGGCAGGTCGGCGGGCTAGGCCCCATGGCGGGGCAGACCCACCATTTCCGCCAGTACGCTCCGGCCATGATCAGGGACCAGCGACAGCTCGCCTACGGCGTCCGCCGCTACACAGACGAGACGCACAGGCTCTACGGCGTGCTGGACCGCCGCCTGGCGGACAGGGACTTCGTTGCTGGCGACTATTCGATCGCCGACATGGCGATATGGCCGTGGATCCTGCCGGAGCACCAGGGCCAGTCGCTGGACGAGTTCCCGAACCTGAAGTCGTGGATGGCGCGGGTGGGCGAACGGCCCGGCGTAATCGCGGGCAGGGCGCTGGGCAACGACCTGCGCCGCAATCTCGCCGCTTCGGACAAGGCGGCCGAGGAGGCCCGCAAGGTGCTCTTCGGGCAGCGCGCGCGGTAACCGCCTGTAAGCTTTCGGGTGATGTTTCGTTAGCGGTCGTAAATCAGAGATTTCGAAGAGATTTCAGAGGTCTTTACGCCTTCCACTATTCGGTCCGTCTCGCCGGAAAAGCGCCCGGACAGCCTGCTGCTGTTAACTTTAACTTCAAACCGCGGGTATTTCATTCGTGTCACAGGGCGGGGCCAGAAAGGTTCCGGTTCGGGAGATACGGTGATGATCGCGCAAGAAACGGCGCCCACGACCAACGAAGAGCAGGGCCTGCCCCTGCCGACCGCCGACATGAACGGGGACGACCTGTTTCGTCTGGGCATGATGTATTCCAGCGGCCAGGGCGGTTGCCCTATGGACCGGGTTTCGGCCCACATGATCTTCAACCTTGCAGCCATGAAGGGCTCCATCGAGGCGCGCGTCTACCGCCGCGAGATGAGCCAGGAGATGGAGCAGGACGAGATCGCCGAAGCGCAGAAGGCGGCTCGCCGCTGGATCGACGCCGGCGTGGTGAGGCTCGCCGCCTGACTTGAGCCCGGCCTGCCGTCGTTAAAGCTTTTCCGCCGGGAAGGGGCTAGACGGTCGGCCGGAATACGGATGGCGGACGATGCGAGGACCTGATCATCGGACACGGGAACGGCCGCGGATCGCGGTCACCGGCCAGATCATTCACGGCCCCATGAGGGAAGCGCACGCCGTCGTGGTCAGGAACATGCACGAGGGCGGCGCCAAGGTCCGGCTCACCTCGACCCGTGGCGTCGCCCTGTCCGGGGCGGTCGTGCTGAAGCTGGCGGCGGGGGAGCGTGACTGCACGGTCGTCTGGCAAGCCGGCGACGAAGTGGGGCTCCGGTTCTCGCCCTAGAAATTCTGGTACTGCCCGCCGATGGCATAGCTGAAGCCGATCGGCAAGGCGTTGCGGAACAGGGTGACGAAGTTCGCCACCTCACCCAGGTTCGAGCGCGGCACGAAGATGATGTCGCCGCGCCGGAGGGCGACGACCTCGCCGCGCCGGGGCCGCAGGTCGACGGCCCGCATCATGCGCACGCCGCCGGGACCACGCCGAATCAGCGCCACCTCGTGCTGGCGCGCGGTCGGCAGGAAGTCGCCGGCCTGGATCACGGCCTGATAGGCGTCCAGGTCGCCGTTCATCTCGATCATGCCGGGCGTGCGCACCTCACCGCCCACCCATACGCGGATGGGTCCCGCCGCTTTCAGCGTCACCTCGACGATGGGCCGGCGCAGCTGGCTGGCGAAGGCCGCCGCCGCATCGGCCTCGACCTCGGCGATGGTGCGGTCCGCCGCCATGATCTGCCCGACCAGCGGCAGGGAAATGCGTCCGTCAGGCCCGATCTTCTGGGTACGGGTCAGTTCGACGGCCGTCGGCGTGGCGATCTCGATCTCGTCGCCGGGGTAGAGGACATACTCCGGCTCGGTCTCGGTCCAGTCCGCGAAGCCGATCTCCGGGAAGGCGGTCCGTCCGACCTCGCGCACCCGCTCGCCCCCGGAGGTCATCGGCCGCGGCATCCGCGAACCGTAGTCGCCGCCGCCGCACCCGGTGACCAGCATCCCGCCGGCGCCGGCGAGGCCCAGAAGCAGCAGGCGGCGGTCAATGGACATGGCGGAGTCGTTCCCGGAAGCAGCGTCCAGGCCAGCGTCGCCGCTTATGCGTAACCGATGGTTAACGCCGGTGGCCCAAGGCTGGTCCCCGTCGCCCCAGTTGATGGAATCAGTCCGCCCGCATGCGTACGACGGCCTACACCACAGTCCGCCCGCGCTACGGCTTCGTCGACGTCGTCGGCCTGTTGTTCCGGGAACTGCTGTTGATGGTCGTCGTCTTCCTGCTGGTCTTCGCGATCGGCACGGCGGCGGTCCTGACGCTCAAGAAGTCCTACACCGCCACGGCCAGCGTCTACGCCGGCGTCGGCCAGGAATATGTCTATCAGCCGCGTATCGGAACCACGGAGCGGGGCCAGCCGCTGGAAGCTGACGCCGTCGCCCTGTCCGAAGCCCAGATCCTCGGCAGCCTGGAGGTGAAACGGCGCGCGGTGAAGGCGCTCGGCGCCGACACCATCCTTGGGCCCAGGGCTTCGGGGACGGCCGCAGCCAGGGAGGCCGCCGCGCTGAAGGTCCTGGACAGCGGGCTCGGCGTCGGCACCACCGCCGGCAGCGCCATCATCTCCGTGTCCTACGCCGCCGACGATCCAGTGAAGGCGGCCAGGATCCTCAACACCATCGTCGACCAGTACCTGGTCCAGCGCCGGACGGTCTTCCGCGATCGCACCACCCCGGCCATCGCCGCCCAGCGGGAGGCGTTCGAGGACGAGCTGGCCGAGGCCGACGCGGCCTACAACGCCTTCATCGCGTCGAACGACATCGGCGACTTCGCCACCGCCAAGGCGGCGCAGGCCGCCGTCTACCAGACCACCTATGCCGAAGCCCTGTCGCTGCGGGCGCAGCTGAACCAGGCCAACCAGCGCCTCAACACCCTCGAGGCCCAACTGGCCCAGCAGCCGGCCGAGGTGGTCCTGCAGCAGGACCTCAATGTCTCGGCGCAGGACCAGATCCTGCAACTGCGCACCCAGCGCGAGGTCCTGCTGTCGCGCTACACGCCCGACGCCCAGCCGGTGAAGGACATCGAACAGCAGATCGCCGACCTGCAGGCCTATGTCGCGACCGGCACGACCGTCGGCGCCAAGGAAGTCCGCACCGGGCCCAGCACCGTCTTCACCGCCATCGAAACGGCCCGCATCACCGCGGCCGCCGACCGCGACGGGCTCGCGGCGCGACTCGCGGTGGCGGAGAGGCAACTCGCGCAGATCCGCGCCCGGCAGGCCGAGCTTACCCGGCTCGAGTCGACCAACGCCAACCTGTTCGGCAACCGCGAAGTGCTGACGAACTACATCCGCGAGTTCCAGCAGCGTGAAACCGCGGCCCAGGCGGACAACGCCCTGGTCGCCGCCGGAGCCGACAACGTGACCGTCATCGAGCGGGCGGAGGCGCCGACCCGGGGGAGCAGCCTGAAGGCGCCGCTGCTGGCGGTGGTCTTCCTGTTCGCCGGCTTCACCGCCCTGTGCGTGGGCCTGCTGAGGGTGTTCACCCGGCGCGGCTACGTCACGCCCGCCTCCACTGGCCGGACGCTGGAGATGCCGGTTCTGGCGGTGGCCCCGATGAAGGCCCGGTGATGCATGTCCCTGCGCCCGTCATGGTAGCGTAGGGACCTGTAGCCGGGCGCGTAGCGATTCGATGGTCGACCTGACATCCGAAATGGCCGCTCTCTGGGCGGCGCTGGGCCCTTCGCCGGGTCACCGCGGACGTGTGATCCAGATCGCCGCCGCGAATTCCGGCGAGGGCGTCTCGACCGTGGCGCGGGAATACGCCCGGCTGGCGGCGGTCCGGGCGCGCCGGCCTGTCTGGCTGATCGACGCCGACCTCGCCCAGCAGGGCCAGATGGAAGCCGTGGCTGCCGAGCCGGACCGTTTCGGCACGCTCGGCAAGGCGGCGATGGCCACCCCCGACGGCTCGATCTTCTTCGCGGTCACCCCGCGGATCACCGACCGGACCGGCAAGCCGGTGCATCCCGCCCGGCTTCTGACGGCGCGGCCCTGCCTCGGCGGGCGGCTGTGGGTGACCCGGTTCGCGGCAGAGCACCTGCGTTCCGGCCAGCGGGCCGAGGCGCTGGCCGACCCCCGCTACTGGGACGCGTTGCGCAAGCATGCCGACACGGTGGTCATCGACAGTCCTGCCGCGGACCGCAACGCCATGGCCATCACCCTGGCGCCGTTCGTCGACGCCACGGTTCTGGTCGTCGCGGCCGAGAGCACGGCGGCCGGCGATCCTCTGATCCTGCGCGACGAGATCGAGGCCGCGGGCGGCAAGATCGCCGGCGTGGTCGTCAACCGCTCGACCTACAGGCCGCCGGCGTTCCTGAGGCGGCTGACCGGCTAGGTCTCGGCGGCTTCCAGCCGCGCCAGCTCTCGCGCGCCGTAGAAGCGCGGCTCCAGGCCCTTCATCCAGAACAGCTTGCCGACGCCGCGGGCGGTGCGGTCGTACAGTTCCGCCCGGTTCGGGCTGCGGACCAGCGTCAGGACGGCCGCGCCCGCGCCCCAGACCACGGCCTGGCCGGCGCCGATGACCATCCAGCGCAGCACCGCGGGCCAGTCGCGGCTCGCCGCCGCCGTCTGACTGGGGCCCTGTCCGTAGGCGAAGGCGCGGGCGAGGGCATATCTCAGCGTCGCCCGGTGGGCCGGCGCGAACTCCTCGACCATGGCGTCGGCGGCCCAGCCGAACCGTCCGCCGCGCGCCTGAAGCGCCGCGAACAGGGCGTCGTCCTCGCCGCCGGCCTGGTCCGCGGCGGCGTCGAACGGCGCCGGGCCGGGCAGGGCGGTGGCGCGCACCATCAGCGAGTTGCCGCAGCCGTAGGGTGTCTCGATCAGGCCGGTGCAAGTCGGACCTTCGCGCCCGAAGAACCGCTCCAGATACGGTTTCAACCACGGCCTGGCTTCAGGGGCGCGGCCGGCGATCGGGCCGAACACGGCGTCGGCGCCCGTGGAGTCCCTGGCCTTCAGCAGGGCGGACAGCCATCCCGGCGCGGCGGCCTCGTCGTCGTCGAGGAAGGCGATCAGCGGCGCGGCGGTGGCCGCCAGTCCGGCGTTGCGCGCCGTGGCGACGCCGGGCCGCGGCGCATGCACATAGACCAGCGGCCACGGCGCCAGCCGGCGCAGGGCCTCGACGCCCGCGGCGGCGGACGCCGAGGGGTCGTTGTCGACCACCACGATTTCCGACACCCGGTCGCCGACGGCGGTCTGGGCGAACAGGGAGCGCAGGGCGCGCTCCAGGCTCTCCGGCCGCCTCAGCGTCGGAACGATGATCGCGACGTCGGCCATCACACCGCATCCGCATAGAGGGCCGCGCGATACAGGCGCAGCGAAAAGGCGCGGGCGGCGACCGGCAGCCAGTCCGCCTCGGCGGCGCCCCGCATCCTGCGACGAAGCCAGGACAGGCCCGGCAGCCGCTTCAGCAGCCTGGCCGCCCTGTAGCTCGGGTATGCGGCCACGATCTCGGGATGCCGGCCGGCCATGCGGGCGAAGTTCGGCGCGGACTGTTCGTACTTCCCGGCCAGCGAGGCCACCGTGTCCAGTCCCATATGCGTGGCGGCGTTGTCGATGTGCACGACCCTGAACCGGCGCGACACCCGCATGGCCCACTCCACGTCCTCCCAGCCCCAGCCCGTGAAGCCGGCGTCGAAGGCCTCGGCGTCGAACACGTCGCGGCGGACCAGCAGGTTGGAGGTGTAGACGTATTTCTCCGGCTGCCTCGCCCGCTCCGTATAGGGCACGCATTCCGACTTCGCGGCCATGGCGCGGTGCACGGCGAAGCGTGCGTCGGTCGGCGCCTGCAGCAGGGAGAAGCCCCCGAAGGCCACCGCGGGATCCTCGCGCGCCACCAGGTCTGCCCAGTCGCGCAGGAACCGGCGATGGTCCGGCCGCATGTCGCTGTCGAGGAACAGCAGACTGCCGCCGCGGGCCGCCGCCGCCAGCCGGTTGCGGCCGATCGAGCGGCCTTCGTTGGCGGGCAGGGTGATCAGCCGGGCGGGCAGGGCCATGGCCCTGATCTGCGCCGTCAGCCGCGCCGTCAGCGCGGCGTCGCGCGTGCCGTCGTCCAGCACGATGACCTCGATCGCGCCCCCGACAGAGGCCGCCTCCTCGTCGAGCAGGGCGAGCAGCTCGGCGGGATCGTCACGCAGGAACGGGGTCAACACCGACAGGGCGGGTCTGGCCCGTTTCCAGGCCGCATTGTCGGTGATCTTCGTCGGCACGCTCATGCCGTCGCGCTCCGTCCCCGGGTCAGCAGCCGCACCGCCACATCGCGGACGCCGGCCGCGTTCAGGGTCAGGGCGGCGGCGGCGTAGACCATTCCGCCGACGGTGGCGTCCAGCGTCAGTTCGGCGATGCCGCCGATGGCGGGCAGCTGCGCCACGACCACCGCCATCACACCCGTCGCGACGCCGCAGCGGACCAGGTTCTCCCACGGTATCGGCAGAGCCATGACGCGGCGACCGATCATCTGCGTCGCCAGCAGGCCGATGCCGAAGCTGGCGGCCGTCGCCCAGGCCGCCCCCATCAGGCCGAAGCGGGGCACGAGGATCAGATTCAGCACCACGTTCATGCCGGTGGGGATCGCCATGGCGATGAGCAGCAGTTTCGTCTTCTTGCCGAGGGTGAAGGCCTGACCGAAATAATAGGCGGTGAGGCCGAACAGCAGGGCCGACAGGGCGATCCACGGCGTCACGCTGGCCGCCGCCACCCTCAGCTCCTCGCCGATCAGGACCTCGGCGAGGGGGCCGGCCACGAGGGCGACCCCTGCCGCCGCCGGCAAGCCGATCAGCAGGAAGGTCGACAGTTGCTCGCGCGCGGCCGTCTTCAGCCGGTCCGGCCCGCCCCGCTCCAGCGCCATGATCAGCGCCGGCTGCCCCGCCGATCCCAGCCACAGGAACAGCACGTCCAGGGTCCGGTTGGCGATCGAATATCCGGCGTGATAGGCGCCCACCGCCGCCTCGTCCATGAAGGCCGCCAACAGGAAGCGGTCGGTCGACGACAGCACCACGGTCAGAGCCAGCGAGGCCGCGATCGGATAGCCGTACCTCGCATAGCCCCACACCCGGGCGGGCTCGAAGCCGCCGCCGCGCGCCTGCCTCAGCTCGCCGGGCAGGACGAAGGGCAGGGCCGCCAGCGGCGCCAGGCCGACGCCCAGCAGGGGCGCCGCGCCGCCCCATCCGGTCAGGGCGAAGCCCACGCCGATAGCGAGACCGCCGATGGTCACCGCAATGTCGAGCCACGCCGCCTTGCCGACCTCGCCGGCGGCGCGGTAGCGCTCCTGGCCCAGCTTGACCAGGCTGCGCGCCGGCGCCCCTGCGAGGCCCGCGGCAAGGGCGATGCGGAACAGCGCGTCGCCGGGCCAGGCCCAGACCGCCAGTCCCGATACGATCAGAAAGCCGACGCTCAGGACGAAGGCCGTCCGGTACAGGCTGGCGAAATGGCCCTGTGTCGCCGCGCCCGGCGTCTGGGCCGCCCAGAAGCGCGCCATTGCCGCCTCCAGCCAGCTGAACACCGCCACATGGGCCAGGGTCATGACCGAGAAGGCGAGGGCGTAGCGGCCGAAATCGTCCGGGCTGAGCAGACGGGTGAACAGCACGATCGACAGGAAGCCGACCACCCCCTGCACGATATTCGCCGGCAGATAGCCCCAGACGCCGCGCCAGAACATCAGCGGCCCCGCCTCATCGAATGGCGGACCGGTCGCCGAGCAGCACGGGCACGGTGACGGCCATGATCCACAGGTCCAGCCACAGCGACTGGCGCTCGACGTAATCGATGTCCAGCTGCACCCGGCGGCGCACGTCCTGGGCGGTGTGCAGCGGACCGCGCGAGCCGTTGACGGCCGCCCAGCCGGTCATGCCGGGCTTGATGCGGTGGCGGTGGGCGTATTCGGCGACGAGACGGGCGCTCTCGACATGGCCGGTCTTCATGCCGATGGCGTGGGGGCGGGGCCCGACCAGCGACATCTCGCCGGTGATCACGTTCAGCAACTGCGGCAGTTCGTCGAGGCTGGTCTTGCGGATGAACCTGCCGACGCGGGTGATGCGGTCGTCGTCGTGGGTCACCTGTCGGCTGGCCGTGGCGTCGGCCGCCTCCTGCTTCATCGACCGGAATTTCCACACCACGATTTCCTCGTGGTTGAAGCCGTGACGGCGCTGGCGGAAGAAGATCGGGCCGGGGCTGTCCAGCCGGATGGCCAAGGCGATCAGCGCCATCAGCGGCGCGAGGAGCACCAGGGCGATCAGTCCGATCACCATGTCCTGAAGCCGCTTGTTGAAGGCGCGGCGGTCGTGATCGACGGGCCCCTGCACATCGGCCAGCGGGGCCGCCGCCAGCCGGTCCAGCGCCGAGCGCGTCTCGGCCTCGCCGTTGGGTTCGACCAGCAGGGTGACCTCATTGGGGAGGATCCGCAGCCGGGCGTTCAGTTCGCGCACCCGCGCCTCGGCCTTGGGGTCGATGGCCAGCACCACCCGGTCGACATAGGGCGTCATCTTGTGGGTCAGCAGGTCGTCCGCCGTGCCCAGCACCGGCACGCCCTCGATGGCCTGGGGCGAGCGCGCCAGGCGGTCGTCGAAGATGCCAAGCACATTGAGGTCGCGCCGCTTCAGGGCCTCGCGGATCAGAGTCTCCGCCCGCCGGGTCGCCCCGACCAGGACGATGTTCGGGGTCAGCGCGCCCGACGCCCGCCAGCGACCCACCATGTCGCTCCAGCCCATGTGAAGGGCGTGGAGGCTGACCAGCACCAGGCCGCTCCACACCAGCCAGGCCGACCACTGGGAGTCCCCGCCCTGCAGCGCCCAGCCGGTCGCCATGGCCACGACGGCGGCCGCCGCGACGATCCCGGCGACGGACGCCAGATGGAGCGAGGTCTTCTGGCCCCGGGCGAACCGGTAGCGGCCGAGCGAGCGCATGAGGGCCAGCACCGTCAGGGCGCCCAGGCCGAAGGGGACCAGCAACGACACATCCGCATGCAGCAGCGATCCCGGCGTCGACGCGCCGGCGCAGAGCAGGGTTACGGCGATCACCGCCAGCACGTCGAAAGCCCGGAAATAGTGCGCCGCCAGCCGCGATGCGTGGCGCTGGCGCGCGTTCAGCCAAACCTCAGGCCGGAAGGGGCCTCGGCGGGCCGCCCCTTCGGTCCTGGCGCCGGCCCTGCCGTCCCTGTCCGCGGTGATCGAGCCCGCGAGGGCCTGCAGCCCGGACACGTCCAGGCCGCCGGCCACGGCCGGATCGGCATCGAACGAAAGGCGGCTCGCGGCGTCGGTCAATGTCGGCTCGCACTGGCGGGGTTCGCCGCCACCTTGCATGGGCCCCCTCACTGTCGCGTTAACACGGGTCTGCCCCGGACCTGCGATTCAAGACCCGTTGCGCCCGCCCGCGTGCTCCGCTATCCACGCCGCCTGCCGGAGACGTGGCCGAGTGGCTGAAGGCAACGGTTTGCTAAATCGTCGTACCCTGTAAGGGGTACCGAGGGTTCGAATCCCTCCGTCTCCGCCAGGCCTTTCCGGTCGCGCGAGCCTTGCCTGGGGATGCTTCCACCCCCCGACGCCCGGATCGGGTGAGGCGTCAGGCCGCGAGCGGCATTCGCGCCACGTTGCAGCGGGTCCAGAGCCTGTCCATGGCCTGCACCAGGTCGTCCATCATGGCGTCGGTGTGGTTGGGCGAGGGGGTGAAGCGCAGCCGCTCGGTGCCCTTGGGCACGGTGGGGTAGTTGATCGGCTGGACGTAGACGCCGTGGTCCTCCAGCAGCATGTCCGAGATCATCTTGGTGTGGACGGGGTCGCCGACGAAGACCGGGACGATGTGGCTGACCGAGGGCATGACCGGGATGC
>Ga0196971_1000560_pt1 | contig 26063 bp, 28 predicted proteins | sample S1v_1013CmetaG_FD_148660 | JGI IMG/M metagenome (GOLD analysis project Ga0196971, IMG submission 148660) | Soil microbial communities from Anza Borrego desert, Southern California, United States - S1+v_10-13C | ecosystem: Environmental > Terrestrial > Soil > Desert | place: USA: California...
CGCGATTGCGAAAGACAAGATGGGCAAGATGACGGAAGAGGGGAGTTGGACGCTGGAGGCATACGATTTCGAAGACGTCGAAGTCGTCACCCCCGCCGATGATGTCGCCATCATCGCCTACACCGTGAACCAGAAAGTGACGATGGACGGCAAGCCGCAAGACCTGCGCGCCGCCGATATCTCGACCTGGGTACGCGGCGCCAATGGGTGGGAGTGCCACGCGCATAGCGAGACGTTCCTGCAGGATGGCAAGCAAGCCTGAAAGGCGCGCGCATGGCGTTGAAGACGTATCGCGGCAGCTGCCACTGCGGCGCGGTCAAGTACGAGGTCGATTTCGATCTTGCCGCCGGCACCGGGCGCTGCAATTGTTCGATCTGCCGCAAGACGCGCGCTTGGAGTGCGCTGCTGAAGCCCGATCAATTTCGCCTGCTCAGCGGCGAAGATCAACTGAGGGATTATCGCTTCAACACAAAGCAGGGCCGCAACCGCTTCTGCACGGTGTGCGGCGTGCGCACACACGGCGATGGAAACATCGCTGAACTCGGCGGCGATTTCGTTTCGATCCAGGTGACGACGCTGGACGATGTCAGCGACGAAGACCTCGCGGCGGCGCCCATCCTCTATCAGAACGGCCGCGACGACGATTGGATGAACGAGCCGAAGGTGAAGTCGTACCTCTAAAGCGCGCGGGATTAGAAACGCGCTGGCGCGGAGAATTGCTGGTCCGCATCGACGACGAACAGAACGAGCTGATCGAGGGACTCTGCGCCGGTGCTCTGCAGCTGCATCACCATGCCGGGCCTATGCCCGTTCATGGCTTCGCCGGCGTTGGCGACGACGACGCCATGTTCGCTGCGTTGGCTGAGCTGGCCGCTGATGACATAGAACGCTTCAGAACCGGGATGGGAGTGAACCGACGTCGCCGCGCCGGGCGGCGCGTAAGCGTGGTTCAGCCGCAGCCTGTAGCGCCGCGCTTCGATGCGCGGCACAGGTCCGATCTCGGCGACCTGCGTCGCGCCCGGTGTCGTGGCGCCGCGCGCACCGAGCGTGACCAGCCAGAAACGGCCGGAGACTGGCGCTGCAAGCGACGTGGGCCCGGCGGCGGCCTGCGCGCTTTCGAGCGACGGGAATGTCTCGATGCGCCAGTAGAGCGGGCCGCCGGGCAATGTCTCGACGATCTTTTCGCCGGCATTCTCGACGACGAAATCGGGCGAGGCCGGAAGCTCTCGGGGGCCGGCAGCGCAGGCGGACAGCGCTGCGAACGCCAGTGCGGCCGAAAACGTGCGTCGGTGCATGAGGGCGTCTCCGTTTGCCGGCGCGTAGATTAGCGCATTATCGCTGAAGCGCGATCTAGAACTCAGGCGATCTGATGTATCGGGCGCGACGGCGCTGGATCGTCCTGGGGGCAGTCGAGGAGAAACGCCCATGACCATCACTATCACCGCCTTTGAGAGCTCGCCTGATCGTGGCGCAGGGCTGGCGCGGGACATGCGCGTGCGCTGGGCGCTGGAGGAGGTGGGGCAGCCTTATGAAGTGCGACTAGTGCCATGGGAGAAATTCAAGGAAGAGGCGCATCTGGCGCGCAATCCGTTCGGGCAAATTCCGACCTACGAGGAAGGCGATCTCACGTTGTTCGAGTCGGGCGCGATCGTGTTGCACATTGCCGAGCGCTTTCCGGGCTTGTTGCCAAGAGAAGCGAACGCGCGGGCGCGGGCGATCACTTGGATGTTCGCGGCGCTCTCCACGGTTGAGCCGCCAATCGTCGATCGCGACGTGGTCAAATATTTCGAGGCCGGCAAGAGCTGGCAAGCAGAGCGGCTCGCCATGGTGGATGAGCGCATTCGCGGCCGGTTGGACCAGCTCGCTGTGCGCATGGGCGACGGCGAGTGGATCGACGGCGCATTCAGCGCGGCGGACATTCTAATGGTGCATACGCTGCGGCGGTTGGAAGGCTCTGGGCCGCTGGACGAATACCCTATACTCGCGGCGTACATCGCCCGCGCCGTGGCGCGCCCAGCGTACCAGCGCGCGTTCGCAGCGCAATTGGCGGTGTTCGAGCGGAAGGCGCCGTAATTCCGGGTTAGGGGGTGAGGGGCGTTAAGCCGCCGCGAGGGCGCAAGATAAGGCGCTTGAGCTTTCAAGCAGCGAGCCCGTATCGTCGCCCCTCATCCCCCGGCCCCTTCTCCGCAAGGGAGAAGGGGGGCGACGGAGTTATACATGGCCAAGCTCGTCTTCGGAATGAACATGTCGCTCGACGGCTATGTCGATCACGACCGCTTCGCGCCGGAGCCGGCGCTGTTTCAGTATTTCATCGAGCAGACGCGCAACACGAGCGGCAGCATCTACGGACGCGGCTTGTACGACTTGATGCGCTATTGGGATGGCGACGAATGGGATCAGGATAGTCGGGACCAAGGCGATCTTCGCGCGTTCGCCGAAGCCTGGCGGGCGATGCCGAAATGGGTGGTGTCGCGCTCGCTGAAGGAAGTGGGGCCGAACGCGATGCTGCTGGGCGATAATTTAGAAGCAGAGGCGCGGCGGCTGAAAGCTGAAGTGGATGGCGAGATCGAAGTCGGCGGCCCGAAGCTGGCGGCGAGCCTCGCGCAGCTTGGGCTGATCGATGAGTATCACGTCTTTCTGCATCCCGTCGTGCTCGGACACGGCGCGCCCTTCTTCGCCGGCGTCACGCCGAAGCTGCGGCTGGTGGGGAGTGAGCGTGTCGGGGAGAGCGCGCTGAAGCTGACGTATGTGCCGGCGTAGTTCCCCCTCTCCCTTGCGGAGAGGGGGTTAGGGGGTGAGGGGCGTTGAGCTGCCGCTTTGTTGCAGGATGAAGCTGAGCACAATCAGCCGGCGCCGGCTTGTCGGAACGCCCCTCATCCCCCGGCCCCTTCTCCGCAAGGGAGAAGGGGAGCGACGACGCTTACTTAAACAGCTTCGCCCAATTGCGCGCTTCGCGCCTTTTCCAGCCGCCGCGATGATACGCGTCGCTGACGATGATCGGGGCGACGCTCGTCGCTTCGGCAAACACCATCTGTTCGTGCACGGTGCTGACCTTGCCCCAGCTTGCGGCTTCTTGCAGCGTTGAGGAGGAGCAGGCGCCGTCGCGGACATCCGCCACCGTGATCTGCACGGCGTATTTGTGCACTTCGACGTCGTCGTGGCCGAGGATTTCGGCGCACACGACGGTGTCTTGCGCGAAGTTCTTCGGCACGCCGCCGCCGACCATGAAGAGCGCCGTGGTGCCGGCGGCGAGCTTGATCTCCGTCAGCTCACGGAAATCGCCGCCGCTGTCGATCGTGAGATAGGGCTTGCCGGCCTTGCGGCGCTCGACCTGGTGCTTGACGATGCCGAAGCCGGCCGAGCAATCGGAGAACGCCGGCACGAAAATCGGCACGCCTTTTTCGTAGGCGCGCTGGATCAGCGAATCCGGCTTCTTGGCGTTGCCGGCGGCGAGCCATTTGCCGATCTCATAGATGAATTCGCGCGACGTGTACGGGCGCGGCTCGAGCTGTTCGCAGAGATCGTAGATCGTGTGATCGACGTGCTGCAGCTCTTCTTCATCGATGTAGGTATCGTAGATGCGGTCGATGTAGAGCGAGCGGAGCGTGTTGTCGTCCGGAATTTCCTTGGCTTGATAGTGCTTGAATCCGAGCGCTTCGAGGAAGTCCATGTCGATGATCGAGGCGCCGGTGGCGACGATCGCGTCGCACATGTTGTACTTCACCATGTCGCGCCAAACGTGCAGGCACCCGCCCGCGCCGGTCGAGCCGGCCATGATCAGCCAAGTCGAGCACTTTTGATCTTCGAGCGCCATGTTGAGGATTTGCGCGGCGCGCGCGGCGTCGCGGCTGGTGAAGCTCATCTTGCCCCACGCGTCCACAATCGGGCGCGCGTCGAAGCTGGCGATGTCGATATGCTCGACCGGGCTGGAGAGAAGTTCCGCTTTGCGGTTGGTGTCGATTTTGGCGTCAGCCATGGGAGGTGCTCCGATGGGCGGCGTCGACAGACCTGGAAGCGGTCAACCGCGCGGACGCTCCGCCGACACGCGATCGCGGCGTGAGATAGGGCAAATCGCGCCGGATGCAAGGGATTTAAGGAACCGTGCGGGCGCGCCGAGGTTTGCCGGCCATGGCGCAGCTCTTCCTGCAGATCGCGACCTCGCTCGACGGCTACATTGAGGACGCCAACCACGACATCGGCTGGATGGTCGAGGATCCGTCGATCGATCCGTTCATGACGGAAGTACTGCGCAGCATCGACGGCATGATCTTCGGCAAGACGGCGCACAAATTGCTCGCGCAATTCTGGCCGACGGCGGGCGAGATCGAGGGCGCGTCAGACGAGCTGAAGGCGCAGGCGGAGCTGATGAACCGGTTGCCGAAATATGTACTGACGCACGGCGCGGAGGAGACGGGCTGGCATAATTCGCACGCCATCCGTGTCGCCGACGTGGCGGCGCTGAAGCGCCAAGCGAAGCGGCCGATCGCGCTCTATGCTGGCGCTGGCGCGGCGCAGGCGCTGATGGATGAACTCGATGAAATGCGGCTCATCCAGTATCCGGTCCTGCTCGGCGGCGGCACGCCGCTGTTCGCCGAAGACGGCCGCAAGCGCGACTGGCGTCTGGCCGAGGTGCGGACGTTTGAGTCCGGGGCGGTCTATCACCGTTACACGCCGGCTTAGGCGCTTCGCCGACAAAGGGTTGCACTGGCGGGTCTGCTCATTCATCCGTCATTCATCGGCGGACCGGGAACGTGTGCGCTAGAGACTGGGCGAGGGGAGACGCCGCATGAGTGAGACGAACGCCGCTGTAGCGCAGCGACAGCGCGGCTTCTTGGGCTTCGTCGAGAAGGTCGGCAATTTGTTGCCCGACCCGATCATGATCTTCGTCTATCTGATCGCCATTCTGATGGTGCTCTCGGCCGTCGGTGCGGCGCTCGGCTGGTCGGCCTCGCTCAACTATCCCGGCACGGAGGCGCCCGAGGGCGGCGTGCTGGAAAACGGTGTGCTCACCTACACTGCCGTTTCGCTGTTCAGCGAAGACAATATCCGCCGGCTGCTGACGGAAACGCCGCGCACGCTGACGGGCTTCGCGCCGCTGGGGCTGGTGCTGCTGGTGATGTTCGGCGCCGGCGTCGCCGAGCGGGTAGGGCTGTTCAGCGCTTTGATCCGCGCCAGCCTGCGCGACGCGCCGAAGCTGATCCTGACGCCGCTGGTCTGCATCATCGGCATGACCTCGCACCATGCCTCCGATGCCGCCTATGTCGTCTTCATCCCGCTTGCGGCATTGCTCTACGCCGCCGTCGGCCGCCATCCCTTGGTTGGCCTGGCCGCCGCGTTTGCGGCCGTCTCCGGCGGCTATGCCGGCAACATTACGCCGGGGCAGATCGACGTGCTGCTGTTCGGCTTCACCCAGGAAGCGGCGCAGATCATCGATCCCGAGTGGACCATGAATCCGCTCGGCAACTGGTATTTCATCCTCGCTATCGTCGTCCTGTTCACGCCGATCATCTGGTTCGTCACCGACAAGATCATCGAGCCGCGTCTCGGTAAATGGGGCGGCAGCGAAGACGACGCGATCAAAGCCGAGCTGGCAAAGTCGGCCGTCACGAAAGAAGAAAAGCGCGGCCTCGCTTGGGCGGGCTTCGTTGCGCTGGCGATTGTGGCGCTGTTTATTGCGCTCTCATTCTGGCCTGGCTACACGCCGCTGATCGATGAAAGCCGCGAGGGACCCGCCGCGCTGGAGCCATTCTACCGCGCGCTGATCACCGGCTTCTTCCTGCTCTTTTTGCTCTGCGGCATCGCATTCGGTATCGCGGCCGGCACGGTGAAGAACGCCAAGGATGTGATCGACAAGATGATCGACGGCATCCGCACCATGGCGCCTTACATCGTCTTCGCGCTGTTCGCGGCGCACTTTGTCGCCATGTTCAACTGGTCGCGGCTCGGGCCGATCGCGGCGATCAACGGGGCCGAAATCCTGCAAGGCATGGCGCTGCCGGCGCCGCTGTTGCTCGTTACCGTGCTGATGTTCTCATCGTTCCTCGATCTTTTCATCGGCTCGGCGTCGGCCAAGTGGAGCGCGCTGTCGCCGGTCGTGGTGCCGATGTTCATGCTGCTCGGCATCTCGCCCGAGATGACGCAGGCCGCCTACCGGATGGGCGACAGCTTCACCAACATCATGACGCCGCTGATGAGCTATTTCCCGCTCATCCTCGTCTTCGCGCGGCGCTGGGATTCAAGCTTCGGCGTCGGCTCTTTGCTTTCGCTCATGCTCCCCTATGCGCTCTGTTTCGCTGCGGCAGGGATTGCCATGACGGCGATGTGGGTCTTCCTTGACCTGCCGCTCGGCCCGCACGCAACCGTGCACTACACGCCGCCGGGCGGACTGACGCGCTAAGACGTCGAGGGAGGACAAGATGAGCGATCTCAGCGGGCGCGTTGCGCTTGTGACCGGCGGTGCGCGTGGGCTCGGCGCCGCCGCGGCCAAAGCGCTGGCGGCGGAGGGCGCGAAGGTTGTCGTCACCGACGTACGCGATGGCGCGGAAACCGCCGCCGCTGTCGACGGCGCTTACATCAAACACGATGTCACTAGCGAAGCCGACTGGGCCGGCGCCATCGCCTTCGCCAAGGAGCGCTTCGGCGGGCTCGACATCCTCGTCAATAATGCCGGCATCTTCTGGATGAAGCCGATCGCGCTGGAGACGCTGGAGAGCTTCCGCAAAATGCAGCAGGTCAATGTCGAAGGCGTCTTCCTCGGCCTGAAGCACGCCATCCCCGCCATCGCCGAACGCGGCGCGAAGTGGGAAGGCGGCGGTTCGATCATCAACCTCTCTTCCGTCTCCGGCCTTGTCGGCTCGCCGATGACGCTTGCCTACAACGCTTCGAAGGGCGCGGTGCGGCTGATGACGAAAGCGGCTGCGCTCGAATGCGCGCGCTTCGGCATGAAGGTGCGCGTCAACTCAGTGCACCCCGGCATCATCGATACGCCGATGATGGAAGAAGCGCTGCAGGAGCGCGCGCAAACGACGGGCGGCGAGGGCGCCAACCTGCTGCCGGAAAGCCTCGCCAGCGTTCACCCCATCGGCCGCCTCGGCCGCGACACCGACATCGCCAACGCCGTCGTCTTCCTCGCGTCGGATAAGGCGGGTTTCATCACCGGTTCCGAACTTGTCGTGGACGGCGGCTTAACGGCGCAGTGAGGCCTACTTGCGCGCTTCGCGCGGGCTCATCCCGGTCCAGCGCTTGAACGCGCGCGAGAACGAGGCGGGGTCGGAGAAGCCCACCAGATACGCCGTCTCGTTCACGGACACTTTCTTGCCGGCGAGGTAGTGTAGTGCGAGCTTGTGCCGGAGTTCATCCAGCACTTGCTCGTACGTCACGCCTTCGTCTTTCAGCGCGCGATAGAGCGTCTGCCGGCTTTGGTCCATCTTGGCGGCGATCGTATCCATGCTGATCTCACCTGTGTGCAGGATCGGCATCAGCAAATGCTCCACGCGTCCGCGCGCGGTCTTCGATGTTTCCAGGTCGCGCAACAGCTGATCCGCATGTGTGCTGAGCACACCGAACACATAACGCGGCTGCAGCTGCACGCGGTGCATGCGCAGCGACTCGTCCATGCGCATTGCGTTCCACGGCGCGTTGAACGTGATCGGGCAGCGCCAAATCTCGTCGTACACAGCCCGGTGCGCCGGCTCCGGATGTGTCACCTGCACTTCGAGCACGTGCGGGCGCGGCAAGAAGCGCCGCGGCCCGGTGATCATGCGCGTAAACGTCGATTCCGTGAGCTCTGGAAAGTCATTGGCGTGCCTGCGGGTGTCGACTAGCCAGGCGCCCGTTTCCTTGAACTCGTACGCGAAGCGCCCTTGCGTCCCGATATCGACTTCCACCACCAGCTGGCCGTAGCGGTTCAGCTGGATGAACGAATCCATCATCGTCTCGGCCGCGTTCGCCAGCAGTCCGACGACGGAAAACTCCGCCATGTCGACCGCTTCGGCAAAGCGCAGCGGAAGCGCTCCGTCGCCAGTCAGCTGCTTTCCCGCGCGCACGAGCGCGATGTACACATCAAACGGTATCCGGTTGTCCAAATCGTCGAACTGCGCGCGATCAATCCCGGCCCGCTGCGCCAAATCGTCAGCATCAGCGCTGCGCGCAACGGCGTAATCGAAATAGCCGCGCGCGAGTCCGGCAGAGACCGTCGCGTCAGACATGAGCAGTCTTGTTACGTACGATCATGTTTTCCGCGCCTCGGATCATGGGCTCTTATCGAAAGTCAACGATAGCATATCGGCCTTCGATAGTCGCGCGAAGCGACGTGCGCAGGGGATCCAGATGACCGAAGCCGTCGCTACAGCGCCGATGCCATCGCGCTCGATCGGGGAAGGCGCACTCAATGCGGCGACGACGCTTTGGTTCTTTGTCACGCTCGCGGGGCAATGGGTGTTTCTCTACTACATTGTCGCCTTCTACGGCCCGGGCGCCATGTCCGGGCAATGGGAGACGTGGAATCGCCACCCGATGGTGCACGCGATTACGCCGGGCGATATCGGCGGCAATATTGCCTTCGCGGCCCACGTCGCGCTGGCGGCGATCATCGTGCTCGGCGGCACATTCCAGCTTATCCCGCAGCTGCGCCGTCACGCGCCGGCCGTGCATCGCTGGAATGGCCGCGCCTTCATCGTCAGCGCCATGCTGGCCAGCCTTGCCGGGCTCTACATGGTTTGGATCCGCGGCGGCTCGACCGGCGGCATCATTAACGCCGTCAGCATCAGCACCAACGCGCTGATGGTGCTGACATTCGGCGCGCTGGCTTGGCGCGCGGGCATGGCGCGCAACATCGTCTCGCACCGCCGCTGGGCGCTGCGCACGTTCATGGTCACGAACGGGGTCTTCTTTCTGCGCATTGTCTTCTCAGGCTGGATCATCCTCACGCAAAGTGAGCCCAGCGTGATGACCTTTCACGTGATCACCGCCATCTGCTTCCTGCTGCCGCTGGCGCTCACCGAGCTCTACATCCGCGCGAAGGAAAGCGGCGACGGCGCGCAGCTCGCTATGTCTGGCGTCGTCTTCGCCGCGAGCGCGTACATGACACTCGGCCTGTTCGGGTTCTACATGATCTTCGTGCGCAGCATTTTGGGCGCAGCGTGACGATGTCGCCAGAAGGCCTCTTCCACGCCGCCGCTGGAGCGACGGGAATCATTACCGGGATCGTCGCTGTCGCCACGTTGAAGGGCGGTTCAACGCATCGCGCCGCCGGCAAGATATTCGTCGCGGCGATGGTGATTGCGGCGCTGAGCGCGGTCTATCTCGCGTTCAAAATGGAAACGACAGCGTTTGTCGGCGCCGCGGTTCTGATCATCTATTTCATGCTCACGGCCTGGATGGCGGTGAAGCGCCGTGAACACGAATCCGGCTGGTTCGAAATCATCGCATTTCTCGTCGCCGCCAGCGGCGCGACCGCTATGTACTATGCCTGGAGCCAAGCGCTGGGTGATCCGGACGCGCTGCTCGGCGGTTTGCCGCTCCTCGTCTTCGCCATCGTCGCGACGCTCTGCGCGCTCGGCGATCTGAGCGTCATTCTGCGCCGTGGGCTTGCCGGCCGCCAACGCATCCTCCGGCACCTCTGGCGCATGCATCTCGGTTTCTTCGCCGCGGTCGGCTCGTTCTTTCCGGGCCAGTTGCAGATGTTTCCCGAGTACATCCAGAACATCCGCCCGCTCGTTGTCCTGTTCATCCCGCCGTTCAGCATCGCGGCGCTGATGCTTTTCTGGCTCGCCTATGTAATTTTATCGGGCAAGTTCGCCAGCCGGGGAGCGAAGGCATGAACAATCCGCGTCTTAATGCGCGCATCGCCGGGCTGCTTTATCTCTTCGTGGTCATTGCGAGCACGTTTGCGCTGGTCACCGTCTCCGGCCTCGCCGTGCGCGGCGATCCGGCAGCGACGGCGGCGAACATCGTGGCGTCGGAGCAGATGTACCGGCTCGCGATCGCCGCAACCTTGCTCTCGGCGATCGCCTACGTAGCCGTCGTCGCCATTCTCTACGCGCTGTTCAGACCCGTGAACCGCACGCTGGCGCTGGTCTCGGCCTTCATCGGGCTAGCAGGCTGCGCCGCCTCGGCGACCTTTCTGGTCAACCAGCTTGCGGTTCTGTCGTTGCTGGATGGCTCCGCGCAGACTGAACTGGTGCAGCACACACTTCGACTTGCCACGCTTGGCAATACGTTGGGGCTCGTGTTCTTCGGCTTCTATTGCCTGACCCTGAGCGCGCTTGTCTTCGGCGCGACGTTTCTGCCGCGCGTGCTGGGTCTGTTTCTGCTGATTGCAGGCGTCGGCTGGCTCGTCGGCAATCTCGGGGCCATCGTTGCGCCCGACCTGCTGCGGCCGGTCTCGCGCTATCTCATTCCGATCAGCGGCCTCGGCGAGTTCATCTTCACGCTCTGGCTGCTGGCGATGGGGGTCAATCCTGAGCGTTGGCATGCTCAGAACGAAAGCGGGGCCCGCTTGCGCGAGCCCCGTTCGATTTAGATTTGCCGATCGTTAAGCCTGCTTCGGCTTCTTCGGCGCACGCTTGCGCTTCGGCATCGCCAGCACCGCGGCTTCCGCTTCGCCGTACATGGTCGGCCATGGGGCGTCTTTCGATTCGATCGTCACCGTCTCGCCGAAGCCGTTGAAGCGCGTGCCCATCGCCGTGCCGTAAGCGCCGAGCGAGCCGATCTCGATCAGATCGCCTTCGCGGATGTCGGCCGGCAGCATGAACGGGCCCGCAGCCGCATCCATCGAATCGCAGGTCGGGCCATAGAGGCGGAACGGCGCCAGCTTGGCGCGGCTCGGTTGCTCGCGCAGCAGTTTGGCCGGGAACGCCCAGTTGAGGTGCGTCGCGTCGAATAGCGTGCCGAATGCGCCGTCGTTCAAATAAAGCGCATCACCCTTCCGTAGCTCGACGCGCGTTACGGTCGAGCCGGCTTCCGCCACCAAAGCGCGGCCGGGCTCGGCCCAGAGCTTCGCGTTCTGGGCGACGAACATTTCTTCAAAGCCGGTCTTGATCGCGTTGACGTATTCGATCATCGGCGGGGGCGTCATGCCCGGATAGATGGCTGGAAAGCCGCCGCCGATATCGACGATGTCGACCAGCACGCCGGCTTCGACGATGGCGCGGTTGACCATGTCCATCGCCGTGCGGAACGCGTCCGGGCGCATGCACTGGCTGCCGACGTGGAAGGAGACGCCCAGCATCTCTTCCGAAACCTGGCGGGTCTTGCGCAGCAGCGACGGCGCTTCTTCGGCGCTGACGCCGAATTTGCGCGCAAGCGGGTAGGCGGCGCCGTCGCCCGAAACGGCGAAGCGCACGACCAAAGTCAGGTCCTTGGCGTTGTTGGTCTCGGCCAGGATCTTGTGCAGCTCGTCTTCGCTGTCGAGCGCGAAGGTTTTCACCCCATAATCGTGGAAAGCGCGGCCGATGGCGCGGCGGCTCTTCACCGGGTGCATGAAGGCGATCTGTGCGCCGTCGAAGCGCTTGGCGATCAGCGCCGCTTCGTTGTCCGAAGCGACGTCGAAATTCTTAATGCCGTTCGCCCACAGCGCGTCCAGCACCCACTCGGAAGGGTTCGCCTTGACGGCGTAAAACACTTCCCCTGGAAAGTGCGTGCGAAACCATTCCGCAGCCGCTGCGACGCGGTGCGGACGAGCAATCGCGATCGGACCGTCCGGCGCTTCGCGCGCGGTCAGATCGAGTGGCGAGAGGACGTAGTCCATCCGGCAACTCCCAAAACTGCGTTGAAGGCATTCAACGCGTCAGAACCCAGGCCGGCGTTAGTCGGACATGCTTTAATGTCAGGTCCGCCCTTGGGAGCTTGCGCCGAGGGACCGCCAATGAGCTTCCTGCTCACTGTTGTTTGCGATCCCCCAGGTGGCCTGGGCCGAGGGGGCGTTAGTGGACGCTGTTTCCAGGTCCGCCGGTAACAATCGCAAATATGGGGATTGCTCCCCAATGTAAAGAGCCGATCGTGGTTAATTCCCTCGTCGAAACATGGCGCTGAGGCGCCCGCGCAACGTCACAAAAGCGCAATCGAACTGTCGCGGAGCCTTCGCCGAACCGTCGCGCAGCCTTCGTCAACGCATCCTAACCCCCGGCCCGTCAGCGGGGCGAACTCAATCGGGCGCCCCGCACTCCGAACCAGAGGGTTCTGAAGGGGGTCTCGAATGATGAAGAAGTTGCTTTCCAAGGTCGCTCTGGCGGCTTTGGCTACCGCGGCCGGCGCAACCGCCGCGCACGCCCAGTCGGCGCCCGCGCCGACGCACTCCACCAGCTGGACCGGCACGGTCGGCGAAGATCGCTTCGGCGACGCCCGCTTTAAGATGCGCGGCCGCTTCCAATACGACGTCTATTCCAGCGACTGGGATGTCGGCACGGCCGATAACGCCACCCGTTCCTACGTCCGCCGCGCCTTCCTCGGCGTGCAGGGCCGCCTCACCGACGAGTGGCGCTATAAGGTCGACTTCGTGCTGACGCCGGGCGCGTCGGAAGTGAACGTCGACGACGCCTTCCTCGAATACGTGCAAGATGATTGGTCGATCGTCATCGGCGAGCACAACATCACCTCGCCGCTGGAAGACCGCATCTCCTCGCTCGACATTCCGTTCAACGAGCGCTCGAGCATCATCAATGCGTTCGAATACGGCCGCCGCGCCGGCCTCGGCTTCATCACCGGCGGCGCCAACTGGTCGGCTTCGGCCGCAGTGCAAGGCGAATCGCTCAATAGCGCCGGTGAGAACTTCGCGGTCGACGAAAGCACCGCCCTCAGCGGCCGCTTCACCTTCGCGCCGATATTCGAGACTTCGCCGGAAGGCGTGACTTTGGTCCACCTCGGCGTGCACGCACGTCAGCGCGAGCAGGGCGACAACGCCGACTTCCGCTATCGCACCCGTCCGCTCAATGGGCGCAACACCCGCCACGTCGATAGCGGCACGCTGGTCGGCGCCGAAAGCGACACCACCTTCGGCGTCGAAGGCGCGGTTCAGTTTGGGCCGTTCGGCGCGCAAGCGGAGTACATGTGGCTCGACGGCGACGCCACCGCGGGCGAGTACAATTACAGCGGCTACTATGTCGATGTGTATTGGTCGCTCACTGGCGAGAGCCGCAATTATCGCGGCAACCAGGGTTCGTTCGGCGCCATCGCGCCGGCGCGTCCGCTCGGTCAGGACGGCGGCATCGGCCATTGGATGCTGACGGGCCGGTACGACTTCATAGATCTGTCTGACGACATCGGCGGCGGTTCGGCCGGCGAGCAGACCGCTTATGGCGTCGGCCTCGACTGGGTGCCGATCGACCACGTGCGCTTCAAGCTGAACTACGCGGTCAGCGACATGGATCGCGCGGTCGGCACGGACGACGAAGCGCAGGTCGTCACGCTCCGCTCTCAATTCGACTTCTGAGCCCCGCGACTGGGCGGAGGCGCGCATCCAACCCCGCGCGTCTCCGCCGTTTTCGCAGGTTTTCCCAACGGAGTTGCTCCAATGAACATTCTCAAGATCGCCAGCGCCGCCATCGCAGCGCTTGCCATGAGTTCGGGCTCTGCGCTCGCGCAGCAGCCCTTCACCATCCAAATCGATGGTTCGTCGACCGTTTTCCCGCTCGCCGAAGCCGTCGCTGAAGGCTTCCAGCAGCAAACCAACGGCCGCGTTCGCGTCACCGTCGGCGAAAGCGGCACGGGCGGCGGTTTCCGCAAATTCTGCCGCGGCGAAACGCACGTTTCCAATGCGTCGCGTCCGATCTCGGCCAGCGAGATGGCCGCTTGCCGCGCAGCCGGCATCCAGTACGTGGAAATTCCGGTGGCGTTCGATGCGCTCACCGTCGTCGTCCACCCATCCAACCCGCTCCGCTCAATCACGGTTGCGCAGCTGCGGCGCATCTGGGAGCCGGACGCACAAGGCCGCATCACCAACTGGCGTCAGGTCGATCCGTCCTTCCCGGACATGGCTTTGGCGCTCTACGGCCCAGGCACGGCGTCCGGAACGTTCGACTATTTCACCGAAGCGGTGAACGGTCGCTCCCGCGCTTCGCGTTCGGACTACACGCCGTCCGAAGACGATAACGTGGTCGTCCAAGGCGTCGCCAACAGCGCCGGCGGCATGGGCTATTTCGGCCTCGCCTATTACGAAGAGAACCGCTCGCGCCTGCGCGCGCTCTCGATCGACAATGGCAATGGCCCGGTGGAACCGAGCGTCGCCAACGCGGAGAACGGCTCCTATGCGCCGCTGTCGCGCCCGATGTTCATCTACATCAACGCCGCCGCGCTGCGCCGTCCGCAGGTGCAGCAGTTCGCGCAGTACTTTGTGAACAACGGGGCCCGCTACAGCGCCCAAGTGGGCTACGTGCCGCTGCCGGCCGCGGCCTACCAGAGCTACCTCCAGCGCGTGCAGCGCCGCACGCAGGGCACCGCATTCGGCGGCCGCCAGGCGATCGGCGTCACGATCGACGAAGTGCTGGCCCGCCCGCTGATTGTGGAACCGGTGCAGCAATAAGGCATATGTGAGCCCCGGCGGGCGGCGGCTAAACCGCCTCCCGCCGGGTGCGCATATGCGCTAGATACCCGCAGGATTCGGCGCGCCGCTGTGAGGCGCGCTTGGTGCGAGCAGAAGGCGAGGACCCCCGTGGAGCGGGATTTCACCAAAAAGCGCGTCCGTGTCGGCGAGCGTGTGATGGAAGGGCTGTTGTTCTTCGCCGCGGCGCTGGCGGTCGCGATCGTCGCCGGCATCCTCTACGTCGTCATCTCCGAAGCGGCGAAATTTTTCGTCGAAGTTTCGTTCATCGAGTTCGTCACCTCGACGCGCTGGACGCCGCTGTTCGACGACGCGCATTACGGCATCGCGCCACTGCTCACCGGCACCTTCATGTCGACATTGGTAGCGCTCGCCGTCGCCGTGCCGCTCGGGCTGCTGGTGGCGATCTATCTCTCCGAGTTCGCCAGCCCGCGCATGCGCGAGACGATCAAGCCGACGCTCGAACTGCTCGCCGGCGTGCCGACGGTCGTCTACGGCTATTTCGCGCTTCTCTTCGTGACGCCGCTGCTACAGCGCGTGATCCCCGGCCTGCCTGGCTTCAATCTCTTGTCCGCCGGCATCGTCATGGGCCTCATGATCATTCCCTACATCGCCTCGCTCTCCGAAGACGCGATGCGCGCGGTGCCGCGCAGCTTGCGCGAAGGCAGTTTCGCGATGGGGGCGACGCGGCTGGAGACCGCGTTCCGCGTCGTCTTCCCGGCGGCGATCTCCGGCATTGTCGGCGCCATCATCCTCGGCATGTCGCGCGCGGTCGGTGAGACGATGATCGTCGTTATCGCCGGCGGCCAGCTGCCGCAGATCGTCACCAGTCCGACCGAGCAGGGCGCCACTGTCACCGCCTTCATCGCTCAAGTGGCGCTCGGCGACATTGCCTTCGGCACGCTCGAATACCAGAGCATCTTCGCCGCCGGCTTGGCGCTGCTCTTCTTCACGCTGATTTTCAATTTCATCGCCTTCGGGCTGCAGCGCCGCTTCCGGGAGGCGTACTAATGACCGCAATCGACGCTCAACAAGCGCCCCGCGACCTCACCGCCCAACCCAAGGGCCTGGCGATGCGCCGCTTCAAAGACGCCAGCTTCGTGATTTGGGGCATCATCGCCACCTTGATCGGTCTCGGAACTCTGGTGGCGCTGGTCGGCGAGCTTGTGCACGACGGCGGCCACCGGCTGACGGGCGCGTTCTTCACCAGCTTTCCTTCATCAGACCCGGCGCAGGCTGGCATTCTGTCTGCTTGGGTCGGCTCGATTTTGGTGATCATCACCACTGCGTTCATCGCCATTCCGATCGGCGTATTGGCCGGGGTCTATCTCGAGGAATATGCGCCGAAGAACGCCATCACGTCGGCGATTGAAATCGCGGTCAACAATCTTGCCGGCGTGCCATCGATCATCTTCGGCCTGCTCGCCGTTGGCCTGTTCGTCCAGATGTTCGGCCTCGGCCAGTCGATCCTGACCGCCGGCGTCACGCTGTCGCTCTTGATTCTGCCGGTCGTCATCGTCGCCACGCGGGAAGCCGTGCGCGGCGTGCCGCAGGACATTCGTCACGCGGCGCTCGCCGTCGGCGCCACCAAATGGCAGACGACGCAGCATCACGTGCTGCCGTATGCGCTGCCGGGCGTCGTCACCGGGGTCATCATCGGCATTTCGCGCGCCATCGGCGAAACTGCGCCGCTGATCCTGATCGGCGGCTTGACCTTCGTCGCCTTCCTGCCGATCACCCGGCCGGGTGACGCCAAGTTCGAAGTGATCGGCGCTGTCGATGAATACGGCGCGCCGGTGACGGCCGACGCGACTGAAAGCATCCGCATCGAAAACGATGGCGTCGTCGTGCTGCCGGATTTCAGCGAAATGCCTGTCGAAGCGGGCCAGACCTACGAGCTGCCGCACGGCTCGACGGTGCAATCCGTCGCCAGCTGGGGCGACGCTGCCGCCAGCTGGTCGCCAACCAATTGGCTGGGCTCAGAGTTCACGGTCATGCCGATCCAAATGTTCAATTGGACCTCTCGCCCGCAAGCGGAATTCCTGGAAATCGCTGCGGCGGCCGGCATCGTGCTGCTCTTCATCACGCTTCTGCTCAATGGCTCGGCGATCTGGCTGCGCTATCACCTGCGCAAGCGGATCAAATGGTGAGGCGGCGCTGAGCGCGCTGCTCCAGGGTCTGCCGCCGATCGCGGCGCCTGGCGCGCGCGTGCTTATTCTCGGCAGCATGCCGGGGGCGGCCTCACTCGCAGCAGGGCAGTATTACGCACATCCCCGCAACGCGTTCTGGCGCATCATGGGCGCACTCGTCGGCGCAGGACCTGACAAGCCGTACGATGAGCGCGTGCACACACTCGCCGAAAAGCGCATTGCGCTGTGGGACGTGCTGCGAAACTGCGTCCGCCCGGGCAGCCTTGATTCCGATATCGCCGATGAAGTGCCGAACGACTTTAGAGCGTTCTTCGCCGGGCAGCCGGGCATCCGGCGCATCGGCCTCAATGGCGGCGCGGCCGCCAAGTTCTTCCGCAAGTACGCCGCGCATCTCGCGCCAAGCGCCGCGATGATCGCGCAACTGCCATCGACCAGCCCAGCGCACGCGGCGCGCAGCTTTGAGCAGAAATGCGTACTCTGGCGCGATCTGCTCGCGCTCTAGTTTTCGGCCCGCGCGCGCTCCGCGGCGCGTTTTTCGCGCGCGATACGGCGACGTTCGCGAGCGCGTTTGCGTAGATCGGCCAGCTTGTGCCAAAAACGCCGCCCGCGCTCCTTTGGCAGCGGCTCTAGGTTGCGCCGGAATTCCTCAGCGCAAGCGGCCCACGAATACTTCTCGGCCAAAGCCCGCGCATCCTCGCGCTTCAGCTTGAGCGCTTCGAGACACGCTTTCTGCAGATCATTGTCGACAATGCCGGCGCCTGTGCCCGGCAGAATGTCCTGCGGCCCCGGCGCGACAAAGCCGGCCACTGGCGTGCCGCACGCCGCCGCTTCGAGGATCACGAGGCCAAACGTGTCGGTGAAGCTCGGAAACACGAATACGTCCGCGTCCGCATAATAGCGCGCCAGCTCTTCGCCGAATTTTGGCCCCGCGAAGATAGCGTCTGCGTATTTCACCTTCAGCTCATCCAGCGCTGGCCCGCCGCCAACGATGACTTTCGATCCCGGCAAATCGAGCTGCAGAAACGCCTCGATGTTCTTCTCCACCGAAACCCGGCCGACATAGGCGAACACCGGTTTCGGCAAATCCTTGAACACACCGCCATCGACGCCGCGCTTCGAAGGATGGAATTGTTCGATATCGACGCCGCGGCTCCAGATCGCGGTGTTGCGGAAGCCTTGCAGTTCGAGCTGCTTTTGCATCGTCGGCGTCGCCACCATGACGCGGCCAGACTTGTCGTGGAACGCGTGCATGTAGCGATAGCCGGCCCAGAGCGGGATCCACGGAAACCGGGCCGTGACGTATTCCGGAAACTGCGTGTGGTAGCTCGTTGTGAAGGGAAACTTGTGCTTCAGGCAGATCGCCCGCGCGTCCCAGCCCAGCGTCCCTTCGGTGGCGATATGCACCGCGTCCGGCGCGAACGAGAGGAAGCGATCTTCGACATCCTCACGGGCGCCCAGCGCCAGGCGAATTTCCGAATAGGTGATCAGCGGCACGGTGTTGGGATAATCGGCCGGCGAGATCACCTCGACCTCGCAGCCCATCGCCTGCAGTTCGCGCATCGTGTTCGACAGCGTGCGCACGACGCCGTTCACCTGCGGCTCCCAGGCGTCGGTGACGAGCAGGATCTTCTGGGCGAGGGCCGGGGCTTCGTTGGCGGCGCCGGAATCTGGGCTCACCGCCTGGGCGGAGTTGGCGTCGGTGCTCATTGGGCCGGGTTCTGGCCCGCGCTGGCCTGCGGCGCAAGGGGCCAGCGCCGCCCGCTTGCCCTTGCGGCCGGACACGCGCATGAAGCGGCCATAATGGCCGTGGACCTCGCCCCCGCCCTGGAAATTCTACGCCGCGAGCTGCCCGGACTCGTGGGCGTATATCTGTTCGGTAGCGTCGCGGACGGGTCCGACAGGCCGGACAGCGACGTCGATCTGGCGTTCTACGCATCCCTGCCGGTCGACCGCATGCGCGTCCTTGATTTGCAGGAAGCGTTGGCGAATGCGCTCAAGCGGGATGTCGATCTCATCGACCTTGCGACCGCCTCGACCATCGTGCAGGCCCAAGCGATCGGGGAAGGCCGCCTCGTCGACTCAACCGATGCGGACGCGATTGGCTTTTTCGAAGTGCGGATCATGCGCGAGTATCAGAAACTGAGAATGCGCCGCGCGGACATTGAAGCTGACATTGTCGAGCGTGGGCGCGTCTATGCCGGATAACGTCATCGTGGCGAAGGCCGAAATTATCGAGCGCTGCATCAAGAGAGCGCGCGACGAACTAGCCGCAAGCACGAATTTCGATACTGACTTTACCCGCCAGGATGCGGCGATCATTGAGCGCGCCTGTGAAGCCGCTATCGACGTCATGAATCGAATCGTAAAGCTTGAAGGTCTAGGAATTCCGGCATCCACGCGTGACGGTTTTGATCGGCTCGTGCGCGCCGGCCGCATCGAGCAGTCATTAGCCGACCGCCTGATGCGGATGGTGGGATTTCGCAATTTGGCCGTTCATCAGTATCAGAAGCTTGATTTAGCCATCGTCAGATCCGTCATAGAGAAGAATTTCGACGATTTGCTTGAATTCTCGGCGGCCGCGCTGCGCTTGCCGCTCAACGACCCGAAGTAGATTCCGACATGCAAACCGCCGCCACGCCGCACCCGTCCGCCGCGACCGATTGGGATGCCCTCGACGCATTGAAATACCAGGACGAGGACGCCGCCGTCGCGGCGCTCCTGGCGGACGCGCCGCTCGATCCCGCCGCGCGCGCCAGCGTCAATGCCGAAGCGCGCTCGCTGGTCGTACGCGCCCGCGGCCTGAAGCGCCGCAAAGGCGTGATGGAGAGCTTCCTCGAAGAGTTTGGCCTTTCCAACGCCGAGGGCCTGGCGCTCATGTGCCTGGCCGAAGCCTTGCTGCGCGTGCCGGACGCCGAAACCGCCGATAAACTGATCGCCGAAAAGATCAGCACCGGCCAATGGGCGGCGCATCTCGGCAAATCGGATCATTGGCTCGTCAACGCCGGCACGTTCGGCCTGATGCTGACCGGCCGAGTCGTCAATTTGCCGGAAGACCTCAAAGGCGACGCCGGTGAAGTCGTCGGCAAGCTCGTAAAGCGCATGGGCGAGCCGGTGGTGCGCGCGGGCGCCATGCAGGCGATGCGCATCTTGGGCGAACAATTCGTGCTTGGGCGCAACATTGAGGAAGCGCTGAAGCGCGGCGCCGGCATGGTGCGCCAGGGGCTCGCCACGCGCTATTCGTTCGACATGCTGGGCGAAGGCGCCCGCACCGACGAAGACGCCGTGCGCTATTTGAAGAGCTACGCCGATGCGATCAACGCCGTCGGGGAAGCCTCGAACGGGCAGGGCCCGCACGCCTCGTCCGGCGTCTCAGTAAAGCTCTCGGCGCTGCATCCACGCTACGAAGCGCGCCAGGAGGAGCGGGTGATGCGCGAGCTTTATCCGCGCATGCTCCAACTCGCTGAAAGCGCCAAGAAGTGGAACATCGGCCTCTCGATCGATGCGGAGGAAGCTGATCGCTTGGTGCTGTCGCTGAAGCTGTTCGAGAAGCTGGCCCTCGAACCCTCGCTGAAAGATTGGGAAGGCCTCGGCGTCGTCATCCAAGCTTACCAGAAGCGCACGCGCGCCGTGATCGAGCGTCTAATTTCGCTGTCGCGCCGCCGCGGTGCGCCGATCCAGACGCGGCTCGTGAAGGGCGCGTATTGGGACGGGGAAGTGAAGCGCGCACAGATTATGGGTCGCGTCGACTTTCCAACCTGGACCACGAAAGCCGCGACCGATGTCCACTACATGGCCTGCGCGAAGGACCTTTTCCGCGCCGGCGGCGCGATCTTTCCGCAATTTGCAACGCATAACGCGCACACCGTCGCCTCCATCCGCCGCATGGCCGCCAGCGCGGGCCGCACCGACTTCGAATTCCAGCGCCTGCACGGGATGGGCGAAGCGCTCTATCTCGCCGTCGATCCGCCGCCGCCTGTCCGCGTGTACGCACCGGTTGGCGGGCACGAAGATTTGCTACCGTATCTGGTCCGGCGCCTCTTGGAGAACGGCGCCAATACCAGCTTCGTGCACTCCTTCCTCGATGACGACGTTTCGCCCGAGATCGTCGCCGCCGATCCGATCGCGACGCTCGAAGCCAATCCGCATCGCCATCGCCGCCTGCCGCCGCCGCCGCAATTATACGGCGCCAGCCGCCGCAACTCGACCGGCCGCGATCTCTCCATCGCAGCCGATCGCGATGCGCTCGTCCGTGCGCGCGCGGCGCTCAATGAGCCCGCGCCGACGCCGTCAGCCGTCGAAGCCATCACCACCGCGCAAGCCGCGTTCAAAGCTTGGAACGCCAAAGGCGGCGCAGGCCGCGGCGCGATCTTGCGCGCCATGGCCGACAAGCTGCAGGCCTATCACGATCCGCTCGTTGCGCTGATCGCGCGCGAAGCCGGCCGCAATCTGCAGGACTCGATCGATGAACTCCGCGAGGCGATCGATTTTTGCCGCTACTACGCCGCCGAAGCCGAACGCCTCTTCTCCGGCGCACGCGCATTGCCGTCCCCAGCTGGCGAGACCGACCATCTCGAACTGCACGGCCGCGGCGTCTTCGTCTGCATCAGTCCGTGGAATTTCCCGCTCGCCATTTTCACCGGCCAGCTCGCCGCGGCGCTCGCCGCCGGCAACGCGGTGGTCGCGAAACCCGCCGAGCAGACGCCGCGCATCGCCGAGATGGCGGTGAAGCTCTTTTACGAAGCCGGCCTGCCGAAAGACGTGCTCCAGCTCGTGCAAGGTGACGGCAAAATCGGTGGCGAACTGGTCGCCGATCCGCGCATCGCCGGCGTCGCCTTCACGGGGTCGACCGAGGTCGCGCGCCTCATCAACCGCACGCTGGCCGCCAAGGATGGGCCGATCGTGCCGCTGATCGCGGAAACCGGCGGCCTCAACGGCCTCTTCGTCGACACCACGGCGTTGAAGGAGCAAGTGGTCGATGACGTCGTGCTGTCCGCATTCAACTCGGCCGGTCAGCGTTGTTCATCGGCGCGGTTCCTCTTTCTCCCCAACGAGACCGCGGATGAAACGATCAAGACTCTGATGGGCGCGATGGACGCGCTCGTGATCGGCGATCCGGCCGAGCCGGTCACCGACATCGGCCCGATCATCGATGCTGAAGCCAAAGCCAATCTCGAAAAGCACATCGCGCGCATGACGAAAGAGGCGCGCGTGTTGAAGCAGATCGATGTCAGCCATCTCGGCGGCAATTTCTTCGGACCAACGCTGATCGAACTCTCAAGCCTCGATCAAATCGACAAAGAAGTCTTTGGACCGATCCTCCATATCGTGCGCTACGACCCCTCCGACATCGCCACTATCGGCGCCAAGCTCGCCGCGAAAGGCTATGGCCTCACGCTCGGCGTACACTCGCGGCTGGAAAGCTTCGCCGAAGAGGTGATGGCGGCCGTGCCGGCGGGGAATGTCTACATCAACCGCAGCATCGTCGGCGCGGTGGTGGGCGTGCAGCCGTTCGGCGGCTCGGGCCTTTCCGGCACCGGTCCGAAAGCCGGCGGCCCGAACTATTTGCCGCGTTTCGGCGAAGAACGCGCCGTCAGCAACAACATCGCCGCCCAAGGCGGTGATCCGCAATTGTTGAATTTGTAAGGTCGTAAGGGAGTAGGGGAGTAGGGTGATATGTTCGCGCCTGCGCCCCTATTGCCTTACTGCCCTATTGCCCTACTGCCCTACCCATGTCCGACAACGTCACGCCGTTTCGCCGTCCGCCTAAGAAGCCCGTAGTGCGCCAGCAGGGCGGCTGGGGATTAAAGTCGCATCGCGGCAAGGTGGTGCTGGCGCACCTGCTGACGGTTGCCGCGTTCGTGCTGAATTTCTTTTTGAACGCGCCGCCTTGGTCGTTTCTCTCACTTGGCGTCGCCATTGCCGCCGTGGTGCTGGTCTATTCCAATCGCGGCGAAGCGATGCCGTGGGCCAACACCCATCACGAACATGCGCTCCGCACTTTGGTCATCGGCTACGCCATCAACGTGCTCGCAAGCTTGCTCGGCCTGGTCGCCGGCGCGCTGGTCATCGTCGGCTTCTTCATCACGCTGGCGGTGACAATCTGGGCGGTGCTACGCGCCGTGATCGCGCTCGCGCTCGGCGTGATGCGCAAGCCTATCCCGCACCCGCACGGATGGCTGGTTTAGCTAGTTCGCCAGCCGGCATCCGTATTGGCCATCGACCACGGCTTCAGCGCTGATCGCGCCGAACAGGACGCTGGCGCGCACCGTCTCGCCGTCCAGCGTCACCGTAATCGCCTCGCGTGCATCCTCCGGAAAATCGGCGAGGCAGCTCTCCATGCTCCGCCCGCTCAGGTGCAGGCATGAGCACGTCTGCTTCGCCGCGTACGTCGTCGCGATCTGCGCATACGCGATCTGCCCGCGCCCGGCCCACGCGCCTACCGCCAGCGCGCCGGCGATCACCAGCAGCGCCATCAGCCCAATCAAGCGTTTGCGCAGCGCCATTCTCTCCCCCTATGGTTCCGAGCATAGCCGAGGGGGAGGGGCGCGTCATGCTGCGCAGCGTGCTGGCAGTCGCAAGTTTGCTTTTCGCAGCGTCAGCGCACGCGCAAGAGCTTCACCCCTTGCCGCCGCAGCCGGCCGGCGTGCCGTGGCCGACGCAAGACTGGCAGGAAGCGCCGTTGCCTGCCGACGTGGATCGCGCCGCGCTCGATCTCGCCATCACCGAAGCGTTCGCCGGCGTACACGAACACCTCGGTGAAACGCGTGCGGTGGTCGTCGTACAAGGCGGCCGCATCGTCTTCGAGCGCTACGCCGATGGCTTCGCGCGCGACACGCGGCTCAATTCCTGGTCGATGGCGAAATCCGTCACGCATGCCCTCGTCGGCGCAGCCGTGATGCAGGACCGCGTGGCCATCGATACGCCAATGGGCAATCCGCACTGGCGCGCCAGCGATCGCCGCGCCTCGATCCCGTGGCGCGAATGGCTGCAGATGGTGGACGGACTCGAATACAACGAAAACGCCGACGAGGTGCAGAACGCCGGCAATGCCCGCATGCTGTTCGGCGATGGCCGCCGCGATGTCGCGCGCTGGGCCGCGGAGCGCCCGCTGATCCACGATCCCGGCACGCACTGGAATTACAGCTCCGCGACAACGATCCTGATCTCCGATGCGCTCACGCGCGCGATCGTGCCTGACCCGCACAATGCTGCCGATCGCCGCGACCGCATGCGCGCCTGGATGAACGCATCGCTGTTCGACCACATCGGCATGCATCCGGTGGTGGAGTTCGATCCGCAAGGAACGTTCTACGGCAGCTCACTCGTCTGGGCCTCTGCCCGCGACTTCGCGCGCTTCGGCTATCTTTATCTCCGCGACGGCGTCTGGGACGGTCAGCGTGTGCTGCCGGCAGGCTGGGTCGATTTCGCCCGCTCGCCCGGACCGGATACGGGCACCGACGTTTACGGCGCGCAATGGTGGCTGACGCCGCGCAGCGGTCCCGGCCGCCCAGATCGCTCGCTGATCACCGACAATTCGATCTACGACGCATTCTCGGCGCAAGGCCACGAAGGACAGATCATCGTCGTCGTCCCGTCGAAGGACTTGGTGATGGTCCGCCTCGGCCTATTTCACGGCGGACTGGAATCATGGGACGCGCTGGGCGATTGGTCGACGCGCCTGATCGGCGCTTTCGGCGACCGCCCGCCGCAATAGGAGGCCGCAATGTCAGACGATGGACGTGAAGTGAAGCTGCAGTGCGCGAAGCTGCTGCGCGACGCCGGTTTCAAATATCTAGGCGCTGAACTCGAACACGGCTCGCTTTCGGCGCTGTCGAGGGACGAGCCGTTCTTTCTGCTCTGCGGCCGTGATCGGCTGGCGCCGACGGCGATCAAATCCTGGATCGAAGCCGCGCGCATCTCCAACGTGCCGGACCACAAACTCGAATCCGCGCACGCCACGATCGAAGCAATCGAAGGCTGGCCGGGCGATCGCCACTACCCGGATTAGTGATAGGCGCGCAGCTCCGCATGCGCGCGGTCGAGGCCTTGATACAGGAACGAACGCACGTCGCGCTCCACGCCGCGTGCGGCCGTCATGGCGAGGGAAGAGAGCGCGTCTGCCGCCTCGTGTTCGTCATTGACCTGCGCTAAAATGGCTGTCCCTTGCGCGCGATCCGCGAAGGCTTGCGCGCCGAGGCCGCGCGCTTCGATGATGCGCATGCGCAATTGCCGCATCGCCGTGGCGAGGTGCGGCGGCGCGCCCGCGCAATTGCTGTGGCGGCGCTCGCGCAGCCGCAATTTGTACGCGAACCGCCGGTCCGGCCCGAAATAGTTTTGATGATCGACCCACAACATGATGCGCAGCGTAGCGCCCGTTCTGGACGCACCTTTCCTTCTGCCGTGATGCTAGGCGATCATGCTTAGGATTGCGTTGAGGAAGCTGAAGAAATCATCGGAGGCCGGTGCGGCGCCACGTTTCTTCGCGCAAATCCGCGTCAATCCCCACGCGTTCGAAGCCTAAACGCTGTGCCAAAGCGAGCGAACGGACATTGCGATCATCGATGATCGCCTCAAACGCGATTGCGCCAGATTGGGACATCGCCTCGATCGCCGCCGCCGTCGCTTCGCGCGCGTAACCGCGGCCCCAGTGCGCCGCGCTGAACATGTAGGCGATCATCACCTCGTTGTTGGCCCGCACCGTCGCTTCGACGATGCCGATGGCTTCGCCAGCAAGCGTCCATACGGTCCAGTTCAGCCACTGCTCCGCACGATCCGGGGCCACGCTTTGCGAGATGCGCGTGAACCGCGCTTGGATGTCCCTGAGCTGAGCCGGCGGCCTGCGTTCGATCCAATGGTAAAGCGCCGGATCGCGCAGCACCGGCCACATCGCCTCGGCATGCGCCGGTTCAATTGGCTTCAACAGCAACCGCTCTGTTTCAATCGGCGCAGGCTGCCCGACGAGCATCAGAATCCCACCATCGCGCGAATGTCTGCCGGCGTTTTCCCGCTCTCCCGCAGCGCCCTCAACGTGGCGCTCTGATCGCGTTTCGCCAGCCGTTTGCCGTCCTCGCCCAACACAAGCCGATGATGACGATAGACGGGCTGCGGCAGCTCCAACAGCTTTTGCAACAACACGTGCAGATGCGCCGCCTCGCGCAAATCCTCGCCGCGGATCACGTGCGTCACGCCCTGCAGCGCATCGTCCCACACCGACGCTATGTGATAGCTTGTGCCGAAATCTTTCCGCGCTAGCACGACGTCGCCATGCCGCTCAGGCTCTGCGCGCACCAGTCCGGTCTCATCCTCGAACACCAACGCAAAATAAGCCGGCCCCAGCGCCGCGCGCGCCTTCTTCAGCGACAGCCGCCACGCATATG
>Ga0196971_1000561_pt1 | contig 26026 bp, 28 predicted proteins | sample S1v_1013CmetaG_FD_148660 | JGI IMG/M metagenome (GOLD analysis project Ga0196971, IMG submission 148660) | Soil microbial communities from Anza Borrego desert, Southern California, United States - S1+v_10-13C | ecosystem: Environmental > Terrestrial > Soil > Desert | place: USA: California...
CGTGTGCCTGATAGTTCGCCGACACCTCCTTGCAGGCCATGCTCCCCGAGACGGGCAGCAGGTAGCCAGGACTGAGGTTGGCCCAGTCCGGGGGGACCATAGACTGCACCAAGAGCGTAAGCCGGCCTGTGCGGTCATCCTCCTCCAGGCGGTGCAAGATATGCAACTGAGACCTGGCTCCCTCCCCTGCTTGCGGAAAGGCAGACATGACCGTGCGATGGAGCTGAAAGCAGTCGTGCGTATCCCGTCGCGCTGCGCGACTTTCCGGATTCAGCAGGAGCCGACTCAAGAACATGGTGATACCCCTTCCGGTGCGGCGCCGGGGAAGTCCACCCAGTCTGGCCTGACCGACCGGGCACCGTACATGCGGGCGGGATTGGTGCGAATTCGATCGGCTCGGATCGCTACGCCCGCCTCATCTTCCTCCACAGTGCGTAGGTTGGCCGGGTAGGGGGGCTGCGGGTCCGGGCATCCGCTCCACTCCCATGGGTGCCGCTCCAGTGCTTCGCGCACCGTCTCATACTTATCCGTCAGGCACTCCAGCACGGGGCGCACCGGCGGACAGGACTTCCGTCCGAGGTACACCGGCCATCTGGGCGCAAGCAGGGCATCGCGGCACTCCTCCAGCACGGTTGCGGGACCCGCCAGCACTACCATGAAGGCGGCATCCTGGAGGTAGGCCCGAGGCGAGACAATGGTGTCGGGGTCGTCATCGCTGCCGCGCAGTCTCCCCTCGGCGGTTGGATGTGCTCCTGTTACTGTCTGGAAATCCGTCATTCGCACACCTGGGTGCTCCTCGCGTACTCCCATCGTCAGCACCTGCTCCATGTCTTCCAGGCGGGCGTCGCCCGTCGGATATCCAAGGGCACACCCCAGCATGCCGATGACTGCAGACTTGGAGGGCTCATCGCCAGAGTCGCGGACATCCCACCGGGAGCGCAGCCCCCACGACTGCAGGGGTGCCTCCAACCGCAGTAAGAGCAATGGCCTACCCATGGGCCATCCTTCCTTCCAGCACTTCAGCCAGACGACCAATCAGGTCAGGCAGGGTCTCGCAGGTCTCGACACCGTCGACCGTAACGGTGTGCGTGGTAAACCAGAACCGGGCCACACTGCTTAGGGCGAACTTGTTCGTGATCTGTTCTACGTGACCCTTGAACTGGGTCAGGGAGCGTTCTACGAGGTCGCTCTGGGCGCCAGCCGTCACCGGCTTGACAAAGGCATTGGCGAAGCTGACCGGTATGTTCCACTCCCTCACCTCGACCAGGATACCGTCAGGTAGTTGATGGGCAGCAAAGCTGTTCTGCTTACCCGACGGCGACGTAAACACGGCGGCCTGGAGGAAGGCGCGCACCGCCCGTCGAGCAAGAGCCGCTGCATTCTGCCGGTTTGCTTCGTACAACTGCACATCAGCCGTACTAGCCTTTCTGGCATCCGGCCTCGGGCCGGCCAGGTTCTCTATCAGGGCATCCACATCAAGGCTGAAGTACTTGTAGTAGCAGGCCGAGTTGAACTCCACATCGCCAATCATGCCGGCGCCTTTTTCGTCCTCAGCCTCGCTGGGGTCAAGCAGGTCATCGACTGCGGTGAAGTAGTCAAACTCATGGTCCATCTTGTGAGTGGAGATGGCGTGAGCCACCTGCATAGCCGCCTCCACATCGCGAAAAGCGTCCGACGTGATCATGCGGCCGAACAGGGCGATGTCCGGAGTGATGGGCCGCCAGCCCCGCAGCACGGCTTCACGCTGCACGTCCTTGGCGGACACCGCCTCAAACGCTTTCGGTGATCCCGCTTTCACGGCCGCCGCGTGAAGAACCTCAGCGACTGCGGTAACGTCGCTGGGAGACAGGAACATCATCTGGGCCGTTCGTCCGTCTTTGGGTTCCTTGCCTTCCTTGTTCCCGAACCCGGATGCCTTCTGCGCGCAGATTGCTGCCTGTTCCGGGCTGAGTCCCATAGCCAGCACGCGCTCCTTCACCAAATCCGGCAGGCCGCGCGTCCGGTTAGCAAGCTCGTGGCCCAGTTCCTCGTCGAATATGGGCGAGCGCCGGATTGAGCGCTTCAAGCACTGGCTGGAGATGCGTGAGCGGCGCACACCGCCAAACACGCAATCCTTGGGGCTACCCGTGTCGTCACGATTCAGGTTTGAGGGAGCATGATTCTGCATCATATGAATCTCAATCAGCATCGTTACTGACCTCCTCAGGCGCCGTGGCGCCCTCATGATTCGGGCGTACCTGCTGGAAGAAAGACCTGGCCCACGCCTTCTGCACCCAGCGGCTGGCATCACGCCAGTGGTCCAGGTGGTAGATCAGCTGGACCCAGTCCACGCCGATCTGATTGCTGCCGGCTAGTTTCACTGCTTGACGAAGCCGGTAACCCAGTTCTCCGCCGCGTCGCAAGCGACCGTCCGTCACTTCCAAGTCGCAGTCCAGCAGGATCTTCACGCGAGTGTCAAGCGACTCCTTGGCGCTCGTGACCTTGACCGCCTTCATGGTCTGGCCGAAGTCGCCGGAAAAGGATCGGTCGTTGAGGCCGTACAGGGTGGCAGCAAGGAAGTACACTTCCTCGTGCACACGGCAGCCCGGAGAGAGCAACCCGTAGAAGATGCCAATCGCCCTTCGAGAGGTGGCGAGGTTCTCGCCAGCGTTGCGGCGCAAGATGGAGAGGTCCCCCCGGTCCAGTTGCCGCAGACGTTCCGAGAACTCTCCGATCTCAGCCGGGGCCTCAAACTGGCGCTGCTTCTCGGTCATACCTTCTTCTTCCCCCTCTCCTTCTTCTTGCTCGCTGCAGCCGCTGGATTGAGCAGCGCCCATAGGGCGCCGGAAAACGCCTGCACGCATGCGACCCGCCGCAGCAATGCTTTGGCATCCACGTCAAGCGGCCGGGTCGCATCGTCCAGCGCCCTGCGCCCCACGCCGCTAACTGCAGCCTTCCAATCAGCGCATAGCTGTGCTTCGGCATTCGGGTCTGCCGGATCCAGGCCAGCTAGAGTCGGAAGGTACTGCCGCTCGAACTCCAGCCGAAGATCGGACCAGAATCGCGCTTGGGCAACCTGTATCAGCCGGTCGAAGGCTCGGCCATTGCTCGCGGCGTTACGGGGATAGGCGACCTTGAGCGCACGACCAAGGGCATAGGCAACGGACTCCGCCAGGTCCATCGCCTGCCGGACGAGAAGCCCAGCACGGGGCTGGCTGCCCACCCGGGGGTCTAGGGCGAGCCGCTCATGGTACCACTCGAAGACCTTGCACTTGTCCGTGCGCATGCCGTACACGTCAAACCGGTCCTCCAAGATAGCTGGGGACAGGTACCCCCGCTCTTTCATCCAGCGGAACTGCTCCGCAATCAGGGGTCGGGTAAAGGCGACTCGGCCTTTCTCGCCGGAGTGGTCTTCCTGACGCAGAAGTAGCAGGGGTCCAGTATCCCGCCAGAGCTCCCGGTCCTCTTCGGGCCGAATCGGGCTGCGCCCGTTGTCCGTCATTCGATACGCGACTGCCGGGTCGGTCCACCCGCGGGCGCCACCACGGAACATGAACCCAGGCCCGAAGTGGATCCGTGAGACTCGAAAGTCGGCATGCTTGCCTGAGTAGGTACAGGGCCCGCCTTCGGCCGGAATGAGCCGAACCCACCTCGCCCGCCATGTCAGACCTTCCAACAGAGAACCGCAGGCAAGTTCCACTTGCTCTACGGGCTGGTCATCCCGCCAGGCGACTGGCGTGTTGCCTGGCAGCCCCAGGTCGGAAAGGACATAGCAGTTGAGCAGAATGGTCTCGAACAACCGATTGCCCCGGATGAGCAGATACCAAGGCGGTGTCCCGTTGATGGAGGGCGAATACCCTCGTCCGCCGGCCGTCATGAAAGGTGCGATGCTGCACAGCGCCCTGGCGCACACAGCCGCCGAAACGGCATGCTGGTCGGCCAGTTGGTGATGGAAGTGAATGAGCCCGGTAGGCAGGTGGTGAAAGAGCATGGCCACCGTGTCCAGTTCCCTGTCCCCGGTGCCCGAGGCCGATTGCAGGAACGGGTGGCCGGTGTCGAACAAGTCAAACCGCCTGCGACCCACTCTGTCGACGTAGGCCATCAGCTCCGCTGCATCGAACCGGCCGGCCGCCAGCCGCTCCACCAGATCATCCAGTTCCTCCAGTCGGAGCGCATCAAGCACGAATGCGATCAATAGACGGTAGATGCCCAGCTCAAATGGCGGCGCCGGATCAGTTACCTCAACTAGGTCATGGGCCTGCTTCAGCACATCCAGCAGCCCAAGTTCACGGGTGACTCCGTCAGGTCCTCGAACCGGAATCCAGGGCTCCGTCAACAGATCGTACGTCGCCATAGTCTCCTCCTCCCTCTGCGCTGAGGAAGACGCCGCTCACGTCATCGTACTTGATCGAGAAGGGCTTGCCCCTTTTGTCCTTCCCGGCCCACCGGCTGCCTCGCAGGCGGAGCACCGTCACGCCGGGCAGCCAGTCCGGTGCGCCGACGGCAGGGGCATACCCGCTTTGCGGGAGTGCCTGCCGCAGCCACCACCCGGGAACGCTTACCATGTGCCGGTAGATCTCCTGCAGGCGCTCGCGGGGTGGTGGACGGCGACTGGTGAGTTCAGCTGAATAGACTTCGCCTTCCAGAAGCAGTAAACGCAGATTGTCATCATCTTGCCGGGTGCGGGCGTGGAAATAGGCTGTGGCCCCGCCTTCATGATCTTCCTGCGGCAGCTCCGCGCCTTTCTGAGCAAGCGTGAATGTTCGGGGGCGTGGCTCAGGAATCAGGTAGGCGACTGCATCGCGCTCATCCTGTTGCTGATAGAGGCGCCAATTGGCCAGTGCCTTGTCCATGTCGTCTTGGGAAACGGTTCCACTCGCTGTGCCGAACTGCTCATCGTAGACCGTCTCCACCAGGCGACGAATCTCGGTGGGAAGAATGAGTTTGGCACGCGGTTCGATCACCATGAGGGTCTTCAGCAGAATGTACCGTTGGTAGACGTCCTCCGTCGTGCCGAAGTCCAGCTTCTCCCGCGGTGGCAGGAGCAGGTGGAGAGTGGGCCGAATGGCGGCGTCACGCTCGGGGCGAGGGTGCCGATGAAGGCGTCCTGCCCGTTGGAGCAACAGGTCCACCGGAGCTATCTCGGTAATCATCAGGTCGAAGTCCAGATCCAAGCTCTGCTCCACGACCTGCGTTGCCACCAGAACGGCGTGCCTAGGGCGAATGGTACGCGGGGGGTCATCGTTCACTGGTATCGAGCGACGATCGAAACGCTCCAGAACCGCCGCTTCGATCTCCTGCCGGCACCCTGCGGGGAAACGAGCGTGGAATAGTAATAGCTCGACTGCGTCGGGCCCCTCCCTGGGAAGGATCTGCTCAAGACCCCGATAGACCGCCTGGGCAGAGGTCACTGTGTTCAGGATGACCGCAATACACCCCCCTCCGCCTGCCAGTTCGGCCGCAAGTTGGGCGACGGCCGCGGCATCGCCCAACTTGCCCCAGTGCAATTCTCGGTGCACGCTCAATCGTCGGTCGGAACCAGAGACCGGAATCTCCTGTGGGTCGCCACCCTCTGGAACCACCGTAATGAGTGGGTAATGCACGTTGAGTCCGTCGGTGTGGGGGAGCGGCTCAGCGGAGGGGTTGTAGGCCTGAATGAGCGCTTGGCGCCGAACCAGAGGCAGGGTGGCAGAGAGCAGAATGGTGGGAATGGACAAGGCGCCGCACCACCGCAGGAGACGAGTCAGAATCTGCCGCATGTATGGGTCATACGAATGCACTTCATCTATGATCAGCACCTTACTGGACAACCCGAAGAGACGGAGGAAGCCATGCCGGACATGCAGTGCGCCCATGAGTGCCTGGTCAACAGTGCCCACCGCATCGGTCGCCAGGAGGGCGCGTTTGCGCGGCCGGAACCAATCCAGTGCGGGAGCGCCCTCCTCTTGTGAGTCGCCGTCGCGGGCAACTTCCGGCTGTCGCGTCGGAGTAGCTGCATCCAACAGCCAGGCCATGCCGTGCACAAGGCGAACTGCCCCTGCACCGGCCGGGTCGTGTTCGGCGACCAGATCCAGTAGACGGCTGTGCATCTGGTTGGACGTGGCGGCGGTGGGCATGGCCATGTAGATGCCCCCCACATCGGCCAAGCCCTGCCACTGGGTAGCCAAGAACATGCCAGCTTCCGACTTACCTTCGCCCATCATGGCTTCGATGATTGCCATGCCCGGAGCAACGCGCTGCCTCGTCAGCTCCTCGACAGCAATCTGAACGGGCCGTGGTTGGTCGATCTTGGGCCACACCTGGCGAAAAGACAGCAACTCTGCCCACCCGGGGCTCCGGGTCATGCCGATGGCGGTAACCGCCTCCGACGCCCGATCCAAGCTCAGGCGAGCATATTCCTCCAGGTTCTCGCCTCGCCATTCCATGCGGAAGAGGTCGGGGTTGGAGGCAATCCAGTCAGCGAGAACCGTGATACCTGCGAGCAGTACTCCGGTGACGCTGTGATCAAAAAACCGAGGCGTCCACGGGGGTGGGGCGAACACAGCTCGGGCCAAGCGCTCCATTTGGGTCCGCAGGGACTCCCACTGGGTTTTCACCGCCGGATTCTCGCACCAGTTGGGAGCGGTGAAGTTGCCGTGGTGGCCGCGCAGGGCATCGGCGACCGTGGCAGCCTCACGCGGCGCCCACTTCAGCCAGGCCTGGAGATGGCTCTGCACCCACTGGGCGCTGTAACCTTCATGCCGGAACGCTGTGGCGTCCTCCAGGTGAAGTCCTGCCGCGGCCAGTGGGGCCGCTAGATGCGGCTCCTTGTTTTGAAAGGCGGCGGTGCACTTACCCAGGTCATGAAGTCCGGACAGATAGGCAAGCCATGCAGGGACGGCAGCGGAAGGGCAACCCGAGGCACGTGCGAACCGCCGAGCCGTGCCATGGAACGGACCCCGCTCCAGCAGAATGAGAGCCACGCTGCCAACATCAACCAGGTGACAGGGAAGCGGGTGGTACGGATCACTTTTGGCCCAGAGCCGAAACAGGAGGTCGGTCATGGCTCACGTCCTCTGTCGCCCAAACCCTGTAGCCGGCTAGTCAGGTAGATGGGGAAGGAATCGGTAGACGAAGAGCCAAACCGAGAGCCGTACTGGGCAAGGATACGCTCCTGCTCGAGGGTCACGGTGATGGTGCGCCAGCTACGTTCGAAGCCATTGGGACGGGGACGCTTGGTCACCTACTCACCTCCTTCATGATCACCCCTACGCATGTTGGGAAAGGTGCGGTTGGGTATCTGGCCGTACATGGAGGTAGACACCCTTGTCCCCCCGGTCGGCGAGTGCGTGCTCGGCAAACAGGTATGGCCAGTTGGCCGGACCTTAGGCAGCACTCGCGGGTTCTGCACGACGTTCCCCCCCGACTATGGGTCTGATCCAGCTTGAGCTTCGCGCTGGGGTGTGCCAACAGTGTGTCAGTGAGACTGACCCGTCTGCCTCCCCCGGCGTTGTCTATATATGCTAGCTATTCGTATTTCGTTCACATTCACGATTGATCCTGCGTGGGGTCATTAGTTACTGAACACTGATAGTAGAGACCAGGCACACGCATGGTGCTTGTCGGTCACTCCCTCGAAGCGTCCACGAGCCAGGGGATATGCACAGGGGCTTCCCTGACGCCAAAGGGACACCCGCCCTCACCGGCCTCACCGATCGCGACGCAGGGGGCGGAGGAGTCGGAACCACGGGAACCATCGTGGTAGGGCCGATAATGGGACCATCCAGGCTCTTTCGGCGAGCAGGTGCCGCCTGGATGGCGGGAACGGTACGATCATCCCACTCGCCGGAAATGGCACCATTCAGCCGCTCTGGCTTTGAACGGCCGGTTTGCTCTGGCCGTGAGGTTCACCACACGCAAACGCCCCGTCCTCCAGGTAGCGGAGGGACGGGGCGTCTGTGTTGTCTTGGGGGGCCGTACCGGCCCTAGTGCGGTGATGCCGACAGATCACTTGTCTAAGAGCTTCTCCATGATGATGGGAAAGCGGGAGGCCTGATGGTCATCCCGTCTACCCCCACGGGCGTAGGGACGGCTTCACGTTGAGCCCCTGGAGCACGGCGATGCCCGGTCCACCCCCACATGCGTGGGGACGAAGGCAAGCGCACTGGATGTAGACAAGCAGCGCCACGGTCCACCCCCACGTGCGTGGGGACGACAGATCAGTAAGCGTCAAATCCGGCCCACCTGGGAAGCGCCGGCACCACCTGAGACAATCTTCCTCAGAAACGCCTTTGAGGAGGGTTGTCTCTTGTCGTTTGAAGACATGACGGAAGTGTGGGCCGCCCGGATCGGCGACTACCGGGCCAGCGGCGAGCGCGTGGCAGCCTGGTGCGAGCGGAATGAAGTTACGCCGCACCAACTCTACTACTGGATGCGGAAACTGCGAAAGGCCGAGCGGCAAGTGCCACCGGCCAGTGAACAAAAATGGGTCGCCCTTTCGCTCGAGGAGTCTTCGACCAGCGAAGCGCCGCCCATCGTCATCAAGATCGGCGCTGTCACTGTTGAGGTGCAGGCTGGCTTCGACCCTTCGGCCTTCGCCGCTGTCGTCAGGACGCTGAAGACCCTGTGCTAAGCGAAGTCCAGGTAAACCGGGTCTACCTGGCTTGCGGTGCCACAGACATGCGCAAGTCCATCGACGGCCTCGCGGTGCTGGTCAAGGAGGGGTTCGACCTGGACCCCTTCACACCGGCCCTGTTCGTCTTCTGCAATCGGGAGCGGAACAAGCTGAAGATCCTGTTCTGGGAACATAATGGCTTCTGGTTGTACTACCGCCGCCTGGAACGCGGCCGTTTTCGGTGGCCACTGGATGACGGCACCGCTCCGCGCCAGGTCACCCGGCGTGAGCTGCGCTGGCTGCTCGACGGTCTGTCACTGGAGCAACACCAGGCGCATCCGGAGGTCTCTGCTCGTACAATTATTTGAAGAGATGTCATGAAATGTTTCTGTATGACAGGATAATCGCATCTGCCTACCGAATGATACAGGTATGGAAAAAACACCGGAAACGAACGCCAGCGCTGGCGAGGAACAACGGGAGCAGCAGCCGGAGCACCGGATCGCGCAACTGCAGATGCAAGTCGAACAGCTTGAGGCTAAGGTCAAGTGGTATGAGGAGCAGATCCGGCTCGGCAAGCAGAAGCAGTTCGGCTCGTCCAGTGAACGGACGCCGCCGGAGCAGCTTCAATTCGATCTGCTCAATGAGGCAGAGATGGAGGCCGACCCGAAGCGGGAAGAACCGACCGTAGAGACCATCACGTACCAGCGCCGGAAAGCGCCCGGGCAGCGTGAGGCCAAACTGCGGGATCTTCCCGTGGAAAGGATCGAGTACCACCTGCCTGCGGAAGAGCAGGTCTGCCCATGCTGCAGCGGACCGTTGCACGCGATGAGTACCGAGGTGCGCCGGGAACTGAAGGTCATTCCGGCCGAGGTCAAAGTGGTCGAGCATGTCCGGCATGTCTACAGTTGTCGCCGCTGTGAGCGGGAAGCGACGGAGACGCCGGTCATTACCGCTCCCATGCCGCGATCGGTTGCTCCGGGCAGCCTGGCTTCGCCGTCTGCGCTCGCCTTCACCATGGTCCAGAGTGCGCCACGAGGCGCTTGAGATAGATGCCGCCCTATGCGGACAGAGGCTACCTCACGCCTCTGCGGGAAACCGTGACGTGCGTCGGGCAGCCACCCGAGGTGCGAAGCTCACGGTGTAATGTAGCGGTGAGGAGAAGCCATCTCCCCAAGACGCCGCGCTACCCCTATGACCCGCCATGGTTAGCGCAAGCAAACCTGTATTGAGGCGCGGTGAATGGTACCACTCCCACGGTGGCTAACGGGAGTATTCGGGATGGGCCGCAGGTGCCTTTGTATCACCTGCGGACAGCGGCAGCGCCGCTGGGACTGGGCTAGAGAGGTACAAATCCAGTCACCTCCCCCGCGTATAGCAGGGACCTAAAGCGGTGAGGATGTCGCAAGTGAACGTGGGACTCCGGTCGGCGCCCGATCCGGGTGGGTGGCACCGCAATGCCGACCGGACGCTCAGAAGCCATAGTAGTCCGAGGACGGGAAAGCCGTCCACATGGCGAAGGGCTTCAGTGGTTACTCATGCGCTCTGCTCGTAGAGCCCCCGTGCACCTGACGGGGGTGTTGCACTACGACAAGCACCTCACCCACCCGCAAGGAGTGGGCAGGAATCCGAGCGCAGGACCGCATCGCGTTCCGAGCCCAGCAAAAGTTACCCCTGACCCGTCTCTTCCGTACCATGACTTGGGCTGCAATGGCAGCGAAGTCCATCGAACACGTTTTGCAGAACAAAGGAGCCCGAACCCCTGGTGTAGATGGCAAGACCAAGGACGACTTCAAGAGCGCCCAAGCACGCCTTTGCTGGCAAAGAGCGATCATCCGCAGCTTGCGTTCCGACACCTTCCAGCCCCAACCGACCCGCCGGGTTTATATTGACAAGCCCGGAAAGCCAGGCCAGAAACGCCCGCTAGGCATTCCGCCTCTGGACGATAGAGTGGTCCAGGACATGCTCAGAAGAGTGTTGGAGCCCATTTTCGAATCCCGTTTCCACCCGCACTCGTATGGATTCCGGCCATACCGGAGTACCCATCACGCTGTGCAGCGCGTGTGCCACCTCATCCAGATGGGTTACACGTGGGTCGTGGAAGGGGACATCAAGGGCTTCTTCGATCACGTGAACCATGACACTTTGCTCCGCCTTGTACAGCGAGAGGTTGGCGATCCGCGGATTCTCCGGCTCATCCGGGCCTTCCTGAAAGCCGGAGTGCTGGAGGACGGCTCATTCCAGGTCACCGAAGAGGGAACTCCACAGGGTGGCTTGATTTCACCACTTTTTGGAAATGTCTACCTGAACGAGCTGGATTGGTTTATCGCCCGGAGGTATGAAGTCCTGACGCAGTACCAGCGGCAGAAACAGCCCTTTGGCTGTTTTATTTGCCGGTACGCGGACGACTTTGTGTTACTGGTCCGGGGCACTCGCCAGGATGCCGAAACCCTCAAGAACGACGTAGCCGAATTTCTCCGCCAGGAGCTGCAACTCGAACTGGCAGCGGACAAGACGCTGGTTACTCACGTGGACGATGGCTTTGACTTCCTGGGATTCAACATTCGGCGGTTCCAACGCAATGGAAGAAGGGTCGTACTAGCCCAACCGAGCAAGAAGGCTCAAACCAAATTCCGACAAAATGTCCGGAAACTCACCAGAGGCATCGGACACCACGACGGGAACCTTTGGATTATGGACCTTAATGAGTACTTGAGCGGGTGGGCGGAATACTTCCGCCGGGGCAACAGCAAGCGGACATTCACCAAGCTGGACCATATCCTCTGGTGGATGATCTTCCGCCGCATGCGCAAACGCTGGAGCCGGAGCAGAACTCGGATGGGTTTCCGGGCCTTCCTCCGTGATCGCCTCATCCCCTATCGTTTTGACACCCAGCACCCGCGCTACCGTCACTACACCGCCAGGAACTTTGGCCACTGGATCGACAGCAGCAAGACGGCGGCGTTTATCGTCGACCACCTCAGCTACTACCCGATTCGGCACGCCCCGCTCCATACGCAACTTCACCCTTACACCCCGCAAGGACGGGCCAAGGTTGAAGAACTGCGCAAAGCAAAACGCCTGGTTAGTGACATTGCAAAACTGGAGCCACTTGGACACTCAAACATGCCCAAGGTCTATGGCCTCCTCAATGACTGGTTGGTCAAGAACCGAAATCGCTGCACCTCTTGTCAGAGGCAACTGACAAAAGCCGATGTCCGGCAACTCCGGAATCGTCTAATGGGTCGGCTCCGCCATGCCTACAAGGGTACCGTGTCCCTTCGATGCAAAACCTGTTCCGCCTCTATGTAATACAAGAGCGCAGGGGCTCTGCTGGGTAGAACGTGCGTGGGTGACCATGGAGAGCCGGATGCGATGAAAGTTGCCTGTCCGGTTCGGGAAAGGGCGTGGGCGTCTACCTCCTTCGGGGGGCGGCCTGCGCCTATTTCATAGTACGTCATGGGCATGCCGCTATACCGGCAGGAGCAGCAGTTTGCTCACCTGGGCGTGGATCTGTCCCGGCAGACGCTGGCCAACTGGCTGCTCCAGGCCGCAAATACCTGGCTGCAACCCCTGTACGACCGGATGCGCACACACCTGCTGACACAGGGGGTCCTGCACGCAGACGAAACCACCTTGCAGGTGCTGCGGGAAGAGGGCCGGGCGGCAGAGACGCAGTCATACATGTGGCTGTACCGGACGGGGCGGGAGGGTCCGCCGACTGTCCTGTACGACCACCAGAGGACACGGGGCGGTGAGCATCCCCGCGACTTCCTGGCCGAGTTCCGGGGCTACCTGCACGTTGACGGGTACCCGGGCTACCACAAAGTAGCCGGCGCCAGACTGGTCGGCTGCTGGGCACATGCCCGGCGGAAGTTCGACGAGGCGCTCAAGGCGCTGCCGGATGACAAGCAGAAGGCTGCGGTTACGGCCCGTGAGGGGCTGGAGTTCTGCAACCGCCTGTTTACCATTGAGCGTGAAATCAAGGATGCCTCACCCGAAGAACGTCTGAAAGTCCGAACGGAGCGTAGCCGCCCCGTTGTGGACGCTTTTTTGGCGTGGCTTCGTACCCAGCGGCCCCGGGTCCTGCCCAAGAGTACCCTAGGCGGGGCGATTGCCTACTGTCTGAACCAGTGGGATAAGCTTGTGGTCTTCCTGCAGGACGAACGGCTGGAACTGGACAACAACCGCAGCGAGCGGTCCATTAAGCCATTCGTGATCGGCCGCAAGAATTGGCTGTTCAGCAACACGCCCCGCGGTGCCAAGGCCAGCGCCACGATCTACAGCCTCATCGAGACGGCCAAGGAGAACGGGCTGAACCCGTTGACCTATCTCACCTGGATCTTTGAGGAGATGCCCCAGTTGGCCGATCCCCAAGACCCCGTGGCGTTGGAGCGACTGCTTCCCTGGTCGGAAGCTCTGCCGCCACACTGCCGACTGAGCCCATCATAAATGATAGCCCTCACCATGCCAGTTCGGCACGGTGGGGGCTATTTGACGCTTACACAGATCACAGCCCTCTTTGCGGAGGTGCGAGAACGGTCCACCCCCACGTGCGTGGGGACGACACCTGCAAACACGCTTCGCCGAAGAAAGACAACGGTCCACCCCCACGTGCGTGGGGACGACGTGGGGGAGACGTTCAGCGTCAGCCTGTACGACGGTCCACCCCCACGTGCGTGGGGACGACGGTGGTACATGCCTGCCATGAGCTCGTAGGGGCGGTCCACCCCCACGTGCGTGGGGACGACTCCAGGGCCGGCCTCACCAGTTCGAGCGCCTGCGGTCCACCCCCACGTGCGTGGGGACGACACCAGCTCGATCTCTCCGGGGAACCGGCCCAACGGTCCACCCCCACGTGCGTGGGGACGACTTCTCCTGGGCGACCTTGGCTTCGCTTGCGTACGGTCCACCCCCACGTGCGTGGGGACGACGTCTGCGGAATAGTAGTTCGGGGGCCGAGCCCGGTCCACCCCCACGTGCGTGGGGACGACCGGGACTAGCGAACCGAGTTTTCGGCCAGCGACGGTCCACCCCCACGTGCGTGGGGACGACCAAATTCAAATTTGACCTTGGTCCTTGGAACACGGTCCACCCCCACGTGCGTGGGGACGACGGGGCCGGCGCTTCCTTCGGCGCATCCTCCTGCGGTCCACCCCCACGTGCGTGGGGACGACACTAAGAAAAAGCCGTCGCACCGCCATCGGGTTCCCCGTCTGCGGGTCCTAGTATCAAACTGCTGGCAACTCATTCCAGGACCACCTGGTCCGACCATCCGCCGGCAGCCCAGAGCCGCAACACGCCTTCCCCGCCAACTCCCTCGGGCCTGAGCCTAACGACACCGCCAGAAATCGCGGACCGAAAGCCGCCCCCCAGTTGGCTTTGCCAAGAAGTGGACTGTCGCTGGTGAGGGGGCATAGCCCCTCGCGCATCCTCGCACGTACCGGGCGCGGGTCCTGCTGAGGCCCAGATTCTACGCTGAGCGCCCGTACGCCTTCCAATTATGCAGGACATTATCGACAGTTCACACTATGGTCCGTCCCTCGACTCGCCGAGGGCCGCACACACATGCGTGCGGATAGCAGCGCAGGTAGCTACAAGGTCGCAGTTGAGGCTCATCCGTACACGGACGTTCCGGTTTTGACCGTCACTCCGTCATTTCTGTGACAACGCACGAGTGCAGCGACCCTGATAACTACAGCAGCAAGGGTCCTACCCATTGTTGAAGTGTGACAACCGCGTCCCAATGCCGTGCCAAACGAGTTAATGTTTGAGACACAACCACCTGGTCTGGGCAGAAGAGCCAAGGTGTCATCTTTCCAGTTTCAGGATCTGGTCTACGTTTCGCTACCCGAGCATGCGGACGCATACCGTCTGCGCCTCAGCCGCCAGGACATGTTCAGCCTATCCTTCGACCACGCTGAGCAGAGCATTCAGGTCCGGGACCTGTTTCACGTGTGCAGCGAACTGCGGGCCACAACAAGGGGGCCGCGCGTCTCGGCCCTCGGTGTTGGCGTCTTCGCCACGAGCGATGGAGGATGGTCTCCGCTAGAGGGCCGCTGGGCGCACCAGGCGCAACTCGACACCCCTGGCCCTCGCTTGCGCCACGGAGTCCAGTAGCCCCTTTGCCGCCCGCGGCGCACGGCAACCTGGTCGAGCGGATTGGCCCATCGCCGTCCCTTCGCCGAGCTGAGGCGTGCCCGGTGGCTCGCGCCTCTAAAGCATAGCAGTCACATTGGATCCCCACGCAAACACCGACCCCTGCGGCCAGAACACCGCAGGGGTCAAGACTCCCATCTGGCTATCCGGACATGCGCGGAACGTACGGATCCTCAACGGCCACCTGTATCCCCCGGCGCCTGGCCAAGCTCAGAGAGACCAGTACAGGCATGGCAACCAGCCCGTACGCCTGTCTGCTGAGGTACCCCTTCTCTGCGTGGCGATGGTGCCACTGTAGGTAGGTCATGGCCCCTGCCAGAATCGCGGTGGGATCACCCTCAATCACCCCACCGAGCATCTCCCCATACGCACGATACTCCACCTTCGCCCGTGCCAAGACCGCCCGATGCTCCTGACTCTGAGGGCCACCGGCACCCATGATCGCCTGGATCAGCAGGGCTGCAAGGTGGTGCTCCGGAGTCTCTAGCAGCTCCGGCCAAGGCTGGTGGATTTGGCTGATGAGTTGCGCCGTCAGCGCATCGTTGCCGGTATAGGCGGCCATCTCAAGCGCGGGCGACACCTGATTCGACAAATGCGGAGGGTCCTGCAACCAGTACCAGACGGCTGTCTGAAATGACTGCCTGGCCATCTCGCCATCGGGATGTGTCACCAACTGACACAGGCCGAGGTTCATGAAGAGGGTTTTCATCTGGGCTACCTTGGAGGTAGAGAGAGGCTGCCCGACGGAGCTCCTCTGTGCGGTCGCTACAGAAGTAGCGTACATGCTCTCCCACTCAGCGGCGAGCGATACCACATCACGCATGTGCTGGCTCCCTCCAATTGACCGTGTCTCCAAAGTTCGTTCTCGGCACGAACTCATCGTTCCTGCCCGTTCTCAGAACGACCGACGAACAGTGGAGGTTCGAATCACCTGAGGCTGCACAGCAGGTCTGGGCCCAGCTGATGCGGCTAGCACCATTTCAGGCCTCTGTTTCACCACTGTGCTCGCTTGCGGCGGCGCGGTCGGGTGAACCCTGGGCGAGGCGGCAGGCTGCGGAGCCGCGCTCAACGCCTCCGGGGAGCCCAGTTTGGCCACGGCTGAGGCCTGGGGGCTCGGCTGTTGCGCGGCCGGAGCGGTCACCGCCTTCCCCGTGACAGGGCCTGACACCGTAACTGGAATGGGTGCAGGGGGTGCAGTCTGAGGCACGCTCGGCGCCCCCAACTGCGCCGGACTGACCGGCAGCGCATTTCCAGCGACGGCGGGCCGCGGGCTGGAACTCGTCGGATTGCTTACCAGGGCAGGAACAACGGGGGGCGCTGCCATCGGCGTAGAGCCGGGCTTTGCGGCGGGGAGAGCACGAGAAAGGGCCACGACAACCAGGCCGCCAAAACTGACCTGGATCGAAGGGGCATTCTTTTGACCAACAGTTGCCGCAGGCTGAGGCTGGCTTTTACCTTGGACAAGCGTGGTGGCTGAAGGCAGCGCCGAAGGTGAGGTAACCGTAGACATAGAGGGCGTCTTCTGATTAGGACTCTGCGGTGCGGCCGGCGCTGCCTTCGGGCCAGGCGTGCTAAGAGCCTGCGGGCTGGAGGACGGCGGGCTGGAGGGCGGCAGGACCGGGGACGTTGCAGCAGATGTGGGGGATGATGCCTCACCCACGGAAGCGCGACCGACCACACCGATGACCGCCGCTGCCGCTGCACCAACCGCTACCTTTTCTCCTACTGTTGCCTCGGGACGAATGACCCCTGACTGAACTGAACCGCCCACAGCTTTCCCTCCGTTGGCGGCCGCCTTCTGAACCGTCTCACCGTTGACAACCCGAAGCATGCCGGACGCATTTACCGAGGTGATGACCTCGACCTTCTGGGACGCAGCCTCAACCGCCTGGGCAGTAGCCTTCAGTTCCGGCTTGGCCGATTTCTTCATAGTGTCCAGGTACGCCTGGTTGTAGTCGGGGGTGCCTTGTGCGACACCAGGGGCGGGCCGTCGGGCGTTGATCTGCACAGTCACCTGGTTTGCCGCGGAGGTGGTGCTCTTGGCTTCAGCAACAACGGCGACGTTCCCTGTGCCGCTCGTCGCAACCACATCGATACCGTTCCGACCAATCTTGCTAGGCAGCAACACGTCGGCGCCCATGGCCTTGGCGACATCCGCAGCCACTTTCTCTCCGATCTCGCCACGTGCCGCAGCCGGCAGGGCAGTCGCCAGTTTTTGTCCAGCAGCGTCAAGGCTGTTCAGAAGGGGTCGGTTCGCCGCCGAAGCCAGATTGGATGCTATCTTCGCTGCATCCGCCCCCTGCACCAGAACCTTAGTGCTCTGCGCACCCTCGATCACCAACTGCTTTCCACTGGCTTTGACGGCGACCCCCGTTGTATACCCGATCTTGGGCACCGCCCCGACTTTGGCTGCGACCGCGCCAGCATCCACAATCGTAGCGACCGTAATGACTGTGTCGGTAGCACTACGACCAAGAGTTTCCCAGTCCTTTGCCGTTGCAGCCGGGTCGGTGGCAACCTTGTGAGCTGTCTTCACCGCGGTGACGGGCGCATCCACCACCTGCTTGACGGTTTCCGCAGCCGCGTGCACCACGTCCTGTACTAGCTTCTTGTCGTCCTCAATCACCTTCTGAACTGCAACGGGCAGGGGCTCCGTGAAGAGGTAACCAACCCTTGTGACAGCTCTTTCGACGATGGCCTTCGGCAGTTCAACGCTCGTGAAGTTCACCACCGAAGCGATGCCCTTGACCGTATCTACCAGGGCTCCTCCCGCTCCCCTCGCCAGGGCGATCACCTTATCGGTAGTGGTGAGGGTCGGCTGAGATCCAGCGCCAAGGACCGCTGCCCCCACTGCACTACCGAGGGGAGGGCTCACCCGGTCAGTGGCCGGAGTCTTGAGCTCCGGGTGACTCGGCGAGCTTACCCGTGTGGTTGACGGCGGGCTATCGATTCTCTCGGGTGCGTAGCTCGCCAGTTCGGGGTGCCGAGAAGTGGCCGACGGCCTGGAATAGCTCGGACTGACCGTTGAGGCGCTACCCATTTCCGTGTCGCTCACCCGCATGAACGAGACCCTCCTTGATTTATGGACCGGATACCCATATAATTCCATATGAGTGTGCGAATTCCTTCTACGTTGGCGCGAAAGAAGGGGATGATCCCGACATGCCTCTCCAGATTCTGTCTTTGCAGACGTGTAAGGGCATCAGGACTGACGGACAGCTGATCTCGCCGTGCTCCGTATTCGGCACCGGTGATAGTCACGTATGGGCGGTCGGCACAGTCGAGGCGTCCACTAACGAAACAGTCACGGTTGTCTGGAGTTCACCGCAAGGGGCCGTGCGCGGGGTGGAGCTTACTGTGGGTGGCGGCGTAAGCGGGGTTCAATCGGTGGCAGCTTTTCTCCGATTGGCAGACTTCGGTTCGCCCGATGACGTCTGCGGCGCCTGGACCGTGCACTTTTTGCCCGAGGATCCGGCCATGGCGGCGGTCGTTCAGTTCCTGGTGCGCGGCAAAGCGAGCTACACGCCGCATGGATCTCTGATCAAGGAAAGCCATTCACCCCAGCCTGGCTTGCTCGTCAACTGGGTCTTGTAGGTTTCGTCGTGCGGCTTCTACGGAAGCCATTCGCAGAGCAGGCGAAGAGGACACGACCCTCGGGCGCTCGTGGACTGCGGACGTGGCGGTGACGCAACGGAGCGGTACCACCGTGTCCCTCCCGAATTTGGAGTTGGGGGGAGCTAGCCTGCTCCCGCCGTATGGGGGAAAACGCAGTCAATAAGATACGGCCGACCCCGCACAGGTTTTGCGAGGTCGGCCGATTCGCCAGCAGGTTCGTGAATGTTGAGTGCTGAAATAGTCTGAAGCGTAGACCTACAGATGTTTAGCCGGGTGGTGCAGCACAGCATGGCCGACGACAAGGCCCTGGCGCTCCTTGAGTCGCTCCTGATGAGGGGCGGGCATAACAAAGCAGCCCGATACCTTCACGAGGAGTTCGTCCGCTCTCGCCTGATCCTCCCGAAACCGGGTGAGCCCCTGGTGGCAATGCTTCCGAGCGGGCGGTCCATTGGTTTCAGGAAGGCCTTGGGCCTGGCCAAGCTGGCTGAGACCATCGAGCGGCTCCACAACGGTGCCACCGTTCAGCACCTGCCACGTCTGGTTGCCGCACTGCGAGACGAAATGCAAGCAGTCCTTGCGAGGTGCCAGGGCAACCCCTGGCTCACCGCAACAAAACCATACCGGCGCCTACACGCGCTCCTCAAGGACCCAAGGGAGCCAAAGGCGCGAGCGAAGATTCTGCAGTCATGGCTTGAGTACCAGAAGCGGCACCCCGGCGGCGCCAACGCACAAAGCTGGGGACGTGCAGTTGTGCGCGGGCTCGGATTCACCGCTGATCTGTACGGGCTCCTTGATCGCCTAGCCTCTTTCAACGTGGAGGGACTTGTGCTGGAAGTGCTTGAGGTGCTTCATTCCGCACAGCCCGTTCTCCAGTACCAAAAGGCCCCCGTCTGCCTACTGCTTCAGCAGGCGAAGGTGATTTCCGACTCAGAACGGGTTTCTGCCGCTGAGCAGGTTCGTCCTGTACTGCTGCATGTGCTGGCCGTGATGGTCGGATTCCTGCTCGAACAGGGTCAGAGCCTGAACAGACTGCTCGACCTAGCCGCTGCGGAGGACTGCGTTCCAGGGGCGACACCTCGAGAGGTTCTTCGAACGCTCCGGCAGGCAGGCGAGGCACATGCTCTTGTGGAACTGAGCCGGGCCGCGGTCGAACGCACCAGGGCACTGGTACTGAAGCCTTCCCCTTCTCCTGCTGTTCATCCGATCGGACCGAGTCGGAGTGCGACCGCACTGGCCCACGAAGCAACTCCAGACTGGACCACCTTAGCGGAGGCCCTGAACCACGTGGAATCCGGGCTGCCCGAAGAGGTCATGCGCGCACTGTTGGAAGCCGCCCTCCGGCGTGCTGAGCTGAAGCGAAGGTATGGCCTGCCGGCGGGGGAGTACTGGGTAGTCTGCCCGGACCCAGTACTGGAGCGGGCCGGCATTCAACGCCTCACCTTCAGTGCGGGCGCATCTGGAGCGTACATCCAGTGTGTGACGGCCCCCTTGCATTTGCGCTTTTCGCTGGTCGTGCCACCTGCAGGGGTAACGGAAGGTCCCCTCCTCCTGTTACTCGTGGCCGCCATCATGTACGAAGCCCTGGTCACCCAGCGGGATGGTTTCACCAGCCAGGCATCCAGGGGCCAGACCAGCCTGAAGTGGGCAAAGGCGGGTCATGCCGCATCGCACACGGTTAGCCGCACAGTTGTGGCGCGGATCGCCCGACCGGGAGTGAGGTCGACCGAACGGCACGGCACCACGAGTGCACAGGGGCGTGCGTCTTTCGTGGTGCCGCATCTGAGGAGGCTCCGGGCGGGCGGTAGGCCCGGCCCTGGAGCCGCGGCTCACGCCGCTGATCTCGGTATTCGGCTGCCGAACGGCTTCACCTTTGTGCGAGGGCACATCCGAGGGGCAGAGCCGTCGGGGATCGCACGGGAGTTTACTGTGGCTGAGGTTGCCATGGAGACAATGGTACGGCTGCGCTTGCAGCAGCGGCGCCACCTGCACGCGGGGAGGTAGATCGCTAGCGGCGCATCCCAAGCCGCGGTGTGTTCGGCGTGGCACGGCGAAGCGGATTGCGCGGGTTCTTTATGTTCCTTCGGTTGTGCCCATGTCCCCTCAGTTTACGGCCTGCCGGGAGGAACCGGCAGGCCGTTCGTTGTGGCGGCCTCCAGCAATTCCCACGAGCTTCCACGGTGGTGACTGACCATCGGCCCAAGCGGAGCGGTGGCGGCAACCATCGGAGGGCTGGCAGCGGCTGCGCCCTGCTCCGCCTCCTTCCGGATACGGAGAGCTGTGCAGTTGGCGGGCGAGTCTGCGCGCCATCGTTGTGTCTGCAGAACTAGCAGGAGGCAATCCCCGGCGTAGGCCACCCCGGAGCCAAAGTCGGTGGGCGGGCAGCCAACTACGGAGACGCTGGGATGCGTAGAACGAAAACGTCCTTTGGCGATCACCAGTACACCGACAGAGACACGAAGAGCGCTTAGTCGCCGCCAGTTCTTCCCCTTCCTATGGCTCGGCGAATCACGCGGTCCCGGCTCCAGCACGAAGTCTTGCAGAGCCTCAGCTCATCTGGATACCTCGGCTCGGCCCGGGGGAAACATGAGCTCCCCACACACTTGGCCACTGCCATCGGACGGGCCAGCTGACCCGCGACACGATCCCTCACGCAGCGGACGCCGCCGTCCACCGTGGCGCCAAGGTGGCCCATCGTGCATGCTGCCCGTGCTGCATCGCCATCTGGGGACTTCCGTCAATCGGCAAACGCTCACCCGCGTCAGATCATCCAGCCGACCCTGGGGGCATACGGCATCCATGGGATCCACCCGTTCCGGTGCACCGGCCGCCTGTGGGATAGGCCGCCAGGCGCAGGTGCCGATACAGAAACGCGACTCGCCATGACCGGCGGGACGTATTTCTGTGACATTGCGCCGCCAGCGGACCCCAGATGACTACAGCAGCAAAGCATCCAGCCGTTTCTGGTTGTGACAACTGCGTCCTAATGTCATACCAATCGGGTAGGGAAGCATTCAGATAGTCGGTGTTGCCGACACGCTACTTTCCAATCAGCTTCCGTCATCCCGCCCGAAGCCGTCAGGACCCACGAGCCTAGTTACGGGTCCACCCACCTAGAGGGCGCCGCTCCCGAAACGACTCTGCCCCGCGGGAGGAAAAGAGAGAGGGCACAGCCCGCCGCCATGATCGCAGTTCATGGGAGCCTTCGGCACTGACCTGCGCACGTCATTTCTGTGACAATGTGAGCCCCAATGGCCGTAGATGACTACAGCGGCAACGGGTGGACCACATTCTGACGTGTGACAATCGCGTCCGCATCCCCTACCAAACGACACCCGAAGAACTGGATCTACGTGCATGCGCCCGTACCGGTGCTGCGGTGTCAACATTACTGCGGCCCCACAGCGACTCGGTGTACAGCGTTGGAGTGATCTGGGCTACAAGTGCTCACTCCCGGAAGAGAGCGCCCCGCGCGTATGGGCATATGCCTCGCCGCAGGATGACCAAATGGGGACCGGTCTCGGTCTTTGATGCCCAATCCTACCAGGCGCGGGGCTACCGTCCCCGAAGCCACCCTGTCATTCGCGGACAGCGCCGCCAGGCGCCGATGCCCCAGTGTCGGTCAGACACGGTGTCGCTCGACTCCACCTGGTTCTCCGACCGTCAGACGATGGAACCCCTCCCCGAAGCGCCAACTCGCTCGCACCGTCCGACGCGATTCTTGGCAGCCAGAGGCCACGTGATCACCTGCCCCCGGCAGCATATGGCCCCGACGGCCGGAAATCGCTCAAGACTGCCCGTCCCGTTCGACCATGCGCCAAGTGCGTTTACCGTGCGCCGAGTTCCACCTGAGACGGTGGGGGTACCGTCGCCCACCAGGGCATAGCTAATGACATGCGTGATGTCGAGGACCGTGGAGAAGCCGCAACCCCGCCTAGCACGCGGGTTGGGCCACCCTCACTGGCCAACGAAACACGGGGTTCCATGGAGAACTGAGAGCACTGCACTAGGCGCCCCGGTGACCGAACTTGGGGAAAGGCCGTGCCGGTGTATGCGCCACGCCAGAACACCGCATCGGTCGGCCACTGGTGAGACCCAATTTGTCGTTTTTCCAGTTGGAAGCCCATGATACTCCTGGCCCATAGTTGCTGCGATGGCGCGCCGGTGGTGGGTGGCACGGTGAACAGGCACCGAAGCAACCGAATGCGAGGCGCCGGGCGGAGCCCGCGATAGACGCACCGTTGACCGACTGATAGAGGTTGCAGTGCGCACAACGCATGCGGTTGCGGCCGCCGTTCATGCGGCCGACGCCCGTACCCACTGACTCGCGCCACTGCGTTGTGGCAGAGATGACCTAGTTCACATCTGTGATCACTGGATGGCGAATGTCGCAGGGAAAACGCATACTAGCGGGGAACCACTGTCGTCCCGAGCCAATGCGACTCCCAGGGCTCAAAGCCGTCGCCCGCCGGTCAGGCTGATGACGCGAACTCGGAGGTGCCCGTTGTGGACGAACAACTGATTCGAGCGAGGCTCGCTATGATGGAACAAATGCTGCACGAACTGACGGACATGGTCATGCAGACTCGTCGTTCTCTGGACGCCCAGTACCACAAACCACCAGCGGACCTTTACGTTCCGAGCACGGGTGACGAGTTCAGCGTCTGGGAGCGGTGTGTGACCACGGTGGAGCGGCAGATCCCCTTGAGTGCGGCTGGCATCCTCCGCGCGACCCGACTACACTCCATCCACGGCGATACCCTTTCGGTGGCGGTGACTGGAGGTGCCTTTGCGGTGGACCGGCTTCAGTCCCGATACGACTTGCTGCTGCGTGAGGCCTATCGGCAGGTGACCGGGAAGCGGGTCACCATTAAGTTCTTCGCCGCCACCGACGGCTGGGGGAATTTTCCGCGGCACCGATCTGGTTGGCGGCCTGCTGGAGGATCGGAGACGCGGTTGTAGTGGGTAAGCGGCTACGCCATAATGCCGGTGGCCTTGCTCCCGCCCTACGACAGGCGCCAGGTCGGGGCTGAGAGGTAGCGGAGTTGCGGACCAACCTACTGGCGTCTCCATGTGAGCCAACCGCCAAGGGAACTGCCGGCAGATGGGCGAACGAGGCGAGTCTACCAGGTCCGGGTCGAGTGCGCAGGTGACACAGCTGACGAACCGCATAGTTCGGTTGCCGATGCGATCGCACACAGGGCGCCGATGGCAGAAGGCACGCCCCGGGGTGACTCGGGGAAATCAGGTCACCGTCGTCAGCTTATGCCCCATTTCCGCATGGAACTCCCGGGTCGCCACAACGAAGGCTAAGTGCGGCAGATACAGGCGAAGGGCGCTCATAATCACATCTGCAGGGGTAGTTGGGAATCCCTCGAACTTGTCCGGGTTTGCCGCCACGACCAGCACCGCACGTCTGTACAGCTGCTCTATCGGCACAGACCACCTGGTCTTCTCCCTGAGGCCTTCGACGTACTGGTCGCCCAGACAACTGGGGTGCCACGGTGGACATCGCGCCGCAGCATGACCAGAGGTCATCGGATCCTGTACGGCCGCCGCGAGGTACTGCTGACCAAACGATTGCCCACCTGTATGCTCGGTTTGAGGCTCAACTGGCGGCAGACGCTCCTCCACATCCTCGGTGCGGCGGAGAACGTCGGGCAGGCACTGGTGCTCGTCCGCCACGTGCGCTCCACCTGTACCCATAAGGCCGTCTATGGTTGCGAACTGTGTGGCCACATCGGTGGGCTTGTCTTCGGTACCCGCAGTCTGAGGGTTCCGATCACCCGGGCGCTCGCCGGCGGCGCTCGGTTGGTCTGTACCCATTAAGCGCAATTCCGCCCCGACGACCCGGGGGGCGACCACTTCTCCGGGTGCTGAGCCTTGGCGTTTCGAGAAAGATGCGCGCTGCGCCGGCACCCCGATTGCTTCATTGCACAAGAGTACCCCTCGGACGGAGTTGAGTAACTCAATCACTCCGCCAGGATCCCCGGACGTCATGGCTGCGTGAACCACCGGCACGATTGCGTCCAGCAGTGCCGGTTCTTCCCTTGCCTCGTCGCAGGTGAGGACCCAGGTGACGAAATTCAGCCACTTGATTACTCTTGCAGGGTCCCTAGACACCTTGGCTGCGTTGAGCAGCCCGGCGATAGGGCCCATGATGGATCCCGCAACCGAGGTTGGCCTAGCAGTCGCACCGTCAACGGATGACCGACCCACACGCACGTTGTTGGCCATACCTCGTCCTCCTCTACCCCATCGAACGCCGTCCGACCAGAGGGGCGATTCGCCGTCCGTTAGTCTCGCTGACACGTCGGTTCAAGAGGCCCGTTGTTCGCTCGGAACACATCCTCGCTGGCGACATGACCCTATCATCTGCAGGGGTTGTCGGGTCGAACGTCGTCAGCCGGTCTCCTCGGGAACGGTCTTTCGTTTTCCGTATTGGCCCCGGCCCACAAATTGCAGATTGGCGGATGTGCTATCCGCCGCCTGTCCATGATACGGAGCAAAAGCCGATCCGGTTCGAACACCCGCATGGTTCTTGTCAGATTTTGTTTGGGCTGGGAGGATGGCACCAGCAAGACGCAGTACACGGCCGGACTGTGGCTTCTCGCTACAACCCTCGACAAGGTCTCACCCATTCGAACCGCCACCGAACCGTCCTCCGGCAGTCACGTGGGTGCATACCAGTACCGGGCCGCGATTGTCAAGCACCAGTTCCGACACGGCGGTCGTGCCTCCGTGCCGATGACGATGGCCACAGAACAGGCCACCGATTCCGCCGCGCCAACCCCTACCGGTAGGGCGGTGCGGCCAGTCATTTGGCGGCCGCCCCCTACCTACAGCATAGCGCTGCATATGCCCATCGAACCCTCGCAACGGGGGGAATCTGGGCGATTGTGGGATCGCACTCCAGGGTGCGATCCCACATCCGTGTCACGGGCGCGAGGGCTGATTTCGCAGAGGCGACTGCCGGTTTGGGCCGAAGGTACCACCCCCTTGACGTGCTGCGGGGGCGGTGCGAGACTCCGGTCAGAGCTGCAAGAGGAGGTACGGTGGCCAGAGGGTACCGATCGAAAGTGGAAGCCAGTTCGTTGGGGCCGACCGGCAACGAGTTAATCCGTTTGCTGGCCGAGCACCGTGTCCTGGAAATCCCGGTGGTGAGTTTGGGTCTGAACCGTCACCGCACCACGGTGGCAGAAGCGCTGGCGCGCCTGGAGAGTCGCAAGCTTGTCTACTCGTCGACTGACCCGTCAGATCCGACAGTACCGGCCCGCTGGTTCCTGACCTCGACCGGCGCGGCGGTGGCCAAGGCGCTCAGTGATGACCCATCTTGGGACCCACGAGCTGTCGCGCGCGATCGCGAGGAGCACAAGACGCAACACGACCTGGCACTGGCCTACCTCCGGCTGGTCATTTTCTGCCAGGACTGGCGCCAGATTGTGGTCCAGCGGGGTCGAACCTACCTCCGCAATCAGACTGTGGTCTGGGCCGATGAGCTGTTCCGGGCGGCCCTTGACCTACACCGTCAGAACTGGGCCGCCGGTCTCGAATCGCCGCCCCCCAAAGAGCCGCAGATACGCTATCGCAGCCGCATGGTCCTTGGCTTGGCATTTGAGGAACCGATTCCCGGCGAACCTGCCGTTCTCATTCCGGACCTGTATTGGCACGGGGGCGGCGATG
>Ga0196971_1000562_pt1 | contig 25989 bp, 19 predicted proteins | sample S1v_1013CmetaG_FD_148660 | JGI IMG/M metagenome (GOLD analysis project Ga0196971, IMG submission 148660) | Soil microbial communities from Anza Borrego desert, Southern California, United States - S1+v_10-13C | ecosystem: Environmental > Terrestrial > Soil > Desert | place: USA: California...
CCCGCGAGAGCTCGCCTGTCCCCGTGCTGCGCATCGACGAGCCCATGGCCGGAGCGGCTGTGCGGACGGGCGAGCGCATCGGGGTGATCGCGACGGTCCGGACCACCCTGGAGCCCACCGTGAACCTGATTCGCCGCAAGGCGGCCCAGCAGCGCAAGGCTGTCAGCGTGGAGGCCGTGCTGGTGGAGGGGGCCTTTGCCGCCCTGCAGGCGGGCCGCACGGAGGAGCATGACCAGAAGGTCACATCTGCCCTTCAGGCCCTGCTAGGCCGTTCTGACGTAGTGGTGCTTGCGCAGGCCAGCATGGCTCGCCTGCTTGGTTCCCTTTCTGAACCGCCGCGGGTTCCCGTGCTGACCAGCCCCGTGCCCGGCCTGCTTGCCGCGGGCGCACTCATCGCTGCAAAGGTGGATACAAAATGACTCGCAAGATCCCCCACGGCCTCACCCTGGCCGAACTCCTGCCCGTGGCCCAGCGCGGCGGCTATGCCGTGCCCGCCTTCAACGCCCGGTATCGTGCGTGCATCCGCCCCGTGGTGGAGGCCGCCATGGAATTGCGCTCTCCCCTCATCGTCGAAATCAGCCAGCGGGAGCTGGGCTGGTTCAAGCTCTCGCCCCGCGACTTCCGGGATGAACTGCAGAAGGTCCTGGTCGACCTGAAGGCCGACGTGCCCTTCGTGCTGCACCTCGACCACACGTGGGAGGTGCCCGTCATCCACGAAGCCATTGAGGCCGGGTTCTCCTCCGTCATGGTCGATGCCTCGGCCAAGCCCTTCGCCGAGAACGTCGCCATTACGAAGGAAGTCGTCGCATACGCTCACGAGCGCGGCGTCAGCGTGGAAGCCGAACTGGGCAAGCTGACCACCACCGACAAGCTGGAGAGCGAGAACGACGAGGAGATGTACACCGACCCCGACGAGGCCCGGGAGTTCGCCCTCCAGACGGGCTGCGACGCCCTGGCAGTCTCCGTCGGCACCGCCCACGGTGTCTACATGGTGAAGAACCCCAGGATCGACTTCGACCGGCTGGCCGACATCCGCGCCCTGCTGCCGGCGACCCCCATCGTGCTGCACGGCGGCTCGGGCCTGCCCACGGAGACGGTCCACCATGCCATTGCCCTCCCCGGCGGCGGCATCAGCAAGCTGAACGTCGCCACCGACCTGGAGAACGCCATGCTGGCGGCCATGGGCGACCTGAAGCGCATGACTTCCGCCGAGCTGGACGCCCTCGATCCCCTCACCCGCGCCCAGGGCCTGGCTGCTGTCAAGGCGGAAGCCATCGACAAGATTCGTAACTTCGTCCGGTCGGCCGGCCGGGCCTAATACCGCGAGGTGGCCTTCGTGCAACGACTCTCTCTCTGTGGCAGCGACTGGCAGATGGCCGGCTTCATCGGCGAGGACTGGCGGTTCAAGAAGGCCTATCAGAAAGAGACGCAGGTCAAAGACTGGCTGCCGGCCACGGTGCCGGGCAGCGTTCACTGGGACCTGCTGAAGGCCGGTGAGATCCCCGATCCCTACTTTGAGCGGAACAGCCGCCTGGTGGAGTGGGTTCACCAGCGTCACTGGGTCTACAAGCGCGATGTCACCGTGCCCGCCGGCTGGGCCGGACAGCGGATCTTCCTCCAGTTCGACGGCATCGACTACGAGGCCGAAGTCTATCTGGATGGCGAACGGCTGGGTGCCCATCATTCGATGTTCGTCCCGGCCCTCTTTGAGGTGACCGGCAAGGTCCAGCCGGGTGGAACGCACCACCTGGCCGTCGCCATTGCCGAGGCGCCCCGGGAGTGGCCCCAGCTGGGCCGTACCAGCACAGTCCATACGTTTAAGGCCCGCATGGGCTACTGGTGGGATTTCGCCACCCGCCTGGTCAACCTTGGCCTTTGGCAGGGGGCCTCCCTGTTCGCTACCGGCCCCGTGCGCCTGGCGGATGCGTGGGTACGCACAGACCTGAGGCCGGACCACAAGTCAGCCAAGGTGAACGTCACCTGCGCGTTCGATGGGGGAACCTCCGCCGCGAAGGTGGATGTAATCGATACCAATGGCGCCGTGGTGGCCTCCGGGGTCACCAGCGATGGACGGGTTGTCCTGGAGGTTGCCGACCCTGCCCTGTGGTGGCCCAACGGCTGGGGCGACCAGCCGCTGTACACCTGCCGTGTCACCATCGATGGCGACAGCCGGGAGGTCACCTTCGGCATTCGCACGCTGACCATGGAGCAGAACCTCTGGCCCCCCGCCGGCGTTTCCGCCGAGGGCCGGCAGCCGCCGCTGCCCTACACCTTCACGGTGAACGGCCAGCGCCTGTTCTGCAAGGGCTGGAACTGGGTGCCCGTGGACCACATGTACGGGCGCCCCGACCTGACCGAGCGCTACGAGCAGCTGATTCTCCTGGCCAGGGCGGCGGGCTGCAACCTCCTGCGGGTCTGGGGCGGCGGCCTCATTGAGAAGGAGCTGTTCTACGACCTGTGCGACCGGCACGGCATCATGGTCTGGCAGGAGTTCATCCAGTCCTCATCGGGCACCGATAATGTGCCCCCTTCTTCGCCGGAGATGCTGGCGCTGTTCGAGCGCGAAGCCCGGGGCATCATCCCCCTGCGGCGGAACCACGCCTGTCTGGCCGTCTGGTGCGGCGGCAACGAGCTGATGGACTGGGAGAAGAGTCCCGCGACTACCAAGGAGCCTGCCCTGGCACTGTTCGAGCGTCTCGTGCATGAGCTGGACCCTGGGCGGGCGTACCTGCCCACATCGTCCAGTGGGCCGCTCTTTGACTGCGGCGACGACACGGGGCTGCGCGACCCCGCCGGCATGCACGACGTGCATGGTCCCTGGCACTACCGCGGCCCGGTGGATTCCTATAAGCCCTACAATACGTCCGCAGCCCTCTTCCACTCGGAGTTCGGCTCCCAGGGGGCGCTGGCGCAGGCCTCGCTGGACCGGGTCATGGCCCGGGACCACCAGTGGCCGCCCGACGACACCAACCCCCTGTGGGTCCATCACGGGGCGTGGTGGATGCAGAAGCACCGCGTCAGCGAAGTCTTCGGCGACGTGGAGACCATTGGGCAGTATCTGCCGCTGTCGCAGTATCTCCATGCCGAAAGCCTGCGGTACGCCGTGGAAGCCAACCGGCGCCGCTGGCCCGTCTGCAGCGGGGCCATGCCGTGGCAGTTGAACGAGCCGTGGGCGAACTCCCACTGCACCAGCGCGGTCGACTACTACCTGCGGCCGAAGATGGCGTACTACTATGTGAAGAAGGCCTGGGCGCCCGTGGCGGCGAGCCTGCGCTATGAGGGCCAGGTGCTGAAGGACAGCGTCCTGCGGGTGACGCCCTTTGTGGTGGCGGACTGGGACTTCGCCGGTACCCTTCGCCTGGCCGTGACGGATGCGTCCGGGCGGGAGTGGATGGCCATCTCCCAGCAGGTCGCCTTGACGGGGGAAGCCGCCATCGGCCTCCAGCCGGTGGAGTGGCCCGTTCCCGCCGAGTTCCCCGGCGTGGTCATCGTCACGGCAACACTGCGCGACGCCGACGGCGGCACGGTTCAGGTGAACCCGTACCTGTTTGGCCGCGGCCCCGGCCCCATTCTGGGCGATTTGCCGGCCCTGCCGCAGGTGAGGCTCTCCATCCGCCGGGAGAGCGACCGGCTGGTGCTGACCAACCCCGGGCCCGGCTACGCCGTCTTCCCCGCCGCCGACCTGAATGACCCCCGCTACCACTGGGTGCTCGACGACAACTTCCCCCTGATGGCCCCCGGCGAAGAGGTCGCGCTGACCCTGTCGCTGCGGCCGCGGACCGAGAGCAGCGACCCAGACTGCCCCTTCGGGCGCACATCCGAGGGGCCGCTGAAGGTGACCATCTCCGGCTGGAACATCCGGCCGGCCAGCTTGATCTGGGAGGTGTAGCAGCGTGCGCGAAGGATGGGCCGCCTGGGGCAAAGGATTCAACCTGGCATGGAGCAACCTCGTCTCGCTGATCGGGCTCAACTTGCTCTGGCTGGCCGTCTCCTGGCTGGTGATCCCGGCGGGGCCGGCCACGCTGGCGGCCTACTGGTGGATCGCAACAGCGCTGCGGGAAGACAAGGTCGGGTATGGTTTCCGTACCTTGCCCGGGGCCTTCCGGCGCTTCTTCTGGAAGGGGCTCGTGTGGGGTCTGGGCTGGACGGTGCTGCTCTTCCTGGCCTACACCAACCTGACGGTCTGGGGAGAGTTCCTGCCGCCCTTCGCCACCGCCGTGGTGGAGGTGGTCTGGATCTACGGGCTGCTCTTCGCAGCCGCCATGCAGCCGCACCTGCTGGAATTCCTCACCATGGAGGAACTGCCCTGGGGCGAGGCGCTCAAGCGCTCGGTCTGGCAGGTGGTCGCGAACCCAATTTACAGCCACATGTACCTGCTGATTCCGGCCATCGCCGTGGCAGCGGGCGTCAAGTTCCAGACCCCGGCTGCCGTGGTGCTGGTGAGCCTGGTCCTGGCCTTCGCCGCCGCATTCGGCGGCAACGTCCCCTGGAAGTATGGCGAGCCCCGGCCCAACAAGGGCCGGATTGAAGACGTCCTCTAGGTGTGGAGGTGAACCCTTTGCTGGCAGGCGCAGTCGACTTCGGCGGCACCAAGCTCATGGCCGGCCTCGTAAATGAGACCGGCACCATCGTCGCGCAGCAGACAGCTCCTACGCCGAAAGCAGAAGGCCCCGAAGCCGCGGCGGCTCTCGCCGCCCTCATGCTGCGGGACCTGGTGAGTGCACAGGGCCTTACTACGGCGGACCTGGTGGGCGTCGGCTCTACCGTGCCGGGCCTGGCCGACAGCCGCCGGGGGATCCTCCGGTACGCCCCCGCCCACGACTGGCGGGACGTGCCCTTTGCCGCCATGCTGACGGAGCAGCTCGGCCTCCCTGCCCGAATTGCCAACGATGTCAACGCGTGCGCCCTGGCCGAACTGCGCTTCGGCGCCGGCCGCGGCGTGACCAACCTGCTCTGGATCACCGTCTCCACCGGTATCGGCGGTGCGCTGATTCTGGACGGGCGCATCCACCAGGGCGGGGGCGGCATCGCGGGCGAGGTGGGCCATCTGATCGTCGATGAGGAAGGCCCGCTCTGCGGCTGCGGCCACCGGGGCTGCCTGGAAGCCGTCGCCGCCGGACCGGCTATCGCCCTGCGGGCCCAGGCACGAGGCCTCTTCGGGGCCGACACGCCCATGGTACTGGCTCTGGCCCGGCGGGGCGAACCCCTGGCCAGCCAGGTGGTGCGGGAGACCGCCGTCTACCTGGGCAAGGCCATCGCCTTGTGCTACAACCTGGTGGACCCCGACCTGGTGGTCTTCGGCGGCGGCGTGGGCCAGCATGTGGACCTTATGAAAGAGACAATCCTGTCGGTGGTGCGCGAGCGGGCCATTCTGCTGCCCGCGCGCCCGCCCCGCATCGAAAAGACATCGTTAGGCTATGAAGCAGCCCTGATCGGGGCTGCTGCACTGGTACTGGAGGGCGAAGCTCATGTGGGTTAGACATCGCGATACGTGTACTGTCTACATCATCCCCTCAGGGCGGGATGGGGTACTGATTGATTGTGGCGACGGCAGCGTGCTGGACCATCTCCCGGACTACGGCGTGGACCGGGTGACCGATGTGCTGATGACGCACCACCACCGGGACCAGGGCCAGGGTTTGGCGCGCCTTGCCGCCGCCGGCGCCCGCATCTGGGTGCCCCACCAGGAGCAGGATTTCTTCCACAGCGTGGACGCCCACTGGCAGGGGCGGGAAGTCTACAACAGCTACAACAGCCGCCAGGACCGGTTCAGCCTGCTGGAGCCCGTGCCCGTGGCCGGGACCCTGCAGGACTACGCCACCTACCGCTTTGGCGACCACGACTTTACCGTGGTGCCCACTCCCGGCCATACCACCGGCTCCATCACCCTGATTTGCGAGGGCATGGCCTTCACGGGCGACCTGATCGCCGGACCCGGCCAGGTCTGGTCGCTGGCTGCTACACAGTGGAGCTATAACGGCGGCGAGGGCATTGCCGGGTCTGTTCTGTCGCTGCTAGACGTGAAGGATCGCCAGCCCCACGTGCTGCTGCCTTCCCACGGGGAGCCCATGCATGATCCCGCAACCGCCATCGACCTGACGGTTGAGCGGTTGGCATCGTTGAAGGACCTCCGCCGCCACAACCCGCGGCTCTTCGCCCTGCGGGACAAGCCTTACGAGGCAGTCACCCCGCACGTGCTCAAGAACCGGACCAGCATGAGCAACGCCTACGTGCTGCTCTCCGACTCCGGCAAGGCGCTGCTGATCGACTTTGGCTACGACTTCAGGTTCGGGCAGGCTGATGGCGCAGACCGGGCCTCCCGGCGGCCCTGGCTCTACACGATTCCCATGCTCAAGCGCGACTTTGGCGTGCGCAAAATCGACGCAGTGCTCCCCACCCACTACCACGACGACCACGTGGCCGGCCTCAACCTGCTGCGGTCCGCCGAGGGGGCCCAAGTCTGGGCGGGCGAGAACTATGCGGATATCCTCGACAATCCGGCTCGGTATGACCTGCCGTGCCTCTGGTACGACCCCATTCCCGTGGACCGGGTGCTTCCTCTGGAACAGCCCGTCCAGTGGGAAGAGTACACCCTCACGCTCTACCCCCTGCCGGGGCATACGGCCCATGCCGTGGCCATTGCCTTCGAGGCAGACGGCAAGCGGATGCTGGTCACGGGCGACCAGTGGGCTGACGGCGATGGTTTGGGCCTCAACTATGTCTACAAGAACCGGTTCCATCCGTCGGACTACCGGCGGACGGCTGAGCTGCTGCTTCAGCTGAAGCCCGACCTGCTGCTGTCGGGCCACTGGGAGCCCATTGCGGTGGATGAAGCCTACGCCCGGCGCCTCCTGGAGCGGGGGGCGGAGTTGGAGCGCCTCCACGCCGACCTGGTGGCGGGGCCTGAGCCCGACGTCCGGCTGCTGCCTTACCAGAGCACGGTTCCGGCCGGGGCAGCCGTGCAGATCACGCTGGAAGGCGCCGACGAGGCAAACCTGGTGGTTCCCGACGGCTGGAGCTTCACGCGCCTCGGCCCCGCCACGTTCACCGTCACCGGCCCTCCGGTCCCGGCACGCCGGGTGCGAGTCGCCGCAGACGTTACCGTGGGCGGCGTCCGCCTGGGCCAGGTCGCCGAAGCTCTAATCACCTACACAAAGGGGTAGGCAACACCATGTTTGAGCTGCGCGGCGTTCTGGAGGGCTTCTACGGCCGGCCCTGGTCCTGGGCCGAGCGGGAGCGCATGATCGATTTCATGGCCGAGGTCGGCCTGAACATCTACTGCTACGCGCCCAAGAATGATCCCATCCACCGCGGCCGGTGGCGTGAGCCCTATCTGCCGGAAGAGATCGAGCGGTTCGGCCAGCTGGCCACCCGCTGCGCCCTGCGGGGCGTGGAGTTCAACTTCGGCCTCAGCCCTCTGAAGATGCACTACAGCGACCCCGCCGACCTGGAGATACTGGTGGAGAAGTTTCGGCGGCTCTACGAGGTCGGCGTGCGCTCCTTCGGCCTGCTGCTGGACGACATGCCCGATAAGTTCAACCATGAAGATGATGCGGCCCGCTTCGCCTCCATCGGCCATGGGCACGTCTGGGTGGTCAATACGGTGGTGGACCGGCTGAAGGCCCTGGGCGGCATCGACCGGCTCATCTTCACGCCCACCGAGTACCACGGCACGGGCGTCTCGCCCTACTTGGAGACCCTTGGCAAGGGCCTCTATCCCGATGTCGATCTGTTCTGGACGGGCGGCGAGGTCTGTTCGCAGTTCCTGCGCACGCCCGACGCCAGGGTCATCAGCGAGACTCTGAAGCGGCCCGTGCTCTACTGGGACAACTACCCCGTCAACGACCTGGAGATGCACTTTGACCCCCACCTGCGGCCTTTCCGCGGGCGGGATGGGGACCTGGACGCGGCCTGCAAGGGGATCGTGGCCAACGGTTCGCTCCAGCCCGAAGCGGCGAAGATTCCGCTCTATACACTATCGATGTACATGAAGGCGCCCCAGCAGTATAATCCCGACATGGCCTGGCAAATCGCCCTCATGGCCATCACCCGCAATCCGGAGGATGCGGTGGCGGTGGCCACCCTTGGCGACCTGTCCCGCCGTTCGGTGCTGGACCGAGGCCAGAGCCTGGCCAACTACCTGGTGCCCAGGCTGGCCCGCTTCTGGGAGCGGTGGGGCAGCCTGCCCGCCGTCGCCGGCCCGGACATTCCGGACCTGCCGCCGACGCCGCCGACTGGCGCGCCCGAGGACCGGGAAGGGGCGATGGCCGAACTGGAGGCCGAGTTCGCCCGCCTGCACAGCATCGCTGACCGGCTGCTGAACAAGCTGGGCAACGAGTACCTGAAGGTCGAACTGCAGCCCTGGGCGGCCAAGCTGGCTGGCTGGGCCGAGGTCGGCACCCTGGGCCTCACCGTTCTGCGCAAGGCCACGAACAATCCGGCGGATCCGGAACTGCCGGCCCTGCGTCGCCGGACGCTGGATGCCATTCTCACCACCCGGGAGAACTTCCACTGGGTGGGCGGCGACATCTTCGACAACTTCGCCCGCCGCTGTCTCTGGGCTGCTGCCTTCCGGCCTGCGACCGAAGCCTGAGGAGGGGGAATCCGCCCATGATTCGTGAAGAGATTCTGCAAGCTCTGGTGGAGCAGTCCCGCTCGCTGTTCGCCCGCAACTTCACCTACTCCACCGGCGGCAACATCAGCCACCGGTACGGAGACGGCTTTCTGATCAGCGCCACCAACACCTCCTTCGGTCGCCTGGCGCCGGCGGACTTTGTGGGCTGCCGGCTGGACGGCGAACCCGCCGATCCCGCGGCCCGCAAGCCTTCCAAGGAGGCCATCTTCCACGCGGCCATCTTCCGCCGGCGGCCCGATGCCAACGCCATCATCCACCTGCATTCGGCCGCGGCCATCGCCCTCAGCTGCGTGGCCGAGCCCACCGACCTCTACAACGTACTGCCCGCAGTCACTTCGGGCTCCATCACCCGTGTGGGTCGGGTGCCCCTCATCGAGTACATCGCCCCCGGAGCCCAGCGGCTGTCCGACCGCATCGAAGGGGTCTGCGGCGACGTCAACGCCATCCTCCTCCAGAACCACGGCGTGCTGGCCTACGCCCCCAGCCTGGACCAGGCCGTCGACATTCTCGAGGAACTGGAGCAGAATATCAAGGTCTGGCTGCTGACCGGCGGGCAGGCCCGCATTCTCAGCAACGACGAGGTGGCCCAGTCCAAGCCGCTCTACGGCGCCACCGTGGCTCCGGGGACCCAATCTCCCAAGCTTCGCCCCGGCGTGAAGCTTGGCGGGCAGGTGATCCTATGAGCCCCCTTGTGAAGCGCCCACTGGTGGGCGTCTGCGCCGACGATATCACCGGGTCGGGCGACATTGGCATCATGTTTGCCAAGCACGGCTACGCGGTACGCATCTTCAGCGCCGAGACGGACCTGACCACCCTGCCGGCCCAGCTGGCGGGCAAGCGGACCGACGTGGTCATCATCGATACCGACAGCCGGCTCGATTCGCACCCCCTGGCGGCCGCCAAGGTGCGCCGGGCGACCAACGCCCTGAAGCGGGTGGGCTGTGAGCTCTTCTGGAAGAAGACCTGCTCGGTCTTCCGCGGCAACGTGGGCTGGGAGTTCGACGCCATGCTCCTGGAGCTGAACGCCAGCTTCGGCGTGGCTGTGGCGGCCTTTCCCAAGAACGGCCGCAAGACCATTGACGGCCTGCATTACGTGCACGGCAAGCTGCTGGCCGACTCGGAGTTCGCCAGGGACCCGGTCCACCCCATGCGGGAGTCCAACCTGGTCAACCTGCTTCAGAACCAGACCCGCCGCGCAGTAGGCCTGGTGCCCCTGGCCGTGGTGCGGCAGGGTGAGGAGGCCGTGCGGGCCGCCCTGGCCCAGGCGCAGGCCGACGGCGTGCAGTACGCCATCTGCGACGCGGAGACCCAGGATGACCTGTACACCCTGGCCCAGGCCTCGGCCTACGAACCGGTGCTCCTGGGCTCCTCGGCCCTGGCAGAGGAACTGCCCCGGGTCTGGACCGAGCCTGCGCCCTTCGATCCCCTGGCCGGACTGGACCTGGCCGACGCCGGCGGCGTCCTCGTGATCGCCGGCTCCGTCATGCCCCAGACGCAGGCGCAGGTCAAGGCTCTGGCGGAGGCGGGGGCTCCCGTCATTACGGTGGATGGCGCTGACGCGCTACGGGATCTTCACGCCGTAGCCCGCCGCATCGTGGCGGAAGCGACGGAGCACCTGCTGGCCGGCCGTCACACGGTGGTCCGCACCGAGAACTGGCCGGAGGCCGTCGAAGCCACCCGCGCCGTGGGCGCCGAGATGGGCCTCGCCCCCGTGGAAGTCAGCCGCCGCCTCTCTAACCTGCTGGCCCTCATCGCCGATGAGGTGCTTCAGCGCACCGGCTCCCGCCGCCTGGTCGTCCTGGGCGGCGACACGTCTGCGGCTGTCTGCCGGCAGCTTCACGTGACCGAGACGGTGGTGCTGCAGGAGATCGCCCCCGGTTTGCCGTCGACGCTGGTGCCGGGCGAGCGGCCCCTGCTGCTGGTGCTGAAGTCCGGCTCTTTCGGCGGTCCGGATTTTGTGTGGAAGGCCATCGCCCACCTGAAGGAGCTGGGGCGGGCATGATTATCGGCGTGGATGTCGGCACGACTAACCTGAAGGCTGCCGCCTTCTCCCGGGACGGGCAGCAGTTGGCCATCGCCATGCTGCCTACGCCCAGCGTGCGCACGCCGGAAGGGGGCGCCGAGTACGACCCCGAGGCCATCTGGCAGGGCGTGGCTTCCTGCCTCGCACAGGTGCGGACCCAACTGCCCGCGGTGAAGGTGGACGGCATCGGCCTGGCCTCCATGGCCGAAGCCGGCGTCCTGGTGGATGAGGCGGGGAGGCCTGTCTACCCCGCCATCGCCTGGTTCGACCCCCGCACGAAGCCGCAGGCTGCCGCCCTCGCGCGCGATCCCGGCGTGGAAGCGCTCTACCTGCGAACCGGCCTGTTTGCCATGCCCAAGCACGGGCTAGCGAAGCTGCTCTGGCTGAAGGAGCACCGTTCGGCGCAATACGAGCGAGGCGTGGCCTGGCTCAGCATGGCCGAATGGATCGCACTCAAGCTGACGGGGCGGCAGGCCGCCTGTCCCACCCTGGCGGCCCGCACCCTGGCCATGGACCTGACCACCCGCCAGTGGGCGCCCGAACTGGTGGCGCTGACCGGCCCCATCTTCCCGGCGCTGCAGGCCGAAGGCACGCCTCTGGGCGACGGCCTGACGGCTGAAGCGGCGGCGGCCACGGGCCTGCCCGCGGGCACGCCGGTGGCGCTGGCCGGCCACGACCACCCCGCCGCTGCCCTCGCAGCGGGCATTACCGGCCCCGGGCAGATGCTGGACTCCACCGGCACGGCCGAAGCGGTCATCGGGGCCGTGGCTGGCCCGATTCTTACCAAGCAAGCGCTCGCTAGCCAAATCAGCCAGGGGCCCCTCCCGGTGCCCGGGCTGTACGGCCTGCAGGCCGGGGCTTCCGCCTCGGGCGGATCGGTGGAATGGCTGCGCAGTGAGGTCCTCGATGGGGCGGATTACCCGACCCTCATCCGCCTCGCCTCGGCCGAGGGGGAGGAGCCCAGCGGCGTGCTCTTCCTGCCCCACCTGGCCGGCGGCGGCCCGCCCGCCGTTGACCCCGCCTCCCGGGGCGCCTTTTTGGGCCTGACTTACGGCGCCAGCCGGGCCAGGATGGTCCGGGCTGTGCTGGAGGGCACCTGCTTCGAGCTCCGCCGCATGGTGGATGCCATGGAGGCCCTGGTGGGCATGCCCTACCAGCAGGTTGTAGTCACCGGGGGCCACGTGCACAACCCGGTTTGGATGCAGCTGAAAGCCGACATTCTTGGCCGCCCCCTTCTCGCCCCCGACGTGTCAGAAGCCACGCTGCTGGGCGCGGCCCTGCTCGGCGGCGTGGCGGCGGGCGTGTACGCCGACCCTCAGGAGGCGGCGCAGGCCGCCCGGCACAGCGGGAGAGTCACCGAGCCCGACCCCAGGCGGGCTGAGGCCTACAACCGCTGGTACGAGGTCTACCGCCAGGTCTATCCGAGCTTGCAGAACGTGTACCGCAGCTGGCCCGAGTAGCCCAGAGCGCCCCGTCTCCCCCGAAAGGAGGAGAACGGGGCGCCCTTGCGTACGATGGGGCCAATCTCCCTCCCGTACGATGTGCGGCGGCACGTCCAGCAGTAGGATGATATCAGCACTCGGGCAAAGCGAGAGACATATATGGACGTAATTACCTACTCCCTCCGTGAGAACGGCACCGGCTCCGATGAGTACTACTACACCGTCGCCCGGTTCACTGACGAAGTGCTCGCAGAGGCTGAAACGCTGGTGATGCCCCTGGTGGACGAATACCGGGCTCACCTGGGGGCGGCCGCAGCGTCCCGCGAGGAGCATGCCTTTGAGCTCCTCCTCCTGGGCACCCTCTGGCAAGCCTACAGCGATGACGCCCTGGGCCTCCCCAAGGAGCCCGCGGGCCTTCTGGCCGCACTGGCAGACCTGCGTCAACGGGGCGGCGCGCTCAAACCCGGCATCGACTTTCTGCGGGGCCTGCTGGCCACGATCTTCCTCTCCAGCGATGACCATGGCTCCATCGACCAAGCCGAGCCCACCCTTGACCACTTCGACCGACTTATGACCTGGCTGGTGGCCACCGGCGAGTTTCGGCAGGAGATCCGGAAGCTCAAGCCATGGCGGAGCTTCTTCGCCGCCCGGGGCGACGCTTCCGAGCAGCTGGCCACCGCCATCACCTTTGCCACCTGGTTCCGGTACCGGAGCGAGGCTGTGTTGGGCAAGTATACCGAAGGGGTGGAGTCCTTCCTTGCCGAGCGGTACGCCGAGCACAAGTGGCGCGAAGACGTGATCTTCTGCGGGCGCCAGCGGGTCGAGTACCACCTCAACATGGTGGGCGCCGAGATCATGAACCTCGCCTTCCGCACCGAGTTCGACCGTCGCAGGCAGAAGGCGGTGCTGGTGCCGGGCTGCATGCGCCTCATGCCGGACGGAGCCTGCACCGCCCGTCCCACCGCCCTGGGTCTGGAGTGCCAGGGCTGCGTGGCCGGCTGCCGGGTCCATCAACTCAGCCGCATGGGCCGCAAGTACGGGTTCGCCGTACGCATTCTGTCCCACGAGTCCTCCTTCAGCTCTGCCCCGGATGAGGCTGCCCGCGATCTGGCCATTGTAGGCGTCGCCTGCGTGCCCAACCTGGTGGCCGGCGGCTGGAAGGCGCAAGGGCTCGGCCTTCCCGCCCAGTGTGTGCTGCTAGACTACTGCGGCTGCAAGAGTCACTGGGACGACGAGGGCATTCCCACCGACATCAACCTGCGCCAGCTCAAGCGGGTGCTGCGAATCGAACCTGCCGTGGCTCCTTTGCCTGTGGACCGGACCGGCTCCTGACTCCCCACCCTTTGTTCTGGCCTCCGCACCGGCGGAGGCCTTTCGTGTTTCGAACGACTGGCATATAATTCTGTCAAGCCTTGATTTTAAAAAGTGCTCCAGATATACTTCGTATTGGAAATATGATGCAGAAGGGGGTGTTAGGACCAACGTCACGGGCCCCCTCCGGGCAGAGGTGCCCCGGGACGAGTCTGTTCATGGCCCCCTATCTGGTAGTGCCTATTCTGAAGGGGAGGGTTCCCTAATGGTTCCTCTACGAGCGTTACGCATAAAACTAGGCGCGGCACTTATCCTGGCGCTGCTGATGCTATGCCTGATCCCCGTCCCGGCCCACTCCGTCTCTGGCCGTATGGACCCGGCCTTGCTGAGTCTGGCCTCGTCGGAACCGAAGCGACTGGTCCAGGTGATCGTTCAGGAGCGAGGCTCCGGCTCCAGCCAGTCCGCTGTGAAGGCCCGGGGCGGCCAAATCGTCCACGTCCTTCCGATCATCAACGGATATACGGCCCGGCTGTCCGCTCACGCTGCCGCCTCCCTTTCCGGCAGAGCCGATGTGAAGTTCGTCTCCCTGGACCGGGTTATGATTCCCACCGGTGGCCCCAGTGCGCCGCCGACCTATACTAACATTGACCCCACCAGCCTTGCGACGACCTATCCCGCATCGGCCAATGCCGTCGAGGTGTGGAACCAGGCCGCAGGCATGTACACCGGTTCCGGGGTGACGGTGGCCCTCCTCGACAGCGGCGTCAACGGGAGCCCGGATCTGGGCAACCGGCTGGTGCATCAGGAAAAGGTCAACCAGACTGCCATGTACGCGGCGGACCGGTTTGGCCACGGCACGCACGTGGCGGGCATCATCGCCGGCAGCAGCCCTGGAGGCAAGTACATCGGGATCGCACCGGGCGCCAGTCTGGTCTCCGTCAAAATGAGCGATGATAGTGGCGCCGCCTCCGAAAGCGACGTGATCGCCGCTGCCCAGTGGGTCTTCAGTAACCGCTCGACCTACAACATCCGTGTGGTAAACATATCATCGACTGCCGGGACGCAGCTGAGCTACCACGACGACCCGCTCGATGCGGCCGTCGAGAAGCTCTGGTTCGCCGGCATTACCGTAGTAGTAGCCGCCGGCAACAAGGGCGGTGAACAGTGCTCCGTCTGCTATGCGCCGGCCAACGACCCCTACGTAATCACCGTCGGTGCCATCGACGACAAGGGGACTTCTGACTGGGCCGACGACTTCATGCCGACCTGGTCCAGTTCGGGCACCACCCAGGATGGCTTCACCAAGCCGGATGTGCTGGCCCCCGGCTCCCGCATCGTCTCGCTGCTGGCGGGGGGCAATACGACGCTGGCGACCCAGTGGCCGCAGAATGTGGTGGAGAACAACTACTTCCGCATGGGCGGAACCTCCATGGCGGCACCAGTGGTGGCAGGCACGGTGGCCCTGATGCTGCAGGCCAACCCGGCGCTGACGCCCGACCAGATCAAGTGGATTCTCCAGAACACCGGCCGGGCATATACGGGCCGCCCCCGGGGTGGGGCCGGTGTGGTGAATGCATATGCTGCCGTGAACTATACGCTGGGCAGTAAGCCGAAGGCACCGGAGCTGGCGAACGTGGGGCTGACGCCCAGCCGGTCGCTGAATGTGACCGCCGGTGAAATCGTCTATAGCAACGTGTACTGGAACAACGTCTACTGGAACAACGTGTACTGGAACAACGACACAAACCGATAACAGCTGCGCGGGAGAGACCCCATCGAGGGCCTCTCCCTTTTTGTGGAATGGTTAGAACTTTTCGGGCTACCCATACGTATAAAAGGTAACTGACGTTGATCGTTTATGACGGAGGGATGTGCGTGCGAAAGCACCCGGTATCGGCTTGGGCCTTTATTGCGGGCCTGTTCGCACTGGCGTGGGCAGCGACATTGACGGCGCCCCGGGAGTCGGTGACGACGCAGCACTGGTGGATTGCGGTCAGCCTGGCCCTGATTCTGTGCTTCCTACATCTTCTGCCGGTGATCTCCGCCCGAGGGCAGGTCCGCTATGAAATCAGCGCTGTGTTTGAAACGGCTGCCATTCTCATGCTGCCGTTTCCCGTGGCCAGTCTGGTGATTGCGGCGGGGTGGATGCCATACCTGTTCTTCAGCGGCCATCCGGAGCCATGGCTGGGCCCGCTGTTCAACTGGGCCCAGATCACGGTAACCGGCTGGGGCGTCCGTCTGGTCATGCGCAGCGTGCCGGCAGACGCCGGCATCTACCTGGCCGTGCCCATGTTCGTGCTGCTGAACACCGCCCTGGTGGTGACCCTGGTGGCCCTGGACAAGGGCCTTCCCTGGCACAAGACCGAGGTGGTGGACTTTGACGCCATCATCAGCGACCTGGGGTTGGCCGCCCTGGGTGCCGTGCTGGTCAAGCTCGGACAGGCGGCGCCGGTCTGGGTGGGCCTGGCCCTGGTGCCGCTCTTCGCCCTCTACCGGGTGAACCAGCAGTTCCAGCTGATTCAGATGGGCCTGCTCGATCCCAAGACCCTGGTCTACAACTCCCGCTACTTTGAGCGGACACTGAGCACGCAGCTGGCCAAGTCCCAGCGAAACGGCCGCCCCGTCACCATCGTCTTCGGCGACCTCGACTACCTCCGGACGATCAACAACACCTACGGCCATCTGACGGGCGATGCGGTGATCACCCAGATCGCCCGCATTATGCAGCAGCACGTACGGCGCGACGATGTGGTCGCCCGCTTCGGCGGAGAGGAGTTCGTCATCATGCTGCCCGGTGCCCACAAGGAGGAGGCGGCGGCCCTGGCGGAGCGGGTACGGAAGGCCATCGCCGGGCACCCCTTCCGCAGCGGCGACGGCAAGGAGTTCCACGTGACCATGAGCTTCGGGGTAGCCACGTGCCCGGAAGACGGCTGCGAGGCCCTCAACCTCATCGACCGGGCTGATACCGCCGCTTACCGGGCCAAAGACCTGGGGCGCAATCGGGTGGTGGTAGCATGAGTTCCTTCCCGGCGGGTGTGACAGGGGTTCGCTTTGCCCTGGGTGCCCTGGCCGTGGCCGTGATGCTGGCTGTGATCGAGCTTCCCGGCTGGGCCCTTCCCGAACCGTGGACCCTGCTGATCTGCACGGCTCTGTCCGTGCTGGTGGATGGACTCTACTTGACCCAGTCCAGGGGCCCGGCCCGCAGTGTGATTACGCCCGGCTTCGCGGTCAACGTGGCGGTCCTCTGGCTGACTGGCCTGCCCGGCGCCTTGATCTGCGCCGTGACGGGGGCGGTGGCCAACGCCGCACTGCGTCGCGTGCGCCGTATCGACCGAATCATGGTGAACACGGCGGCTGTGGCTCTGGCCGTGCTGGCGGCCGGCGGCGTGGGCCGCACCCTGGGCCTGTATGATGGGCACCCGTTCAACCTGTCCCTGATCGTTCCCACCCTGGCGGTGCTGTCCGTCTACTTTCTGGTCAACTCGGCGGTGGTCGCCCTGGTGCTCGGGCTGGAGACCGGCACCAGCGTGGTCGATGTCTGGCGGCAGCACTTCCTCTGGCTGGCGCCGCAGTACCTGACCATGGGGCTGGTGGGGGCGGTGGGGGCCGCCGCCTATGTGGTTATGGACTGGACAGGGCTGCTGGGCTATGCGGTGGCCCTGCTGGCGGTCTACTACTCCCTGCGGCTCTACCTTCGGCAGGTGGACCGGGAACTGCGGGCCACCGTGGAGCTGAACCAGCGGCTGGAGAGCACCAACGACCAGCTCATTGAGATGCTGGCGTCGGTGGTGGACGCCCGAGATTCCCTCCTGTACGGGCACTCGGCCCAGGTGGCAACTTACGCTGTGGCCATCGGGCAGGAGATGGGGCTCGCCGGGCCGGACCTGGAGCGCATCCGCAAGGCGGCCCTGCTGCACGATGTGGGCAAGGTAGCCGTGCCTGAGCAGATTCTCTTCAAGCCGGGCCCGCTGACGCCCGATGAGTACGCGCTGATCCAGCATCACGCGATGGTGGGGGAGCGCCTGGTGGCGCTGGCCGATGCGCTGCAGCCCCTGAGCCTGATTGTGGGCCAGCACCACGAAGCGTGGAACGGCAAGGGGTATCCCAGGGGGTTTCAGGGCGAAGAGATTGAGCTTGGGGCACGGATTGTGGGGCTCTGCGACGCACTGGATACCATTTTGTCAGACCGGCCGTACAAGGAAGGGCGGCCCCTGGACTGGGCCGTGGCGGAACTGCTGCGCTGCAGCGGCTCCCAGTTTGACCCGGCCGTGGTGGCAGCCTTTCTGCGGGTGCTGGCGAAGGAGGGGGCAGGCTTCTTCTGCAATTCGGCCTACGCCACCATGGTGGGCCCGCAGCGCACGGAGCTGTTCATGCAGCTGCGGGAACTGGGGCTGAACGTGCGGGGCCAGGCCGCTGCATCCACCATGTGAGGCGAATGACCCTCCCACCAGCGTGGGAGGGTTTTCGTGTCGGTCGGCAGGTCTGGTTTTGACAAGGGCTAATACATTAAGGAGTATTCGGAACGAGGAGTGAACCGGTAATGACGACAGCCAAGCCGTTGCGGCTGGCCGATTACTACCAGTGGAACTGGATCAGCGAGCTCACCCTGACGCCCGACGGGCGGCGGGCCGTCTACGTCCAGCGGTCCAGCCGCAAGGCCAAGAACGACCACTACACCAACCTCTGGCTGGTGGAGACCGACGGCAGCAGGCCTGCCCACAGGCTCACCCGCACGCTCAGCCGCGATGCGGCGCCCCTCTTTTCGCCCGACGGCCGCTGGCTGGCCTTCCTGTCTACTCGGGAGCACGAGCTGGAAGTGGCCGAAAGCCAGACCGTCGATGGCAAGAACGGGAAGGGCAAGGACGAAAAGCCGAAGGCCCAGGTCTGGGTCCTCGACTTGCAGTGGGGCGGCGAACCCCGGCAGGTAACGGCCCTCTCCGAAGGGGTCACGGCCTTCGACTGGGCGCCCGACTCCACCCGGCTGGTCCTCGCCGCCCGCACGCCGACAAAGGCGCAGCATAGCTACCTGGAGGCCATCCGCGGCGAGGAGAAGGGTCCCATTCAGCTGCGCCGCATGCAGCACAAGGCCGATGGCAAGGGCTTCCTCGATGAGGTGAAGACTCACCTGCACGTGGTGGACATCGCCACCCGGGCCATTACCCAGCTGACCGACGGCCCCTGCGACGAGACGGACCCGCAGTGGTCGCCCGACGGGCGCTGGATCGCCTTCGCCAGCAACCGCACGGGCAACGCAGACGCCAACCGCCGGCGGGACCTCTGGCTGGTGACCCCCGACGGCAGCGAGTGCCGCCGTCTGACCTTCGGCGATCTGGGCGTGAACGGCCCCCGCTGGTCCCCCGACTCCCGGCACCTCGCCTTCGTCTCCAGTCTGGAGCCGGAGAACGCCTACAAGCTGCGCCATCTCCTGGTGGTGGATGCGGCGGAGGCCGAGCCGGTCGCCTGCCTGGCCGCGTGCGTGGGTGAGGGCTGGTCAGAGATCGGCGGCATTGTGCCCGACCTGGAGCCGGGCGCTCAGGTAGCCTGTCTGGCCGACGTGGCCCGGCGCTACCCCGTGCCGGCGCGGCGGACGCCGTATCGGGTGCTGACGGCAGGGCTGGACCGCATCATGATGGGCACGCCCGTGTGGGTGGATGCCTCTACTGTATACGTGCCGGCGAGCGATCGGGGCCAGACGCGCCTACTGCGGGCGGACCTGAGCGGCGAGGCGGCTTTCGTCTACCCGTCGGACCGCTTTGTCGAGGTGGCGCTGGTGACGGCGGCGGGCGGGACGCTGGTGCTCAGCCTGGACAGCCCGCAGACCGGGCCCGACCTGTATGCCCTGTCGGCGCTGGAGCCATCTGAGGCAGTGCGGTTGACGTGTGTGAATGGCGGCCTGGTTGGGGAGCGCTCGCTGGCCAGGTATGAGCGGATCGAGTTTGCAGGCAGCCTCGGCGACATTGTGGAAGCCCTGGTCGCGCTGCCGCCGGGCTGGACGCCCGCAGCGGGAGCGGCGCCCCTGCTGCTCTCCATTCACGGCGGCCCCATGGCCTACGACAATCCCTCGTTCCACTTTCTGCGGCAATACTGGGCCGGCATGGGCTACATGGTACTGATGGTGAACTACCACGGCTCCATCAGTTATGGCGAGGCGTTCTGCGAGTCCATTCGGGGCTGCTGGGGCCCGGCAGAGCACGGGGACCTGGAGGCTGGCGTGGACCACCTGGTGGGCCTGGGCTGGGCCGACCCTGCCCGGCTATATGTGACGGGCTTCAGCCAGGGCGGCATCATGACCAACTGGGCCGTGGGCCATACGGACCGGTTCCGGGCAGCCGCCAGCGAGCACGGCATGTGGAACTACCTCATGTCCTATGGCACCGACGACTGCCATCTCTGGTGGCAAGATGACCTGGGCGTGCCGTGGCAGAATGCCGAGGCTTACCGGAAGGCCTCGCCGGCATCGAGCTTGCCGCAGATCAAGACGCCGACGCTGATCATGGCGGGTGAAGATGACTGGCGCTGCCCGCTGGTGGAGTCGGAGCAGATGTACATCGGGCTGAAGAAGCGGGGTGTGCCGACGGAATTGGTGGTCTACCAGGGCGAGTGGCACAGCGTGAGCAAGCCCCGCCGCATGGTCGACCGGGTGCGGCGGATCTGCAGCTGGTTCGCCCAGTATGGCGGCATCGCTCTGGATGACGACACGGCGGAAGGGTACCCGGGTCAGGAGTAAGCAAGCAGCCAGGCGGCCTCACGTGGGGCGCCTGGCTGCTCCATTTGTGGCGGGGCGTCTACCCGAGCTGCAGCTCAGGGATGGCTTGTGCAATCTGCTCAAAGCGGGTCTCCCACGAGTTCGCCCGGGCGATCTCCTGCCGATCCAGGGCGAGGGCGGGCGACCGCTCCCGCACCGCATCCGCCATCGCCGCCGCGAACTCTTCCGGGGTACGGCCAATGCGGACCATCGGGCTCAGCTTCTCTGCCTCCGGGAGCGGCGTGGCGACCACCGGCAGGCCGCTTGCCAGGTACTCCCACATCTTGATGGGGTCGGCGCAGAGGGTTGTGTCGTCCATCTGAAAGGGGACGATGGCCACATCAAACTGCTGCAGGTATTGGGGGAGCCGTTCGTAAGGCTTCATCCCCAGCAGGTGGATGTTCGGTGCGGTCATGGTGGGGCCGCCGAGGAGCGGCCCGATGACGATCACAGACCAATCAGGGAGGTGCCTGGCAATGGCGTCGAGCAGCGGCCCATCGATCCACGGCGCCCAGGCGCCCACGAAGCCGGCACGCGGGCGGGGATATGGCCTGAGATCCTGCGGGTCATCGAAGGGGTCGCCCGACGCCCTGGCAAAGTGCGGATAGTCACAGCCGTTTCGGATCAGATGCACCCGTTGGTGGCGGTCGACCATCCCGGCGTGCAGCCGGTCGGAGGTCGTGATGATGACGTCGGACCGGGCCACCATCTGATCCACATACGGCTCCCAGTCCGGGAAGCGGTCGATGCAGTCGAACACGACGAGGCGCGGCGCATACAGGTCCAGCGTGTCGTGAAGCCTGGGCCAGGAGCACCACACCAGGGGCGATTCCATCAGCGGGACCTGCTGCCGGAGGAACTGATCGTGATCCGTCACAGTGAAGAGGTTTGGTTCCACCTCGTTGATTGGTCCGGGTTGGCTGTACTGGTTGCAGTAGTACACCCGGTGCCCATGCCGGGCGAGCTGGCTCATGATCTGTTGCGGGCGTTGGCGCATCCATCTCCAGTTCAGGGTCGGCGGGTAGATGATCTCCAACGTCCTACCTCCAACTCGTCAGGATCTGTGTTACCACGATGGCCTGGTTAGGTAACGTTCAATCAGCTTTGTCCAGCTGGCCCGCCACCGCTCAAGGGAGTGGGCGGCAGCCACCTCCAGCCCGCGGGCCGCGAACAGCTCTCGGAGGCCCGGATTCTGCTTGAGGTACAGGATGCTCTCGACCAGGGTGTTCGGCGTAACCCGGATGAGCAGGCCGTTGTACTCGTGAATGATCAGGTTGGTCAGGCCGCCGACCCAGCCGGCGATCACCGGGCGCCCGCTCGCCATTGCCTCCAGACAACTGAGGCTTGTTCCCTCGGCGGAGAGCGTGGGGATCAGGACGAGATCCGCCATCTGAAAGGCCTCTGCCATCTGGTCAGGCTCCCGCCACTCGTAGTGGATCTGTGGCCACTCCTCAGCTGTGCGCGCCAGAATCGCCTCATCGGTCGGCGTACCGCGCCCGACGAAGTAAAACTCAATGTCCGGATGGGCCGCGACCAGGGTCTGGGCGGCCTTCAGCGCCTCTCGCCAGCCGCGTTGGGGGGCGAGCCGCCGGGGAAACAAGACGGTGAACATATGGGGGTTCCCGGTCTTGGGGCGGGGTCGGAACTCGTTCAGGTCAACGAAGTTGGGGACGAAGTGGAACCGCCGTTCCAGTTCCGGGTGGATGGCGCGTGCCCAGTTGATGATGTTGGTGTCGTTTGCGATGATACGCTGCGGGATGGAGAGGGCTTTCTCCATCTTCTCGCACCACTGGGGGGTGCGGCGCCAGGGCTCAATGGAGTCGTCCCACCAGATTCCGTGCGATATGGCCAGGCTGTCTGGCCGGGCCTCCGGGTAGGCGAGCGAGAAGGTGAAGTAGATGTGATGGTCAAAGTGCCCCGCCTCCTCCCGGAAGCGTTCGTTGGTAGCGGGCCACATATCGTCGACGAAAACGAGCGGGCTCAAGCCGTGGAACACGAATCCTTCGTGATGGCGGACCCAATCGTGGGTCGCGGCTTGGAAGAGCTCCACGTAGTATCCGTTGTCACGGAGGACGCGGCCAAGCTCCCGCAGGTACCGCTCTCCGCCGCCGTGGAAGATGCGGCTGCCGTCAAAGTCGTAATACGACGGCGTAAGAATCGCAACCGAGCGCAACGGATCACCCCCCACTCACGGCAAGGATCGCAGCCACATCGATCTGGTGGACCTCGGGCGCCGCTGGGTCAAGCGGAACGAGGCTGTAGCCGGGGGCATCGGGTGCGCCGGCCGCCTGGAGGTGGAACAGCCGGTAGCCCAAATCGGCAAAGAGCTGTTTCAGCTCGATGGCCGAGTGCCCGGCGGCTGTAAGGAAATCCGGCGAGAGTTCGAAGGCGATCTTCGGGACGGCGCCGTCGGCCAGCAGTGTCCGTGCGCCGAGCAGCACCTCCACCTCATAGCCCTCCACGTCGATCTTCATGGCGTCCACCTGATGGATGCCCAGCGCCGGGAGGTAATCGTCCAACCTGACGACCGGGATGGTGGCGGTCTTGCCGAAGCGGGCAGGGTTGATCACCGAGTTGTGCCCGCGGTTCCAGGGGTTCGCGATGCCAATCTCCACCGTCCCGTGCCGGTTGCCGGCCGCTGCCCCGCATATGGTCACGTTGTTCCACCCGTTGAGCCTGACCTGCTGGCGGACCACATGGGGGTAGACCGGCTCGACAGCTACCACCCGTCCGCTCTCCCCGACGAGGCGGGCAGCCATGAGCGAGTAGTACCCGATATTGGCGCCGACATCGATAAAGGTGTTGCCGGTCACCAACTGGTCGGCCAGCCAGGCGGAGACATGCGGCTCCCAGACCCCCTCATTGTAGATATGGCTCTGGACGTACTCCCCGGGCTCCAGCAGCATCCACTGGTTCCCCATGAACTTCCCCACCCGGACCAGTCTACGGTCCCCGCGAAATCGGTATCTCTTTGCGGCCAAGGCGCTACCCCCGATGAAGGTGAACGGTTCCGTGCACGAGGCAGTTGGCGGCGCTGCCGAAGTCGATGCCGATCTTCCCGTAGCGCTCTGCCACTTGCTGGCTGATGATGTCTGCGTTGACCCCACAGCAAGCCAGGCAGACGTCAAAGTCGATGGCGCCCAGCTGGGTGAGGAGGGGGTCGACATCGTCGTACCAACTCGTCATCAGGGTGGCGACTACTGGCACGCCGAATGGTTTCAGGTATTCGGCCAGGCTGTCGGCTAGCCGGCCAACGATCACAATCTTGCTGGAATGAATCAGCTCCAGGTACCCTTTCTGCTCCGCCAGGGCCAGGTTGTTATAGGCATAGGTGATCTGCTTTGGATAGAGTTGCAGGGCGCCGAACAGCTGCTGCGTCATGGGGCGGTACCACTTGTTGACGCCCTGGTACAAGACGCCGACCATATCGGCGTGGCGAATGGCATGAATCAGCTCGGCTGCGGCCTTTGGGTTTGGCGGAACCACGCCGCAGTATCGGTGGTCTCCTTGCGCTACCCAGGCCAGCTCGCGGTATTCGTCGCCGAGTACGGCCGACAACACCGCGTTCTCTCCGTCTCCAAGCCGGATCAGCGAGTAAGGCCGGCCGGCGCGCTGGGCGTCGACGATTTGCTGGGTCACCGTTTCGATGGGTATGAAGTTGGCCATCAATTCATCCTCGGTCATCCTGGAGATGTCAAGGACGGCGCCTCACCTCCGCCAGAAGGCCCTGCCTGTTATCCATATGCGCGCTGCGGCGCACGCGCCTCCCCTTGCGCGTAATGTGATGGTATCCGGCCGAGTGCAGTGGGGTGTCCGCGGTGTGGGCCTGGGGCTTCAACGGCTGGGGGCAGCTTGGGGATGGTGGACGTGCCGACCGGGCGGCGCCGTCCCCGGTTTCCGGGCTGCCGGAGGTTGCGTTGGTGGCGGCGGGAGCAGATCACTCTCTTGCGCTGGCCGTTGACGGGTCGCTCTGGGCATGGGGATGCAACGCGACGGGGCAGCTCGGAACCGGGTCGACCACACCGGCCTCCTCCCCCACGGAGGTGGAGGGAGCACCGCCAATGACCGCCGTGGCGGCCGGCTATACGCACAGCCTTGGCCTGGGGGCGGACGGTACGGTGTGGGCTTGGGGCTGCAATATCTGGGGACAGCTCGGGGACGGCAGCTTTGCCAACGGCATGACCCCGGTGCAGGTGAAGCTGGAGGAAGGCCGGCCCCTGGAGGGAGTAAAAGCCCTGGCGGGGGGCCGGGGCCACAGCTTGGCCCTGCGGGGTGACGGCACCGTCTGGGCGTGGGGCTACAACGGCCACCGGCAATTGGGCTGCGATCACCCCGGCAGCATCCTCCAGTTGTCGCCTGTGCCCGTTGTGGTGAGGCCCGGGGTACCGCTTACAGACGTGGTGGCCGTTGCGGGTGGCGCCTCTCACAGCCTGGCGCTGTGTGCAGACGGCACAGTCTGGGAGTGGGGTTTCAGTCCCGCCAATGCCCTCACCCCGACCGAGCCCATGCAAGTTCGGGGGCTGGAGCGAATGGTGGCTGTTGCCGGGGGCGAGAACCATTCCCTCGCCCTGGATGCGGAAGGGGTGGTTTGGGCCTGGGGCAGCAACTGGTGGGGCCAGATGGGTGACGGCAGCACCGCTCCGTGCTGGCAGCCCGTTCGAGTCCAGTCGCCGGAGCTGACTGGGGTCGTGGTGATCGCCTCTGGGTTCAACCACTGCCTGGCGATCCGCAGCGATGGAACGGTGTGGGCGTGGGGGAACAACGCCCATGGGCAGGCGGGGCACCCTCGCCCGTTTTCGGTGGGGGCGCCGTGGCAGGTGCCAGGAATCGCGGGCGCACGCCGCGCAACCGCCGGCGGTGATCACAGTGTTGTGGTCGCCGATCGGGCATAGGATGGTCACACTTGCCCGGTGGGAGGTAGTCGAGTGACGAGCATCTTATACGAGTCGCCGGTGGATTGGTCACCCATGTTCCAGCGCCCGCACCAGCTCTTGCGCGCCCTGGCGCTGGGAGGATGCCGGGCGATTTTCCACGTCGCCGAGGGTGTTGACTCTGCGTACTCGCCTGGCATCTACGAGCCCGAGCCCAACCTGCTCGTCGTGGTGGGAGAGGATCCCCGACGGCTGATTGAAGGGACCTTCGTCACCTGGTGCGCCTACCCTCCCTACGTCAGGCAAGCTCGCAAGTGGCAGGCCGATCTGGTGGTGTTCGATCATATCGACGCGTTCAGTGATGAGTTTTCCTCAATGGCCTCACAGATGCCTGAGGCGATGGCGGAGGCCGATCTGGTCTTCGCCGTGTCAGAGCGGCTTTGGCAGCAGGCCCGCAAGCGGCATTCACACGCCTATCTCCTGCCTAACGGTGTCGACTTTGACCACTTCCGCCAGGCGGCGGCTGCGGGCCCGGTGCCGGAAGATATCCGCCACTTGCCCAGGCCCGTCATCGGTTTTTACGGAACGCTTTCGTCCTGGATCGACTGGGACTGGATCAGGGAGGCAGCGGACCGGCGCCCGGACTGGTCGTTTGTTCTCATTGGCCCGCAGTGGCAGCCGGGCTCAGGTGAGGCGTGGCGGGCGGGCAACAACGTTCATCTCCTGGGTCCGAGAAAGTACCAGACGCTGGCGGATTATCTCCGTGGGTTCGATGTGGCGATGCTGCCGTTCCGTCGGACGGAGATGACGATGGCTTCTGACCCGATCAAGCTGTACGAGTACAGTGCGTCGGGCAAGCCAGTGGTGGCGACTGCCATCCCGCAGGCAGCGCGAGTGCCGGGAATCCGGCTGGTCGACACGGCTGCGGGCTTTTTGGCGGGTCTGGAGACCGCACTCGCGGA
>Ga0196971_1000563_pt1 | contig 25976 bp, 20 predicted proteins | sample S1v_1013CmetaG_FD_148660 | JGI IMG/M metagenome (GOLD analysis project Ga0196971, IMG submission 148660) | Soil microbial communities from Anza Borrego desert, Southern California, United States - S1+v_10-13C | ecosystem: Environmental > Terrestrial > Soil > Desert | place: USA: California...
GCGAAGGTCAATCCCACACTCGACCGCCCGCCGCCCGGAGCGGGGCGTTGAGGCCAACGTCCCGCTCCAACTCGACTCTCTCCGATTCGCGTCCGCCGAATTACGGGGATTGAGCCAGATACAATCCCACGCCTCCTTTGCGTGCGCGCGCGGCGCGTAGTGGTGGATGTGCACTTGATGGTCTATCTCGCCTCCAAGAATGGTCGCGAGAGATCCAAGTTTGGATCGACGTTTAGCCTCGAGATTTGATGCGTGCGCCAGAGTCTTTCCATCGCCGTTTCCGAGAATGTTGGTGCTGAACCAACCATCGACAGTGAAGGCGCGCGCGCGGAAGGCCGGGGCCAGCACAGTCTTGTAAAATGTTTGCCCTGTCTTTCCGTCGCGCCCGGCGAGCGGCAGTTGCTTTTGGTGGGAGAGTTCTAAGAGGGCGGGAATTTCAAAAACGTCGCTGGGAGTGTAGTTCACCACCGGGGCGCCGGCCCGCATCCCCGCGTAGGCATAGATCATGCCCGCCGTAAACTGTGGTTCGTTCCTCGCAAAGGCGGCCTCGAAAGCGTTCAACGAGTGGTGCCAACTCTCTTGCGAGACTGGCGGTTCAGTAGACGCGAGGTTGACCACGACAGCGCCGTCCAAAGCGTTCTCATGAACGAATAGGCGTATCTCCCGCTCAATTCGCTCGGCCGCATCGGCCCGGCAAGTATCAGAGTCTTGTAGTGGGTCGACGGCAGCTCGTGCCGCGGCGCTGATACCGAGGGAAATTCCAGAAGCGACCTTGACGCCGCTCAGCATGCCAGACACGGCCTGAAGCAGCTCCTGTGGCGCCTCCGCGGATGTCATTGCCGCACGGGCGTGACTTTCGCATCGAAGGTCCCAACCACCGAAGTGGAAGGCATCCAACGGTAGAAGGTTCAAATGCTCGAACGCCTCTTGATCGGAAATCAAACAGCGGTGCTCTGAGAGTCCGCTTACGATTGCAAATACTCCTCTCGTAAGCGTGGTTGCGATGGAGCCGTTCGCTCCGACCATCATGATGCCGACCCTGTCGGACATATCAGCCTCAAGTCAGAATTGGCGAGCAATGAAACACTGCGGGATCACGCAAGAGCCGCCCCAATATTACGCAATTCGAACGATACTCCCGGCCAAGGCTGGGTCGAACCGTTCCTCAAAATCGATGTACTTGCTTCGGTAGCACCATGCGCAGTGTGAGAATTGAGGCGCAGTCGATCGCCGTTGGTGGGTGTGTTCGGACCGAATTCGCTTCATGCCCTCACCATTCCAGATGTCGTCAAACTCCGCGCAATTCAGGTTGCCAACGACATACTCGGCGTTGCCGGGTCCGATGAGATGGTCGCAAAAGCTCACGGAGCCGTCGAATGCGATGTAGCAATAAGCCCACGGGTGAATACAGGTTGGAAGGTCGGGTGGGTTTGGAGGCATCGTTCCCAATTGCGTGCCGGCAACCAGCGTTACGCCATGTACGCTCGCAACTTCTGCAGACTCCGCCAGCGCCGCGTCGAGAAGGGGCGCATCGTGCGCGAGACTGAGCGGCGAGTCGTCTGGCGCCGTCACGGAGAAGAGTCGTATCCGTCGAACGCCTAGCTCTGCGGCGTATTGTACGAGTTCAGGAAGCTTCGCGATAGTCGGCCGTTGGATGGTCACGAGCATTGTGAGTGCGTCGGGGTGACCAAAGCGATTGAGTATGTGCGTGACGTTTCTAGAGATCAGATCCAGGCGAGATCCTGATCGGATGGCGGCGAGCAAGGCAGGGTCCGACGTGTCGAGCGAAAAATCGATGCTGGCGTTCGCATCCACCAGGGCGTTCAAAACCTCGTCGCGTCGGAATGAGAGATTGGTGACAATGCGGAGGGCCGCTTCGTAACGCCGAACAGCTTCAATGCGGACGAGAATGTCGGGCAAGATCAGGCTCTCGCCCCACCCTCGCAGGTCAACGAGTTCGGCCGTGGCAAAGAGCGACTCGGCTATTTTATCAAAGAGGGCGTCCGACATTTGTGCGGAGTGCGGGGCAATAATGTCGGCGCGACACATAGGGCATTTCAGATTGCAGCCCTGCGTCAGTTCGATGAATAGGGCGCGCGGGAGGCTCTGAAGGTGAATAAGACCGGCAGAATACTCGCGCGACGAGAGCATCTGATTGTCGCGTTTCAACTCGGCGTATGGAGTGTTCATTGTTCTGGCGATCTCGCACGGTTTGAATATCCACCGAGGCTATAGACGAGCGTCGGCGCCTGACTGGTGACGACCGGGATGCTGGTCTGCCGAATGGCAGCCAGCAACTTGTCGTCCTCCGTGATGGAGTTCGCGATTTCCCATTCGGAATATTCGGTCTCGAACCGCAAGGTGTCGAATGCTCGTCTATCGAACAGCCAAGCCCCCATATCAACCGCGTCGATAATCTCGCCATCGACATCGAGACCAAGCATGTCTCGGAATATGTTCGAGTCTGCGCTCATGATGCCAGCGGCCATGAACTGCTCGAAGAGCCTTGCGCTGCGCTTCGCGTCCCGACCCCACGGAAATCGATCCGGAATCCATGGATCGCCGGTCTCGTCGACAAGGCGCCGCCACGAGTGCGCGGCCATCGCCTTAGCGCTCAAGAGCGCGTTGTAAAGGGTGCTGAGGTGATTGGGCTCCCAGGTGTTGTCGTCATCCAGAAAGCAAATGTACTTTTCGCGCACAAACGCCAGTGCGGCGTTTCGGAGTCGCGCGACACGTTCGACCGTAGACTGGAACGGCGTGATTTCTGTCAGGACACAATAGCTTTCGATGGAAACCCCGGCGCGCGAAGTCGATGCGAGATCTGACGGACGCCACGGAGGATTGTCGGCGACCACCACGATGTGAATACGCCCCTTGAAGTCCTGCGCTTCAACGCTACGCAGCGCGCGGACAAGGTAATCGATGTGACGATTAGTTATGATCAGGACCGACACGCCGCAGGCATCGACTCCGAAAGACGCGCTTGAAGACATGACGGTCATGCGGCGCCTCGACGATTGCAGTTCAGCATGCCGCAGGGTCGGACACATGCCGCCATAATCGGTCGAACCTCGGCGGCGAAAGGGGAATTCCAGAGGTCGTCGAGCGTGGCGGTGCGTGCGTTACCAAGAGCGCGTCCGGCGGTAAGTGACGTCATGTAGGCACAAAGCTGAACGTTGCCGTGCATATCGATGACGAGATTTCGCTCGTGCGCTCCGCAAACTGGCGACGGCAAGGCATCGGGGTTGTCGATATAGGCTTTCATGCCGAGGAAGTCCTCCGAGCCGAGCATCAAAAACGGGTCGCCCTCGAAGCGGCTCGCCAACTCGTCAAGGGCACCTTTGGCCGCTTCGCGATCTGCGAACCAGTGGCGGTCAAAAAACTTGTCTAGGCTGCCTCGGCGGTGAAAGGTCCGATCAAGCATTTGAAAGGTGACGCCATCCACGCCCAATTCTCTGGCGTACGCAATGTACAAGCAGCTTTCGGAGATTGTTTGATCGAAGAGAATTGCGCTCAATGAGATTCGCACGTTCGCCGCCGTTTGACGGCGTTGCTGAATCAGAGCCCGAACAAAGGCCTCGGTCGTTGCGAATGAACCTCGTCGTCCGCGCACGTAGTCATGAAGCTCTGGGCGCCAGCTATCGAGCGACACGACGAGGTGGCTGGGTCCGAATTCCAGAAGCCGCGGAATGGAGCAAATTGGCGCCAACGTACCGTTGGTGTTCGTGACGCATAAAAGGTTCAGCTGGCGGCAGAGCGTCGAGAGTGTGATTACTTCCTCGAACTTAGTGAACGGCTCGCCGCCCGTTAGGACAACGCCCCCCGCCGGATTCATTTCGGCGAACTGGCGCACAAGGTGCACTTTTTCTTCGGTTGAAAGCGTGTCCTTCTGCTCCCGAGAGAGCCACATATGACATTGCCGACAGCGCAAATTGCACTCGGTAGTGATCTCCACGAAAAGTGTATTTGGAGGAGCTCGTTGGTTCACGACATCTCACTCAGTATCAGCGGGGATGAGAGCGGATATTCTTGATCGAGGCGTTTCCTCCCCCAGTCTATTACGTCGTCGATCAAGTCGGCATCGGCGTCTTGGACGCAGTGCTCGCCGACAATGGAGAATCCCTTGAGATCCTCGCGTAGCGTGGATTGCAGGAGTTCATCATGGGGATGCTTCAAGATCATGCGGACGGTATTCAGGATCGCGGAGTCGAAATTTGCGGGTCGCCCGCGATCCGAGTTGAGGAAGGGGTCGGACATCGCCGCCTGGTCCGCGTGGAGAATCGTGGATCTCGCGCTGCATATTATTTCGGACCCCGCCCGCCAGTGTCTGTAAGCAAAGTCGATGTCCTCGTTTCCCCATCCGACGAAGTCGGGGTCAAAGCGAAGCGGAGCGCATTTGCGCGAGACCGAGAGATTGCACGAGTAGGCAAAATACCAGGGTACATTGCTGCTGTTTATTCCTAAGCCATCGGCGCCAAAGAGCTTGGCCCGATGATCGTTAGGAGCGACGTCGGCAAAAATCGGGTTGTCTTGTACGCATTCTCGCGGCGCGCGATGCCGATAACCGAAGATCAAACGGCCATGACTCACAGCTTCATGCTGAGATGCATGCGAATCAATAAAGCCGGGACCAAATGCAACATCGTCGTCGATAAACAACAGCACGTCGCCGGACGCCACTTCGATGCCAAGATTTCTGGCCTGGGCGGCACGGTGCCCCTGACGTTCTTGCCGCTTATAGATTAGGTGGAGACCACGGCCATGGTGCTCCACAACATTTTCGATGTCGTCTTCCGAGCCATCGTCGCAGACAATTACCTCCAGCGCTTCGGACCGATCGCTGTTGCGAATGCAGCGCAGAACCAGTGGTAGCGTGGCCGCGCCATTGTAGGTGGGAATGATCACGCTCACGCGCGCGTCGGCGTCTCGATTACGAGGCATGTTCGTTCTCGCGGCGTTTCAACCAAAATTCGTCGGACACCAGACTCTCGGCGAATGGAGGTGGGACTTCGTCAGGGTCGCGAGCGCGTAGCTGCCTGTGGGTAAAAGAAGAACCAGAAGAGCCTATACAATAGGCGCAGGCGTTAAGTGGCGTGGAATCCTCTAGGTATCTCGTCAAACGCTCGGGCATGTCCTGAGAGCCATCAATCTCAATCCCGTTGTCGATTGGCTGCTGGACTGCATCCGAGGCTGCCACCCCACGGCCGATATTGACGCAAGGCGCGCACTTGTAGAACCGATCGCCAACTAGAGTATTGGTGAACGTCTTATAGTAGCAGGCCTTGTACAAGTCTCGAACCAGATCGTCCGAGGGTATCCGCGACGACAATACGATGTGCTTGAATGTGCCGCTCGCTATCAAGTGAATTTCAGTGTTAGCCGCAAAAGCGGTGTCGGAGAGTTCAGGCAGTTGCTTCTTCAAGCTGAGCCGCGTGTTGGGGTAGACAGAGATCTCGACGACATCTGTTAGCTCCCAGAACTTCGGACTCATTCGATGAAGCAATAGACCGTTGGTGGTCACGACAACGCGGTCGAACATTTTTGAGTCGCGTAGCGTGTGCAAGAGATCGAGAAGATCACGGTTCAGGAGGGGCTCGCCCCCGAGGACTGTGACACGTTCCGCTCGGAGGACATTCTGAAGGAGATCGATCGAATGACCGAGTTGCTTCAAGTCGGGAAATGTCATCGGCATCATGGGGCTGTTCTGCGAACAGCCCTTGCAACGGAGATTGCAGTGTTCCGCAGCGCGAATCTCGAGCGCGGGTAACCGCAATCGTTGGGGGCGAGGCCCGCCGCTCACTGTACGCTCGCCATTCGTCCATGCTTTCGGAGCGAGCAGTAGAAATCCATCTCGCCGGGTATTGGGGCGGCCGCGTGAATGACTTCAAAGGGTAGAAGACCAGCGGCCGCGCTCTTTCGGAGGATCGCAAGAAACGTATCACACGTGAAGACCCAGACGTGACAGTCGATGAAGCGCGCATCGCGGAGTGCAGATGCCGCAATGTTCATAGCCTCATGATGCGTATGATATTTCTTCAGTGCGTTCACATCGACACCTCGCCAAAGCTCGTCCGGTGAGACGCGTCTCACCTCAAAGTAGTGGTCGCAAATATCGCGTATCGACGGCGACGTGCGGCACTCGATGAAGGCCGATACGATGTCAGCGAAGGTGGAAAGGCGACGCGTTATATCGAACGAATAGCGCTTATCGGGCGCAACCAACGAAATGATGCCTCCGTCAGTGAGAACTTCGGCGCACTCGGCAAAGAAACCTAGCAAACTCGGCACATGCTCAATCACATGTGACGCAACGATGTATGAATACTTGTCCGTTCCGACGATCTCGGAGAGTGGCTTGTTTTGCGTGACATAGTCGGGCGCGATGATCTCTTCGACATCGACGAAAGGGTTTTCGGAGTACTTTTCTCGCAACCCGTCGCGGTCGAGATGGTCCACATATTCTACGTTGAAGTCGGGCCGCGTCAGGAGGGGCTTGTCGAGCGGGCCGATTTCCAACCCCGGTCTCGCCGGATCTATAAATCGCAGCACCTCAGGCAGGCTGATCATCGAGGAGCCCCAGCAATGGCGTTGATTTTGGACGTGAAGCTGTTCGCCCGCGCACAATAGCGTAACGGCGATATCGCAGCCAGGGGTTGTGCGCTGGCCCGACGCACGGTCGGCGTACTGGCCCGGGCATCCCATGCTCTAACTCGTGCGATCTCGGCCGGCCGCCTAAACAGCCGGGCATCCGCGCGAATTGGGCAATTAGCAGAAAGGCGGCGACTGCTCCTCTGGATGCAGAGGCAGGGATAGTTGGTGCTCGTGCGTTGCCGGGTTTTCGGATCGTTGTGTCGGCGATGCGGCGATCTTCCCCACGAATCGTGTCGCCACCTCTGAGGCAACCGCGCGCGCGCCGGCGTCTGAGGGGTGCGCATACCGCTCTGTCGTTGATGTCTTGGTGTGACCGAGCGCGCGGCCCACGTGATAGAGCGAGGCGCCGCCTTCCACTGCGAAGGTCGCAAAGCTGTGTCGGAGATCGTGCAGCCGAACGTCGGCAATGCCCGCGAGCACGCGCACCTTGTCCCAAGCGCGATTCACGCCGACCAGCGGCTGATCGCCCACGGACGAGGGGAAGACGTGCTGCCCGCGCCGCTTCACCGCTTGCAAGATTTCCAGCGCTGGCTGTGAGAGCGCGATGAGTCGCGAGCGGTTGAGTGCGCCCATCTTGGTGCGCACCGGCGGCAAAACGATGCGCGCGCGATCGAGGTCGACCTCGGACCAGCGCAAAGCCACGATTTCGTTGCGGCGGGCGCCCGTCAGCATGATGAGCCGGAAAATGTCGGCGACATCCTTGGTGATGACAGAGACCGCTTGCGCCTCACCGATCATAGTCCAAAGCCGGCTCGCTTCTTCCTCCGTCAAAGCACGCTCCCGCATCTGGTCGCGGTACTTCTGGATCTTGCCGCACAGGTTCTGGTCGAGAATCTCGTGACGCACCGCCCACGCCATCATTGTCGAAAGCGCTCGCATCGCCCGCGCCGCAGCGCCGGTCCCGCCTTTGACGATGGCGTGTGGCTTACCCGTTTTGGTTCGGACGGTGACCGAGGTTTTGCCGTTCGCGACCTGGGCCTGGAATTGCGAGAGGTCCGAAAGGGTCAGCTCACGGGCGATGCGCTTGCCGAGCAGGGGCTCGATGTGGCGCTTGTAGTTGTAGTGATCGACCTTCCAAGAGCTTTCGCGCTTGAGCGGCTTGTCGATCCGGCCCTGGACGAAATAGCGCTCGAACAGCTCTTTGACGGTGCCGCTCTTCAGCCGCGTCTCAATCTTCGTGGCTTGGGGGTCCTCGCCGTGACTGGCCCGGTAGAGCGCTTCCTTGGCCTTGCTGCGGGCGGTGTCAGGCGTCCAGGGCGAGCCGTGCTCGCCAATAGTCAGCCAACGCTGGCGACCCTGGTAGCGATACTTGAGGCAATAGGATTTGCGCCCGGTCGGCGTGATGCGCAGCGCAAAGCCTCGGACGTCAGTGTCCCAGATTCGAAGCTCGCCGTCTTTCGGCGCTGCGGTCGCGTCAATCAGGCGAAGCGTGATACGAGCACGGATGCCGTCCATCAGAGGACGCTCCGTGATTCAAACTCGCGGCCTCTTTTTGGTTTTCTACCAAGAGTTCGAATCCGATTTGCTACCATATCGCTACCACCAGAAAATAAGCCTCCGGAAAGCCGGGGCATGATCTTTCTGGGGTGGAGATGGGGCGCATACAACGCCCTCGTCAACGACAGGAATTAGAAGGAAATGCCCGGAACTAAAGGGAAAAATGGCTCCGGGCGGGTTGCCAAGGTTGGGGTCGTGAGTTCGAATCTCATCGCCCGCTCCAGTCAAGTCGTTGATTTTATTGAGAAATCAGCGCTGTGGGGCTGTGGGAATAAGCGTCAGCCCACCTTTGCGCCCACCTTCTGAAAACGAAGCTCCTTGAGCGGGAGGCAAGATTTTTAATGGAAGCTATTCGGCTCGGTCAGCCAACTCTTTCGGGAAGGGACTACCGAGCGCTTCGAGTATTTTCCCAGCCCACATCTTGGCTTCGATGAGCTTCGTCCGAACTTGCTCGCGTTCGTAGTACGCGTGGTGTCCGCAGAGCGCGCCTGTGTTCGGTGTCGACTCCTGTAATGCCTTCGGCCGAGAGACTTGAATCAGGCCGTCAATCTCGCGGCGAAAGTCTTTCACTAGTGGCATCATCCGCTCGCGTTCTTCCTCAAGTGTTGGGGCGCGAGAGACGGTGCACGATGCACTGTCTGTGTTGTTCATAAGCTTTATCGTCTTATGCCTCCCGCTCACGAGGCTCCGACTTCAACAATATAACACACTGAAACCCTCACGCCGCTTGGGCTGGGGACAGCCGCAAGACACGAGCAAGTATGCTAAATCCGATTTTAACGATTTGGGTTCGATGATGCGGACGCAGTCCGATAGGGCCACCCACCCTCTCACAGACAGGTGGCCCATCTCGGAAGGCTGGAGGCCTCGCCGACGGGGGCGGTTCGCAAGAGCCGTCCCCGTTTTGCGTTGCAGAATCTGCACCGCTGGTGGCTAAGGCAGGGTTAACGAAACAGAAGCGCTAGGCAAGTTTTGCCTACCGAGTTTCACGTAGAACCCAAAAGAAAAGGGACGCGCCGTTTCCGGCGCGTCCCTCTCTTAAATCAACCGGGCAAGTCCGGCGAACCACGAAGCCAGTGGGAGCAAGCTCCACACCATTGCCGCGCGATACATCGTACCGTCCGGCTGACTGGCTTCGACAGCGAAAATGAGGGTCATCCCCTGCATCTCCTCTATCTGCCCCGTACCCTTGATGTAGCCGAGTAGGGGCTTAGGCCAGCAGTTCCGGTTTTCAGTATCTACCCTAGGGCGACCGGAAGCGCGCTTCGGCTAGCTCGTTGGCTTCAGTTGAAGCAAACTTTCGGGAATGAGATGGTAGCCAGCGAACGGCGTTCAAGCCCCGCTTGGCGTATACAATTCCAGCCCACCTTTTAGCCCACCTTTTTGTGTGCGCTTGGGTGGTGAAGCATGGTCAGCATGTGCAAGCATCACGAGCGTAAGACTTTGACGCGACTCGTTTTTGTGCAGCTATGCGCTTGTATGTGCTAACGAAAATGGACGCATCGCCCGCTCCATGATGTTTGTGACCGCCATTGACCGCGTATGATCCTGACAGCCTTCGCCTCGCGCGCGGGGCGATGGAGGCGCTTCGGCGCGGCGACCGGGTGACGGCGCAGGCGCTGGCGCGGCAGCTGCTGCTTAGCCGGCCAGATGATCCGAACGCCAACCAGGTGCTGGGGGTAATCGCGCTGGAGGCGGGTGATCTCGCGGCGGCGCGGCGGCATCTGGAGCGCGCGGCGCAGTCGGCGCCGACGCAAGCGCATATCGTCAACACTTTGGGCGTGGCGCTGCGCCGTTCGGGTGATCTCGATGGCGCGCGCAAGAGCTTTGCGCAGGCGGGCGAGCTGGGGCTGATCGACGGCTGGCGCAATCTCGGCAATCTGGAAGAGATCGAGCACAACGCCGATGCGAGCATCGCCGCGTACCAGCGCGCGCTGCAGCTTTCGGCGGAGGACGCCGCTTCGCACGGTGCGCTGGCGCAAGCTTATGAACGCCGCCATGAGCTCGATCGCGCGCGCGCGCATGCCGAGCGCGCGCTGCGCGCCGATCCGCGCAATGAGAATGCGCGCCTGGCGCTGGCGCAGGTGCTGCTCCGGGAGAAGAATTTCGCCGGCGCGATCGGCGCGGCCGAGCCGCTGGCGATGAACGCGAACGCCTCGCTCTCCAACCGCTCGCTGGCTTGGGGCGTGAGCGGCGATGCGCGCGACCGGCTCGACGACACCGCGGGCGCCTTCGCGGCGTTCACCGCCAGCAACCGCATCCTCCTGGAGCAAAACCGCGCGCTGCTGGACGCGGCGCATCTCATCTACCATCCGGCGGGCCTGGAGCGGATGCGCGCGCTGGCGGCAGAGGCTGACGTTAGCGCCTGGCAGGCGCCCCCGGCTGCGGAGACGCCAGTGTTTCTGGTGGGCTTTCCGCGCTCGGGCACGACTTTGCTCGACCAGGTGCTGTCGTCACACAGCGGCATCGTTTGCATCGAGGAGCGCGAGCATTTCGCCAAGGCGCTTGGCGGCGTGATCAGCGATCAGCAGAAATTGGCCGATCTCGGTGCACTCGAAACGGAGGAGATCGAAGCGGTGCGCGCCGATTATTGGCGGCGGGTGCGCGCGGAAATGAGCGTGCCGGCGGGCGCGTTAGTGATCGACAAGCTGCCGCTCAATATCGTCGTGCTGCCGCTGATCCGGCGCGTCTATCCCGACGCGAAGATCATTTTCGCGCTGCGCGATCCGCGCGACGTGGTGCTGTCGTGCTTCCAACAGCGCTTCGGAATGAACGCGGCGATGGCGCAGTTTCTCGATCTCGGTGCGGCGGCGGCGTACTATGATTCCGTGATGCGGCTGATGGAGGTCTGCCGCGAGAGGTTGGGGCTCGCTCTGCATCAGGTGCGCTACGAGGATGTCGTCGCTGATCTCGAAACGCAGGCGCGCGGGCTTGCTGCGTTTCTGGGTGTGCCATTCGAAGAGGCGATGCTGCGCTATCGCGAAACGGCGCTGGCGCGCGACATCAATACGCCCAGCGCCCGCCAAGTGGTGCAGCCGCTTTACACGCGCTCCGTCGCGCGCTGGCGCAGATATGAGAACGAACTTCGTTCCGTGCTGCCGGTGCTGACGCCCTGGGCGGAGCGCTTCGGTTATGAGACGTGAGCGAGGATGCTGAGGCCCTGCTGGCGGCGCTGAATGCGCTCGATCCGGCGGAAGCGCGCCGGCGGCTCGAGGCGGCGCGTGTCGCGACGCCGGACGATGCGCGGCTCGCCAATGCGCTGGGCGGCGTGTTGCGGCGCCTGGATGACATGGAGGGCGCGCGGACGGCGTTCGCAGAAGCGGGCGCGCTGGGGGCGATCGACGGCTGGCGCAATCTGGGCGCCTTGGAAATTGGAGCGCAACGACCAGCGGCGGCGATCGCGGCGTACCGAAGCGCGGTGCAGCTCGATCCGTGCGACGGCGACGCGCATGCGCAGCTGGCGCATCTGCTCGAAACGCAGCACGACCTCGACGGCGCCAAGCTTCATGCTGCGGCGGCGCTGCAGGGTGACGACGCGAACGCCATTGCGCGGGTGGCGCTGGCGCGGGCTTTGTTGCGCGAGAAGGATTACGCCGGCGCCGAAGCCGCGGCGCTGCCGCTGGCGCAGTCAGAATCTGCGTCGCACAACGATCGCTCGTTGGCCTGGGGCGTGATCGGCGATGCGCGCGATCTTGCCGACGACGCGGCGGGCGCTTTCGCGGCGTTCACGGCGGCGAACCAGCTCCGGCTGCTGGACCATCGCTTGATGCGCGACGCAACGGGTCATCTCTATCATCCCGCCGGCGTGCAGGCGATGACGCAATTTCTCGCCAGCGCCGATGTCGGCGCGTGGCGGCGTACGGCGCCTTCGGCCTGGCCGAGCCCGATTTTTCTCGTCGGCTTTCCGCGTTCGGGCACGACGTTGCTGGACCAAATTCTCTCCTCGCATTCGCGCATGGCGTGTCTCGAAGAGAAGGAGCATTTGTCGAACGCTTTCGCGGCCGTGTTCACGACGCCGGATAAACTCAATGCGATGGGCGCGCTCAGCGACAACGAGGTGGAAATCGTGCGCGCGCGCTATTGGCATGCGGTGCGCGGCGACGTTGATGTTCCCCATGATGGCGTTCTGATCGACAAGCTGCCGCTCAACATCGTCGTGCTGCCGATGATCCGCGCCGTGTTTCCGGATGCGAAGATCATCTTCGCGCTGCGCGATCCGCGCGATGCGGTGCTCTCATGCTTTCAGCATCGCTTCGGCATGAACGTCGCCATGGCGCAATTTCTGGAATTGGAGCGGGCCGCTGCGTACTACGATCTGGTGATGCGGCTGATGCTGCTCTGCCGCGAGAAGCTCCGCTTGCCGGTGCATCAGGTTCGCTACGAGGATGTGGTGTCGGATTTGGAGCAGGAAGCGCGGCGGCTCACGGCGTTCCTGGAGCTGCCGTTCGAGCCGGCGATGCTCGATTATCGCCGAACCGCGCTGGGCCGCGAGATCGCCACGCCAAGTCTGCGCCAGGTGGTGCAGCCGCTCTACACGCGCTCGATCGGACGCTGGCGGCGGTACGCCGAGCACCTCGCGCCGGTGCTGCCGGTGCTCGATTCTTGGGCGGCGCGGTTCGGCTACGAGACGTGAATCAGCGGCGGCCGCCGGCGTGATCCATCGCTTCGATCAGGTGTGTGTCGGCGGTATTGGCGCCCGCGGCGCCGCGTTGGCGCAGCACGGCGTCGGCTTCATAGAGAGCGCTAGCGCACTGGCGGAAGCCCTGACGGTTGGCTTCGGCGATGGCGCCGGTGATCAATTGCAAGGCGTGCGGCACGGCGTCCGTCGTCAGGCTGACCATTTGCACGCGCAGCCGCCGCAGCATTGCCCCAAGCGGCGGCAGATCGCCGGCGTCGTTATGGTGGCGGCGCTCGTTCCATAGTTTCGACCCCGAACGCTTGCGGCGGTCGGGGCCAAAGTAATCGGTGTTATCGACCCATTTGGTGGCCATAGTCGCGAGATCATACGTCCGCATGGCTAATACCCGGTTAGCAATGCTGTAAGCGGCGCCGACAGGACGCGTCGCTAAATCGGCGCCGTTCGTCGCACGGGCGCTTTGGAACGGGGGACGCGGGCGGCTAGGGTGCGCCGAGAAATCAGGGGAGCGGGTGATGAAGCGATTGTTCTTTGCGACGGCGGCGATGGCTGCGCTCGTGGGCTGCGCCAGCACGCCGGAGGCGGCGCGGACGCCGGCGTCGGTGGAGCAATTGCTGGCCGGCGTCGAGATTCCGTACGAGCAGTTCGAACTGGAGAACGGGCTCACCGTGCTGGTGCACGAGGACCGCAAGGCGCCGATCGTGGCGACGGCGGTCTGGTACAATGTCGGCTCGAAGGATGAGCCGGCGGGGCAGACCGGCTACGCGCACCTGTTCGAACATATCATGCTGTTCAACGGCACCGAGCACGTGCCGAACTTGATCGAGCCGCTGCGCGACATGGGCGCGACCAACTGGAACGGCACCACCTGGTTCGACCGCACCAATTATTTCCAGACCGCGCCGACGCCGGCTTTGGAGCGCGTGCTCTATCTGGAAAGCGAGCGGATGGGTTATCTGCTCGGTGCGCTGACGCAGACGAGCCTCGATGCGCAGCGCGGCATCGTGCAGAACGAAAAGCGCCAGGGCGACAACCAGCCGTACGGCTTGGCGTTCTACCGCATCCTCGAACGACTCTTCCCGGAAGGGCACCCCTATCGCCACTCGACGATCGGCTCGATGGCCGATCTCGATGCGGCTTCAGTCGAAGACATGCGCGCCTGGTTCCGCGAAAATTACGGGCCGAACAATGCGGTGCTGGTGCTGGCCGGCGATATCAACGCGGCCGAAGCGCGGCCATTGGTGGAGCGCTATTTCGGCCAGATCGCGCGCGGGCCGGAGAATATTCCGGCGGCGGCCGACGTGCCGACGCTGACGGCGCGCATCGATGATACGATGCAGGACCGCGTGTCGAACACGCGGCTCTATCGCACTTGGGCCGTGCCGGGGCTAACGCATGAAGATGCGGTCGAGCTTGATGTGGCGGCGCAAGTGCTGGGCGGGCTGAACAGCTCGCGGCTCGATCGCATTCTGGTGCGCGAGGAGCAGACGGCCGTTTCGGTGACGTCCAGCCTGCTGCCGTTCCAACGCGTCGGCATGTTCTTCGTCACCGTCGATGTGAAGCCCGGGGAGGATGTCGAAGCGGTGTCGCGCCGGCTCGACGAGATCATCGCCGAATTCATCGCCAACGGGCCGACCGCCGATGAGATTCAGCGCGTGGCGACGCAGGAAGTGGCCGGGAGTCTGTTCAACATCGAGCAGATCGGCGGCTTTAGCGGCAAGACCGTCGCGCTCGCCAATGGCGCGGTGCTGGCGGAAGATCCCGATTTCTTCCGCGCCAATCTGCTCGAATACGGCGAAGTGACGCCAGCCACCGTGCAGGCGGCGGCCAACGAATGGCTGTCGCGGCCGGTGCATGCGATGCGGATCGATCCGGGAGCGCGCGAAGAGTATCAGGAAGCCAGCGCCTCCAACCGCGCCGCGCCGGATGCGTCGCCGCCGACGGTGCAGCCGCGCGATCCGATGCCGGCGATCGGCGAGATCGCCGATCTGGATTTTCCGGACGTGGAGCGCGCGACGCTGTCGAACGGCATGGAGATCGTCTACGCCCAGCGCGACGCCATTCCGGCGACCTTGATCGCGATGGATTTCGACGCCGGCGTCGCCGCCGATCCGCAAGGCGCGTTCGGCACGCAGCGTCTGATGCTGGCGACGATGACCGAGGGCGCGGGCGGGCGCAACGCGACGCAGATCGCCGAAGAGCAAGAGCGCCTGGGCGCCAACGTGGCGGCGTTCGGTTCGCTCGACCGTTCGACCGTTTCGCTGACGGCCCTCTCGGCAAATCTCGACCTATCGCTCGATCTCTTTGCCGACGTCGTGATGCGGCCGGACTTCACGCCGGCGGATGTCGAGCGCGTGCGCGAGCAGCAGCTGGCGCAAGTGGCGCAAGAGGCGACGTCGCCGAACGGGCTGGCGCAGCGCACGCTGCCGCCGATCATTTACGGCGCCGAGCATCCCTATGGGCGGCCGCCGTCCGGCTTGGGCAGCGTCGAGTCCGTCAGCGCGCTCGATCGTGACGATTTGGCTGCGTTCCACAGCGCTTGGATGCGGCCCGAGACGGCGCGCATCTTCGTCGTGTCGGACCGGCCGCTGCGCGAGGTGCGGCGGGCGCTGGAAGCGCGGTTCGGCGGCTGGCGCGGCGCGGAAACCGCGGTCGGGGCCAAGAATTTCGGCGTCGGCGTCCCGGAGGCGCGCGCGCGCATCGTGCTGGTCGATCGGCCGCAATCGCCGCAATCGATCATCTATGCCGGCTCGGTGCTGCCGATCAGCGGTTCGGACGACACGCTGACGCTGAACGCCGCCAACGAAGTGCTGGGCGCAAGCTTCCTGTCGCGCATCAATACTGAAATTCGCGAGCGGCGCGGCTGGTCTTATGGCTTGAGCGGCGTGGTGCAGCTGCGCGAACAGCGCGTGCCCTACGTGGTCAATGCGCCGGTTCAGGCGGACCGCACCGGCGATTCGATCCGCGTGCTGATGGAGCAGATCAACGGCTTCAACAGCGCCAATGGCGTCACAGAGAGCGAACACGTGCGCACCATTAACGGCAACATCCGTCAATTGCCGGGCGCCTACGAGACGGCGGGCTCGATCCTGGGCGCGCTGCGCTCGAACGATCTCTACGACCGGCCCGATAATTATTGGGAAGCGGTCGCGCCGCGTTATCGGGCGATGACCGCGGCGGAGATGGATGCAGCGGCGCGCGCCGTGGTCGATCCGAGTGAGTTCGTGTGGGTCGTCGTTGGCGACGCGTCGGTGGTGCGGCCGCAGCTGGAAGGGCTGGGGCTGGAGATCGAAGTGGTGACGCCGTAACGTTCCACCCATTCCCGGGGCTTCGCGTAGCGAAGCGCCCGGGAATGGGTGAGCGTCTACTTCCCGCGCAACCGGATAAGGCCTTCTTGCGCGGCGCTCGCGACCAGCACGCCGTCTTCGCGATAGATGGCGCCGCGGTTGAAGCCGCGCGCGCCGGAGGCGCTTGGGCTGTCTTGCACGTAGAGGTGCCAGCGCGAGAAATTGGTCGGGCGGTGAAACCACAGAATGTGGTCGAGGCTCGCCGTCTGCACGCCCGATTGCCAGCTGACGCCGTGCGGGCGCATCGCCGTGCCGAGCAGGGAATAGTCTGAGGCATAGGCGAGCAGACATTGATTGAGCGCGATGTCGTCGCCGAGGTCTTTGCGCGTCCGCAGCCAAACCATCTGGTGTGGCGGCTTCACCACCGGGTTGGCGACATCGACCGGATCGATGGCGCGCATCTCGATCGGCAGGTTGCGCAGCCAGCGCGTCGATTCTTCGGGCTGGCTTTTGATCCAGGCCTCGACGAACTTTCCCATCGCTTCGGCCGAGAACGCCGGCTCGGGCATCTCGCTCTGGTGCTCGAAGCCCGTCTCGGGGACTTGGAACGAACAAGCCATGTTGAAGATCTGCTCGCCCTTTTGGATGGCGATGACGCGCCGGGTGGCGAAGCTCTTGCCGTCACGCGAGCGTTCGACCTGGTAGAGCACCGGCTGAGCCGGATCGCCGGGGCGGATGAAATAGCTCTGCAGCGAATGGCAGATCTTGGTGTCGACGGTCTTGTACGCCGCCGTCAGCGCCTGGGCGACGACTTGGCCGCCGAAAATTCGTTGGCGTTCTTCCGGCGGCGAGACGCCGCGGAACAGATTCACTTCGATCGGTTCGAGCGTGAGGATGCTGGTCAGGTCGTCCATTACGGACATGGCGTTTCTCGGCGATGGGAGGAGAAGCCTCGGATAGGTCGCGCGGAACTTGCGCACAAGAGCGAACTCAGCGGCTTAGCTCTGCGGGAATGGGGCCTCGCGATCGCGCGCGCGTCTCGGACGCGCAGGAACCTTATGCCCGTGACCGAACGTTGTGACGGCAATAGGAGCTTCCATGAGCTGGCTACGCGACAATGGTCTGACCCTGGTGCTGTTGTTGCTGTTCGCTTTGAGTATTGGCGGCCAAGCCTGGACCGGCTGGCTCGCTGCCGTCGAGGAGATGCGCCAGCACGGGGCGGCGGCGCCGGAATTTGGCCAGTACGTCAGCGGCGGCGAATTTCTGGCGACCGTATTCGAGAACTGGGAAAGCGAATTCCTGCAAATGGCGGCCTATGTCGTGCTGACGGCGCACCTGTTTCAGCGCGGCTCGGCGGAATCGCGCGATCCGGATGATCCGGAGCGCGAGCGCGATGAGGCGGGTCCTGGCCTCTGGGGCAAGCTGCACGCGCACTCTCTGGGCATCGCGCTCGCGCTGCTGTTCGTCGCCTCGTTCGTGCTGCACCTGATCTATAGCGCCAAACACGCGGCCGAAGAGGCGCTGCTGCATGGCGAACCCGCGCCGCGCCTTGGCGAATATGTGAGCGATGCGCAATTCTGGTTCGAGTCGTTCCAGAACTGGCAGAGCGAATTTCTGTCCACCGCGGTGCTGGTTGTGCTGTCGATTTATCTGCGCGAACACGGCTCGCCGGAATCGAAGCCGGTGCAAGCGCCGAACAGCGAGACCGGCGCGACTTAAGGCAGGAGATTGCCGCTGGCGTCGCACCAGGGTTCGCGCCGGCCGCGCCAGGGACGGGCGAGGCCTTGCTCGATCATCAGTTCGCCGAGATCGCGGCCGTCAATTTCGATGAAGGCGATGATGCGGTCATAGCGATCGGTGCGGCCGGTGCGGCGGATGTCGAGCGCGCGCGCATTGGTGAAGAAGGCGCGGGCTTGCTGGGTGGCCCGGTTGCCGAGATCGCGTTCGGCGACGCAGCGGGCGCGGCCGCCGGTTTCGGGCGTGTCGATATTTTCCAGCCGGTAGCGATCGCCGGTGGCCAAGTGTTCGAACGTGTCGCCATCGATGACGCGCCAATCGGCGCCATAGGCGTGTGGCGCGCTCGGCTCGCCGCGCGCCTCTTGCGTCGGCGAAACCAGCGTGAGCGCGAGCATGCCGGCCAGGAGGCCAATGGCGAGGGCGCCGGATCGGATGAATCTAACCGCCATAAGCGGACCCTCCGGGCCGGCGGTTGAGAAAGTGTAAGCAGGCTGCCGGCGCAACCAGAGGTATATATGACAACTACAGATAGAGTAAGTTGTTGCAGCCGAATTAATGCCTTTCAAACCAAGGCTATGATCCCATCCTGCGCGTGGGCCCGGACTTTCCTTCTCTTTCCCCGTTTGAGCTGACCTCGGCGGGTCAGGCGCTGTTCGGCCCCGGCTGGCGGCCGGCCATGGCGCGCGCTCTTGGCGTGTCCGAAGCGGAGGTCACCCGCGCGGAGCTTGGCGCGCTGGCGCCGCCGGCGGCGTGGCGGGCCAAGCTGATCGGCTTGGCGCAAGACAACGCGCTTCGGGCGCTGGAGACAGCCAGCAACCTGCTGTGTCCGGAGCCGGAGCAGGCGCCCAGCCATCCCGGCGCCAAACACGCGCTGCCGCGTTACGCTTAAGCGCTTTTTGCGGTCTCCAGCTGCTCGTCGGCGCCGTTGAAGCGCCGCTCCAGCACGGCCATCGTGTCGGCGACCTGCTCCAGCGCACGCACGCTACGCTGTTCGACGCCGAGGACACGCTCTTCGATCCGCTTGCGCAGCGCCTGAAACTCGGAGGCGATGTCGTAAGCCGGCTCGGCCGACGCCGTTTCCAGGGATTCGAGACGGCGGACATTGTCGGCGACGAAAGCTTCGATATCGGCGCGCATCGCTTCGAACGCGTTGGCCTGGCGCGTTTCCATGGCGGCGAGGCGCTGTTCGATCGCGGCGACGCCGACTTCGGCGTCCTTGCGCGGTTCAGCGGCGGCGAGTTCCAGCTTGCGCAGGCGCTCTTCGGTTTGGTTCATCGCGTCTGCGTGCTGGGCGCCGAGATGGCCCATCATGCGGGCGACGCCATGGACGCGCTCGCCGGCGTCTGCCGCTTGCGCTGTCGCGGCGCCGATGCGGCTGCGCAATTCGTCGATCATCGGCAGCGTGCTTTGATCTTCGCGTACGGCATCGATTTGGGCGGCGAGGCCGGCGATCTGACCACGCATGGCAGAGAGCGCCTGTTCGGTGTCGCTGCTTTCGGCGCGCGCTTCAAGGCGCAGCAGGCGTTCGTCGAAGCCGCGGTCGATGGCGCGGCCGGCAAGATCGTTTTCGATGCCGTCGAGGCGGGCGTTGAGCGACGCCGATTCCGGCATCGCCGATTCCAGCAATTTGAGCCGCGCCAGCGCGCCGCTTTGAAATGCATCGTGCGCCGCGCTTTGGTTTTCCAGGCGCCGGCGCATGTCTTCGATGCGGGTTTCGGCTGAGGCGGCGAGACCCGCGCGGTCCTCGACCTGTTTTTCCAGCGCCGCAAGCGTGCAGGCTTCGACGCGTTCGATGTCGGCCTGCAGCGCGCGGTCGCCATCGACTGTCAGCAGTTCGACTTGGGCGATGCGCGCGGTCAGGGACGCGAGCCGGTTGGCCCATTCGGTTTGCGTTTCGGTGAGCGCGGCTTGGGTTTGGCGTTCCGTCTGCGCCAAGCTGCGCTCGACCAAGCCGCGCAGCGTGGCGATGTCGCCGGCATTGGCGGCGGCGGCTGAATCGACTTGTTTCAACCGCGCCAGGCCGCCGGCTTGGCGCTCGCGCAGGTCAGAGATTTCGTTGGAGAGATCGGCGTGGACGCTGTCCAGCGCGGTTTGCGTGTCGCGCTTGGCCCGCGCGACTTCGCCGGCGAGGGCGGCGCCCGCTTGGCGCAGGCTCTCGGCGGTCTCTTCAAGCGCTGTTTGCGCGGCGTCTTCGACATCGGCGATCTGCGCGCGCAACTGATCGGCGCTGCGATGGGTCAGGTGTTCGTTCTGAGTGACGCGCTCGGAGAGCGCATTCAGCCGCTCGGCCGCGTCGGCGAAGGCCGCGTGCACGCGCTGGCGGGTTTCGGCCTGGCCGTCCTCGACGCGCGTTTCCAGGGACTCGCGCATGGCCCGCAATTCGACGATCAGGTGGGCAACGGCGGCGTCGGCTTGCTCGGCCGCGACATCGGCGGCGGCGCGCACTTCGTCGAGCCCGGCGCTTAGGCGCGCCATGGATTCCTGCGCGAAGGCGCTGAAATCGTCGGCGACGGCGTATTTGAGCGCGTCCTGGGCGGTCAGGATCTGGGCGATGCTGCCGTGCGCCACGCGCATGGAATCAGCCACAGCGCCAACGTGCTGCTCGATCGTTTCGCAGCGGGCGCTGAGTTCGGCCGTCGCCGCTTCGTGCGCTTCGCCGAGCGCGCCGGTCTGTTCTTCCGCGTCTGCGAGACGCTTGCGCAACGCATTCAGATTGACGCTAACGTCGTGCGCGGTCTCGTCGAGGGCGTCCGCCGTCTGCGCAGCGAGCGCTTCGGCCTCATCGACGCGTTGGGCCAAGCCGAACATCGAACTGTCGAGCCCATGCAGCGCACCGTCGAGGCCGCCCACGGAGAGGCTCAAGCGCCGCTCGAGCGCCTCAAGCCTATGACGTACAAGGAAATTGTCAGGCTGGCCTAGGGCGGCCGGCGCCTCGGGCGCGTCCGTTTCCGCGTTGTCCGTGATGTTTGTGTCAGCCGGCGCCGCGAATTGCTCCAGCAAAGCGCGCTGCAGCACGACGTCGGTCATATAATCGGCGAGGCTCACGCCGCGGCGCGCGGCTTCTTCCACCGCCCGCTCGCGTGTGTCGGGGTCGACGCCCCGCAGCACCCATGAATGCTCACTCATTGCAGTCTCGCCACAGCCTCCCTCCTGGATGCCGTGAACGTGCTTAAGGCGGCGTAAAATAGAGACTTTTGGTTTTCGTTAAACCGGCCGCGACTCAGCCGCCGGCGCACGTCAGGCGCGCATGCATCTGCTTTGCGGATGTTTTTGCCAGTTTCTTTGCCGCGCAATGGAGCAAATCATGGCATCTTGTGCGTTGCGCACAATGGGCGGATCGGCAGCCACGCCGAAGGCCACCACATGGCCGCCAGATTCGCATGTCTGTTTGTTAAGCGTTCGCCGGTCGGACCTCCTATGTAGAGTCTGGGCCGGGGCGCGACGGAGGCACGATGTCTGAAGATATCTTTCGCAGCTATGCCCGCTCGTTCGAACAGCGGCGCGAAGCGGAAATGTCGCTGCAGGACTTCCTGTCGCTCTGCAAAAGCGATCCGATGGCCTATGCCAGCGCGCACGAGAGGCTGCTCGCCGCGATCGGCGAGCCGCGCATGGTCGATACGTCGAAGGATGCACGGCTAGGCCGCATCTTCATGAACCGTACGGTGCGGTTCTATCCGGCGTTCGCCGAATTTTACGGCATGGAAGAAACGATCGAGCGGATCGTCGCCTTCTTTCGGCACGCCGCGCAGGGTTTGGAAGAGCGCAAGCAGATTATTTATCTGCTCGGCCCGGTCGGCGGGGGCAAATCTTCGCTCGCCGAACGCCTGAAGGCGCTGATGGAAGAGCAGCCGATCTATGTGCTGAAGGCGGGCGACGCGATGAGCCCGGTGTTCGAGCATCCGCTCGGCCTGTTCGATCCCGAAGTCTGGGGCCAGCGCCTCGAAGACGAATACGGCATCCCGCAGCGGCGCTTGAGCGGGCTGATGAGCCCGTGGTGCGTGAAGCGGCTCGACGAATTCGGCGGCGACATCACGCGGTTCACCGTGGCGAAAGTGATGCCGTCGCGGCTCAGGCAAATCGGCGTCGGCAAGGTCGAGCCGGGCGATGACAACAACCAGGATGTCAGCTCGCTGGTCGGCAAGGTCGATATCCGCAAGCTGGAAATGCACGCGCAGAACGATCCGGATGCGTACTCGTATTCGGGCGGCTTGAACCGCGCCAACCAGGGCATTCTCGAATTCGTCGAGATGTTCAAAGCGCCGATCAAGATGCTGCACCCGCTGCTGACGGCTACGCAGGAAGGCAATTATGTCGGCACGGAGAATATCGGCGCCATTCCGTTCCAGGGCATCATCATGGCCCACTCGAACGAGGCCGAATGGCAATCGTTCAAGAACAACAAGAACAACGAGGCCTTCATCGACCGCATCTACGTGATCAAGGTGCCGTATTGCCTGCGCGTGGATGAAGAGAAGCGGATTTACGAGAAACTGATCCGCACTTCGGAGCTGGCCGAAGCGCCGTGCGCCCCGGCGACGCTGGAAATGCTGGCGCGGTTCTCGGTGCTGTCGCGCCTCAAAGAGCACGAAAACTCGAACGTGTTCGCCAAGATGCGCGTTTATAATGGTGAGAGCCTGAAAGAGGTCGATCCGAAAGCGCGCTCGCTGCAGGAATACAAGGACGCCGCCGGCGTCGATGAAGGCATGGACGGCATCTCCACGCGGTTTGCGTTCAAGGTGCTGGCGGCGACCTTCAACCACGACACGACGGAAGTGGCGGCCGATCCCGTGCACTTGATGTATGTGCTGGAGCAGAACGTCCGCCGCGAACAATATCCGCAGGAGCAGGAAGCCAAGCTGCTGGAGTTCGTGAAGGCGGAACTGGCGCCGCGTTATGCCGAGTTCATCGGCAACGAAATCCAGAAGGCGTATCTGGAATCGTATCACGATTACGGTCAGAACCTGTTCGACCGCTACGTCGATTACGCCGACGCCTGGATCGAGGACATCGACTTCAAGGACCCGGACACCGGCCAGCTCTTGAATCGCGAATTGCTCAACCAAGAGCTTTCGAAGATCGAAAAGCCGGCGGGGATCGCCAATCCGAAGGACTTCCGCAACGAGGTGGTGAAGTTCACGCTGCGCGCGCGTGCGGGCCATGGCGGCAAGAACCCGTCTTGGACCAGCTACGAAAAAATCCGCGAAGTGATCGAGCGGCGCATGTTCAGCCAGGTCGAAGACTTGCTGCCGATCATCACGTTCGGCTCCAAGAAGGACGGCGAGACCGAGAAGAAGCACGAAGAGTTCGTGATGCGTATGTCCGAGCGCGGCTACACCGAGCGGCAGGTCCGCCGGTTGGTCGAGTGGTACATGCGCGTGAAGCAAGCGGGATAGGCGCATGCACATCGTCGACCGCCGGCTCAATCCCGGCGGCAAGAGCTTCGCCAATCGCCAGCGCTTCCTGCGCCGCGCCCGCGCACAAGTGCGCAAGGCGGTTCGCGAAGCCTCGAGCACGCGGTCGATCAAGGACGCCGGCAAGGGCGGCGAAATCTCGATCCCGACCGGCGGGGTGCACGAACCGAATTTGCGCCGCTCACGCGAAGGCGGCACGCGCGATTACGTGCTGCCGGGCAACAAGAAATACATCGAAGGCGATTCCATTCCGCGGCCGGAGCAGGGCGGCGGGCAAGGGTCGCAAGCGAGCGATAGCGGCGAAGGCGAAGACGAGTTTCGTTTCGCGCTGACCGACGAAGAATATCTCGATCTCTATCTCGAAGATTTGGAGCTGCCGGATTTGGCCAAGCGTCAAGTCGCCGGCGCGAAGTCGGTGATGTGGCGCCAGGCGGGCTATTCGGTTTCGGGTCCGCCTTCGCGCATTTCGGTGCCGCGCACGCTCCGGCATTCGATGTCGCGCCGGATCGCGTTGAAGCGGCCGAAGGCGGACGAGATCAACGCGCTGCGGGCCGAAATCGAAAAGCTCGAACGCGAAGGCGGCCAGTTCGACGAATTGCAGAAGCTGCGCGCCGAACTCGAACGCAATCTGCTGCGCTCGAAGCGGATTCCGTACATCGATCCGGTCGATGTGCGCTTTCGGCGGCTGGAATCCAATCCGAAGCCGATCGCCAAGGCGGTGATGTTCTGCCTGATGGACGTCTCCGGCTCGATGAACGAGCACATGAAGGATTTGGCGAAGCGCTTTTATTCGCTGCTCTATCTCTTTCTGAACCGCCGCTACGAGCATGTCGATGTGGTCTTCATCCGCCACACGCACGAAGCGTCGGAGGTGGATGAGCAGACGTTCTTCTATTCGCGCGAAACCGGCGGCACCGTGGTGTCGACCGCTTTGTTCAAAATGGCCGAGATCGTGCGCGATCGGTACCCGGTCGACCAGTGGAACATCTACGCGGCGCAAGCCAGCGATGGCGATAATACGTCGAGCGATAATGCCGTCGTGCTGGGCCAGCTCAAAGACGTGATCCTGCCGATCTGCCAGTATTACGCGTATGTCGAAGTCGGCATGGATGATGAAGAGGATCATCCGGGCGCGGGCGAGCCAAGCACAAATCTCTGGCGCGCCTATCGCCGCGTGCCGGTCGATGCGCCGTTTGCGATGCGCAAGGTGCGCCACCGCCGGGACATCTATCCGGTGTTCCGCGAATTGTTTGCGCGGCGGCCCGAAGGCGTCGCCGCTGAGGGTGGGTGATGACGATTCTGTACGAGAACCCCCTCCCCTTGAGGGGAGGGGGCAGGGGGCGGGGTGAAGCGCCGCCGGTCCTTGTTGTCGTGGAAAGCCCAACACGACGTTCGTGTGCGCGAAGTGTGCGGGCGTCGCGCTTCACCCCGCCCCCCAACCCCCTCCCCTCGAGGGGAGGGGGAGTCGAGCCTCGATCGGGAAGAGAGTCATGAGCATCGTGGAGGCAAAATCTGAACTGCTCTTCAAAGGCCCGGATTGGGACTATGACCTGATCCGCCGGGTGCACGATGCGTGCGGCGAGATCGGCATCGGCGAGATGGGGCTCGATCCCTATCCGAACCAGATCGAAGTGATCACGGTCGAGCAGATGCTCGATGCGTATGCCTCGACCGGCATGCCGCTCTTCTATCGGCACTGGAGCTTCGGCAAGGAATTCGCGCGCAACGAAGCGCTCTATCGCAAGGGCTATCAGGGCCTGGCGTACGAGATCGTCATCAACTCGAACCCGTGCCTCGTCTATATCATGGAGGAAAACTCCGCGACGATGCAGACTTTGGTGATCGCGCACGCGGGGTACGGTCACAGCCACTTCTTCAAGAACAATTACGTCTTCAAGCAATGGACTGACGCTGACGGCATCTTGGATTATCTCGAGTTCGCGCGGAATTTCATTTCCAAGTGCGAGGATCGCTACGGCCAAGAGGAAGTCGAGCGCATGCTGGATGCGGCGCACGCGCTGCAGAGTCACGGCGTGCATCGCTTTCCGAGGAAGCGCATGGCGGATCTGCGCTCCGAACAACGTCGCGAGGAAGAGCGCCGCCTGCATGGCGAGCAGCTGTTCAACGATCTTTGGCGCACGGTGCCGGTCGGCAAGCGCAAGCGGAATAAGGACGAGGACGAGCGCCGCAAAGCGCTGCTCGGCCTGCCGGAAGAGAATTTGCTCTACTTCCTGGAAAAGACGGCGCCGCGGCTGGCGCCCTGGCAGCGCGAAATCCTGCGCGTGGTGCGGCTGATCAATCAGTATTTCTACCCGCAGCGGCAAACCAAGGTGATGAACGAAGGCTGCGCCACGTTCGTGCACCATCGCATCATGAACCGCCTGCACGAGAAGGGGCAGATCGACGACGGCGCGTTTCTCGAATTCATCCATTCGCACACCGGCGTCGTGCTGCAGCCGGGCTTCGACGATCGCCGCTATGGCGGCATCAATCCCTATGCGCTCGGCTTTGCCATGTGCTGCGACATCGAGCGCGTCTGCAACGCGCCGACGGACGAGGACCGCGAATGGATGCCGGATATCGCCGGCGGCGGCGACGCCTATGGCGCGCTGCGCGATATCTGGGCCAACTACCGCGATGAGAGCTTCGTCTCGCAATATCTCTCGCCGCGCGTGATCCGCGACTTTGGCCTCTTCCGCATCGTCGATGACGAGGAGCAGGAGGAGATGAACGTCGCCGCGATCCACGATGAGCGCG
>Ga0196971_1000564_pt1 | contig 25889 bp, 21 predicted proteins | sample S1v_1013CmetaG_FD_148660 | JGI IMG/M metagenome (GOLD analysis project Ga0196971, IMG submission 148660) | Soil microbial communities from Anza Borrego desert, Southern California, United States - S1+v_10-13C | ecosystem: Environmental > Terrestrial > Soil > Desert | place: USA: California...
AAGTTCTACGTCGATCTCTCGACGCCGCACTTCCACCAAGCGCCCACACTTATCGGCTGTTACTTGTTAAAGAACCTGCTCCACTTGCACAACGATTTTCATCGTTGCAATCCACTCTCAAAGCGTTCTGTTTGACAGCAGATTGAAGGACAAGTGAATGTCCTCGCCACGCAAAAGCACCCGTGTTTCTCAGTGCGTTTTCGTCTGTGTTGCGCGACGGGAGGCGAACTATAGCAAAGCCAAAGCCACCGCGCAATACCCTTTTCAGAAAAAATCGAAAAACTTCGATTGCTTGCCGCTGCGATCTTGCAAAACAAGCCATCAATTTCTTGCGGGCCAGTGATGCTCAGCAAGATCGCCATCCGCACAGCGACCGGCCGCAGTTCGCAAGAGGACGTCTTTCGATGCGCCCAAGTTACACTCCCGATCGGAGTTTTTTTATGCGGAAACCTTCCCGCCATCCGATTGGCTTCGCCTTACGGAATGCCGGCACCGCCGCAAGTGCGGCTCCACCCTCTACATTCAGCCCTTTTCTGCCACGATCGCATAACGGCCCTTGTCCCCGGCGCCATCAGGCAGGTTCATGAACTCGCCAAGGATCAGCCGGCAGCCAAGGCCTTGCAGAATCTGCTCGGTTTCCGCCGGTGTATTGGAGTCGTAATAGAACCGTTGTCCAAACATAAAGTCCGTGAAAGGAGGATGCTCGGTCCCTCCCACCGTTACCATGAGACGTCCGCCCGTCGGCAGCCCGGTGACCGCCTTTTCCAATATCGACGCATGTTCCGCGCGCCGGATATGAAAGAGCGAGTCCCAGATCAGGACGCCGGCGTACTCGTACCGGATCTCGCAGACTTCGAGCGCGGCGAGCACCCAATGTTCCCGCGGCAGGTTGGTCCGGGCAATATCCAGCATGGATTCCGACTGGTCGATGCCGATGATGCGCCGGCCGCGGGATACCACGTATTCCGCCATCGGTCGCCCGGTACCGCATCCGAGGTCAAGGATCGCCGCTCCCATCGGTGCCGTCTCCAGCACGGCGTCGAGATACTCGCGCTCGCGCCCGAAAAAACCACGCCGGGCATGACTCCATTCTTGCGCGATCCTGTTGTACGACTCACGGTTCATAAAACGCTGTGTTCATTCCGAATGCACGGCAGACGCAGGCAGGTGAAGCCCGCTTGCAGCTGGTATGCGCGGCGCGGGGCGCATTCAAAGCCCTGCCCTCGCGGCCAATGCCTCGCTGATGCGCTTGACGAGATAGGATGCGCGAACCGGCTTCAACAAATACCTGACCTTGTGCCGCATCACGATGTTCCGGAGCTTCTCCGTGCTTTCCGGCGCAATCTGGTTCCCGAGGATGAAAACCAGCGGCTCATTGCCGGCGCCGCTATGAATGGAAGCCACAAGGTCTCCCAGCGCGGTCGACTGAGGCTGCCAGTCAGCAAGATAGTCGAGCACGTAGGCATCGAAGGCTTTCGCCTGATGTGCGGCGACGAGCGCAACGATGTCGTAAAACGCAGTCGCGGCAAAACCGCAGTCGCGAAGCAGCCCGCATAACGCATCCGCCAGATACTCGTCGCTGTCCAGAACTGCGATCGAGAACGGTGGCGGATACCAGGGGCGCGATCCTGTTCCGTCTTCCATATGCTTCTTTGGAATCGCTGAATCGAGCAGAGGTTCTGCGGTGCATTTTAGTCTGCATTCACTTCATGCCGCTGGGCAGCATCAAACCTTTCGAACGCAGAACGGTGAACGTTTGCGCAATTTCAATTCCGAACGGAATTCAAAGAAATCCGGCGCTTGCGCGAAAGCCCTTCGGCCGCAGTGCAACGGCTCAAGGCTTCGCAAAGCGCCCCGCCGTCGTCCGGCTATGATGTGAGAAGACTACCTGACCAGGCAAGGAGTGCCGAGCATGATGCGCAAAACCGCCAGGGACTTCGATCCGGAGGTCCTGAAACTCTTCGACCAATACGTCCATGGCATCATCACGCGCCGGGACTTCCTGCGATCCGCGAGCCGTTTCGCCGTCGGTGCGGTAACCGCGGAAGGATTGCTGGAAGCGCTGCAGCCGCGTTATGCCCACGCCCAGCAGGTGCCCGGCAACGATGCGCGCATTTCGGCGCGTTACGTCGAATTTCCCTCCCCGGACGGCTACGGCACGGCCCGGGGCTATTTTGCGCAACCGGCAGCCGCCAAGGGCAAGTTGCCCGCCGTGCTGGTTGTGCATGAAAACCGCGGTCTGAATCCGCACATCGAAGATATCGCGCGCAGGCTGGCGCTCGACAATTTCATCGCCCTCGCACCCGATGCGCTTTTTCCCTTGGGCGGGTATCCCGGCGACGAGGACAAGGCGCGCGAGCTCTTCGGCAAGCTCGACCAGCGCAAGACCCGCCCTGATTTCCTGAGTGCCGCCCGGTACCTGAAGCAGGTGGCGGGCGGCAACGGCCGCGTGGGCGTTGTGGGATTCTGCTATGGCGGCGCAATCGCCAATTTTCTGGCGACCCGCGTTCCCGACCTGGCGGCGGCCGTCCCCTTCTATGGCAACCAGCCGCCCGCCGAAGAGGCAGCCGGGATCAAGGCGCCGCTGCTGCTCCATTACGCTGAAAACGATGAGCGCGTCAACGCCGGCTGGCCGGCATACGAAGCTGCCCTGAAGGCGGCCGGCGTCAACTACCAGGCGCATATTTATCCCGGCACCCAGCACGGCTTCCATAACGACACCACTCCGCGCTATGACGAAGCGGCCGCCAGGCTGGCGTGGCGACGCACCATCGCTTTTCTCAATTCCCACGTGCGCGTCTAGCGGCGGACGTTCTTGCTGGGGCTGCCAACCCTGATGCGCGCGTTAGCATCCACGCCATCCGGATCAGCTCTTCTTGACGGGGCGATGCGTGCGAAAGGACCGGTTATTCACGGGGCGTCCGGCACGCGCCCCAGGATGCGGCCTGCGTCAATACAAGCCTATGTCGCCGCTTACGCCAATCAGCTTTATCGCCGAGGACATATCGGACGCGGTGATTGCGCTGGCGATCGCCATGCCCTGTGCGACGGTGTCGTTATCCGTGTTGTACACAATCCCGTTACGGATCGCGACGGTTTTCCCGACGGAGATTTTATTGTCCAGCAGGTCGGCCACATGGCCCCAGGTTGCGTCGCCCTTGAAGGTATGCGCCGACGCGAGAATCGTACTCACCAGCGAGCCGCGGCTTTCCGCGCCCCTGGCGAGCGCCTCGGTCCAGTAATCCAGGCCGGCCGCATCCACCGACGTGCGGCCCAGCACATTCCTGTAGATCGTGCGCACGAAATCTTCATTTTCCATCCCGGAGAAATAGCCCGTCAGGTTTGCGTACTGCAGCGCCGCCGTGTAGAAGCTTTCGCCGATCTCATCCAGGTTTTTTCCATTCTTGAGCTCGTTGATCCAGTACTGCATGCCGTCGGCATCCGGCGTGCGGTTGATATAGGCGATGTAGAGTTCAATCAGCGCGTCGAGCTGCGCTTCTGAAATCGTCTTCGCCGCCTTGCCGACCGCAAGGTTCACGCTCTTGTCCGCAAAATGCAGGCGCGCCGCATTGCCGATGGTGTCGGTTTTCCCGGTTGCGCTCGTAACGGAAACCGTTCCGTCTGCATTCTGACGAACCGCGTAATCCCCGATCTCCCTCTGGTAGGCAACCGTATTGTCGCGGCTTTCGCTCGCATAGATATACGTTGTCACGTCTTCGTGCGGTTGCAGAATGCCCTTTTCATTCAACACCACGCCTGCCTCGCTGTTCAGGATGTCCTTGAACGCATTGAGCGTCGCCAGGCGCATGGTTGCCTGCCGGTGGTTCATGTCCAGGGTCGGTACGAACGTGATCGCGGCCTTCGTGAGGTCCGCATGTTCGGGCGTCAGCTTCAGGACGGAATTGGCGCCGCCGCCGACCACTGTCAGGGAATCCGCCCCCATGCTGACAACATTGGCGCCGGCGCCGGCGCTGGTCTCGAAATAGGTATCACCATACGCCTTCGTGATCTGGGTGCCGGCCGCGGTGCCGCTCCCGGCGGCGCTGTCATGCGACACGTAGAACAACCTGACGTTATCCGTCGATCCATTGAACGCCACATTTGTGACGCTTGTGCTGACCGGGGCCTGCCGGCTCGAATCCAGGCTGCTGGTGAACTCGAGCTCCGTAATGATCCTGTTCTTGAAGCCCTGAAAGGCGGGACTTAACCCGGAAAAGCTGCCGATATCGGTGCGCGCGCCCACCGCGTTGATTACATAGCCGGTCACGGTGTCGCCCTTGACCTCCATGCCGACCGTGTAGACGGCGCCGTCGACCAGGTTCACCACATCTCCGTTGAGGAAGCGCTGGTTGTTGCCGCCGTCGTACCAGTTGCCGACGATCGAGCCGTTTGCCGGGTTGGCCTTGACAGAAGTGTCCCAGATCGCCATGTCGACCGCGCCGTGCGTGTACACGACGCCATCAAAGACGCTGCCCGGCTCGTGGATTCCGATGTAGATGTTTTCCTGCGTGCCCGGGCCATTGACACCATTTACGCCAAGCAGGGCCTGGAGAATGTTGAAGTACGGCGCCTTGGTGCCGCCCGTCAAATCGGTGACCTTGTTAAAGGTGAAGGTGACCGATTCGGAAAAGATGGGGCCAGTGATCGCGGTCGACTGGTAACTCCCGTAGTTCAAGTTGAGCGGGCCCTGGATAGTGGTCATGTTCGTCGTGTTAACTTTTGTTGATTGTCTGGCTCTGGAGGCATCCGCCGATGATGCCATCGCATTCGCGATGCGCAACTCGCGGTTCATAGCCTAATAACAGAAAGTTACAAGCAGGAAATTATAAAGCGGGGTTCGGCGGACGCTGTCCCATGTTCATAGGGGCACCGCAAGAAAAAGGGATATCCGAAGGCGTGGCGGGCGACGCACCGGCCAGGCGCGGACATCTGATATGCTCTACCCCCTTTCCCCGCAGCTCGCGGGGATAAGGTTCAATTCAACATGTTGCGGGAGTCGGCAAGGAATGAGCATGCAAACCTGGTGGGTGTTCGTCATGATGACGTTTGTCGTTTCGGCGACGCCGGGTCCCAACATGCTCTTGGTGATGAGCCATAGTGCGCGTTTCGGCTTTCGTGCAGCGCTTGCCACCATGGCCGGTTGCATGACCGCATTGCTGGCAATGATGAGCCTGTCCGCGGCCGGCCTCGGCGCCCTGCTGCAGGCGTTTCCATCGGCGTTTGACACGCTGCGCTGGCTTGGCGCCGCCTATCTCGCTTACCTCGGCGTCAAAAGCTGGCGCTCACCGGTGCACGCGTCCGGTACGGTGCCGCCGTCGGCAGACGGGCAGGCAACGCGTGCCGGCCCGCTGTATAGCCAGGGTGTGCTGGTTGCCGCCAGCAACCCGAAAGCCATCCTGTTCGCTGCGGCATTCTTTCCCCAGTTCATAAGGCCGGAATTGCCTCAACTACAGCAATTCACCATCCTGCTGGTGACCTTTACCGTCATCGAAATCGGCTGGTACCTCGTGTATGCCGGCAGCGGGCAGCGGCTGGCCACCTATCTGCGCCGCGCACCGGTACTGAAGACATTCAACCGAATTACCGGCGGCGCATTCATCGGCTTTGCGGCGATGATGGCTGTGGCGCGCAACTGAACGTTGTGGCGGCCGGATAATGTCCACCCTCGAGTGTCCTTTTCATTTCCGGCCCAAGCTCGCCAGTTTGCGAAATATCAAAGCAAGCGCTTGCAAGACCGATAACATCACTGCATTCAAGCTTTTCGGAGTGAGCACTGTCTCAAAAGAATGAGCTGTTTGTACCGGCGCCGGCGGTATGCAAACATTCCGGCACCAAATTCCAGCCCTCCCTTCGCGGAGGGCTTCTCGTTTCTACGCACCATCTCCCATCGGCAGCAGCTTGGCTTGTACTTCTTGCTCAAGTTGCAACCTGCTGTCAATTTCGTCCTGCCCTCGCTTGTAAAGGTGAGCCCCGATGACCAAAAAGCGCTGCATGTCCTCGTTGGAGATAATTTCAGCGACGTCGGCAAGCGTGGAGGCAAAAAGCTCGCACGCATCCATAGACTCGATTTCCACGTAGTCAATATGACTGATAGCGGCAAGCATTGCGTGGCGGTCCATCACAACCCGATTGAAGGAACAAGTTCATGGATGAGTCGGGGAAACTTGGTAAGTTCAATAAAGACCACGATTGACCGAATCATGGACTTAACTAACCAGCAAAGGCTCGTACCCCGCCCGGGTAACAATACGCTCTCCCGCTGGAAGTTGCCTCCGCGCGCTTTTTCATGCGCTCGAGCCTCTCACTTCACGAACAAAGGCGGAAGCCCGTAGGCGTCGAGAGAGAACGCCCCCTCACCGGCACCATCGGCTCCGTCACCTGCATGTCTTCACAGACATTCTGGTGGTCGCGGAGCGAAGAGGTCGCGACCGTCTGTGGCGTCGTCGCACCGGAGATAAAAGCCATGTACTGGTTATTGCCAGTTCACGCCACGCTCCTGCCTGCCCGCCACCCGGACGACCATCCCATGATGTACGGCTGTCCGGCGCAGCCTGGCGCCGCATAGAAACCTGCCGAGGCGCCTCACGTAAATCCAGTGCCGTCCGACCTCCACTGAGCATCCACCTTGGGTGCCAGGTCGCTTTACTTTGATAAAAGGACCGTTACCACGACCACTAGACAAGCAGCTGGGTGTTCAGATAACCTTTTTCCAACAAGAAATTTTACGATGGTGCCCGGCATAAGGACAGACTGTCCGAGGATTTGTTCTTGCTTAAAGTAGCTTCTCACTTTACCAACCTTGAGAACACCGCACGTTCCGCGTATCAAGTCAATATTCTTCATGTTGCGGGAATCAAAAAAATCGATCCGTCGACCAGCGCAGACCTAGCGATGATCTGCCAGTTGATCTTTTCCAAGGTGGATAGTTGAGCACGTATCACGTAGTCGAGAACCTCACTGTTTCCGAGCACGGTCCAATGACACGCGAGGATCTCGCGCATTTGAGGCAGGGCGACATGGGAGGCGCATGCGGCCCGTATTGCCTGATGATGTGTCTGATGCTAATTGGCGTCGTCAACCGTGACGAAGCAACGTCCGCCAGCCAGCTTGATGGACGAACCGCCGTTGGCAAACTGTGGACCAGTTTTCGCGACTTTCCCGCCTTTTTTACCAACGGCACATCACTGGAGCATCTAAGCGAACTGCTGACAGTCTTTCAACGTCGAGTCGACTCAGAGCGCACCTCAGGATCAGGCCCAAGCACACGAAAATTTGTGCATCACCATTTGAAGCAAAATCACCCAGTAATCCTGGGTATCAACAGCGAGGATTTTTGCCATTGGATAGTTGCCGTCGGCTGGGAGGATGCCGACAACGACGGCTTGCCGGAGCGCTTCCTTGTTCTCGACCCGGGGAACGATCCAAGTAGGCTGGCATGCTGGAACGCTGTTATTGATCTGGGTAGCAGATATGGACGTTATCCTTACCCATACTGGAACGATCGCGCCTGTACCTATGTTGCGTTGGACGGCGCCATGGCGCTCTGGTGACCATTGGAGACCAAATAAATGACAGCAAAGAATGAAGTGTTCATTAGCTATCGGCGCGACGGCGGCGCGACTGTCGCGCGCCTTCTTTATGAAGTGCTCAGGGCAAAGGGGTTACGGTGCTTCATGGATGCCGAGACGCTTGGTGAAGGCAATTTCGATCAGAGCATTTCTAAACATCTGGAGGACGCGGAGAACTTCATCTTTATCGTGTCGCCCGGGGTATTCGACCGGTGCGCCAATGAAGGTGACTGGGTAAGGCGAGAAATCGAGTCGGCACTCCAGCATGAGAAGAAAATTATCCCCGTGTTTGTCAGCGGTGTAACCGGATTTCCGCACAACCTTCCGGCGAGCCTGCAACCGCTTGCCTCAAAAAATGCGATAAAGCTTTCGCACGAACATTTTGACGCTGAGTTAGAGAAAATGCTCAGCTGGCTTACGACCCGAAAAACGAGGCTGATAGAAACCTTTATTCAACTGCACGACCCGGACAAAATCGACGTCGAGTTGATCATTGATACGTATAAAAACCTCGCCGGCGACGTAGCTTATGAAGAAGTGCGGAATTTCCTGGCACATCAAATACGCAGCTTTTTCGCAAATAGCCACAATGTGGAGACCCGTATTGATACCTTGCTCGCTGATTACCAACCGCGCTTTTTGCAAAAATTGTGTGAATCGCTCGGGATCGATGCGACGGGTTCAAGCACAAAACTCCGCAGGACATTGAAAGACTGGCTTCAGCATAAAGACCCTCCTGCGTACGACGAAAACGCTGAAAATGGGCTAGTCGACCTGGCTATTGCATTCGGCAAGCTCTATAGGTCGCACGCAAATAGAGAGACCGTAAAATCCTGGGCCGATGAATTTAAGGTCGATGTATTTTCTTCCAGGTCAAGTACCGACATATTTCTGGATATTTTTGCGCAGGTCGATGTTGAAGATTTTTTCGACTCGGTTGAATTGGACGAAGCAGCAGTAAAAGGTCTTTGCGACCGCCTTGGAATTGATAGTAAAGGCAGAAAAGGCGAGTTAATCGAATCGATAAAAGAGTACATTGACAACCCTGCCGACTTCGAGTGCGAGGAATGACAAAGTTCCCTCGCGTTTCAATCGCTGTAGGTGTCACGGGACATCGCGACATCCTTGCCCAGGAAGTCCCCGTGGTGCAGGCTGCCGCGCGCATGGAACTAACGCGCCTTCGAGAAAAATACCCGGCAAGCCCAATTATTCTCCTGACTGCGCTTGCGGAGGGGGCAGATCGGATTGCTGCGCATGCCGCACTCGAGGCTGGTATCGCTATCGGTGTCGTCCTCCCCATGCCGCAGTCAGAGTACGAAGCAGATTTTCAGACAAATGCCTCAGTCGAAGAATTTCGCCAACTGCTGAAGCGTGCGCGTTGGTCGCACTTGGTTGCCAGTCGTGAATCCAGCACAAATGCCTCTACTGAACGCAATCAGCGTTATCTGGACGCGGGAATCTACGTTGCGAAGCACTCGCAACTTCTCTTTGCGTTATGGGACGGTGATACGACAGAAAAAAAAGGTGGCACTGCCCATATCGTGCGTTTGTACCAGAACGGTCAGTATTCCGATGATGAAGACTTATTAAGCTTTCCCGACGCAGGGCCAGTGGTTCACGTCTTTACGAGACGGTCGGGCCGTACCTATAGTGATCACAAGCGCCTCAGCGGGTCAGTTGAATTCCTTGCCCCTGTTGGCATTGAACCATTCCGAACGTCTAGGCAAGCTAAAGCAACAAACGATTGGGAAAAGAAGCGTTGGGATTTGGTCCTCGCACGCATCAACCAGTTCAATCTTGATGCGCAGGAGTTCCAGGCACGGCATCCGGAAAGAATTCAACGAAGCAGGACATATCTAATAGGAGAAGTCGCACCCGCCACACTCGCCGGCAGTGCACTCAACGCGTTAAGTGTGTACGAGGTCGCCGATGCAATATCTGCATATGGCAATGCAAGACGTCTCACTCTGTTCAAGGCGATTATCAGTTTCGCCATGCTATCAGTGCTCTTCGAGTCTCTGTATTCCGGTCCGTTCATGGAGTGGCCACTACTGGCACTTTGCCTGCTTAACGGCGTGGGTGCGTATTCGCTATTCCGCAAAGTACGTTCGGACCGCTTGGAAGAACGCTATCTCGACTATCGTGCGTTGGCTGAAGGTGCAAGAGTGCAGTTTTTCTGGAAACAGGCCGGCTTGCAGGACAACGCAGCGGATCATTACCTGAAGGAACAACGGGATGAGCTGGAGTGGATACGCCAGGTACTCAGGTGTCTGGAGCTACCCCGAGTAGAAATGCCAATCGGCGCTCCAGCAGATGATAAGGTTGCCGGTACGAGGTTAGCCCTGGATTACTGGGTACGCGACCAATTTAACTATTTCGCGGGCACACGTCAGAAGGCACAAGCGAACCGGACAGCGGACGAAAAGATTACCAGGCAGGCGAAGGCACTCTTCATTGGAGGAATCTGTGTGCTCGCGTTGACCGGTCTGTTCCAGATCTTTTTCGCTTTAAGGGTTTCAGTTTTTGCCGACAACGTAATACAAACGTGCATCGTCATCTATAACCTTCTATTCTGGGCTCTACCCGCCGTGAACTTGTACGGCGACATCATGGGTTACTCAGAACATGCGAAACGCTATAAAAAGATGGGTTACTACTTCGGAATCTGCGAGCAGAAACTGGCGCAGGCGCTCTTGGATAAAGACACATTCCGCGCATCTGAGTTGCTACGACAAATCGGCCGGCAGGCCTTGGTGGAGAACGGCGACTGGCTACTATTGCATCGGCAGCGCCCGGTCCAGGTTCCGCTGGTCGAATAAATGAAAATTTTTTACGTACTAATTACCGCCCACGATAACTGGCCCGGTTTCCGTCGCTACTGCGGCAGCCATTTATTGTTTTCCCAGCGCATGAAAATCCCAGGCGACGCGTACTCGTCTGAAAAGACGCCACTTCCGTGCGGTGAAAAGCCTCGATACGGTTCACCCATTCTCGGGAAATGATCCAGCCCCGATTCCATTAAGGCTTTATGTGGAACGCCAGGAGCACGATGTTCTTTGTCCCATGATGCACAAGTCGCATTGATGCGCGCAATCTCAGCCCAATCCAACGTGAAGGTGTGGCGCGCAACCACCGGGAAGTAAATGTATGTCGACAGTGTCTCGGGCCACGATCCGTTGACTTTGTAGGCGGAGACCTCGGTGTACTCTCTCAAGTTACATTCTGGTCCGAGGCGTTGTGACTGGACGAACGACGCGTGAATTGCCGCGCGAATCTCTTCGTCCAAGGGCGGCCGCGTTGGGTACATCTTGTCCCGCTCGGCTCGATACGCCGCAAGTTTGTCAATCGATACATCGATTTCGCGCTGCGCAACGATCGCCGATATGGAGTACGCGCTAGTCGCCAGAAAGACGATCGCAAGTGCAACATAGAGCGGGGATTTGTAGAAAGGAGCTCCTCGACACCACAAGCCACGTACGATCCGTGAGAAAAAATCTGTATTATCACTGGCCCAGCGAGTGAGGGCGTCCCGACGGGAGTCTAATGACCAGATCAACGCCATCAGTAAAAACAGCAGCCCCGCGAAAACTGCGACCAGGTATACCGAAATGTACTCAAGCACTGCAGCAATTAAGCCAGAGCCGATGCAAAGTGTCGATACGGGTTGGATATGCTCTCGCACAAAATGTGAAAGAGAATTGTCGGCCATTCTGCTCCCCCTCCGCCATGAATAAGTACTTATCGTTCTGTGCGCAAGACTTGAATAGCACTCGACGTCTGAACACTGCGTGACAGTCCTTCAAGCATCTCCCCGATGTTTGCTCGTGAAAAGCTCGAGATATCACGAAGCCTAAGCCAAGAGAAGCACTACAGTTCTTCCGAAGGCTGGCACACGGGCGGCTCCAAATTATGCCGCCCTCGATAATTGAGTCGCAAACTCTTCCGAAGACGCGACCGACTGAAGCTCGCATATACCGCCAGCCGATTCGATTGCCGCCTTGTATTTAGCAGCAACCTCCGGTTTAACGCATTTCTTAATTACGTAGCTCTGCATTGAAATAAGCCGATCGACCTGCTCTGGAGACGCGTTAAAAAGCTTAGCCAGTTTCATTCGTACCTCAGCATGGGCGAGGCCGGGCTGAAGTCCCTGAAACACCACATTGAATGTTTGGCCTATATAGGGCGACCCTGGCGGCACCACTTCTGTACTTGCAATAGGTGCAGGACGAACAGCGTCGTTCATTTCTTCCGTCTGTTCTGCCTGTTCCGCCTCTTCTATTTCTTCCGACTCTTCGGCCTCGTCACCATTTTCGACCGCGAAAGATCCTGCACTTTCGCCACTAAACCAGTCGGCTACCGGAGAGAATTCTGCAAAACGACAAACCCAAAGCGACCAGGTTACATACGCCGCGACTGTTGCCGCAACGGCCGCTGCGTGCCTTTTCTCTGCGGTGGACCGCCGCTCATACTTTCGACGTCGCTCGCCACCCGAATAAATCGCCCAGAGTAAGACATAGAAAGCAAACAATACCGTGTACTTTGCCACTACAGAGGATAAAAAAGCGCCGGTCGAGGCATTTGCTCTCCATGACATCCGAATTCCGAAGCCGACGAGTACTAACACGCAAAGCTGCGCGATTGTCTTACCAACTTCCTCGGGCACATTTAAGAATGACAGGAGTAGAAATACGGCAAAACCGATCAACGGTGTAAGCCCAGTAATTGCTGCGTCGGTCCAGTCGACGTAGATCGTCAGCCGTTCCTTTCGGTGCGCGTACGTGGCATAGCATGCATTTGCCAAAAGCAAAATGCCGAGGATCTTTATCGGCAATGAAAATTCCATTTACCCCTCCAAATTCAGTACAAGCTTATCGGCGATCTGCAGTGTCCGAGCCTTTTCTATGAAACGGCCTATTCGCTGTTTCAAGTGTTTATAACTTAGAGCGACAGACAGGACCTGTCCGTGCCGCTTCCACTACTTCCATTTAGTGAATAGAGGCTACGAGCAATCCATCTTGTTGTTGAACTACCTGAAGTGTCATATCGCGCTGCGCCACCCGTTGCCCGTTCAAGAAAAGCACGGTTTTGACGGGGTATTCTCCCTGTTGAATCCCCTCGGGCATCTTCATTGAATACGTCGTAATGAAGCCGCCTGCGCCCTTATCTTCACTGGCTTTTTTCCTGGAGGTGATCGCCTTTCCGTCCGGACGGATCAGGTGAAGTTCCTCTTCGATCAATGGACGCGAATCTTTCTGGCCTTGTACGACTTCGATATTGGACGTCACGGTCAGCTGCGTGCCCGGCTTAATCCGGTTACCGGAGTCCATCGTGGTCTGGTAACGTGCCACTCGGCTCTCCGCCGGAAGCTGCCCGCCATTTGCTGTTTTGTATTCTCTTTGTACCTGCTCAGCAGTTTTCACTTGCCGGGTATTCGCATTCCAGGCTACGCAAGCGAGTGCGGCTAATCCAGCACCTAGAGCGGCGCCCCGAACCCGATTTTTTCCACCTGCAACGAGCGCGCCGAGCAGCGCGCCCGCTACCGCAGCCCCAGCTTCGTTACATTCGGAGCTGGCACTTGCATTGGGGTCGCGCGGCGCACCAGAAGGTGTCGCACATCCACCGAGTGCAAGACTCACACATACGGTAAGCGCTGTTAATTTTGCTCCAAAACGTTTGGTCATTATTCCTCCCTGCGATCAGTAAATTGTTATCGAATCCATTGCCTTGCGCTGCTCGGCCTCTGCAATTCGTTGCAGTGTTCTAGCCCTCACATTTGAAGGGTCTACACGCAATGCTGCTTTCGCATTAGTGATCGCGCAGTCAAATTTCTTTGTAGCCAAACAGGCTTCACCGTCTTCAATCATGCCCAAAACGATTTGATTCGGTTGAGGTTGCGTTGTGTTTTCTTGAGGTTGGCGGGCCGCTGGTGGATTAGGCGCCGGAGGAGGTAGTTGCGCAATCCTCCGCAACGTTTGCGACGCTGCATTGCGCACTTGAAAAGAGGACTCGTCCTGGGCTAGCTTCTGTAAGAAAGTGTGTGTCTTCTGCTGGTCGCTCGAAAATTTATAAGCCAGCAAAAATGCCAATACTGCTTTGTCCTGGTCGCCGTCCTCAGCAAGGATTTCACCAAGGTTTGACCAAGCAGAAGTGCGTTCCGGCGCCAGTGTAAGTGCTGCAACCGAGGCAGTCTTAGCCTCGTCGAGCCGCTTTTGCCTGTACAGCGCGTACGCGAGGTTATTCACAAGTTCTTGATCGGCAGGATCGGCCTTTACACCGTTCATTAACTTCTCGGTTGCTTCGTTGAAATCGCCGCGCCGGAATGCATCAAGGGCGGCTGAGTTAGCAAGCCTGGCGGCACTTCGATTGCCATGCGAAGGCAATGGGATGCGTTGCAGTTCACGTCGCACGGCGCGCAAACGCGCGTCATCCCCTTCACGTGCCGCATTCATCATTGCCAGAAGGATTTCTTGCGCGTCCTTAACTGGTATTTGCTGTAGAACATCAACAAGCTGCAACTTTGGAGATGCTGCTTCCGGTTCGGGCTGGGCGGTCTTAACCGGCTCAGTTGTTTCAACCTTAGGCATATCAGATTTCTCGGCCGGCGGCGCAGGCGCATTTACCGCACGAGTAACTGGCGAAACTTGCTTATCTGCGTGTTTGACCTGCTGAGGAGGAGCGGCTGGCTCGTTCTTATTTACGTTTTTTTCGGTTCCGCTGAACAGCCAGAATAGACCTGCAACGGTTGCAATTGCCATTACCGCTTTCCGCTTTCCACCAGTCGATTTCTTCGTGCTTGCTTCAGGTATGACGATGGGCTTTGTAACTTGCGGCGGCTGCTCTTGCGGCGGCGCCGCGCGCTTCTTCATGGCCGGATCGGGCGCTTTTGCCTGCGGTACTTCCGACCGCTCTTCTCTCGCCACCTTACCAGGCTTGGGCACTTCCGCTGCAGGCTGCTTGGGAATCGCTTGCCGGCGCGCTGACTGCGCTGCCGCTGAAGTGTCGGGACGCTTCTTCGGTTCGGACTGTTGAGTCCTGGTGTAATCTGTGTCAACGGAAGTAACTTCTGCCATGGCGGGTGCCTCGACCGATTTGACCGCCGTACCACAATACGGACAAAAAGCAACGACACCGTAAAGCGGGTGGCCGCATGACTGCGCGGAGCAGCGATGGGCAGAAATCACATCTATGTTGTTCGATTCACTCATTTATGAAATAGCATTCAAATTCTGCCTCGACGGCTTCCTTCAGCACCTCCTCTAGAGGCCTAATCTAGGCGTCACCGTCACCAGTCGACGCCCTTCCCGTTAAATGCCCGTCGCCGGCGGCGGTGGAATGATTAAGCCCCCCATGGGTGCGCCCATAAACTCCGGAAGCGTGTTAAGCGCTTGCCAGCCAGGCATGCCTTCACGCCATGCCAAGGTTGATGGAGCAACTTGTCCCGCCGCAACCCACTGCTGAAGCTGGACGACGGGATATGGGCCGTGGTTTTGCCCGCTGATGTGCAGCAGATAGGCCACAACAGGCGCTGCCATTGGTGGTGGCGGCGGCTGATGTCCTGCGCTTGGCACAAGCGGGTTTATGAAGGCTGGTGCGACCGTGTTCATCAAGGGCGCCGAAGGATGGCTTGCAACCGCGGTTGTGGAAGCGGCAGGCGCGGCGATCAATCCTGCTAACCATCCTGGCTCAAAGAATTCCTTTTTAACCCTGCGCTTCGAACGATCAGAAGCATCCGGCTCTGGATCTTTGATCTCCCACGCATAACCGTCCTTTGCCGATTCCGGAATGGCTTCTGTCCAGAGATCAAACGACTTGATCACGTCACTCCAACCCTCGCCCCAGTCGCAGAGCCGGCTATCGACACGTACCTCCTCTTCATCTGAGAGTCCACGTTGTCGTGCCATCTGCAATAAGTCCTGCGAGAGTCGCGCAGCGATTGCGTGCGCAAAGCCGGGGACAGGGCGTTGCACCCCGGTGTCATCGCGGCTGAGTGCCGGCGCGTAGGTCTCACGTTGCAAGAAGACGGCGAGACCGGACAATGCTTTTAGCTGCACCGCATCCAGTTCTTCTAAAGCCTCATTAACCGCACGTTCAACGTGTGTACGATATTCTGCGTCGAAACCGTGAATACGGAACCGACGCTCGTTGCCGAAATCACGTCGATCGCCGCGTCCAAAATCGAACTGGTACTGTCCTGGGGGAATTGTTGCCCGCGGATTTCGCACGAGCTTGCGCAGCGCAACGGCAAGCAAATACAGCCTGAAGTCCTCCGCGCGCAGCTTGAGCTCGTCGGACGTCGGAACCATCGGCTGCACGAAAAGAGTCGGATCGATATGGGTGTGCAGTGGCCAATCCTTGCTCACTTGCCGGTAACTTGTTCTCCAATTTTCCAGGCCGCGCAGGACACGGAGCGGGAACCCGGACAGTTCACAGAATGCGACTGCACGACCTGGATTCCCGGTCTTACATAGTTGCAGCTGGTCTGCCGTGATGCCGGCGTAGGTCGGAATGGATGCACGAATCTCATCGACAAGCGGAGCCCAGTCTTTCGGTTCCATCACGCCCAGGAAACACTTAAAGCGGTCTGCCTTAAGCGGGACATCTGCAAAATTCGCATCGATCCACGGCATGGCTGCGCGCAAGAAATCCGAAAACACGCGTTGGCGAGCCTGCGGCTCAAGGCCCAGGAGCTTCTTCAGCAATGGATCGTCCTGGTCTTGTGCTGATGCCGAACGTCGCGCTCTGGCCGTAACTGCTTTGGCACGCAATTTGGCGAGCAGTTTTGCCTTACCTTCCGCTGTTTTAAGCATCGGAAAGATTTTTCGAGATCCCTCAAAGTCCTTGAAGGCCTCATCAGCCCATTCACGTAAAGCCTTCTGGTCTGGAAGTTGAGGAGTTGCAATATCAGCGGGTAGATAAAGATAATTGGCGTGGCTCTTGGCACCGCTGTCTGCGATTGTTGCTGTCGTACGCCGGATTTCCTCTCCGACTGCAAGAACCTCCCTCCTGCCAGCGTGGAACTCTTCGAGAATACCGGTGTACAAGGCACTTCCTTTGGCATCTGTGCCGTTGCGTCCACCAATGTACTCGGAAAGCTTGCGTAACAAACGTGCTCCATTTGTTGCAGAAACACTGCGCACATGGAATCGAAGATAGTCGCCTAGATCTTTTTTCAGGTCATCAAGATAGGTTGTCGCCTTCTTCGCGTCTGGTCCAGAGAACAAACTGCTTTTTACGGCCGCCCCAATATTATTTAGCGTTTCTTCGACCTGATTTGTCTTCAGCGCATCCCGAACTTTTTGATAGCGTTGTGCGTTTGCCTCGAGGGCCTGCACCAAGCCGGTTGCTGGATGGTCAAACGAGGTTTTTACAAGCTCAGCAAGTGACAAGACGAATTCAAGACCACCGTATTCACGATTGTCCAAGTAGTCATACAGCTTGGCGCGTACCGTATTCTGCTTTTCCAGAAGAACCTGCGCCTGGCGTCGTGCCACTCTATCTTCACTCGTCGACGCAGTCGTATCCTGATTTCGGATAACGTCCTGCTCCATCGCGGGAATCCTCTCGCGCAGCAACCGAGGCCAGTCTTTGATATTGCTTCGATCCGCCTTGATTTCCTCAACCAATGCGTTGACCTTCTGCTGAATACTGTCCTCAATACCACCGTGTTCATCAACAAGAAGGTCATCAGTCAACTGGTTATCGACAAAGGGCGCGCAAATACCCTGCAGATCCTTCCTCGAGCCGAAATCCGGGAAGCGATCGAAGGTGCCAGAGTTGAGCTTGAGGTGCTGCCGGAGGAAATCGTCCCGCTGCTGGTCCGTTGCCTGAAGTGCGGAGCGGTCGGTTCCCGAGACCCCGAAGAAAGCCTCCAGCATTGCAGCAGCCCAGCGATATTCCTGCTCATCAAGCCGTTGCGAGAGCTGCGTATCGAGGATCGACTGGCCAAAGGATGAATAGCCCATGTTGTACTTGAGCTTCATCTCGCCATACATGTCGGACAAAGGCGGATGGTAGGGCAGCCCTTTGTGCTGTTGCTGGTTTACCGCGACCGAGCGCTTGCGGTTCGCAAACTCTTCACTTGCGAAATCTTCGAAAAGGACATCAGCGACCATCTCATACATGTCCTTGACGTCTTCCAACGCATGGCGCCCCATGTTTGCTGACTCAACGACATATACATCGGTATAAGGGGTTGGGTCCACATCCGGACGGCCCTCATCTGGCGACCAGGTGCCGACAAACTCAGGGAACTGACGCATGCACGTTTCCAGTTCCATCAACGCTGCATAGCCGTTTGCTTCAGTGCGTTCCTTGTTGGCTTTAGCGTATCCGCGAGGCGTAAAGAGAATCAGCTGAACGTCGTAGCCGGAACCACCAAAGGCTTTTGCGGCCAAGCGCTTTGCCAGCCAGCCCATGTCGAGAAACGATCCTGAGCCCGTTCCGCCAGCAACCGATCCGATCACGACGACACGAATTTTTTCATTGTCGACTTCAAGGCCAAGCCGGTTCAGTTGTGCCTGGTTGCTACGATTAGCCTTCAGGTGATCCAGCTTCTGGGCGATGGTGTCGCGCGTTTGCCGATAGTTATCAAAGAAATACAGACGTGAAAGTGATCGAATCTGACCGGCACCTTTCGCCGGGTCGATTTGCAGAGCACGAATCTTCTCGGATGTGAGAGGAAACCAGGAAGCGATGTTAGGGTACTTATGCAAGTCGTCTTCACTACGAGCATACTTCAGCAGATCAAGTCCACTGACCACCCGATCTTGTGCTGGCAACTTTACAAGAGCAGCAAGCGGGTCGGTATTAGACGATCTGCCCTCTTCGAGCACTGCCCCCTGGTCAAGGTCAAAATGCATGAACTCGGCAACGGGAAACTCTTCCAGCGACCCAACGCGTACATCACCACTTTTTCCCCAAGTAGCATGAAGAATTCTTCTGCGGATCCGCAGAATAACTTCCATGCCGGTACCGCCAAGTCCGATAAAGAGAACTGGAATCAGTTTCTTTGGCGCCTGGGTACTTGCCTCGACGTTCTTGGACGGCCCGAACGAACCTTCACTCATGTTCTTTTCTCCAATCTACACGGATTGCGTTTAGGAACGGCGGCCACTAAGAAGCATCAGGACAAGAGCGACCACACTAATACCGCCGAGCGGCGCCATGAAAAATGGAGTGAGAAACTTCATTGGGCTAGTGATCGCAAGTACGGACGCTGTTGCTAGTCCACTTAAGAAGATGAAGAGCCACCATCCTGCTGCATTCGCTGCGCCTGGCGGAATACGCTTTCCGGCCAGATGATTCGAGTATGCGTTTTTTGCAAAGAAGAATGCGATCAGCAAAACGACAAGCACGCCCCCGGCAACCGCGTAGTCCCGTGGCTGGGGCCCTTGCTGCGCGAGCGCTACGGGCATTTCTATCTGAATTTGTGCAGGTGCCGCCACGGTAGTGGCGCCTTGAGTAACCGATCCCGCCTGGGGTGCCGGGATTGAAAACCCCTTATCCGCGTTTGTATCCGCCATTAGATTCTCCTTGAATGTTTGTCGACTGTATTACGCAAGAATGCTCACTGAATGTCCCTCTTGAACGCTTTCCACGGTGGGAGCCCCAGACTTACGTCCAATCCTTGCAATTTCTTTTCCTGATCCATCAAATATCGGTATCGATGAAAATGCGGACAAACTTACTCGACGTGGAACGCCATCAACCGAGATGCTGAAAGTAGCAACGGCACGTGAGCGCTTTAACATGAAGATGAACGCTCCGACCAAGGCAAGTACGCCTGCCATCGACACTATCAAGGGATATAGCGGGTAATTAATCCGAATAAGCAATGGAATCTCAGCCAGAGAAGACTTAGCCTCCTGCGGCGGAAGAAAGACGTCTGGGAGCGGGTCACCTGGAAAGGTTCGGCCTAGGCGCGCAATAAAGTCGTCGTTGACCTTAAGCTGTTGACCATCCAGCCGAATACCTATTTTTGACGGTATAACGACGCGTTTACCGAGTTCGAGGAGCACAGATGGGGACCAAGGGTTTGGGAGCTCAACGTTGAGCGGAATAGTAACCACGACCTCGGACGATTCTGCCGGCTTTAGTGACTGCACTGCCTGTGGCGACACCGGCAGGTCATACTCCCAGCCGTTGCCAGCAATTTTCGCTGAGATATTGGCATTATTCAGCGTGTATGGATAAAACATGTTTTCCATAGCCGCAACGAGTTGGACCGCAGGCTTGTGACTCGATATGTCAATGTCAAGAAATAGAGTCCGGCCATCATCACCGAGGGAAGCCGACGTGTTTGGTGCATTTACTAAAGATTTCGGTACGAGACGCACCGCCTCACGGTCCAGCGGCTTCAATTGTGCTGGCTGCTGCGTTAGCACGGTTTTAATCTTGTTGCTGGCAACTAATCGTTGGAGATGCTGATCGGCCTCGGCTCCATAGGCAAGCGCATATATCATCAAACCGCTCGCAGAATACGCGCTGCCCTTGACGGGCATAGAAAGCGGAAATGCCAGGCTACGTGTTATAGATGGTTCGGAATGGATAAGCTTATAGAACTCGCGATTCCGTTCCGCGGTCTCGCTACTATTGTTCGGGCTGTTCTTGTTATTGGTGAAGATCCAAAGAATCCCCGGTGATTTCTTAAATGCACCAACAATCGTTTTGAATACTGCCTCGTTGAAGTCGGTGTCTGCCAGTGCCTTTCCAGCGCCTTTACGGGCAACATTGATGCCGTTGATTGCCTGGCGCATTTCTTCGCTAACACTTCCCTGAAAGAGCAGGCTGGGCGAGTTATTTTCCTTAGTGGATTGGTTAAAGGAAAGAACAGAAATTACATCGCCCTTTTCTGCAATAACACCGGCGGCAGCATATACGAGCGGTTTTAGCTGGGATGACGTATCCGTGTAAAAAGGCTCCATCCACCCTGAATTCTGGATTAACAAAGCCTGTTGCATTGCAATCGCGCTATCTACGCAGAGTGCTGCGGCCAAGACGGCCAGAATTCGTTGTAAACGCATAAAGATTTTTATACTAACGGTTGTTGGAGCTCGACGACGAAAGCGGCCAACCTGGGATTGCGGTCATATCCGGGTGGTAGAGAAACAAAAAGCCGTCATATGCGAAGGCAACAGTTTTCCACGGCTCACGCAAGCGCTTTTGGAAGAAACCGCTTTCCTTTCCGTGCCCGTAAATCTGAAAGTGTGCTGGAATAAGCTCTGTGATTTCGAAGAACCGGCGGATCCCGTCGGTGTGTTTTGCACGAAGCACGAGCATCGTGCCGTCAGTGATCGACTCGAGGATAGGCACAATCGCCTCATCATTGTCGTGCCCTGCGCTCGATACAACGTGCGGTTCTACCCATGGATCATCGGTGAGACGCTGCTCAACTTTCATTGAGCTCTTCCCACTTAACGTTCGTGCTGCGGACGATTGCTGCCATTCATATGTCGCTCGGCCAAGAGAGACGTATCCCGGGCCTTCTTCACCATCATTTCCGGTTGGGTGCAGAACTTGAAGCCAAAGGCGACCGTCCCGGGCGCAGTATGGTGGGCCAAACTTGAATTCCGGTTTAAGGCCTTGGGGTTGCCATGGGAAAAAAGCGTTGATTTGTCGCTTTTGACTTGCGACGACCTGTCCCTGCTGCGAGAACCAGATGGCGTCGTGCGGTGTGGCGGCGACATGCCACTCCCCATCCGGCACGTTACCCGTCAATTGCTCCGCTGCGCCCGCCCCGTTGATCGAACACGTAACGAGCGATACGCCTTGTTCGCCGCTCATGCGCATGAGCGTGTAAGCCTTGTCACCTTGAATGACGGGCTGCGAAACGCAACACCCGTCGGCGACAAGTTTTGCATCGTAGGTCAAGGTCAACGGATCGACAGTGACTTTTGCAAGCCCTTTATCACAAGGCCAAAAGATTGCCGTCGCTCCGGATAGAGTGACACTGTCGATGTTCCAAATGTCGTCTGAGATGCTTTCCGAGCCCAGATATACGGATTCGCCGGAGGGGTGCACTTCTCCCCACTCGGAGGCGTCGGGAAGCCAGCAATAGATGCTACCGTTTTTCCAGTCCAGCGCGAGCAAGAACGATCGCTTCAGGCCACATGCTGCAACAAAAAAGCGAAACCGCCCATGAGGAGGAAGTGGTAGCTCTCGGCGAGGATCCGAAACGGGTTCATTCGGATCAATATCAAGTCGCAGTGAAAGGTCTGTCAGCTTACCTCCGCGAAGTAATCCAAATCGAAGGTTTTGCGCACCTGCTGGTGGAAGCCAAGTTTGAATAGCCGATTCCTCGCCCTCAAGGAGGGATTTACCGGTGTATGGCGAATACTTGAATTGGGGAGGAAAATAAACCGCTGCGCCGCCAATGGCACCATCCGCTTCCTCCCGACTCAGACGACTACCAAGGGCAACACCCGCTTCTGCCATGCTCCAGCGTCGGTCCACGGAACGCCCCTGTCTGCGTAAAAGAGAAAATACCTTCTCTTCCTTGTTTCTTGACCATTCAGAATGGGAAGTGCTGTCGGGCCAAATTTCTTTTGTCGATGTATCCTGGCTCATATAACGGCAGTAATTTCAATGTGGTTTAGTGCATTTACCTCTAGGGACGCCGTATCCAACCCTTCTCTGAGCGAATCATACTGACCGTGCCAGTCACCGGAATGACACTGCCTTTGGACGCCCCGCCAAGCAGGGCTACTGCATCCAATCCCCAGCGACCAATTGCATCTGCGCTCAACGCAATTCCTGCAATTGGATTCGCACTGACGCGTGTAAAAAAATCTGGCGGCGACTCAAGAAGCACAAGCTGCGCACGAAATTCGATATCGTAGGAATCGCCGCGGTCGAAGCCGTTGAGCCGTTCAACGTCTTGCACGTGGTAAAGTGCTTCATTGAGAGGGTCTCCGTTAACAAGGGCTCTCAGCAGCTCTTTGTCATTCGGCCTTGCCGAGCATGCGCATTGAAGAATAACGACGCCGAATAGCAGCAGGAAAAACGAAAATTTCTTTGCAAATGAACGCAGCGCCATCGAAGCTTGTTTGAGCATTTGCGAGTTCAAGCTTGCATACAAGCCATACGCGCTTTTTTGTGAAAGTGCCTGCACTACACGTCGCAAAGTGTGGCTTTCTCCAGCATTTCGCCTATCGATCCCGATGGGCTTGGCAGCCAGCTCAGGTTGGAGATGTGGCAAGGGGCGCTCTAACGGCATGTGCAGCTCTTTTGTATTATGAATAGCGATGCCGCAAAAGCGGTGTAGTGGCGGTATCCAGATTTCCACTTTGTGTCGCCATGGTGCTCGGTAATAATGAGTTCGATGTACCGGTACGTCCGCCGTCATCAAACAACGTGACGCGGTCCGGTCGCCCGATCGTTAGTTGTCACTATTTACGCCCCCCTTATAGAGCGCGACTGTATCCGGTCGGCAACATACTATGACAACGGCCGTCATCTCCGCCATCCCATATTTATGTGGTATTGGAGAGAAAAACTTACTATTAACTAGTCGGTCAAGGAAAACTAGAGAATTGATGTGAACGAGCGGTGTAATTCGCTTTTTGTCTTTTAGAAGTTCAAACCCTATCCGGCAGAACGACTTTCAGCAAGGCGCCCCCCGCATACGCCGGTGCCGATTGCTCACAAAATATGCGGGAAAGACTGTGGATGAATCGTTACCTTTTCCACAAGTCGTTGACTCGTAAGGAAATATTGCTTTTGATCATTCGCAAGGCAGCGCGTCAGCACCCATACTGCTTGCGTCCGTTCGCGAGATGGTACCGGCCGCCGCGCGGACCGGTATAGCAGGTTGATTCACCGCTTTTCGGTGGCACCTTGCCGTGCCTGAAGTCCCATGGCGGCGTCGGCGATTTATCCACCCATAGTCCACGACGCGCGGCCTCGGCTTTGACCTGCAAATCGGGCAAGAAGGCGTCGCGATTGTACTTCGGGTAAACCCATGCCATCCCGCGTTCAACCTGCGCTCGATTTACCTGGACGCCGCCGCAGGTCACGATTGCGACCGTACGTCCATAACGATCAGCATTCTGCACCTGATAGGTCGCATCCTTCTTAAAGCACAGATCTGAAAGAGACTGCTTCGACCTCTGTCCAAATGGCTGGGATTTCTCCGGGGCGTCGATATTGGCCAAGCGAACCTTAAGCGGCTGCCGGTCGACGAGCAGAGTCATGGTATCACCGTCTGATATCCCGATGACTTGATGCCCGTATGTGGGCAGTGCAACCGCGCACCACATAGCCAAGGCGGCAGTCGCCGCTTTTAGAGACGCCATCTCATGCATGCTCGACAACGCACAACCACGACTGCGAAAATTCAACTACTTTCCCTTTACGCAACACTCACTCGAATCCTTGACGCTTCTCGCGTATCGCGTCGGCCGGTTCTCCGCCGGCGTCATATCCCCGATAGCCGGGCGGCGTACCAATCCAATGAGCCGTCGGTCGGCGTGTTCTGTGTTGAACTCGGACGTGTCGAAACGGATGTAGGCACTTTCGTCTTCAAACAGGAGGTAAGGGGCAGGAACCGTATAAGTTCTCTAAGCCGCATTGGCAGTGCGACGGGACAGTTATCAGTTACCTTATTTTTGTAAGTTCCTGTTTGTTCATCGATACTACCACAAGTATTCGCAGAAAATACTGCAAGCACACTTGTCGTTCTCGACTATGCAAGCATGCTTCCCTGACAGCCAAGAACTGGCAGCGAGATGACTTGCATCCAGCCACTTTCGCGAACGAGCGTAACAAGAACGAATACAAGGCATGTCAACCGAATGCTGGGAGTCTTGCGTGCCAGTCTGCGTCGGGCGGCGAACGAATGGGAGTGGCTGGACAAGGCGCCGCAGCCTAGCAGATTGGAAAACATGCAACGCATGTGTTCAGTTTCTGGGACAAGCTCTTCACGTAGGTCAGCACGAAGGCGTGGTAGGCGGGGCAAGCGCGGGCCGCCATCAAGGATTTTCGCTGGCACGACTTGCCCCCCCCCTACGTGGGCCAGTTGGCGTATGCAACACTGCACGCCGCTGTTTGCGCCGCAGGAGCTAGGCGGCTGGGAAAGCGCGGAGATGGTCAGGCACTATGCGCATTTGTCGGCCGACCATTTGGCACCGGATGCGGCGCAATTGCCGCCGTTGCTGCATCAGGAGCAGGCCGCGATGGGGGCCTGCGAAGGAGACAGACCAGGTGTCGGCGCAATTCACGACACAGATCTGTCACACGGGCACGGCTGTAAACCAGAAAGGGGGTCAGATCTTGCGATCTGACCCCCTCATATATGGCGCGGCCGGCAGGAATCGAACCCACGACCCCTTGGTTCGTAGCCAAGTACTCTATCCAGCTGAGCTACGGCCGCGAAAGACGTAAGTATGCACTGCTTCAACAAAAAATGGAAGGCCCTGGCGAAGAAATTTTTGAAAGTCGCGGCCAACCTGCATCTCTTCACCTCTTGCAGCACACCACACCGCTGATGTCCTGTTGATACCAGCCCGACGCAGTCGCGCTGCGCAATTTTGCGCTTCCGCCCCTGCAGTCAGCGATTTGGAAAAAACTTATGGTAAAGTCGGCCGACAGCCATTGCCTCACGGACATATTGTCCTTCCCCCATTTGCCCCGAAGGATTTTGATGATGGACCGCCCGCGCCGTTTTCTCGCCGTCGCCGGCTTGCTCGCGCTCGCCAGCTGCGCTACCCCGCCGCAACCTATGCTGTACGACCGGCTCGGCGGGCTGCCGGCACTGACCGCCGTCGTCGACAAGACGCTGGACAGCGCCGCCCGCGATCCGCGCACCAGCCGCAGCTTCCAGGGCATCAAGCTGCAAGGGGTCAAGGAAAGCGTGGTCGAGCAGTTGTGCGAAGCGACCGGCGGACCGTGCAAGTACCGCGGCGCGACCATGCGCAGGGTGCACGAGGATCTGGAAATCAGCGACGCGGAGTTCGATGCCTTTGGGCAGCAGCTCGCCAGCGTACTCGATGGATTCCAGGTCGGCGCGCGCGAAAAGCATGAACTGCTGCAGCTGCTCGCGCCGATGAAGCGCGATATCGTCACCCGATGAACACCTGCCTGACCGCGCTGGGCGCCGCCTGCCTGCTGCTGCCGCTGTCGGCCGGCGCGGTAAGCGTCGCCATCGAGGTGCTGGACGCCGCCGGCCAGCCGCTGGCCGATGCTGCCGTCTACGCCGAACCTGCCACCGGCCCCTCCTCCGCCAGGCCGGGCAAGACGGTGGAGATCGAGCAGAAAGGCCGCAAGTTCATTCCCACGGTGACCGTGATCCAGGCCGGCACCGGCATCACCTTCCCCAACAACGAC
>Ga0196971_1000565_pt1 | contig 25738 bp, 19 predicted proteins | sample S1v_1013CmetaG_FD_148660 | JGI IMG/M metagenome (GOLD analysis project Ga0196971, IMG submission 148660) | Soil microbial communities from Anza Borrego desert, Southern California, United States - S1+v_10-13C | ecosystem: Environmental > Terrestrial > Soil > Desert | place: USA: California...
TTGGTTATCAAAGATTAGATAATATTAAATTCGTTGCTATGCTCAATGACATTTATATTAATTACTGGAGTCTGTTTTTCAATTTCTTTATTCCTTCATTCAAAATAATTTCAAAACAACGCGTAGGTTCAAGAATTATAAAAAAACATGATAATCCTAAAACACCACTGGATAGACTCCTTGAGTCTTATTGCATACCAGCTGGCAAGAAGAAAAAACTAGTAGAGCTTCGTGATTCATTAAATCCTTTTGAATTACAGAATGCAATTCAGGTAAGAATTAAAGAAATACTGAAACAAAGTTTTTTCTGACCGTATTCGTTGCGAACTGATATTCTTTGAAATTCCTTCTTTTACCAATTAGCGCGATTTCATCCGCGAAAACATTCAGCAGTGCTGAGTTTCGGTTGTTGGAAAAGAAGGTCTTTTCTACTACTAACACATGTTTAAAAATCATCAATGAGCCGGAGCAAAATCTTTTTCCCTTCCTGTAATACTTTCTGCGGAGAATCCATCTTTTGGGATTGTTTTAACTCCATAGTAACTCAGCTTTTTACCATCAAATAGGGCGATGCCCATTGTAGCACAGGTTCAACCTGTGAGCTTATTCAGGCTGAAAGCCTGATATAGCTTAGCCAGCTTGCGGCCTTGCCGGGTTGAGCCCCCTGATGTTTTTCATTTGCAAGCTCAACCCCAGAAACCCCCGCATATCAATAACGCTGGAAGCGTTACATATTTTTCAATAGTTCAAAGTAATCACAGCAACAGGCTGAAGCCTGTTCTACACTGCATCGCAGCACAATTTCTACCTGAAACTTCAATTATCTATTTCCCCTTCCAACGCCACTGTATTCGACCACTGCACTCCATCTGAACTTTTTCTCAGATCCATGCAAATGCCGAGTTGTGTTTTTTCCCATATTTGTGACCGGATATCACATTTTGGACAAATGGACAAATTCAAAAGCAATTTTAAAGGGGGTCATGATTTTTAATCTTCCTGTCAGCATAAAATTTGGTTTTTAATGAATTTTCGCCCTTTTTTCTTAAATACATGTATCGTTCTATGCCTGATTTACGCTCAATTATGTCCAAATTGTATAAATCAGCATAAACTTTTGTCCATTTGGACAAAGTGTTATACTTAATTTGTCCAAAATCTTCATACTCTTTCTTAAATCTTTCAAACAATTCTTTTTTGATATATTCTTTATTTAACTCAAGCTCGCATATGAATTCTTCAAACTCCGGTGCTGTACTGTCTATCAGTTTCTTTTTAGTAAGATTCACGTATTCATAACTCTTTAATCCATTCTTTAAATAATACCTGCAGCACTCAACCATATAATTATAAAATGAGGCCCACTGCTCTTTTGTCCATTCATCAAAAAATAAATGTCCAAACTCATCTTTCGGTTTGTATTTTGCATTGTAGTAATCGGAGAATTCAATAACAAACTGTCTGTCAATTGATGAATCATCACTTCCTTCAACAGTATTGTTTGTTGTGATCAGTATCTTGGGCGATCTTTCATACGGGACGCGGTATTCATTTTTATTTTTCTTTTCTATTGTGATACCTTCGGTAAGTATTGAAAAAAGTTTTTCGAAGCTGAATTTCTTTTTAACGTCATCGAATATTATAAGCTGGGTATCCTGGTCAACCGCCTGGAACATGAAGTTTCTGTCAAAGCTGAAGTTCTTGCCGTCTATCTTTAATACATTTTTCATGGAGCTTATTGCTTTTGAAACCAATCCTTTGCCCGATCTTCCGAACGCGTTATCACTCAGCTTCTCATCAATAAATATTACTGCCTTTGCAGAAGAAGGATCTTTGTATGAGACCAGCAGATAACCGATTGCTGACCTCAACGCGCTGATCCTTTCCATATCCTGCCTGCAGATATTTTCAATGAATGTTTCAAATTCACTCCTGGCACTCGTAAAATAAAAATCATTCTGTGCTTTCTGCTTTTCCCAGATTTTCCCCTCCAGTTCGCAGTAATCCTTCTGATTTATTTCATCTTTAGTTACTTCTATGTAACAATTCCTGAAAAAGAAATATTCTTTTTCCTTTGTCCCTGATATCAGATCAGGCCTGATGGTATGCAGGCATTCGAGTATTCTCTCACCGCATAATACTCCTGCATTCCGGATGAAATGCTCCAGCAAAAGAGCCCGGTCACTTCCCTCTGAATTATTAGTGATAAATTCAAGAATGTGATCCTTAATGGTTATTTTTGGGATCTCTGAAATAACATTATCAATATCCCTTATAAAAATGTAATCTTTGTTCACTATCATCTTGCCGTAACCTTCAGTTTCAAGAAACCCGATTAGCAGGTTAGAAAATAGTTTTACCTTATCATTCCTGATATCCCAGAAATGCTGTTCAATTGCTCCGTACTTATTTTCTTCAGGCTTTTCAGAAACGGGGCCGCCGGCATCCATGGCTGTAATCATACATACATCTTGTGGCGTTACGCAGTAATTGTTCAGTGCATTACAAAGCTTTTCCGTACTGATCTTTGAGGGACTTTTTTCCGGCATATCACTGCTGCCGCTGAAAAGGAATTTATATTTCTTTCCTGATGCATCGCATGAAGGAGGGAGTATTGTCTGACACTGCTCCCAGCGGAGCTCAATGCTGTCGCACTTATTTTCCTTTAGCATATAGCTGTAAAAGGGTTTTTCACCATCAAAGAAGTCACTTATTATAGGATCCTCATCGCAGCAAAACCATATCTGATATTCTCTGCCGGTTCCTGAAATGACCGTCCATTTATAATCTGAGGGAAGGCCTAAGCTTATCTGAAATTCTTTTATTATGGAAGCATTAGTTACATTATCAAAATTCAGGCATCGCAGTTTATAAATTCCTGATACTGCTCCGATCCCATTTATGCTCTGCCAGTTAAATGCACAGATTTCGGCAGGATCCATAACATTATTCTGCCATTGTACCCATTCAACCTGCGGCACAGTATTAATCAGCGGCAGAACATTAAATCCATGCAGCTGATTATACTCCATAGCGTAGTTTACTAATTTCATCTCCACCCCTCATTTTTATATAAAAGTTTAACTCTTCTGGTTCTTCGCTCTCCGAAACTCAACCTTGTTTGTGAGTCATTACTTCATTATCCGCACTGCCGCAGGCAGAATCCGTTTCTTATGAAATTCTTTGTTTTTAATCCGTGAAAATGCCGAAGGCATGGCTTACGCCATCCGTCTGATCCGTGTATCCCTTTAGGGATCCGTGTTCTATCAGTCCGCGTGCCTTTCGCTTAAGTTCTGTGGTGCCAATTACACGAAATTAAATTAAAAACTAAATAGACGCTCATGCCTTTAAAGCGTATCATTCACGTACATTTTTATTTTTCGGTGAAATAGAACCGGGTGTTTGATCATATCTGTAGAGCTCTTTTTTGCTGGAAAGCTAAGCGTTGGGGGCGTCCATTAATTCCGGTATAAAATGAAGAAAAATGCAGTAATCCTTTTGGTTAAACCAAAAAAATTATTATTATTGAACCACTGCAAAAGTAGGGATTGTAAGATACTATTGAAAAAAACAAAATTATACTGGCATACTTACTTCGGATTCAATAATAAAACTTTGATCCGCACACATTATCCATTCCAACCATTATAAGGAAGAACACCGGCAAAATTTCTACTGTTTTAAATTCATTGCAATAAAATCAAACAAAACAATTGGGAGGTGTTATGTCGGGTTTAGAACAGGAGTCCGGACATGCGGCAAGCGTTGCTCATCTTAATTATCTTCTGCCGGATGATGAGAAAATTTATTATCTGAAAAATCTCAACAGCTATAACTTAAAAATCCTTATTGACATCTATGCTTTTCTGGAAGTTGTAGATATTAAGAGATTGGAAGGGGATTCAGATCTTAGCGTTTATTTGCGGGATCAGAATGTTTTATTAGAATCTTTCCCTGAACCCTGAAAAATTCTTTGATTTTCTCGAACTCGAAAAAAGAAGGCTCGAAGACTGCATACAAAAAAATCTTTTGGAAATAAAAATACTTCAGCGTAATAAAAAATACGCTCACAAAAAGAAACATAAAGTTTTTGATGAGCGTCTGCAGAGTATTTTAACTGAAGAGCAGTTTATGATAATATTTGATAAGCTTGAATTAATTGATTTCCTGTCAAAACAGCAGATTGGGGATATCAGAACTATAATTAAATGTTCTGATACTGCAGTTCACTTTAATCCTGAAGCTTTCCGGAATAATAAGATCAGAATAAATGGATCTGCAATTCAGTTTTCTGTTATATGGAATTGGATGATAACTAAGAAATTCATAACTGTTGATGAAAACAGTAAATTTGCTTACGCGAATAATTTCTTCAGGAATAAAAATAATCTGCCATTTAAAGATCTCCGCAAATCATATAATAATTATGTGAACACTAATAAAACATATCCTGAACTGGACTTGCTGTTTAAGGCAATACTCCGGGAAATCTTTCCGGTGAGTTGATAATTCAAAATCACTCCGGGGTACGCATTGAAAACTATATACCCCGGATTTTATATCGTGGAGCAGGATTGATTGATGAATTTATTATACTTAGTTGCAATATCATACAGAAATGTTCATCTGCATAGTTGTGTCATAATAAACCTAACTTCAGGATGGAGTCGTTGACTCATAATTACTTTATTATATATGCAGTTGACAATTTTCTCTCATTCTCTTAAATTCACATTGCGAAGTGTCCCCGGTTAATAAAAATTAAAGCTTTTAAAAGATAATTATGTCACGCAAAGTCAACCGCGTAAAATATCATCTGGATACCAAGGGAATAAAAGACCTGCCCTATGAAGAGATTGTAAAGATTCTAAGAGCCGCCGATGATTTAATAGCCCGGGGTGGGAGAAGTTTACTATCAAAGCTTCTAAAGGGCTCAAAGGAGAAGCAGATCATTGAATTTGGTTTGGATAAAAATCCATCATATGGTTATTATAAAACTCTTCCACTCGAAGAGGTATTGGCAAGGATAGATTGGACCATAATAAACGAATACCTCTCATTAGAATATGATTACCGGCTGCCATTATTAGTTTTTACAATTAAAGGCTGGGAAATAGAGAAAGACACATATTCAACTGAAATGCTCGAAAGTTTTGATAGAATAATTGCCGGCGGTGTAACCAATTTCGATATGAATTATTTAAAGGATAAGGACAGAGGATTAGTATTTATGCTGTTGGATAAAGTAGAGGAAACCGGGGATAAGAAGTATATTCCAATATTAGAAGCGTGGAAGAAAATTGACTATAAGAAGGTAAATCAAAAAATTACTGCAGTAATAAACAGTATTCAACAATACACAAAACATCAACAGTAAACTTTCTGCTTTTTCCTGTAATGAAATGACAGCGACCTGTCCGCCGAAGTCTGCGGAAGCGAATGACCTTTTCACCGTCCCATCACTATCGCAACACTTCCTCTCTTTTGTCCTCCCTCAACATACCTGTGTGCTTCTGAAGTTTGTTCTAAAGGAAAACATCTGTCAATAATTACCTTTATTTTAGCTGCTTCCAGAAGTTCTTTTACTGCAATTAAATCTTCTTTACTTCCCGGTGCGAGTACACATTTTACTTTTTTGCCGGATGTGAATGAAGTCCGGAGCATCTGCATCAGCTGCTTAATTTTAAAACTCGCTAATACATACAGACCGTCTTGCGTGAGGGAGTTTTTGCATCCTGAAAATGAACTCTTGCCTAATACATCAAAAATAATATCATATGTCTCGCCGTTCTTAGTAAAATCTTTCTGAGTGTAATCAATTACTTTGTCTGCGCCCAGTGCTTTAACATATTCTATTCTGGGTGTACTGCATACACCTGTAACTTCAGCTCCTGAGTTTTTAGCTATCTGAACAGCGGCTGAACCAATACTTCCTGAGGCGCCATTAATAAGAATCTTCTGACCGCTATGAACATTAACTCTTCTAAGTATGTATATTGCCATAATTGCACCCATTGGAATTACAGCTGCCTGCTCATAGCTGACGTTTGCCGGTTTTGCTGTCATCACACTATTTTCGGAAATGCATATATACTCAGCATAAGCCCCCATACTTTGACCAAGAGAACCGAATACCTGGTCTCCCGCTTTATATAATGTTACTTCTTTGCCGACCGATTCAACCTCTCCGGCAAATTCATTTCCAAGTATTGATTTCTTAGGTGCTCTGAACCCGAAATACAGTTTAGCTAATAACCAGAAAAGTGAAGGCATATTGAAATCCCGCGGAGAGACTGCACCATAACTCCTGGCAAGCAAATCACCGTAATTTACTGATGATGCATGAACTTTTATCAGAACCTCTTTATCCTTCGGGATTGGCTTATCAATTTCTTTTAATTTCAGAACATCAGGGGGACCGTAACTGGTAAATACTATTGCTTTCATATTTTCTACCTTATAGGTGGTCAGGTGTGGTTGAAACTAATGATTTGAGATAGAAATGTCAATAAAATTTAAGTCACTATGAAGGCTTTGCTCAGACTTATATGTATTTAATTGTATTTTATCTGTAATTAATCATATCTAAATTGTCTGCTTTGTTTTCTTCCTGCAATGAATAACAGCGACTCGTCCGCCGGAGTCTTCGAAGGCGGAACGTGTAAATTGCCCGCAGGGCGCTCTTAAAATTTTTTTTAATCTGTGATAATTTGCGTAATCTGTGTCAGATTTTCTGTCTTTCTGTCCTCTGACTTCCGTCCTCCCGAAGGGCACGGCGAAGCGCGGAGCGCGAAGACGGACAGAAGGTCACGGCGTAATGCAATGAAGCCGGAAGCCCTACAATGAATGACGCGAACTTGTCCGCCGAAGTCTTCGAAGGAGGGAGCGATAGACCATTAATGACTGCTTGACTACTTCTTACGGGGATGAATTCATGCCCTTGCGTAACCGTTCGGTTTCATATATCTTAGGATCAGACGGGGTGAAAATTTATGAGAAGAGATGTATTTCAGGCAATAGCAGATCCGACAAGAAGAGAAATTATCAATCTTCTTTCTGCTGAAAGCATGACTGTAAATGAGGTGGCCGAAAGATTCAATATCAGCAGACCTGCAGTATCAAAACACCTTAAGATACTCCAGGAATGCGGACTGCTTAACATTAAACAGGAAGGGAGAGAAAGGTACTGCAGCATAGACCACAGCAGGCTGGCTGAAGTATCCCAGTGGATCAAAAAGTATGAAGTATTCTGGAATGAGAAGCTTACAAACCTGGAGAAATTTCTGGCTAAAGAGAATAGAGGTAAACGCCGTGATAAATGAATACAAAAATACAATGAACAATTCATAATTATAGGAGAATAAAATGAGTCAAAAGCAATCAGTTGCAGTTGAACCTGTAACAAAGGAAGTGGTTCTGAATGCTCCGGTATCAAAGGTATGGAGAGCAATAACAAACAAGGAAGATATGAAGCAATGGTATTTTGATCTTGAGGAATTCAAAGCTCAGGAAGGATTTGAGTTTCAATTCTACGGGGGAACCGAACAGAAGCCGTATCTTCATCTTTGTAAAGTTACTGAGGTGATCCCTGAAAAAAAACTCACTTACATCTGGCGGTATGACGGCTATACCGGTGAATCCTTCGTGACCTGGGAATTATTTCCCGAGGGTGATAAAACCCGTCTTAAGCTGACCCATGAAGGTTTGGAGACATTCCCTTATAAAAATCTGGACTTTAAAAGAGAGAACTTCGTTGAAGGATGGAATGAAATTATCGGTACATCAATCGGAAAGTTTCTCGAAGGTACTTCTGCAGTTAAAGCTCTTGAGGTAAAAAGAGTAGTAGATGCTCCCATTGAACGCGTATGGGAAGCTTTCACTGATCCCGCTGATCTTAAAGAATGGTTTGCACCTGAGAATATGACGACTCCAGTAGCAGAAGTCGATCTTAAAAGCGGCGGCTCTCTGAAGATTACCATGAAAGGTAAGGATGGCGAGTATACAGCGGTGGGAAAGTATAAAACGATTGAACCTCCGAATAGACTCATCTTTTCCTGGTCATGGGAAGGGATGAATGAACCTGATATGCAGATCACGATCATGCTGAGGAAAATTGAAGATAATAAAACAGAAGTTATTCTGCTTCATGAGGATTTCCCTGATGAAAAATCCTATAAAGATCATCAGAAGGGATGGGAGAGCACATTCAATAAGCTTGTAAAATATTTCTGATTCATAAATGTCACAGTTTTTTCTTCTCCTCACGGATCGGTCTGTGAGGTAGTTTTTTTTCTTTTGCGATTCTTTGCTGTCGGTCTAATCATTTTATTTAACAGCAAAGAATCGCAGGAGAACCACTTAGGCAGAGATTCCTGCCATTTTAATTAATCTCTCTGCGGGTTTGCGATAGTCACGGGCAGAATGTATCTTAATTATCACTATCTTGAATACTGAATTTAAGGAGGTTCTATGGAAACGAAAACAATCTATGGTATTGCCTGGTTTAATGAAAGCGACTGGGAAGAATGGAAGAGAATTTCTCAGGATGAGATTGAGGACAGATATGATGAATGGCTTATCGAAGCGTCCCGGGGTAAAGAAAAACTTGAAAAAGAAGGATTTATTGTAAAGCAGGTCACCATTACACCAGCTAATTTTGTTGCCTGGTGCAAAAAACATAATAGAAGAAGAGATTCATCCTCCCGTACGCAGTATGTGTCAGAGTTATTGGAAATAGTTCATTCATAATCACGCACCGGTATGTTCCTCCGGTGCACCAACAACCGTCGCTGTTTACAGGCGGGAAAGTCGGTCGTAGCACAGGTTTCAACCTGTGGAATATGGAACTACTTCGTACACAGATTTCACTCTCAGAAATATAATTACAAATTAGGTAACAGACTAAAGCCTCTTTTACGTCACCTTCAACAACTTTCAGCGAACTACTAAATCAGATCAAACATCGTTATATGTCGTAATTCTATTTTCGCTAAATCATTTCTTTCATCAGAAATATTTTTTTTCTAAATTGCAAACCAATTGTTCTTTTACAGCTTTAACCATCCAGGAGGAGTTCTTTATGTTACATGAACCCGCAGTCGAAATGGGTCAGGACCATTCGATACAGAAAAAAACCAGGCTCGGCATAATTCTCTTTCTTATCTATCTTTTCATCTATTCTGGCTTTGTATTTATAGGAACACTGTTTCCAAAATTATTGGGTGAAGAATTTTCTGGGGGTCTGAACCTTGCATTTGTTTATGGGATGGGCCTGATAGTACTTGCCGCACTAATGGGACTTGCTTACAATTATTTTTGTACACGCTTTGAAAATGAAATGAACAAAGAGGTGAAATCATGATTTATGATGTATCCTCAACCGCAATATTCATTTTTATTTTCTTTGTTTTGGCTGTACTCGGATTATCCTTCTATTTTGCTCGTAAGACTAAATCGGCTAGCGGCTATTATGCCGCCGGGGGACAAATAAACTGGGCTGTAAACGGAATTGCTTTTGCCGGTGATTATTTGTCAGCCGCATCATTCCTTGGCATTTGCGGAATGATCGCCTTCTACGGTTATGATGGATTCTTATATTCTATCGGATATCTTGCAGGTTGGGTGGTCGCTTTATTCCTGGTTGCCGAACCTCTCAAACGGCTTGGCAAATATACTTTTTGTGATGCCCTCGATTCAAAATTTAATTCACGTGGAATTAAACTTACAGCTGCTATCAGCACACTGGTCGTGTCTATATTTTATCTTATTCCTCAGATGGTTGGTGCAGGTGCAATCGTTACACCTTTACTTGGATTTCCTCATTGGGTAGGAGTAGTGCTGGTAGGTTCCATAGTAATTTTTATAGTGGCTACTGCAGGAATGACTTCAACCACATATGTGCAGTTTATTAAGGGCGGGCTCCTGATTATATTCTCGTTTATACTTGTATTTCTTGTACTCAACAAGGGTTTGGATACTACACCGGATGAAAACTACCATCAGTTTATTTCTCTTAACGCTTCAGTAACCGATGGAAAAATAACAGCAGTCGATGATAACTCTTATAAAGTAATTTCTCAGGTAAATGACAAAGATCTGTCTTTTGTACAGTTGGAAAAAGAAGGAATCAGATCCTGGTGGAAATTAAACAGCAAAAAAGAAAGACCCTTTCTTGAGGAAGCTCTGTCAGTAACAGTTAAAAAAGATGGAACTAAACTTTACAATGGCGAACCTAAAGAATCAAGAAAGTTTTATCAGGTCGGCCATATAAAGAGTATCAAAGAAAATGGAAAGGAAGTTGAAAAGACAGGAGCAGTGGGTCCTTTTGAATTTATCAATAAAATTGAGCAATCTGAGATTGTTCGCTTTACTAAAAAAGCTTTTACCGCGGATGGTGATAAAGTAACAATCTTTTATCAGAATGTTACCGCCGGTAAAGATCTTCTCAAACCAGGTTTATATTATAAACTTGATAAAGGCGCTACTTTCTGGTCCATCCTTGACTTCATTTCTCTTATGCTAGCACTATTCCTCGGAACATCTGCACTGCCTCATATTTTGATCAGATATTATACTGTTCCCAGCCAAAGGGCTGCAAGAAAATCAACTATTGTTGCAATTGCGGCAATCGGTTTCTTCTATATACTTACCTTATATATGGGAATGGGTGCAATGATCAATGGCGGACTTGATATTGAAAGCTCCAATATGTCTGCACCGCTTCTCGCAAAGACTTTTGGAATTACTTTATTCTCCATTATTTCTGCCATTGCATTTGCAACAATCCTTGGTACTGTGAGCGGATTAATTGTAGCTGCTTCAGGTGCAGTAGCACACGATCTCATGGATAAATACATGAAAATAAAAATGACTGAGAAAAGTAAAGTTGGCTACGGCAGATTAGCAGCCGTGGCAGTTGGTATAATTGCTATCGTTCTTGGTATTATTTTCCAAAGCCAGAATGTTAACTTTTTAGTTGGATTAGCATTTGCTATAGCGGCCTCAGCAAACCTGCCTGCGATAATAATGCTGCTTTTCTGGAAAAAAACAACGGCGAGAGGGATTGCTGCAGCCATTGTAGTGGGAATGCTTTCATCATTAATAATAATTCTGTTCTCACCTACCTTATATGAAATTTATGGTTATCTTCCAGAGGAAGCTCCTATCCCGCTTCAGAATCCGGGAATAATATCAATTCCATTAGGATTTTTAACTCTTGTTATGGTCTCTTTATTTACTCAAAAGAAGCCAGAACCCGCAGCTGAAAAATTACATTTGGAAGAGGTTGTATCATGAAAATTATACTGACTGCAATCCTGATTCTTGGCATGCAATTTTGCTTGTATCCCCAGGATTTCGGATTAAAGTTTTCCGGATTCGTAAAAAACGATTTCTTTTATGATTCCAGACAAACTGTTACAATCAGGGAGGGACATTTTCTATTATTCCCTGCAGCTAAGAATCCTGATTCTGAAAACAATGATATTAATGCCAGATCGGGTTTTAACTTTTTGTCAATCCAGACCAGACTCACAGGTAATATAACGGCCCCTGATGCTCTGGGTGCAAAAGTTACCGGAATGATTGAAGCTGATTTTTTCGGAAATGAAAATGCCAGTTTTATTGATGTAAACGGATTCAGGTTAAGACATGCTTTTGCAAAACTTTCCTGGACAAATACTGAACTGCTTTTTGGACAGTTCTGGCATCCCTTTTTTATAACATCTAATTATTCTGAAGTGTTGTCGTTCAATACCGGTGTACCATTTCAGCCATTCTCCAGAAATCCTCAATTGAGAATTGTCCATAAGTTGGGGAACATAAGCTTAACAGGTGCACTTTGTTCTCAGCGCGATTTTACAAGTCCGGGAGGATCAGTTATTCTGAGAAACTCCTCAATCCCGGAAATGAATGGTCAGATTCATTATGAAGCAAAAAATATCGAAAATCAAACCGGTTTACTTGTAGGAGCAGGAGTAGGATTCAAGATGCTGCAGCCTCTTATGAGTACACAAAAAGGTTCGGCAAAGTATGTGACCGATGAAAAAGTATCTGGAGTATCCGGTACAGGATTCTTAAAAATAACTCTGCCTTTCTTAACTTACAAAATTCAGGGTGTGTACGGACAGAATCTATTTGATCTGACAATGTTGGGCGGTTATGCGGTATCCGGAATAACCGATACATCCCGGAATACTGTGGAGTACAGCACTCTTAATAATTTAGCTGTATGGACAGAAATTATTACCGGCACTGACATTCAGGCTGCATTATGGGCAGGGTATTCTGAAAATCTTGGGTCCTCTGATCAAATTGCTGTTTACTCAAATCAGGTCGGAGGAACAGATGCAACCATCAGGGGAAGTGACATAGAATACTTATTCCGTGTATCCCCCAGAGTGGTTTTTGTGTCTGGAAAATATAGTATCGGTCTTGAAACAGAATACACAACAGCAGCTTACGCTACTAAGGATATATCTGGTAAATTAAACAGAGATACTAATGGAAAAATTACGGATAGTGAGAGGATATCAAATTTAAGAGTTCTGCTGTCTGTTATCCTTAAGTTCTGATTCATGGTTTTATTGAGGAACTTCTCCGGGGTTTTCCTGAACCCCGGAGGTTTCGTCTGAAAAACTAAAGAGAGTCAGGGGCCTTACGGCTGCATTCACCAGGGGTTGTTCAATGACAATTAATACCCATATACCTATAAAATGAGAATTGGAATACTCACCGATATTCACGAAGATATCACTTCATTAAAACAGGCAATTCTATATCTTGAAAAAAGTAACTGTACGGAACTTGTTTGTCTTGGTGATATTACAGGATTTGATAAACGATATTACAGGAATGTTGTTGTACCCGATGCATCAGGATGCATTTCGGTTATAAGAAATAATTGTAAATATGTGGTAATCGGGAATCATGATCTTTATAACATTAGTAAGATTCCTGAGGTGTTCAGTAAAATGAATTTACCCGGGAATTGGTATGAACTCGATCTTCGCGAACGTAAAAAAATGTATCCTGAAAACGTCTGGCTATACAATAATGAAATTCCTTCCCTCATTACAACTGATTCAAAAGAATATTTAAGCTCACTTCCTGAATTCCTCATAGTAAATTTCAACGGGCATAATGTTTTCTTTTCACACTCCATATATCCTGATCTCACTGGTTCAATTGTGCACAGACCTTATAACCCGTGGGATCTCCAGAAGCATTTTCATCTTATAAAGCAAAGCGGCTGTATGACCGGGCTATCCGGTCATATGCATCCCCGGGGTATCCTTCATATTAATTATAGGTCAATAAAATTACTATCTTTCGGTATCCATAAAATAGAAAATGAATGCTCACAGTATTTTTCTCCATGTCTGGCAAACAACTCAGGTAAAACAGGTTTCTTGATCCTTGAAACTGAAGATATGACCATTGAGGCAGTGAGACTTATATCAAATAATAAAAAATGGTTTGGTTTTTATGAAAAGTTATACAAAAAATATAAACCTTAAAACATTCTTTCTGAATATTATTCTGCCTACGGTACTTACTATTAGTTTGTTCATTGTCCTCATTTTCTCTTTTATAGTACCATATTTTGAACAGAATATGTTAAACAGTAAGAAGGAGATGATAAGTGAGCTTGTAAATACTGCAATCCGGATCGCAGCAAAATACGAAAAGGAGGCCGCCGGCGGTTTAATAACATTAAATGAAGCTAAACTAAAAACCATCAGCCAGATAGAAAATCTCAGATATGGGACTGATGAAAAAGATTATTTCTGGATAACTGATTTTAAACCTGTCATGATTATGCATCCTTACAGGAAGGACTTAAATAATAAGGATCTGACAAACTTTAAAGACCCTAATGGGAAACGACTATTTGCCGCAATGGTTGAAAAGGTGAGGTTGAATAATGAAGGTTATGTTGATTATATGTGGCAGTGGATGGATGACTCTACAAGCATTGTTCCTAAGATCTCTTATGTGAAGTCATTTAAGCCATGGGGATGGATTGTTGGAACCGGAATTTATATTGAAGATGTCAGAGAAGAAATATCTGCAATTGAACAGAAATTGCTCCTGGTGCTGCTTGGAATTTCTGCAGTTATGGCTGCTCTTTTAACTATTTTAGTCAGGCAGAACCTGAAATCAGAAATAAAGAGAACTCAGGCAGAAATAGATCTGAATGTTTCAAGAGAGAAATATAAAGCACTCGTTGAAGCATCAACTGAAGGTACCGGTATGTTTTTGGAAGGTCAATGCGTTTTTACAAATAAAAAGCTGAAAGATATACTTCAGACAGATTCACTTGATTATATCGGAAACGATTTTAAGGAACTGATTAATCCAAAACGAAGTCAGGATTATGAGAAGATCAGAAAATTCATTTCAGATGATTCCAATTATCTCCAGATCGAAACTGAAATTATCACTAGAGAACAGAAAGGGCTTAGCGCACTTTTTTCAATTTCGAAAATAATACTTTCCGAAAAGAACGGATTTATTATAGTTGTTAAAGAACTTTCACGTGAAGAAGAGGTTATTCAGAAAAACAGGGAAAGAGGCAGCCTGTTCTTTCATTTATCAGAACAGGCCGGACTTGGGATCTTTACAGTAATACCTGATAAGAAAGGAAAATTTATTGATGCAAATGATCACGCTGCTTCAATTCTTGGATTTCATTCCGGAGACGAACTTCTTAAAATCAGCATATTTGAGCTGATTGAAGACGATGAGGAAAAGAAACGTTTTTTAAATGATATTACAACCCGTACCATTTTAACTGACTATCCATTGCATATCCGCAGACAGAATGGGCTATATGGTGTTATATCATTATCTGCAGTCATTGAACATAACAGCGATGGTTCGGTTATCAGAATACAGGGTATCATGAAAGACATAACTGAACAGAAAACACTTGAGAACGTCAGAGAAGATATGTATGCTGATATTCAGGTTTCTCTCCAGATGATGAATCAACAGATTAAAAACATAACTAAGAATATAGTATCCTGCGGCGTAAATCTGCCGGTGAATAAAGCTGCCAGACTAATGACGAATTCTAATGCTGATGCAATTCTGATCCGGTCTGAAAATAATTATGTCGGTTTGATTACTGACAGGGATTTCAGAGAAAGAATTTTAAATACTAATCAAGATGAGGGCCGACCCGTATCTGAATACATGAGCTCTCCGTTGATTTGTATCAATGAAAGTGCATCTATCACTGAAGCGGTTACATTGATGCAGGAAAACAGAATTCATCACCTTGTTGTAAAAGATAGTTCAAGAACTGTTACAGGAATAGTAAGCATATATGACATAGTACAGATTCAGCATAACTCATCTGAATTCTTGATCAGCTACATACGCAATTCACTTTATACACACGAGCTTATAAGTCTCTATAAACGTCTTCCGCTTTACATTAAGACAATCATTAATAGCGGCGCACGCTTACATAGCATAACTAAAATTGTCACTTCTGTTAATGACGCAATTTCAAAAAAAGTGATAGAACTGGTAATAGATGAACTAGGTGCACCTCCCGTCGATTTTACCTTTATTGCCCTCGGAAGCGAGGGAAGGGAAGAACAGACACTCTTAACGGACCAGGATAATGCAATTATATATGAAGACGTCGACCATTATAAGAGCATTGAAGTTAAAAATTATTTCCTTCAGTTCGCTGAAAAAGTATGCTGTATGCTTGATAAAATTGGATTTAATTATTGTCAGGGAAATATAATGGCGCAAAACCCTGCCTGGTGTCAACCGTTGTCTGTATGGAAAAAGTATTTTACTCAGTGGATAACAAAAGCTGAACCGCAGGATCTGGTGGATGTTCAGATATTTTTTGACTTCAGATGTATATATGGTGCGGAAGGACTCACACAGGAACTAAAAAAACATATAGATGAGACAATAAAAACCAATACTGCATTTCTTGGACATATGGCACACGGAAGCATTGCATATAAAATACCTTTAACAATATTCGGTAAGATCCAGACAGCAGAAGACCATGTCAATAGTCTTGATATTAAAAATCCAATCCGGGTACTGGTCAGCCTGATACGTTTGTATTCAGTTCAGAATAATCTTGTTGAGACGAATACAATACGCAGATTGAGAGAACTGTATGAAAAGAAATTATTCAGCTCTTCGTTTTATCATGATCTTGTATATGCACTTGATTTTCTGATGCTTCTGCAATTTAAACATCAGGTCACATTATATACATCTTCAAAAAAAATTGACAACTATATTGTTTTATCTGAGCTGTCCACAATAGAAATAAATACACTAAAATTTATATTCTCGCAGCTTTCAACATTTCAGTCAAAAATTAAATTTGATTTTGGAATATCTGAATAGAATACCGGATAAATGCTTTCTATTTGTAAAATGACAGTTTATTTTTAGAAACCTGCACTAAACAATATTTATAGAGGGGTTATTACAATGAAATACCTTTTTTTCTTTCTGATGTTATGTTTCATCTCATCTTCTGCTCAGGAAAATCCTAAATATATAAATGTTAATGGTACGTCTGAGCTTCATCTTCCCGCTGACCAGATCGATTTTACTGTTCAGATAAGGATAGTGGACGATTCAATTGAAGAAAGTAAAAAGACTAATGATCAATATCTGGAAGAGCTGCTGAAGATCTTGAATGATTCAGGTATTAATTCAAATGATATCGAAGTATCTCCTATAACGCTGGGAAAGAATTATGTTACTGATATCAACCGCGGCGAAACAAAGCAGGAAGGGTACTTTACTGCCGTTAGAGTTACATTTTTACTTAAGGAACTATCTTATTATTTCGGATTAACAAATAAGCTGTCATCTGATAATCATTTTGAAATCATCAGTTCGGGTTATAAAATTTCAGATTATGAGAAACAGCATCAGGCAGCATACGAGGGTGCTCTGAAAGCGGCAAAGGAAAAAGCTGAGTATATGACAAAAACTATGGGAGTGAAGCTGGGGGAAGTTCTTGAGATAGATGAAAATAATAATCTGCCGGGTTATCCAAATCCGTTTAATACAGTTACAGAGGTAAATTATGGCCAGGGAAGCAGCTCAGGAAAAGTAACAATAAGAAGAAGTGTCAGAGTTAAATTCGCAATCGAATAACCCGCAGTATCGTAGCAAAGGTTTCAACCTGTAATTCACAGGCTGAAGCCTGTGCGGAAATGACGACGAACTCTAATGACCCTCTTCAGATACTCTCAGAAGGATCCGCGTTCATCGAAGATGAACAAATCCGTGTGCCGAAGGCATCTGTTTTTTGTTCTTGTTCTGATCCGTGAAAATCCCCGCTTCTTATCCGTGTGTTCGCGCAGCGAACCCGCGTTCTATTGGGCTTCCTGTCTTCTGCTTTACTATGAATGACACAAGTGAGTGATTCACCCTGTGGCCCTGCTTATAATTACCTTATAATTACCATGGAATTTGTACGCATTCATGAAACACTATACCCTGAACGCATTCATAAGCGGTTTGTTGACATCTTTTTTTTTATTTTTGGGGAAACAATCAGGGACATTCAATGAGAACTTCATTTCTGTTATTGGCCGTCTTAATCATATCGGGAAATATATTTACTATGCAAAGTAAAATTCAGAAAATGGAAATTAAAGATAACTGGCACTTTCAGCAGAAAGGATCAGCTGACTGGCTGCCTGCAAGTGTTCCCGGATGCGTTCATACTGATCTGATCAATAATAAAATAATTGATGACCCTTACTTCGGTATCAATGAAACTAAACTGCAGTGGATTGGCGAAAAGGACTGGGTGTATAAAACTCAATTTGATGTACCCGCATCTGTGCTGGAGAAAAAGAATGTTGAACTGATCTTTAAAGGACTCGATACTTACGCTGATGTTTACCTGAATGATTCACTCATATTATCTGCTGATAATATGTTCCGCGAATGGAAAGTTGACTGCAGAAATATTCTAAGAGCAGAAAACAGCATCACTATAGAATTCAAAAATGTCTTTTCTATGAATGTGCCTAAATGGATAAACGCTCCCTTCAGATTATTAGCAGGAGATAATAATGATCAGTCCGATACAATGATTGCAATGTACAGCCGTAAGGCGCAGTATCATTATGGATGGGACTGGGGACCGCGGCTGGTAACTTACGGCATCTGGCGCCCCATTATAATAGAAGCCTGGGATGATCTTAAAATTGAAAGCGCATTCGTGATTAATAAAAAAGTAAACAAGGAAAGAGCGGAGTTGTCATCCGTGGTTGAAATTGAATCTTTCGCTGACACTGATGTTTCTTTGTCTGTATCGGCTGATAACAATGTTCTTGCTGAAAAGAATGTGAGCTTAACAAAAGGACTAAATAAAATTGATATTGATATAGTTGTCGATAACCCAAGACTGTGGTGGTCAAATGGATTGGGAGAACAGAATCTTTACAATTTCAGATTCGCAGTAAATGGTGAAAATTCAGTTGATGAAAAAGTTATAACGACTGGTATCCGCTCTCTTCAGCTTGTAAGAGAAAAAGATTCTGTCGGTGTCAGCTTTTATGTTAAGCTTAATGGTGTACCGGTTTTCATGAAGGGTGCTAACTATATTCCCCAGGATAATTTTCAGAACAGAGTGACCCGTGAAAAATATGAAACATTAATTGCATCAGCAGCCGAAGCTAATATGAATATGCTGAGGGTTTGGGGAGGCGGCATTTATGAAGAGGATACTTTTTATGAGATGTGTGACAAATATGGAATTCTAATCTGGCAGGATTTCATGTTCGCCTGTGCAATGTATCCCGGTGACGATCACTTTATGGAAAGTGTAAGAAATGAAGTAATAGATAATGTTAAGAGGTTGAGAAACCATCCTTCAATTGCGCTCTACTGCGGCAATAATGAAAACCAGATCGGCTGGTATAACTGGGGATGGAAGAGTCGTTATTCACCTGAACATCAGCAGCAGTATGAAATTGATATGAACAGGCTTTTCCTTGAAGTTATTCCGAACGCCTTGAGGGAAGCAGACACAACAAGGTTCTACAGTTTTTCTTCTCCGAGTGCAGGATTTCAGAACATATCTTATAATGAGGGTGATATCCACTACTGGGGCGTATGGCATGCCAAGGAGCCATTTGAAAATTATGATAAAAATATTGCAAGATTTGTAAGCGAGTATGGCTTTCAGTCCTATCCTACTATAAATTCCATAAATAAGTTCACGCTTCCTGAGGACAGAAATCTTGATTCCGAAGTAATGCTGTCTCATCAGAGAAGCATGTCAGATAACCGCAGGGATAAAAGGTTCGGCAACAGACTTATAAAAGCCTATATGGAGAAATATTATCAGGAGCCGAAGAATTTTGAAAGTTATCTATATGTAAGTCAGCTCCTTCAGGCTGAAGCAATGACCATGGCTATAGAAGCGCACAGAAGAAACAAACCTCTGTGCATGGGGAGTCTTTACTGGCAGATAAACGACTGCTGGCCTGTGGCATCCTGGTCGGGTATTGATTATTACGGGACCTGGAAAGCAATTCACTATGCAGCTAAGAAAGCTTTTGATCAGGTAATCATTGCTCCTCTTATAAATGATGATGATGTAGACCTGTTTATTGTATCTGATATTCTTTCTGATATTGATGCAGTGCTTCAGCTGAAAATTACTGATCTTAAAGGCGAGGCCGTTTTCGCAAAAGATTACCCTGTTCATATTGATGCCAACAGCAGTAAAATTTATGCAAAACTAAACAAGGATGAACTCGGAAGTAAAGATCCTGCTGAGGTTGTGATATCAGCAAAACTTGTTGAGGATAATACTATATTGACAGAGAAAATATTTTATCTGGAACATCCGAAGGATTTGAAATTAGAGAAACCGGAAATCAGTCTGACCATCATTGATGATAACTCTATAGAGATAACCTCAGCAAAGCTTGCAAAGAATGTTTATCTCAGTACAGATGACGGAATTCAGTTCTCTGAGAATTTCTTTGACCTGCTTCCGGGCGAAAAAAGAATTGTACATGCAAAGGGAGAAATACAAGGAAAGATCAGAGTTATTAGTCTGATCGACAGCAAAGAATAATAAATTCCATATAACAAATAACAAATAACAAATAAATCACAAATTCAAATATCAAATAAGAATGAAACGTGATGTTTTTAGAGCAGACACAAATGGCGTAGCCATGCCTACGGCATTGCACAAATTGCACAAATTAAAGCCCGGGGTTTTGGCTGTTTTATTTTAGATTTTGATATTGGAATTTATTTGTGATTTGGTGCTTGAAATTTGGAATTTAATCATTTAGTGCTTAAAACCGCCACCATCAAATAAAGGTGTACAATGTTATTACCTGTAATCATTTTATCAATTATGAATGTACTATCCCCGGGAGCGCAAATGAAGATCGAAATTCCAGCAATATTTTCTAATAATATGGTGCTTCAGCAGAAATCAAATGTTCCTTTCTGGGGAAAAGCCGCTCCCGGACTCCAGGTTACCTTAAAAACTAGCTGGGGTGCAGCTGAAGAAACTTTGGTTAAGCCGGATAGCAGCTTTATGCTAAACTTTAAAACTCCTAAAGCCGGCGGTCCGCATACAGTTGACCTGCAGATAGGCGATACTGCAATACATTACAGCAATGTTCTTACCGGCGAAGTGTGGCTCTGCTCGGGACAATCGAACATGGAAATGCCTCTCATGGGCTGGCCTCCCGGTGATACGATTACAAATTCAGATTATGAAATCAGGAACGCAAACTATCCTCTTATACGCTTTGCTACGGTGCAGCATGCATTCTCAAATGAAAAGCAGTTTAACTGTGTTACTGCGTGGCAGGAGTGTACACCTCAGACTGCAGAAACATTCAGCGCTACGGCTTATTTCTTTGGAAAGAAATTATTTAAAGAACTTAATGTGCCAATCGGACTCATACATTCAAGCTGGGGCGGAACACCTGTTGAGGCATGGACCGGCGCTGAATATCTGAGTCAGTTTGAGAAATATAAACCTGTGATCGAAAAGTTAAACACCGCGTATGCAGAATTAGAACAATACAAGCTATGGTTATCCTCTCATCCCGTTATAGATGTAAGAACAAAAGATGCTGCTGAGAAATGGAAGGGGCTGGATTTCTTTGACGCAAAATGTTCAGCAGTTGATTTGGATGATTCCGCCTGGCAGGAAATTAATCTTCCTGCTCTATGGGAAACCTCCGGCGTTGGAAACTTCGATGGAGTAATCTGGTTCAGAAAAACTATTGCATTACCGGATACTCTTAAAGGAAAAGATCTGATATTATCGCTGGGGACTATTGATGATATCGACCGGACTTACGTAAACGGTATTTTAGTTGGTGCTCATGAAACTGACGGTCAATGGCAGACTGAAAGAATGTATAAGATTCCTGCAGCACTCACAACAGTCAATGAAATAAAGATAGCTGTAAGAGTTCTCGATATGCGCGGCGGAGGCGGTATTTTCGGTGATGCAGCTAAGATGAAATTATTAAGTCCCCATAATTCAGATTTTATTTCTATTGCCGGTAACTGGAAGTATATGCCTGTTGCAGAATACAGGGAAGATCAGTTTTATCTTCTTGATCCTGAACAGAATGAATACAGCCGAAGACCTTTATTAAGCATAGATCTTTCAGCACTTACACCAACATCATTGTACAATGCTATGATACATCCTCTTATTCCTTTTGCAATTAAAGGAGTTATATGGTACCAGGGTGAATCAAATACTGATATGCCTGAACTGTATCAATCATTGTTTACAACGATGATCAGCAACTGGAGAAAGGAATGGGCTCAGGGTGATTTTCCTTTTTACTATGCACAGATCGCTCCCTATAACTACGGCAGTATAACACATTCGGAAAGACTAAGAGAAGCACAGTTAAAAGCATCATCTTTTAAGAATACCGGAATGATAGTAACACTTGATATTGGCAATCCGGTTAATATTCATCCCGCTAATAAGAAGGATGTTGGAGATCGGCTTGCAAACTACGCGCTTGCAAAAGATTATGATAAGGATGTTCCGTTCTCTGGTCCCGTACTTAAGAAGATGAAAGTAAGTAAAAATAAAATCGAACTCTCGTTTGATCATTCTGAATTTATGCATATCAAGACTATTAGTGGAAAAAATAATTTTACAATTGCAGGTCAGGATAGAATTTTCAGAGATGCGGAAATTGAGATCAAAGATGACAAAGTAATTGTATTCAATGCAGACGTGCCGAAACCCGAAGCAGTACGCTATGCCTGGAGCAACACAGCAGAAGCAACATTGTTTAATGGGTATGGACTCCCGGCATCATCCTTCAGGACAGACGACTGGGAACCTCACCCTCAGTCCCTCTCCTTCTAAAGGAGAGGGAGGTCTCATCCCCTCAGTCCCTCTCCTTCTAAAGGAGAGGGAAGGTGCTGCGGTGTGGGTGCATTGTAGCACAGGCTTCAGCCTGTGAAATTGTGAATGAAAAAAAGTCACAGGATAAATCCTGTGCTACGACACCCATTTGGAAAACCCCCCATAATTTTATAACTTAATACCAGTTCTTTGAATCATTTACGGTGTCCTTCAAAGGAAGAATAGGGAAATCAGTGAAAATCTGATGCTGCCCCGCAACTGTAAAAGACATTAATGTTCAACTCATGCCACTGATCGTTTGACCGGTCGGGAAGGCGTTGAATGTAGTCTTGAGTCAGGAGACCTGCCGTAAACAAACTAAATATTTCTACCTTCGTGGGTGAGGTGAGACTTAATTGCATTCCAATAACACAATTAATCCAAAGCTCTTTCCCGCAAAGGTTACATCTTTTAATTATTCTTAAAAGGAGTAACTATATGCGTTACAGGTTTTTTACTTTATTGCTCTTTTCTATTACAGTTTCTTCTGTATTTGCAGAAAAAGATCCTGCCATTGATGCAGGCGCAAAGAAAGATACACTCAGAATGTATAACCTTTCAGATATCGTAATTACAGCGAATAAATTTGCTGCCCCTATGCTTGAAGTCGCCAGCTCAGTTACAATACTCACAGAACAGGATATCCGCAAATCAAACAAAAGCTATGTGTCTGAAGTATTGAGAGATGTGCCGGGACTCTTAATCGTCCAGCAGGGAGGGCCAGGTAAGGTGACACGGCTATTTATCAGGGGAGCAAATCCGCATCATACATTAGTGCTGCTTGACGGAGTTGAGATGAATGATCCCGGATCATTAAGTAACGCTTTCGATATTTCGAATCTGCAGACAGAAAACATTGAGAAGATTGAAGTGCTGCGCGGGCCTCAGAGTAACCTTTATGGATCGGATGCAATGGCAGGTGTTGTTTCTATCTTCACGAAGAAGGGAACAGATAAACCGGCATTGTCATTGTCTGCTGAAGGAGGATCATATAAATCCTATAAAGGCGCGGCTTCATTCAGCGGGCAGTATGGAATTCTTGATTATGCACTGAATTATTCCCGACTCTCAAGCGATGGGTTCTCTTCTGCAGGAGAGAAATACGGCAATACTGAAGATGATTCCTATCTTAATAGCTCTGCGATGTCAAGATTAGGAATAAACTTTAATAAGAATATAAGTCTCGATCTTTTTTATAAGATCAATAAATCAGATTCTGATCTTGATCAGAATACAATGACAGGGGATGATCCTAACTTTAATTATGAGCTTGAGGAATCATCCTTCAGGACCGCAGCTAACATCTCATTATTAAATGATAAATGGAACCAGGTGTTATCTTTTTCTTTAATGAGGAATATCAACAGAACATCAGATGAAACCGATGAGCTTCATCCTGCAACTGCTTCACTTAATTATTTTACCGGAAGAAGATATAAATACGACTGGCAGAATAATCTGAAGTTATTCGAGAATAATACATTATCACTCGGAGTAGAAACTGAACAGGAAGTCGGCTACTCAAGTTATAACGGAGTTTCAGAATGGGGACCCTTTACATCTGAATTTCCATCTGCACGTGCATATACAACGGGGATCTATCTTCAGGATCAGCTGAGAATCTTCAACAGCTTATTTGCAAATGCCGGTGTACGTTACGATAAACATAACAGGTTCGGATCAGTTGTTACATATAGAATTGCACCTGCATATTTTGTTCAAGCCACAGCAACTAAACTGAAAGCTACTTATGGAACAGGATTCAAATCTCCTTCCTTGTATTATCTCTTTGATCCGTTATATGGAAATAAAGATCTGAAACCTGAGAAGAGCAAAGGCTGGGATATTGGTTTTGAGCAGTACCTGTTTAATTATATGTATTCATTCGGTGTAACTTACTTTAATAACTCTTTTGATAATCTTATCGGATATGACAGCAATTTCAGAACAGTGAATATTGATAAGGCGGAAACCAAAGGATTAGAAACTTTTATTTCCGCATCTCCCTTCAATGACGTAACAATAAATTTAAGTTATACACTTACTCATACAAAAGATTTGAGTCTGCAGGGGGAGGATAGCGGTAAAGAGCTTCTAAGACGTCCTAGAAATAAATTCAGCATGAATATATCTTATTCTAAAGATAACTTCGGGACTAATCTTGAATTACTTTCGGTGGGTAAAAGAGAAGATAAAGATTTTTCAACATGGCCTGCTTCCAGGGTAACACTTGCACCATACGCGCTGGTGAATGTGTCTTCGTGGTTCAATGTTACAGATAATATAAAGTTACTTGGAAGAATTGATAATCTTCTTGATGCAGATTACGAAGAAGTGCTCTTTTACGGAACTCCGGGCTTATCAGGTTCAATAGGAATTAAATTAAATATATTATGATGCTGTAGAGACGCGGCAATGGAGGTTGTGTGAAAATTACTTAGTGAATCTTTGTGTGTTTGTGTCTTTGTGACTTTGTGGCAATGCTTTAGAAAACGCATAACAACAATAGCCACAAATGCCGGAGGCATGCCTATGGCAGACACAAATGCACTAAGAAACACAAAGAAAAACAACATTCACACGGCCCTCCATTGGGGCGTCTCTACAATGCAATGAAAAATTGTTAATAAATTTATGAACCAGGAAATTAAATCTCCCTGTATCCGTATCTGTAAAATGGATAATTCTACCGGACTCTGTACCGGCTGCTACAGAACCATTGATGAAATTGCCGATTGGGTATTCTTATCCGACGAAGAAAAACTTAAACTTCTTGCCGAAATCGAAAAGAGAAAAGAAAAGATGAATAGAAATAAGCATGACACAGCTTCACAATTTAACACAGATTAAATATTGGAGTATTAATGATACGTCGCAGTAATGATTTTTTATTTGTGGTAATTTGCACGCCCGCAGGGCGCTCTTTATTTTTTTAATTTGTGTTAATCTGTGAAATTTATGTCAGCTTTCTGTCCGTCCTGCACCCTCCTGGTGTCACCCCTAAAGGGGTTTTGCTTTTTGTGTGGGCAGCGGTTTCTATGAATATGTTGGGTGCCCTACGGCACCTGGTCCCTCCGGGACATTGATGCTGAAGTATCAAATCACAAACATCCCGTTTTCAGAGATTTGTTTGTATATTAGAATTTAATATTATGCCGTATGGCATTCGCCGCGCAGGCTGTTGCACAGAGCTTTTAAGCAATGCTAAAGTTTACACAAGTAGTATAATTTTGCTGTACTGTTATATCATTGAATAAGGTTTTAATTCTTCGCACAAATCCTGTTAGAAGGTGCAGGAAG
>Ga0196971_1000566_pt1 | contig 25667 bp, 34 predicted proteins | sample S1v_1013CmetaG_FD_148660 | JGI IMG/M metagenome (GOLD analysis project Ga0196971, IMG submission 148660) | Soil microbial communities from Anza Borrego desert, Southern California, United States - S1+v_10-13C | ecosystem: Environmental > Terrestrial > Soil > Desert | place: USA: California...
CCGGTTACGAACGGACAAAACGCGCGGCTGCGTGTCACGGGGAAGTATCCTCGCGATGGTGTTCATGCTGGTGAAAAGCGCCGAGCGGCACTGGCGGAAACTGAATGGGATTCCCCGTTTAGCCCAAGTCATCGAGGGAGTCGTGTTCAAGGATGGAGTTCAGGAAGACGTCGAGAAAGTCGCCGCCTGAGCCCACCCCCGTACACAACATTTGACCATTACTCTATTAAATCGACTAGCACACTCATTGCCGAAGACGCCGGGTAGCTCTTGCAGATGCGAGCGCTACCCCTATCCATCGTAGAGTTTGTCTATGAAATTGAATGAGGTCGATGTTGCCGACAGCGACTAAGATCCGGATGAGTCAAATCAATCCGGAGCGGAAAACCTTTTCCGAGAGACAGAAACATCGATGTTTGCCCCTTGGAAAAGGTTGCGGAAACTGATCATGGACGAATCAAGAAATGTCATCACAGGCTTGAGCAGCCCCTAGGACAAAGCAATGCTATTTTGCTGCTTTCTTTATAAATCCGATACTCTCTCTATCGACTTTCGCGTAGTTGCTGAGGCAGAAACCAATCGAAAAAGCAACCGAAGCCACAAACAAACTAGTTAACAGAAGCTCAACCCAGGTTATCGGGATCATCGAAACCTCCTTCCAATGTTAGCCGACTTGTAAATGCTTACGGTTCCATCATATATCACCACCTCTTGTTTACAATAACCAACACCAGATAAACATTGGTTCTTGTGAGGAAATTATACTGCCGGCGAACGCAAGACTTTGATCTACTGTCTCCCTCTAATAAATGGTACCCCCAAAGACAATGCGGTGCTCGTGAAAAGCCACAGAAAGCTAATGTCCCGCAAGCAGAGGAAATGGATTGGTGGCTCTACCCCCTGGAAGATAGATGCCATAGTGAAGATGGCTCGGCGTGGCACGAGCGTTACCTGTATTGCCTACGTAGCCCAAAAGGTCGCCCGACCGGACGACATCTCCCGCCTGGATAGGCGCTATACGTTCGAAATGCGCGTAATAGTGGACTTGGCGGCCTGGCCCTAATACCGAGACGACATTACCGCCTAACCGATTCTGTCCGACTTTTACAACAATTCCATGCGTAGTCGAATAGACCGGCGTTCCTTGGCGGGCAAATATGTCAATTCCTTCATGCATTCGACCGCCACTTCTAACAGCTCCCCATGTATCCTCTAGATTGCGTGGTTTAACACCGGCGACGGGTACTGGTAGAGTGGTCGACGGCTTTTCAAAAAGAAGCTGGACGACAAAAACGGAATCCCTTACAAGAGATCCTGAGAGGAGACTCGGAACCCCGAATAGGAGTAAAACGACGATAAAGCATTTAAAGATACTCAACACAACCTCGACGAACTCACCAATTCATCAGCAACCTTCCAAGCAACATTTTTGCGAGAGGGTCAACTGGAAACTTAGACCAATGGCGATGAATTCTTTCCCGAATTGTTTCAACGGAGCGGCGCGATAAACGAACTCGGCAGCGGACTTACGAGCTTGCCCGACTTACTGGATTTAACTGTCCGGAAATGACTTGGCTGCTACAGGATTGGAGGCGGGTGTTTCGGCGCCTCCCTGCGCCGTGCTGGACTAGGACCGACCAAGTCCAGTCGATGAAAGCCGATCTAATGATCGGCCTGAGAACTGGTAGAACTGGCTTGCTCTTCAGCTGGATCTACTGTGTTTCTACCGAGACCGGAGTAAACCGGACACCAGCGAAGACGAGCAGAAGCCAATAAAATACCGCCAATGATCAACAGCGGGATATTGGCCAGAAATACCGAAAGCAATGCCAACCCGGCGCCGACGCCGTAGCGGATTTTCTGGTCTTTAAGCCCGACGTTGAGCTCGGGTTTAGTCATTTTTTTTATATCGAAACTCATCGCTAACCTCCTCTCTCAAAGAGATTGCGATTGTGCAAGCTTCATATCAATCGCGCAAGCTGATTCCATTAAAATAGCACCATGGACATTACCCCGATTATCGATCCCCTGAATCCGGCTCAGCGAGAGGCGGTCACCTCCCCCACCCCGGCCCTTCTGGTCTTAGCTGGCGCCGGAAGCGGCAAGACCCGCGTACTCGTACATCGCATCGCCTGGCTGATGCAGGTGGAAGGCACCTCGCCCCACGGCATCCTGGCGGTCACCTTCACCAACAAAGCGGCGAGCGAAATGCGCGGCCGCATCGAAAGTCTGCTGAACATCTCCGCGCAAAGCTTATGGGTCGGCACCTTTCACGGACTCGCGCACCGTCTTTTGCGCCGTCACGCCAAGGAAGCGGGGTTGCCGGACGCCTTTCAAATCCTCGACGCGGACGACCAGCATCGGCTCATCCGCCGCCTGCTTAAGACCCTTGGTCTGGATGAGGCCCGTTGGCCGCCGCGACAAGTGCAATGGTTTATCAATGCGCACAAAGAAGAAGGGCGCCGGGCTCGCCATCTGCCGGAGTCCTACGATCCATTCCAAAAACAGATGCAGCGCATCTATCTGGCTTACGAGGAACTCTGCGAGCGGTCGGGATTGGTGGATTTTGCCGAGTTGCTGCTGCGCGCCCACGAATTCCTGCGCGACACACCGGAAGTGCTGGATCACTATCAGCGCCGTTTCCATCACGTATTGGTCGACGAATTCCAGGACACCAACCGGATTCAATATGCCTGGCTGCGGCTCTTGACCCGCGAGCGCGAGAATCTGTTCGTCGTGGGCGATGACGATCAGTCCATCTACAGCTGGCGCGGCGCGAAAGTCGAGAATCTCCACAAATTTCAGAAGGACTATCCGTCTCATCGGCTTATCCGGCTCGAACAGAACTACCGATCCACCAGCAATATCTTGAATGCCGCGAACGCCCTCATCGCGAACAACGAAGGCCGACTCGGAAAGACCTTATGGACTGAAGGCGGCACCGGAGAGCCTATTTCGGTATACGCTGCTTTCAACGAGCAGGAAGAGGCTTATTTCGTAGCGGAGCGGATCAAGCAGTGGGCTCAGGAAGGCAATGCCCGCCGCGACGCAGCCATTCTCTACCGCTCCAATGCTCAATCCCGCCAGTTCGAAGAAAAACTGCTGGCCATGGGAATACCGTATCGGGTCTACGGCGGGCTTCGCTTCTTCGAACGGGCGGAAATCAAAGACGCTCTCGCCTATCTCCGATTGATCGCCAACCGCCATGACGACCCCTCCTTCGAACGCGTCGTCAATACGCCGGTACGCGGCATCGGCGCCAAAACACTCGATTTGATCCGCGACCTGGCCCGCTCGGAGCGCTGCTCTCTCTGGCAGGCGGCGGAAATGCTCTGCCGCGATTCCGCGCTGCCTGCCCGCGCCCGGAATCCCTTAGCCGGCTTTCTGCAGCTGATCGAGACCATGACCCGAGACACGGCGGACCTTCCTCTTTGGGAACAGGTGCAGCACGTTATTCCCGCTTCCGGTCTTCGAGCTCATTACGAAAAGGAAAAGGGCGAACAAGCCGAAGCGCGCATCGAGAACTTGGACGAATTGGTCAACGCCGCACGCCAGTTTGAATACGAACCGCAACTGGATACGGAGCTTTCAAAGCTCGACCAGTTTCTGTCCCACGCCGCATTGGAGGCCGGGGAGAATCAAAGCGACGAATTCGAGGACTGCGTTCAGCTCATGACGCTGCATTCGGCTAAGGGACTGGAGTTCGATCTGGTGTTTATCGCTGGATTGGAAGAGGGTTTGTTTCCCAGCCTGCAATCGCTGGAAGAGCCGGGACGCCTGGAGGAAGAGCGCCGCCTTTGCTATGTCGGCATCACCCGTGCAAAACGCCGGCTTTACCTGACCTATGCCGAAACCCGCCGATTATACGGCAAAGAAACTTATCCCCGACCTTCGCGTTTTCTAAGGGAGATCCCGTCCGAACATCTTCAGGAAATCCGAATACGCGGAAGCATCGGCCGGCCGATGAGCTCGCCGCAGCCTGCATCCAGCCCTGCCGACAATGGCAGTGTTTTTAAGCTGGGGCAGCGCGTGCGTCACGCAAAATTCGGGGAAGGCGTCATCCTTCAGTATGAGGGGGAAGGCAGTCAAGCCAGGGTTCAGGTGAATTTTGCCGAGTCTGGCACCAAGTGGCTGATGCTGGCCTACGCCAATTTACAGCGGCCTTGAAAAAGGCCGCTTTGCCACTAGGCCCACTGCCGATCAAGCTTTTTTCTTCTCTTCCATCATCCGCTCGAGGATGGGGCGGAAAATGATTTCCATCGCGAGCCCCATCTTGCCGCCCGGCACGACGATCGAGTTGTAGCGAGACATGAATGAATCCTTGATCATCGCCAAAAGGTTCTGGAAGTCCACGTTGAACTTGCGGGGATTCTTGAAGCGGATAATCACGAGACTCTCGTCCGGCGACGGAATATCCCGTGCAATGAACGGGTTAGAGGTATCGACCAGAGGCACTCGCTGAAAGTTGATATCCGTCTGAGAGAACTGGGGCGTGATGACTTTCACGTAATCGTACATACGCCGCAGAATCGTATCAGTCACGTCCTCCGGTTTATAGCCGCGCTCGGCAGTATCCCGGTGAATTTTTTGAATCCATTCCAGATTCACGATGGGAACCACACCCACCAAGAGATCCGCGTACTGGGGAATATCCACAACCTCGTTCTTCACGGCGCCGTGCAAACCCTCATAAAACAACAAATCCGTTCCCTCGGGAATATCGGCCCATGGCGTAAAAGTTCCCGGTTTGTATCCACCCAACCGCAACCCCTCTTCTTCGCTGTGGATATAATAGCGGCGCTTGCCGGTGCCGGTTTCACTGTATTGCCGGAATAAGCCCTCCAACTCTTCAAGCAGATTCGCCTCGACGGCGAAGTGGCTGAAATGCCGGCCTTCCGCTTGAGCCTTGGCGATATGACTGCGCATCTCGACACGGTCGTAACGGTGAAAACTGTCGCCCTCTACCACCGCCGGCTTGATGTTCAGCCGAAAGAATAAATGCTCAAACGCCTGTTTAACGGTGGTCGTGCCTGCGCCGGATGAACCCGTGACAGCGATCACGGGATATTTCTTGGACATGAGATCTTCCTCCTTATTCGATTATTCTACCCGCACAGACGCACCTGTCGACTGCAACGCCTGTCGGAATTCACGGCGGACGGCATCCAACCCGATGCAACCTGCGACAGAGAGTCGCCACGGTCACGGGGCACTGAGTACAGCCAATGTCGACGAGCCCCCATGAAAACGCTCTGATAACCGGCGCAATCGTTTACGGTCACAATGATTGAAAGCCCTTGTTCACGCCGAAGCGCTGTCATTTGCTGAATCTTAAAATAAATTTAAGACATCGACTTTTCTAATCGTTAAGGACCGGACATGGGCGTGAAGATATTGCATAAGAAGAAGCAATGAGTCCATACTCTGAAGATAAATAATTCTTTATAACTCGCGTGTTGGCGCGAAAACATGAACATCACGCTTAGGCAATTGAAAGTCTTTGAGAGGGTGGCGCGCCGCTTGAGCTTCACCCGTGCGGCGGAGGAGCTTTATCTGACGCAGCCCGCCGTTTCGATGCAAATCAAGCAGTTTGAGGATGTCGTTGGCCTGCCTTTGTTCGAGAGGTTAGGCAAAAAGATTTACCTGACCCGAGCCGGGGAAGAGTTGTATCGGCTGAGCCGCACCATCTCATTGCAATTGGAAGAAGCCGAACAACTGATCGAAGAGCTAAAGGGCACGGAAGGCGGACGCTTAGCCGTGTCGGTCGCGAGCACGGTACATTATTTCGCCATTCGCCTTTTGGCCGACTTCTGCCAGCGCTACCCCAAGGTAAAGGTCAGCTTCAAAGTCACCAACCGCAAAGGACTGCTGCAGCAACTGGACGACAACGAGACCGACATCGTACTAATGGGCCAGCCGCCGGAGGATCAGGACTTGGCGGCAGAGGCGTTTATGGACAACCCCTTGGTCATCATCGCTCCCGCCAATCATCCCTTAGCCGGCAAAAAAGACATACCCTTAAGCGAACTCAGCCATGAGACCTTTCTCATGCGAGAACAAGGTTCCGGCACCCGCAATGCCGTCGAGCGCTTCTTGTCGGAAAAAGGCGTGCAAATTTCCGCCAGCATGGAGATGAATACCAACGGCGCTATCAAGCAAGGTGTTGAAGAAGGGCTCGGCCTCGGCATTGTGTCGATACATACTGTAGAACGCGAATTGGCAGACGGCCGGGTGGTCGTTCTGGATGCGGAGTCGTTTCCCATCATGCGCCAATGGTACATCGTACATCGGGCCGGCAAGCGCCTGTCAGCGGTGGCACGAGAGTTCGAAGAATTCATCCGCGCCGAAGCTAACCGCTTCGTCAAAAGCGACATCATCAAGACCGCGGCGGGCGGCAAGTAGCGTTCTGCTTCACCGACTCAGCTTGTGGAAGTCAGCCGGACATTATCGATCAGGCGAGCTTTGCCCAACCAGGCCGCCACCAATATGACGAGATGGACATCATCCTGCCCTGCTGGAGCCAGATCGGATTCGCGCCGGACGCTGAAATAATCGGGGCGAAATCCGGCCGTCTGCAACGTCTCGATTTGCTGCCGTTCAATTCGCTCGAAATCTTTTTCGCCACGGCAAATAGCCTCCGCCGCACGGCAAAGGCAGCGATACAAGGTAGCCGCCAACTCCTTTTGCTCGGCCGTAAGGTACGCATTTCTAGAGCTCATTGCCAACCCGTTCGGCTCTCTGACGGTCGGGACGGCGTGAATGCGCACAGAAAAATTGAGATCGGCCACCATCCGACGAATAATCACCAACTGCTGATAATCCTTCTCGCCGAATAACGCAATATTCGGCTGCACCAGATTAAAGAGTTTGCTGACGATGGTGGCAACGCCCCGGAAATGCCCAGGTCTGAATCGACCGCAGAGCGCATCGGACAAACCCGGCACTTCGACAAAGGTCGTAGCTCCCAAGCCTGCCGGATACAGGTCGGCCGCCGACGGTACGAACAGGAGATCGGCCGCCACGCGGCGAAGCTTTTCCGCATCTTCGACAGGCGTTCGCGGGTAGGCATCGAAATCTTCCCCCGGAGAGAATTGCGTGGGGTTGACGAAAATGCTCACAACTACTCGGTCGGCCAGTTGCTTCGCTTCGCGAACAAGATGAAGATGCCCAGCATGCAGGTTTCCCATGGTCGGCACGAACGCCACGGAAAGATCTTGCGAACGCCACTCCCGCACGGTCTCGTGCAGAGCGCTTATGGATTCATTAATGAGCATGATGAGCCTTGGGTTATCCGCCGAGAGAGCCGCTAAAAACTATGATCCAACGCCGGGAACTGGCCCGATCTCACATCGTCTGCGTAATTGCGGATAGCCGACGGAATGTCCTCGACGCCTTGAAGAAAGTTTCTGGAGAACTTGGGACGCTTGCCCGGCGTGATGCCGAGCATGTCGTACAGCACGAGAATCTGGCCGGCACAGCCCGGACCCGCGCCGATGCCGATGGTAGGTACATCGAGAGCCGCCGTAATCTCGCCAGCCAAGGTTGCCGGCACGCACTCGAGCACCAGAAGACTGATGCCCGCTTCTTGAAGAATCATGGCGTCCTCCAGGATTTCTTGCGCGGCTCTTTCGTCTTTTCCCTGAACGCGATAACCGCCGACCTGATGGACTGATTGAGGCAGCAGCCCCAAATGACCGCAGACCGGAATATTCTGATCTACTAACGCACGAACGATCTCGACCCGCTTCCGCCCTCCCTCGATCTTAACCATATGTGCCCCGGCACGGATCAGGCGGGCTGCGCTCTCGATCGCCTGTGCCGGACCCGAGTAGCTAGCGAACGGCATATCCGCCGCCAACACGGCACGGCGAATTCCACGCGCCACACATCGGGTATGGTAAATCATGTCATCCAAGGTCACCGGCAATGTTGTAAGCTGGCCCTGCACGACCATCCCCAAGGAATCGCCGACCAAAACCAGATCCACGCCGGCGTCATCCATGATTCTGGCAAAGCAGGCATCGTAAGCGGTAAGGGCTACGATCTTTTCGTCTCGCACTTTCATTACCGCCAGATCCGGAATAGTCAAACCTTTGACCGTATCAAGCATGCTCGATCACCTTCAATCCTCGTTGCGGACACTTCCGAACCAGATCGGCCAACGGCCCCTTACCGGGAATCTCGAGTTCGGGAGCGATCTCCTCGAGCGGATATAGCACAAATTCCCGGTCTGCGATTCCCGGATGAGGTACCGTCAGCACGTCGCTCACCATCCTTTCGCATCCGTACAGCAACAGATCCAGATCCAGCGTTCGAGGGCCCCAGCGCTCGCCCCTGCGTACTCGCCCATGAGCGATCTCTATGGCCTGAAGTTCGTGCAACAACTCCAGGGGTTTTAATGTCGTTTCGACCGCCATCACGGCGTTGATGTAGTCGGGTTGATCGGCAGGCCCCATGGGTGCACTGCAATATAGGCTTGAAAAAGCCAGCTCCCGGACACCGGGGATCTTATTGATAGCCAAACGTGCCGACTTGATCATCTCGACGGGATTATCCAAGTTGGCGCCCAAACCGATATAAGCCGCCACGTTGCCGAATTGCTCGGAATAATCAGACGGAAACATTGGCAGAAGATTCAGCACGCCCCTTGCGTTTACGTGACCGGGACCTGCCGGAACGTCGCCGCCCGGGACTCGCCATGGCTTTCCGCTCGGCTTCACCGGCTTGCTGGAATCGAGTCCACCACTCGGCGAGCGACGGCTCGGCTTCTCCGGTCTCGGCTCGGAGCAATAAGAAATCGTAAGCGGCGCGAAAACGGGGATGAGTTAGCAAACGAAACGGCCGTGAACCGATAATACGTTCGAACCGCGGCTGCAAAGCCCAAACCTCCCGGGCCGGCAGACTGGCCGTGCGCGGTAAAGCGGTATAACGAACTTGGTTCGCGACCACCTCCCCGGCGGCTTCCTGATAGGCCAGGATATCGCTCTCTCCGGATTTGATTCGGGCTTGCGCACGCGCTCTAACCGGCTCCCACAGCAGAGCGGCGAACAAGAAATACGGCGCCACCGGTTTGCCATCCTGTACTCTTTGATCGGTGCGCTCCAAGGTTTTAGCCAAAAAGGTCAATGGGAACCCCTGTTGTTCCTTAGCCAAGCACAGCTCTGTCTCGGGAAATAGCGCAGTGAACAAGCGATAATGCCTGAGCTGTTCAAAAGTCTGTACGGCATACCCAGACAAGAACAGTTTGAGAACCTCCTCATAAAGACGGGCTGGCGGAATTTCCTGGAGCAGGTTCGACAACCGAGTTATCGGGTCGGCGCAACTAGGATGAACGGTAAAGCCGAGCTTAACCGAGAAGCGTATCGCCCGCAGCATCCGTACCGGGTCTTCCCGATACCGTTGTTCTGGATCACCTATCAGTCTCAGCATGCCGGCCTTGTGATCCTCCATGCCACCGACGTAATCCACCACGGAGAAATCGTTGATGTTGTAATACAACGCATTAACCGTGAAATCTCGACGAAATACATCTTCTTCGATGGTTCCGTATACGTTGTCCCTAAGGATACGACCATTCTCAATGACGCGCCCGCCATGGCTCTCCTCGCCTGCCAACCCGCGAAAGGTTGCCACTTCGATAATTTCCTCGCCGAAATGCACATGGGCGAGACGAAACCGCCGGCCAATCAAACGGCAGTTGCGGAAGATCGTTCTAATCTCTTCAGGGTGCGCGCTGGTCACCACATCGAAATCTTTCGGCTCACGCCCCAAAAGCAAGTCGCGCACGCAGCCGCCGACCAAATAAGCCTGATGCCCGGACTTTTTTAAGCGATATAGCACCTTTAGTGCGTTATCGCTGATCATCGAACGGGAAATCATGTGTTCGGACCGCGGATAAACCCTAACGCTCACCGCTGCTTCCGGCTTGGGCTGCGGCAATTTGAACAGCTTTTTGACGAAGTTGAAGATTGGCAGAGGAGTATTTCGTTTATTAGACCTTAAAGAAGGCGGAATGTTACCTTAGCCGGCGGGTGCACTCAACGTACCACAGCCTCGATCTGCCTTAACATGGCAAAAATAAAGATGAGATTCCAACAATCGACACCAGCCCGTTGAATCATTACGGATATAAATAAGTAACATCAACTCTAAGAAAAAGTTCACTCGCACCGGATATTTCGAGGAGTCGTACCTATGTTCGAGAACTGGTTCAGTCATATGAATGCGTTCATCCTCTCTCATCCGCACTGGATCGCGAAACTGGAGTTTCTGTTGCGACTAAAATGCGGGCTCTTAGCCGCCCTGATGGGGATTTTTCTGTACCTCATCTATAAAGAACGAAAAGAACGAACGAAGACCGCCAGGAGTCTTCGAAAACAGCCCTATCACTTCGTCGCTTGACGTAACGCTGTCTATCGCGGTGAAAAGCCGTTATGATGGATGAATCTATCACCCCGACCGCAAGGGTATCTCATGCAAATTTCACCTCGCAAAGTAGTCCATATCCACTACACCCTCACGAGTGACGATGGCGAAATCCTCGACAGCTCACGAGATCAAAGTCCGCTAGCCTATATTCATGGGATGGGCAATATCATTCCCGGACTGGAGAACGCACTTACCGGGCGGGTCGTGGGCGACAAGCTCAAGGTCACCGTTCCTCCGGAAGCGGCCTATGGCCTGCGAGACGACGATCTCGTCCAGTCTGTACCGAGAACGGCTTTTGAAGAGGGACAAGAGATATTGCCAGGCATGCAATTCCATGCACAGTCGCCGGAAGGCGTTCAGCTACTTACGGTAATCGGCGTAGATGACGACGAGGTGGTTCTGGACGGCAACCATCCGATGGCCGGCCTTACCTTGAACTTTGAAGTCGAAATCACGGAAATCCGTGATGCCACACCCGACGAATTGGATCACGGCCATGTACATGGTCCAGGCGGCCATCACCACGGTTGAGCGGACTCAGACCACTCGCGACGGTTTTCTCCCCACCCTCCGACTGTATTGAACGACCAAGGCGGCCATCTTTTTTGGATAGCCGCCTTGACGCTCTATTGATTTGCCAAGTGCGCCCATAAATCGTGGTCGTCGGCATCTTCAAAAACCACCTCGACCCTATCGCCGACCTTTAGATGGGTCGCTCCATCGATAAATACCTGACCATCAATTTCCGGCGCATCGGCGCGACTGCGAGCGACTGCCCCCTCGTCCACGACTTCATCGACTAAAACGGCCTCCCTGCGTCCAATCTTGGACTGCAGCCGAGCAGCGCTGATCTGAGCCTGAACCTCCATAAACCGCGCGAGACGCTCTTCTTTTACGGCTTCCGGCACCGGATTGGACAATTCATTCGCAATCGCCCCCTTAACCGGCGAATACGTGAAACAACCAACCCGATCGAGCTGAGCTTCCTGCAGAAACTCCAGCAACTGTTCGAAATCCGCCTCGGTCTCTCCCGGAAAACCGACGATAAATGTACTGCGAAGAGTGATATCCGGGCAGATGTTCCGCCACTCGGCCACTCGAGCCAAGATATTCTCCGCAGCCGCGGGACGCTTCATCAGCTTCAGAATTCGAGAGCTGGCATGCTGGAACGGAATGTCCAGATAAGGCAGGATTTTCCCCTCCGCCATGAGCGGGATGACGTCGTCCACATGAGGATAAGGATAGACATAGTGCATGCGCACCCAAACCCCGAGCTCACCCAATGCCTTGGCTAAATCATAGAAGCGAGTTTTCAGCGGACGACCACCCCAAAAGCTGGTCCGGTACTTCAAATCCACGCCGTAAGCACTGGTGTCTTGCGAAACAACGAGCAACTCTTTCACTCCCGCCGAAACCAGACGCTCCGCCTCGGCCATCACTTCGCCGATCGGACGGCTGACCAAGTCGCCGCGGAGGCTTGGAATGATGCAGAACGTACAGCGATGACTGCAGCCTTCTGAAATCTTCAGGTAAGCGTAATGGCGCGGCGTCAACTTGACGCCCTCTGGCGGCACGAGATCGACAAAAGGATCGTGAAGCGGCGGCAAATGCTCATGCACTGCCTCGACAACCTCCTCATAGGCATGAGCACCGGTAATCTTCAGTACTTGAGGGTGGCGGGCGCGAATTTCACTCTCGCGAACGCCCAAACAACCGGTAACGACGACCTTACCGTTTTCTTTCAAAGCCTCGCCTATGGCATCCAGCGATTCTTCAACCGCGGCATCGATGAATCCGCAGGTATTCACGACAACGAGGTCGGCGTCTTTATATGTCGGAACGAGAGCGTAGCCTTCGGCGCGCAGCTTGGTCAGAATGCGCTCGCTATCTACCAGCGCCTTGGGGCAGCCAAGGCTGACAAAACCGATACGAGGTGTTTTCATGAAGAAATATGTGAGGGAGAAACGAAGGATAGTGGGACCATTTTACCCCAGCGGAGGTTTCCGATCCTAAGGACTCTCCGCAAGGAATACCGCCCGAACCGGCGCGGGCAGCCCCTCGACGGTCAATGCCGGATTAACCGGATCTAGGAAATCAGGCAGAGACTGAAAACGCATCCAGTCCGTGGAGCGCTGCTCGTCGGCCGTAGTTTTCGTAACATCGACGACCCGGCCATTCCGGTAACCGCACCGCTTCAGCCACGACAATAAGGTGCCGCAGGACGGAATGAACCACACATTACGCATCTGTGCATAGCGATCTTCAGGCACCAAAACCTGCCCTGGCCCGCCCTCGATGACCAAAGTCTCCAACACCAACTCGCCACCGGACCTGAGACAGCCCTTGAGTTCCACGAGATGATCGAACGGCGAACGGCGATGGTACAGCACCCCCATCGAGAAAACCGTGTCGAAGGCACGGAGATTCTGAGGAACATCCTCTATACCCAAGGGAAGCACATGGACCGGAAAATCGCCGGCAAAATGCTTGACAGCCAGAAACTGCGCGACGCTCAAAAGCGTCGGATCGATCCCGATCACCACTGCGGCCCCGCAGCCGACCATCCGCCACGCGTGATAGCCGTTCCCGCAGCCAACGTCCAACACCGTTCGGCCATCGAGCGGCTGAATATGATCTTTCAGCCTGCGCCATTTAAGATCGGAGCGCCATTCGGTATCGATATGAATGCCATGAATGATGTACGGCCCCTTCCGCCAAGGATGAAGCCGGCGCAGCAGATTCTCGATCTGAGCGCGCTCTCCCTCGCTGCATCTTCCACCAATGAGGATGTTATCGGCATTCAAATCGACTTCAGACGCCTTGACTTCAGGCAGGCAATCAAGCGTAGCCCGCCAAACCGGCCAGTCGCCATGCCGCTCGGAGCCGAAAGCCGAGTTTAACTGAGCCGGCAATCGCTCCAGCCAAGTACGTAATTGTGGCCGAGGAGATTTCGAAAACAGATCCGAATAAGCCTTCAAACTCAAATTGCAATCAGACATTTTCATTCAATGAGTTACTTCTAATCTCGCGGACCGTCTCGTACTTCGTTCCTCGCTATTTGCCGAGAAACCGAGGCATCTTCGGGACAGCAACATCCCTATTACACCGTGCTACAATCTCGTAGTCTGCTCACACGAGAAGAAAGCGCGTAATACGAGCTCGAAACAGCATCCCGGGGATTCCCATCCACAATCGACTTTTACGGGAAGATCGCCGAATGAATACACCTGATATCTTACAAGTTAAAGCTTATCTTCAAGACCTCCAAGACAGAATCTGTCTTGCTCTGGAAAATGAGGAACCGGAGGCGCAGTTCCTAGAAGACCTTTGGCAATACAACAACGGCGGTGGCGGTGGAAGAACGCGCGTATTGAGCGGAGGACGGACCTTCGAACAAGGCGGCGTCAATTTCTCCCACGTTTTCGGCCAGAACCTGCCACCCTCCGCTACGGCTCATAGGCCCGAACTCGCCGGCCGGACATTTCAGGCCGTAGGCGTATCGCTGGTGATTCACCCCCGAAATCCATATGTGCCGACCTCCCATGCCAATGTCCGTTTTTTTCTCGCGGAGAAGGAAAACGAAGCACCGGTATGGTGGTTTGGTGGCGGCTTCGATCTCACGCCCTATTATCCGTTCGAAGAAGATGCGATTTATTGGCACACCGTAGCCCGGGACGCCTGTCTTCCTTTTGGGGAAGACGTTTATCCCAGGTTTAAACGCTGGTGCGACGAATACTTTTTCCTCAAACATCGCAACGAAACCCGCGGCATCGGAGGACTATTTTTCGACGATCTCAATGAGTGGGGGTTTGGTCGCTGCTTTGATTTCCTGCGCAGCGTCGGGGACCACTACATCAAGGCTTATGTGCCTATCGTCCAGAAACGTAAAGACATACCCTACGGGGAAGGGGAACGCGACTTCCAACTCTATCGGCGCGGGCGATACGTTGAATTCAATCTGGTTTATGACCGAGGAACTTTGTTCGGGCTGCAATCGGGCGGCAGAACAGAATCCATTCTGATGTCTCTGCCCCCCGTTGCGCATTGGCGCTATAACTGGAAGCCGCAGGAAGGTAGCGCCGAAGATAATCTGTACAAGAACTATCTGAAACCCAGAGAGTGGCTATGAGCCTCTTTTATCGCCGCCGGCAGTCCCGATCGGTTCTTTCATGGCGGTAGCGTTGCGCTCGGCAAGGTGTGAAATCAATTGATCGAGGGAACCGGTGCGGGCAACCTCATCGGTAAAGCTGGCTCGATAGTTCTGGAGCAAGCTGATACCCTCGATCAATACGTCGTACACTTTCCAGTCGTTCTGGGTAAACACCATTCGATAGTTCACTGCCACGGGTTGAGCGCCGTCCTGGAGGATCTCGGTACGAACCATCACCTTTTTATCCTCTGGCTTCATCTGCAGCGGCAGATAACGGATTTTCCAATTGGCGTACTCCGTAAAAGCAGTGGTATAGGTGCGTACGAGAAGCATCCGGAATTCCTTTTTAAAACGCTCCTTTTGCTGAGGGGTCGCAGTCTTCCAATACTTACCCAAAATCAACATCGATACACGATCGAAATCTACGTGTGGCTCGATAATACCGTCAACAAACTGAGTGGCTTTCTTGAAATCGCCCTTGTACTCCGATTTTTGCAGAGTGGTTTGCAGCTCGTCGGCACTATGCTGGATAACCTGTTGCGGAGGGAGCAACCCTTCCTCTGCCCACGCTGTCGCCCCCCAAAAGCTTAACAGCAACGACAATGCAACGGCCCAACTCGCCAGGCCGAAGGAAGATTTGGTAAATTTCATTTAAAAACTCCTGCTGACTTTTTAATATTCTTATCATAACTCGGCGGCATGCACTAAACTACCGAGTTCCGCTGTGTCCCACACAATAAACCGGCCACCATGTCGTTAAATAATAGCATCTCTTACCCCAATATTCGCTTGCGCCGAATGAGACGAAATGAATTCAGCCGGCGCCTGATGCGGGAAACACAGCTTTCCACAAATGATTTGATTTACCCTCTTTTCATTTTGGAAGGTGAAAATCGCCGGGAGCGGGTCGCCTCCATGCCGGGCGTCGAGCGACTGAGTATCGATCTGCTGTTGCGCGAGAGCGAGAAGGCTTTCCGGCTTGGCATTCCCGCCATCGCCCTTTTTCCCGTAACATCGCCCGATAAAAAAACGGATGATGCACGTGAGGCTCATAATCCGGAAGGTTTGGTGCAACGAGCGGTACGCTTATTGAAGCGACAACTGCCGGAACTGGGTGTCATCACCGATGTCGCTCTTGACCCATTCACGACGCACGGTCAAGACGGGCTTGTAGACCCTAACGGATACGTGGTCAACGATGAGACCATCGACGTACTCGTCAAACAAGCGTTGTCTCATGCGGAAGCCGGGGCGGATATCGTGGCGCCTTCGGACATGATGGATGGACGGATAGGCGCAATCCGCGGCGCATTGGAAGAAAACGGTTTCGTTCACACACGGATTCTCGCTTATTCCGCCAAGTACGCTTCCGCTTTCTACGGCCCATTCCGGGATGCCGTGGGCTCGGCAGCTAATTTGGGGAGCGGAGACAAATATACTTACCAGATGGATCCGGCCAATTCGGACGAGGCTTTGCGGGAGGTCGAGCTCGATTTGACGGAAGGCGCCGACATGATCATGATCAAACCGGGACTGCCCTATTTGGACATCATCCGTCGGGTCAAGGATCGCTTCGGCGTTCCGACGTTCGCCTATCAAGTCAGCGGGGAATACGCCATGCTGAAAGCCGCGGCACAAAACGGCTGGCTTGACGAGCGGAAGACCGTGCTCGAATCACTGCTGGCGCTCAAGCGTGCGGGATCGGACGCCATCCTGACCTATTACGCCGCGACCGTCGCCGAATGGCTCCGCGAAGAGACCTTAAGGCAACGCATCTGAAACCCGCGAAGACTGAAGTCAACCTCGCCATCCTCAGATTTTATACTCATGTCGCCTGCAGATCGTTATGCCGTCTTCGGCCACCCCATAAGCCACAGCAAATCGCCTCGTATTCACGCGCTTTTCGCGGAACAGACCGGAGAGCGGCTGACCTATACCGCGCAAGACGTTCCGCCGGAAACATTCGAAACTTGCGTGCGGGATTTTTTTGCCCAGGGTGGAAAAGGCCTGAATTGCACCGTCCCTCTCAAGGAACGCGCTTGGCAAATCGCCGACCACAGAAGCGAGCGCGCGGAACGCAGCAAAGCCGTCAATACCTTGGCCTTACGTCCGGATGGAACGATTTATGGGGACAACACCGATGGCGTCGGCTTGATACGAGACCTTATCGTCAATCTCGAACTCCCTTTGGAAGACCGCCGAGTCCTTTTGTTGGGCGCGGGCGGTGCAAGCCGCGGCATTATCGGACCGCTGTTGGAGCAAGGTCTGTCTCGCCTGGTGATCGCCAACCGCACGCCCGAGAAAGCCGCCCGGCTTGCCGAGGAATTTGGCGATCTCGGTCCAATCAACGGATGCGGGTTTTTAGACTTGGGCACGGAACCCTTCGATATCATTCTGAACGCCACGGCCGCCAGTCTGACCGGTGAGCTTCCGGATCTGCCAAAGAATATTCTCCAACCCGGAGGATGCTGCTACGACCTCGCCTATGGCATGGAACCCACGCCGTTTGTCCAATGGGGACAAAAAGCCGGAGCCGATCTCAGTGTTGACGGCATTGGCATGTTGGTCGAACAAGCGGCCGAGGCATTTTTTATTTGGCGGGGAATACGGCCGGCAACCCGTCCCGTAATCGATGTTCTGAATCGGGAGCGTGGTCGCTAGCACTAAGCGCCTAGTAATCTGGCATCACTCAGATATTGATTCTTCAAACGCACGTAACCGTCCTTAGAGAAACTTAGATATTCCAATTCCGCCTCCTTGAGCGGGCGAGCCTGTTTCGCCGGCGATCCCACATAAAGAAAACCGCTTTCCAAATGCTTGCCGGGCGGCACCAAGGCGCCCGCGCCAATCATCACGCGATCCTCCACGATGGCGCCGTCCATCACCACAGCGCCGATGCCGATCAGACATAGATCGCCAATAGTGCAACCGTGCAGCACGGCCCGATGGCCCACAGTGACACCACGCCCCACGATCAAGGCATTTCCATCCTCGTTGTACCGGCTTCTCTGGGTGACGTGCAGCACGCAGCCATCCTGAATATTAGTTTCGTCGCCGATTTCAATGCGATGCACGTCGCCTCTCGCGACCGTCATCGGCCAAATCGAAACGTCGCTCCCCAACGTCACGTCACCGATCACCAGCGCGCTATCGGCAATATAGACTCCCGCTCCCAATTTCGGCTCGATGCCGCTATAAATCTGAATCGTCACCTTATGACACTCCCATTGATCAAACGATTCGCCGGACTCGACGTCTATACTTCTCTCAACCCAACCCTGACTCAACGTCAAGAACAAGAGGAGAAGTTATGAGCGTAGGCGGTTTCATTCTTATCGGCACGATCCTATTCGTGATCGTGTATGCCATCTTGATTTACAACCGGCTGGTCAGTTTAAAGCATGATACCGCAAAAGCATGGTCCAACATCGACGTGCTGCTTAAACAGCGCCATGACGAATTGCCGAAACTCGTCGAAACTTGCAAGCAGTACATGCAGCATGAGCGGGAGACACTGGAAAGAATCATGCAGGCCCGCGCAGGGATCTCTGCTGCCCGGGAGTCCTCGAACCTGCACGCCCTAGGCGCTGCGGAAAGCCAGTTGCGGCAAGGTTTGATGCAGCTCTTCGCAGTCGCGGAAAGCTATCCCGACCTGAAGGCGGACGAATCCTTCCGGACTCTGGAATCCCGAATAACCGGACTTGAAAACGCTATCGCCGACCGCCGCGAGTTCTATAACGAGAGCGTCAATAACAACAATGTCCGCCTGGAAGAGTTTCCAGATGTCATCATTGCCCGGCTATTCGGCTTCAAGCCATTCGAGCTGCTGGAATTCTCGAAGGAAGAGAAGCGCGACGTGGATCTGAAGGCGCTTTTCGGCTGAAGCAAAAGCCATGCTGTTTCGCGACCTCATCCTGCAATCCTCTCCGCAGCATTTCTGGCTGGCCATAGGGATAGCCGCCTTAACCGGAGCAACCGCCTTCCATCTCGCATTCCGCTGGCTGCATCGCGCACGCCTGATTGCGGACACCCCCACTGCCAAGGTCCGCTCGGCCGCTCAGGGCTATGTCGAACTCGAAGGCCGGGCCCAGCTGATGGACGGCGAGCCGATCCACGCCCCCCTGAGCGGTGCCCGTTGCGTTTGGTACAGCTATAAAGTCGAACAGCGAGAGACCGATTATGAAGACGGCCGCAGTACAACCCGATGGCGAACGGTCGAGCGTGGCGTGAGCGAAGCCATTTTTCACCTGGAAGACGAGACCGGGCGATGCATCGTCGATCCGGATGGCGCAGACGTCACGCCTTCCATTCGACTCAGATGGCGCGGTCATCTGCTGCGCCCCGGATCTGCTCCGCAGCAAACCGGCTTCTGGGCTTCTTTATTCTCGTCCGGACCATATCGCTATACGGAATACCGTATTCAGGCAAACGATCCGCTTTATGCAATCGGACAGTTCGTGTCTCTCGGCGGTACCGACAGCGTTAACCTCCGTACCGAGGTGGGTGATCTGTTAAACCTTTGGAAGAGAAATCGTCCCGAGCTTATCCGACGATTCGATACGAATGGCGACGGTGAGATCGATGCAGAGGAGTGGGAAACGGTTCGGCAGCACGCCGAGCGTGAAGTCATCGTGTCCTGGCGCGAAAGAACGAAGCAAACCGAGTTCCATCTGATAAAAAAACCCGATTATGGCCGTCCTTATCTGCTATCAGTCATCCCACAGGAAAAATTGACCGAACGATATCGTCGTAACGCCTGGCTTGCAGTGCTGGGTTTTCTGATCGCGGGCAGCTCAACAACTTGGGCACTGCATCTGCGTTTTGGCTCCATTTTCTAAACGCCCAGTGAAACCTACGCTGGACTTTAGCCCTTGGGCCAAGAACAGCTGAAAAATCGCTGGCTTAACCGGTCTTTTCGTTGCGACTCGCTTTTTCTTCTAATCCCGAGAGACCGAATCGTCTCTGCAATTCGACTAACACCTGATCCGGGCTCAACCCCTGGTGAGCGAGCAACACCAGGCTGTGAAACCACAAGTCCGCCACTTCGTAGACGATTTTGTCGGGATTTCCATCCTTGGCGGCCATTACGGTTTCGGTGGCCTCTTCGCCGATTTTCTTCAAGATAGCGTCGAGGCCCTTGGCATAAAGACTCGCCACGTAGGATTTTTGCGGATCTTGAGATTTCCGTTCCTCGAGCACCCTGGCCAACTCTTTCAACACGTCCATATCAGCGCTTGTACATCGTTTCCGGAGATTTTAGGACCGGTTCTACCGCTTCCCAGGAACCATTCCGCAGGACCCGAAAAAAGCAGTGATGGCGACCGGTGTGGCAGGCGATTCCGCCGGCCTGTTCGACAGCGAGCAAAATCACGTCCTCGTCGCAATCCAAGCGAATTTCCAGAACTTTCTGCCGATGCCCGGATTCCTCGCCCTTCCGCCAAAGCCGGTTTCGCGAGCGCGACCAGTAGACCGCATAGCCTTCTTCTGCAGTAAGCCGCAAGGCCTCCCGGTTCATCCAGGCGAACATGAGAACCTGCCCCGTGGCCGCTTCCTGAGTAATGACGGGAACGAGCCCGTCGGACGTCCAGCGGATTTCGTCGAGCCATGCCGGCGCCGTCACAGCCGCACCTCGATGCCTCGAGCGACCAAGTGCTCCTTGGCTTGACGAATGGTGTATTCGGCGAAATGGAATATGCTGGCTGCCAGCACCGCATCGGCTTTGCCCTGCAAAATGCCGTCGGCCAGGTGCTGCAAATTGCCGACACCACCGGAAGCGATCACCGGTACCGATACGGCTTCGCTGATCGCCCGAGTCAGTTCCAGATCAAAACCCTGTTTGGTGCCGTCCCGGTCCATGCTGGTCAAAAGGATTTCGCCGGCGCCGTATGCCACCATCCGGCGCGCCCATTCGATAGCATCGAGACCGGTCGGCTTGCGTCCGCCATGGGTGAAAATCTCCCATCGCATGGGGTCTTCGGACACCTGCTTGGCATCGAGAGCGACAACGATACATTGCGAGCCGAAACGCTCCGCCGCTTCGCGCACGAATTCGGGCCGGGCGACCGCGGCGGTATTGATACTGACCTTATCGGCGCCGGCATTCAGCATGCGGCGGATATCATCCAGCGTACGGATGCCGCCGCCCACCGTAAGCGGAATGAACACTTCACCCGCGACTTGCTCCACCACGTGCACCATGGTGTCGCGATTGTCCGAGCTAGCGGTGATATCGAGAAAGGTCAGTTCGTCCGCTCCTTCCCGATCATAACGCCTGGCGATCTCAACGGGATCTCCCGCATCTTTGATATCGACGAAGCGAACGCCCTTAACTACGCGTCCGTTGTCTACGTCGAGGCAGGGAATAATACGCTTGGCAAGCATGGATCAGTATTCTTCCGCCACTTTACGGGCTTCGGCGAAGTTAAGGGTACCCTCATAAATGGCGCGGCCGGTAATGGCGCCCATCACGCCGTCGCCGACTACGCTACCCAAGGCGTGAATATCCTGAATACTCCGGATGCCGCCGGAAGCGATCACCGGAATGCGTATGGAGCGCGCCAGCCTGGCGGTCGCCTCGACATTGACGCCTTCCATCATCCCGTCCCGACTGATATCGGTGTAAATGATGGCCTCAACACCGTCGTCCTCGAATTTTTGCGCCAAATCGATCACATCATGATGCGACAGCTTCGACCAACCGTCTATGGCAACTTTGCCGTCCTTCGCGTCCAAACCGACGATAATGTGGTTCGGAAACTCCGCTGCGACCTCGCGTACGAAGTGAGGTGCGCTAACGGCCTTGGTACCGATGATGACGTAATCGACACCGGCGTTCAGGTATCCCTGAATCGTCTCTTCATCCCGGATCCCTCCGCCCACCTGGATTTGCACATCTGGATAGGCTTCGCGGATGGCATGGATCACCTCCGCATTGCGCGGAATCCCGGCGAACGCACCGTCTAAATCTACCAAATGCAGACGTTTCGCCCCTTCCGAGACCCATTTCCCCGCCATCGCCACCGGGTCATCGGAAAAAACCGTATCGTCTTCCATGCGGCCTTGCCGCAAACGGACACACTTGCCATCTTTCAGATCGATAGCAGGTATCAAAAGCATAGAAAAATCCTCAACAACGGATAGAGTGAATGATCGGTGCCTTATCGCCCCGGGTCCCAGTTTAGAAAATTAGCCAGCAATCGCAATCCGGCTTCCTGGCTCTTTTCAGGATGAAACTGAACGGCAAAAATATTTTCGCGCACCAGTGCCGACGCAAAGGGTTCCGGATAATCGGTGGTCGCCGCAACGTTGTCGGAATTGGCCGGTCGAGCAAAATAGCTGTGGACGAAATAAAACCAACTGCCAGGGGCGATGTTTCGCCATAACGGATGATCGGCCTTCTGGTTAACCCGGTTCCATCCCATATGCGGAATTTTCAAAGGTTGGCCGGCGCCATCCGTCATCCCATCGGCAAAGCGCACGACTTGGCCGGAGATCAACCCCAAGCAGGCTGTTCCACCGTTTTCCTCGCTTTCCTCGAGCAAAGCCTGCATCCCTAGGCAGACGCCCAGCAATGGTTTCGAGGTCGCCACGCGATTGAGGACGGTTACGAGATCCCGATCGGCCAATGCATTCATGCAGTCGCGGATCGCCCCGACCCCCGGAAACACGACCCGGTCGGCATCGAGAATTGTTTTCGGATTATTTGTGACGGTAATAGTAGTTTCGGAGTGGGCGTGCTGAAGCGCCTTAGCTATGGAATGGAGATTTCCCATTCCATAATCGATGACTGCAACGGAAGACATGGGTAAAGACGGTTGGGTGAGAGTTCCGTATAGATGTCTTAAATCATTCCCTTAGTCGACGGGACAACATCCTGCATCCTGGTATCCGGTTCCAAAGCCATTCTCATGGCTCGACCGAACGCCTTGAAAATAGTTTCGGCGATATGGTGGGCATTCTGTCCCTTAAGATTATCGATATGTAAGGTAACTTTGGCGTGATTGACGAAGCCTCGAAAAAATTCGAGAAGCAAATCGACATCGAATTCGCCTATGCGGGCACGCGGAAACGTTACGTCGTAAGATAAACCGGGCCGTCCGGAAAAATCAATCACGACGCGTGACAAGGCTTCGTCCAAAGGAATATAGGCATGACCGTAACGCCGTATTCCCTTCTTGCTGCCCACGGCCTTTTCCACCGCTTGGCCCAGCGTAATGCCGATATCCTCCACCGTATGATGGGCATCGATGTGCAGATCGCCTTTCGCGCGCACCTCGAGGTCGATCAATCCGTGCCGCGCCACCTGATCCAACATATGGTCGAGGAAAGGAACGCCGGTTTCAAAGACGCCCGTGCCGACTCCATCCAGGTTAAGGCAAACCCGCACCTGGGTTTCCAGGGTATTGCGATCCACGTCGGCGGTACGGCTAATCATGAGTGATAGAAGATCTTCTGAATGAATCCGCCCTAAATGATATAACGACCAGCCGGTCTTGCTAAGCCCGATTCACGATAAAGAGGGGCTCTTTCCCCATGTAAGTAAATGCTTACACTATTTTCAGCTTTTTCTGACTTAGTTCGAAGCGGATTTTCTGCCACACTCACCCGGTCGCCGACATGGATGTAAGGACTGCTGAATCTCTTGCAGGATAACCACCGGGAAGTGACTTGATAGCCAACCAAGCAGGCGATAACCCTGGGTGCACGGAGCGCATCCGGGGTTTTTTATTATCAAAACTCCGGCTGCGGCAAGCGGCGAACCAGGTCATCCCAAGCCACCGCGACCCGCGGCAACACGCCGACGCTTGTTTCGCCCGAAAGTTCCTGAACGTCCGGCTTACCGTATTCGCCATCGATCAGCCGATAAATGGTCACCTTGCGGTCCGAAGGATGCACCTGCCAATATTCCTGCACGCCAGCGTGCTCTTACACGCGCCGTTTCAGCACGTGATCGTGGTTGGCGGTTGAAGGGCGCAACACCTCTATCACGAAATCCGGTGCGTTGCGCACTCCGCGCCGGTCCAGCTTGGACTCGTCGCACACCACTAGGACATCTGGCTGCACCACGGTATCGATATGTTCATCCGACTCGTCGGACTTGGGCAAGTGGACTTCCGTTGGGACGATGGACGGAGCGACAGGGCTTGTCTTCGAGGGCATCGCTCAATCACCGGTAAATCTGCCACATTCTGATGCCTAGATTCGGGGCGGGCGCCATGAGATAGGCCGTGCCGTCGATCAGCTCGTAGCTGACGTCTTTTGGCCAGGAAAGGTAATCGGCGTAAGTATGGCGTTCGGGATCGCGAAGTGAAATCCTCATGGACGGCCTCCTTCGCTGGAAAAATTCAAGATTTCTGGCTGATATTATCGCGTCTGGGGCATAGGTGCGCGGGTCGCCCCTATTCCGGCACCGATAGTGATCGTCTATCGCGAGCGCTTTTATCCAGAACCGGCAGATAGCAGCACTCAGGCGCCTAGCTTCACCTCTATAATCCGGTCGAGCTTTCCTTTTAAAGCGAGACGGTAGGACTGCCTGCTCCCGTGAGCTTCGCAGAAAGTTGCGTAAATTATATATTTTGCGTTCCCGTGGCCAAAATCGCCCAGAACGAAAAAGGGGTCGGACCTCAGTTTCATCGTCTTTCCAAATTCAGACGGACCGGTTCAGCCGAGAGCAAAAACAAAAGCCCGCCCCTTCTCTCACTCTTTTATCCATCAGACTCCCGAGAAGACGGACCCGCAGAAACGGGAGAAATGCCCACCCATAAAAAACCGCCCGACGGCTTGACCCAGCGGGCGGTTTCAGATTTTAGCGTTTAGTGGGCATGATTACATACCCACCCTTCCCTGACTTACCTGCAGCCACTCGGAATATGGGCAGAGTTCGTCAGACCGGCACACTGCCAACTCGCAACCTGGTCGCCAGCAGCATTCAAAGTCGGCGTGATTGTCATTGTCTGACCATTCAGCACGCCGTTAGTGAAAGCCACACTAATCACACCGTTCGCGCCAACCGTGACACCTCCTGCCGCGAAATACTTGCCAGCCAAGGTTTGGGCTTTCGTGTCTGCAGCTGATCCAGCTCCGGGAAGCGCGCCATCTTCCGCCAGCGCAAGAGCGATATCCGTCTGAATGCCCGCCGTTGCTTTCGGCCCTTCACTTGCCTGGGCACGGGCGGTGTAATCGTTATAAGCCGGAATCGCAATCGCTGCCAAAATACCGATGATCGCCACGACGATCATCAACTCGATCAAAGTAAAACCTTGCTGTCTCGTATTTACATTCGCATTCATGACGAACTCCATTGAGTTAAAGACGGGTTGGACAAGAAGCTTTATGCTCTCGGCCAATATATTGCATAGCCCATGCCAGCATCTCCGATACAGATCGAATGCGGTATTTCCGATTTCGAAAAGAAAAGTGGGGCATTGAACAAGCATACTTAAAGGCAAAAAGTGACGTACAAGGTCACCCGTTAGCGCTTTGTTGATAAGGAAGCTCCGTCCTAGCGCCGCTTCTCAAGGCAATCGTGCTCTGAGGCTGTGATCGTCACGAGTGACGTTTTACCCTCCTCTCCCTCTAATGCCTTTAAGGAGAGAGTCTGAGCCCAGAAAGGGTTACCTCAATAGCAACCTTTCTGAGGTGCGAGTTAATCAGAGCTTCCTTAAACTTGCTATTATGCGGCAGCGCCTACAGCACGGAGATACCACCATGAAGATCAAAAAAGATCTTTATACTCAGGATTTTTACGCCTGGACGCAGCAAAGCGCTCGTCTTATCAGGGAAGGGCGTTTTGGCGAACTTGATCTGGAGCATATCGCCGAGGAAATCGAAAGCATGGGAGCTAGTGAACGAAGAGAATTGATTAAGAGTAATGGTCAAATGTTGTGTACGGGGGTGGGCTCAGGCGGCGACTTTCTCGACGTCTTCCTGAACTCCATCCTTGAACACGACTCCCTCGATGACTTGGGCTAAACGGGGAATCCCATTCAGTTTCCGCCAGTGCCGCTCGGCGCTTTTCACCAGCATGAACACCATCGCGAGGATACTTCCCCGTGACACGCAGCCGCGCGTTTTGTCCGTTCGTAACCGG
>Ga0196971_1000567_pt1 | contig 25601 bp, 29 predicted proteins | sample S1v_1013CmetaG_FD_148660 | JGI IMG/M metagenome (GOLD analysis project Ga0196971, IMG submission 148660) | Soil microbial communities from Anza Borrego desert, Southern California, United States - S1+v_10-13C | ecosystem: Environmental > Terrestrial > Soil > Desert | place: USA: California...
CGCTTCCTGTTGAATAACCAGCTCACCGATTTTTCCTTCGATCCCGTTGATGCCAACGGCCCGGTGGCCAACCGCGTACAACCGGGCAAGCGGCCGCGCAGTTCGATGGCGCCGACGCTGGTGTTCGATAGAGGGACGAACAAGCTTGTGCTGTCCACCGGTTCTCCCGGCGGGTCGGCGATCATCAATTACGTGGCAAAGGTGCTCGTCGGGACCATGGATTGGGGGCTCAACGTGCAGCAAGCGATCAGCCTTCCGAATTTCGGCAGCCGCAACGGGCCGACGGAACTGGAGCAGGGCCGCTTCCCCGACAGCGTCGTCGAGCAGCTGAAGGCGAAAGGGCACAACGTGCGCCAGATGGAACAGACCTCGGGCCTGCAGGGCATCATGCGTACGACCATACACGGCGAGGAAATGTGGTTCGGCGGCGCCGACCCGCGACGTGAGGGAATCGTCAAGGGCGATTAGGGCGCCGCAAGGCACTGCACGCCGCCACACAGCGTCGTTTTTCAGCCATACGCAGTAGCGTTTCTCCCCAAGTCCCGCATCGCCTGCTAATCTCTTTACTATGGGAAAGCAGAAGAAAACGGGACTGGTCCTGACGGGAGGTGGAGCGCGCGCCGCATACCAGGTCGGCGTGCTCGCCGGTGTGGCGGATATCCTGCGCGCCGCGGGCTGGTCTCCGGAGCGCAACCCCTACGACATCATCTGCGGGACCTCGGCGGGGGCGATCAACGCCACCGCGCTCGCCTGCCACGCAGACAATTTCGACGAGGGGCTGCAAAAGGTGACGGGCGTGTGGGAGCAGATCACGGCCGAGCAGGTTTACCGCGCCGACTCGCTCGGCGTGCTGCGCTCGGGCGCGCGCTGGCTGTCGCTGCTTTCCTTCGGCTGGCTCCTGCGCAAATGGCGGGCGAATCCGCCCAATTCTTTGCTAGACAACACGCCCCTCGTCACGCTGCTGAACCGCATGCTCGATTTTCCGCGCCTCGATACCGCCTTGACGCGGGGAGCGCTGCATGCGCTGGCGGTCACGGCGTCGTCCTATTCGGCCGGCCGCCACATCACCTTCTTCCAGTCCGAGGCCGAGATCGAGCCCTGGGTGCGCTCGCAGCGCATCGCACTGCGCAGCCAGATCGGGGTAGAACACCTGCTTGCGTCCTCCGCCATTCCGCTGATCTTTCCCGCGACGCCGATCTACTGCAACGGCAAGCGCGAGTTTTGCGGCGACGGTTCGATGCGCCAGCTCGCCCCGATCTCTCCCGCCATTCATCTCGGTGCCGACAAGGTGCTGGTGATCGGTGCCGGCCGGCTGAGCGAACCGCAGAGCGAAACCGGCGAGGTCGCGCAATATCCAAGCCTCGCGCAGATCGGCGGGCATGCCATGTCCAGCATCTTTCTCGACAGCCTGGCCGTCGACATCGAGCGCATGACGCGCATCAACCTGACCCTCTCCGTCCTGACGGAGGAGCAGAGGGGCAGGACACCTTTGCGCCCGGTCGAGCTGCTGATCATCGCGCCGTCGGAACGCCTGGATGAGATTGCCAGCCGCCATGTGCAGAGCCTGCCCGGGCCGGTGCGCATGCTGCTGGGCGCGATCGGCGCGACCGAGGCAAGCGGCAGCGCGCTGGCGTCCTACCTGCTGTTTGAATCGAGCTTTACTTCGGAGTTGATCAGCCTGGGACGCAAGGATGCGATGTCAAGAAAGGCCGATGTGCTGGCTTTCTTCGGCATGAACGAGGATGGCGTGGTTGCGCCGTGGCCGCTGGCAAAAACGGCCTGAAAGGAAAAGGCACGCGCGGGCGCGCGTGCCTTGCCGGGCTCAATAATCGTAACGATGCCCGTGATGGCCGTGATGGCCGCGATGGTGGTGCTTCCAGTGGCCGTGCTTGTGTTTTCTGTGGCCGCGGTCCTCAACATAGTAAGTCGGGCCATATTGCACGACCGTCGCCGGTTGCACGTAGACCGGACGCGGACGCACATACACCGGTTGCGGCTGGACATAGACCACTGCCGGAGGCGGTGCGTACACCTGGGGCGCCGGATAACGTGAACCGACGCTGACGGACCAGCTGACATCGCTTGCGCCGGCCACCGGGGCGGCAATCACCGCCGCCGCCGCGGCAATCCACTTGAGCAGGGACGATTGCAGGAATTGCTTCATGAGGTTCTCCTTGAGGTTTTCCTGAGCTATTAAACGTCAAACCCCCATTCCGCGACTACGAACAATTATTCAAAGGCAAGTAACTATTGCAACAAATTGTGAACAGGCATGTCCGGGCTCAAGCGGCGTTGCCATGGCGGCAACCGAATGTGACCTAAGTGCTTGAAAACATATTCGAAATTGACCGCCGAGGCTTGCTTCGTTTCTGACAACACGTTACCCTACGTAATCCCGAAAAAAGCAAATGTTGACATTCTGACAGCCGGGCAGGCGAGTAACGATGATTGCTAAGTTCCTGAAAACTTGGACGTTCCTCGTCCTGGCGTTTTTCCTTTCTGCCAACGCCCTCGCGCGGGGCCATGAGCAGCTCGGTGTCATCGCCGCGAAGGACCTGCCGAAAGAAGCCCGGCAAACCCTGGTCCTGATCAAGCAGGGCGGCCCCTTTCCCTACCCCAAGGACGGCAGTGTTTTCCGGAACTATGAAGGGGTTTTGCCGAAGCAGAAGCGCGGGTATTATCACGAATTCACGGTGAAGACCCCCGGCGCGCGCAATCGCGGAGCGCGGCGCATCGTTACGGGTGGGGATCCGGCGACATCGGGCGAATACTATTACACCGACGACCACTATGCGACCTTCCGGCGCATCAAAGAGTAACAACATGCGTATCGAGTCACTGCACGATCCCGTCCAGCTAATCGCACGAGCCGAGGATGACATGAGCTTGTTTAAAACGGTGCCGCCCAACGTGGTTCAGTCGATCCGTGCATTCCGCGTGAACGAACTGCAGGAAGAGGCTGCCAGGCTGGGCCAGCATTTCCTGTATGCGTGGTGCGCCGACGCGACGACCAAGCAGCAGGTCTTGACGCGCATCGCCACGGCTTTCCACTTCCCGCGCCATTTCGGCAAGAACTTCGATGCGCTCGGCGACTGCCTGACCGATCTCGCTTACAAGGCCGGCCCGCAACCCGGTTTTCTCGTGGTCCTCGAACAATTGCCCAATACTCCGAAATTCGACAAGGAAGCGCGCGAGACCCTGCTCGACGTTTTCCGCGACGCGGCTGACTTTTGGGCGGAGCGCAAGGTCGCCTTCCGCGTCTTCTATTCATTCCAGTAGGATTCACGCCTTCCCTGAAGAGCCGGCCGTGCGCGGCCGGCTTTTTTATTCAAGGGCCGATCCTGCGTACGGTAAAATGCGCGCCATGAAAAATATTGTCATCCTGATTTCCGGGCGCGGCAGCAACATGCAGGCGATCGTCCGTGCCGCCAAGTCCGAGCAATGGCCGTGCAGGATCGCCGCTGTCATCAGCAACCGCGCCGATGCCGAAGGGCTGGCCTTCGCAGCCGAACACGGGATCGCGACCGCGGTGGTGCCGAGCAAGTCCTTTCCGAGCCGCGATGATTTCGACGCCGCACTGCGCGCCGAGATCGACAAGTTCGCCCCCGATCTTGTCGTTCTTGCAGGCTTCATGCGCATCCTGACGCCGGCATTCGTCGAACATTACGCCGGCCGCATGCTGAATATCCATCCATCACTGTTGCCCAGCTTCCCGGGCCTTGCGACGCATCGCCAGGCACTGGCCGCCGGCGTCAAGTTCCATGGTGCCACCGTGCACTTCGTCACCGCAGAACTCGACCACGGGCCGATCGTCGAACAGGCGGTCGTTCCCGTCCTGCCCGAAGATACCGAACATGCGCTGGCCGAGCGCGTTTTAGCGCAGGAGCACGTGATCTACCCGCGGTCCGTACGCCGGTTCATCGAAGACCGGCTGAGCATCGAAAACGGCCTCGTCCGTGTCGACCACGCGGCAGGCAAGCCTGCCACTACCTGAAAGAATTCCATGAGATTGCACCCCGCAGTCGTGGGCCATACCGAAGAAGCGCTGAGGGAAATCCTGCGCTTCACAGGCCCGGCCGACGTCATCCTGTCCCGCTACTTCCGCGAGCATCCCAAGCTCGGGCCGCGCGAGCGCGGCGCGATCGCCGAAGGCATCTATGCCGTTCTGCGCAACAAGCTCAGCTATGCGAGCTTCGCCGAATCCGGGCACGGACCGGCGATGCGCCGCCTTGCCTTGCTCGGTCTCGCCGATGCGCTGGGCGCCGACGCGCTTGGCGGCCTGTCGAATGAAGAGGCCGACTGGCTGGGACGCATTGCCCAGATCGACCGCAATTCCCTGCCGGTGACCTTGCGCGCCAACCTCCCGCAGTGGCTTTTCGACCGGCTGGTCGCCCGGGACGGGGAAGCCGCCACGTTGCAGCTTGCCGAAGCCCTGAACCGGGCCGCGCCGCTCGACCTGCGGGTGAATACCCTCAAGGCCAAGCGGGAGGAGGTGATTGCCGAGCTGGCCAAGGCGCCGATCGACGCCGAGCCGACGCCATACGCGCCTTACGGTTTGCGCCTGCGGAAAAAACCCGCACTGCAGAACCTGCCGCTGTTCAAGGATGGTGCAATTGAAGTGCAGGACGAGGGCAGCCAGCTGCTGGCACAGATCCTCGGGGCCAAGCGCGGCGAGATGATTGCGGACTTTTGCGCCGGCGCCGGCGGCAAGACCCTGGCGCTTGGCGCCATGATGCGCAACACCGGACGGCTCTATGCATTCGACGTGTCGGACAAGCGCCTCGCCAAGCTCAAGCCGCGTCTGGCGCGCAGCGGGCTCTCGAACGTGCACCCGGTCGCCATCGCCCACGAGAACGATGCCAAGATCAAGCGGCTCGCCGCCAAGATCGACCGCGTCCTGGTCGACGCTCCCTGCAGCGGCCTTGGCACCTTGCGCCGCAATCCCGACATGAAGTGGCGCCAGACGCCGGAGTCCGTGCTCGAGCTCAATGCCAAGCAGGAGGCCATCCTCTCCAGCGCGGCACGGCTTGTGAAACCCGGCGGCCGGCTGGTGTATGCCACCTGCAGCCTGCTCGACGAGGAAAACGAAGCGATCGCCGCGCAATTCCTGTCGACGCATGCCGATTTCACCCTCGTCCCCATGAAAGACGTGCTGGCCGAGCAGAAGGTCGCGCTCGAGATGGGGGATTACCTCAAGCTGTACCCGCATGTCCACCAGACCGACGGTTTCTTCGCCGCGGTGTTCGAGCGCAGGAAATGACCGGGCGGGCTCGGTTTGCCTCCGTCTGCTTGTTCCTGGCCGCGCTGTGCAGCGCGGCTATTACGCCGGCAGCCACGCCGGTGCAAGCGTCGTTGCAGGCCGTGTTCGCGCCCTGGGACGACGTCGAGACGGCTGTCATCGACGTCCTTGCCGGCGCCCGCAGCCAGATCCTGGTCCAGGCCTATCTGTTGACCAGTAAAAAGATCACCACTACCCTTGTGGATGCCCATCGCCGCGGCATCGACGTGCGCGTGCTGGTCGATGGCGCCCAGCTGGAGAAGGTGCCGTCATCAACCGCCGGCGTACTGGCCGCGGCCGGCGTGCCTGTGTGGCTCGAGACGCGGTACCAGAATGCGCACAACAAGGTCATCATCGTGGACGCAGACGATCCGGGCGCAACGACAGTGACGGGCAGCTTCAATTTCACCTGGACGGCACAGCACAAGAACGCCGAAAACATCCTGATTGCACGAAACAATCCGGCGCTCGCCGCCCGCTATGCAGAGAACTGGGCGAGGCACCGGCAAGAGGCGACACCCTTCAAGAAATGAAACAGAACCTGCTTTCCAATCTGCTGACCGACCTATGGACCGACTTGAGGGATCCCGGCCTGCTCTGGCAGCTGACGATCCTGGTCGCCTGCCTTGCACTGGGCTGGGCGATCGGGCGCGTGCTGCGCAACCGCCTCAGCGCCCAGGATATGCAGCTGCGCGTGATGAGGATCGGGGTCGAGAGCTTTGCCAGCGTACTGGCGCCGCTCGTTGCCCTGTCGCTGATTGCCCTGGCCAGGCTGGTGCTCGAGCAATGGCAAAACGTCAGCCTGCTGCGCGTCGCCATTCCCCTGGTGGGATCGTTCGCACTGATCCGCCTGGCCTTCTATGTCCTGCGCAGGATCTTTGCCCGCGAGGGGAAGGCGGGGAAATTCCTGCTCACCTTCGAGAAGGCGTTCGCTACCGTCGTATGGTGCGGGGTTGCGCTCTACATCACCGGCCTGTGGCCCGAGCTGGTCGACTTCCTTGACCGGACCCAGATTCCGGTCGGGCGCCACAAGACTTCGCTGCTCATCATTGTCCAGGCGGCGGCCTCGGTCATCGTGACTCTCGTCCTCGCGCTGTGGGCCAGCGCCGTGCTCGAAGAGCGCCTGATGCGTATGGACGCGGTTCATTCCTCGCTGCGTGCGGTCACCGCCCGGCTGGGGCGCGCCATACTGATCCTGCTGGCCGTACTGATCAGCCTGTCGCTTGTCGGCATCGATCTGACGGTGCTGTCCGTGTTCGGCGGTGCGCTCGGCGTCGGCCTCGGCCTGGGCCTGCAGAAGATCGTCAGCAGCTACGTATCCGGTTTCGTCATCCTCATCGAGCGCAGCCTTGCCATCGGCGACCTGGTGACCGTCGACAAATATTACGGACAGGTAACGCAGATCAATACGCGTTACACCATCGTGCGCAGCATGGACGGCATCGAGACCGTGGTTCCGAACGAAATGCTGCTCTCGGGCCCGGTGCAGAATTATTCACTGAGCGACCGCATGCTCAGGCTTTCGACCCGGCTTTCTGTTTCTTACCAAAGCGACATCGAGGCCGTCCTGAAACTGGTGGAGGAAACGGCGGCGGGGATCACCCGGGTGCTCAAGGATCCTGCACCGCAGGCATTCCTGATCCGTTTCGATCCGGACGGCTTTGAAGTCGAGGTGGGCTGGTGGATTGCGGATCCCGAGAACGGACGCTCGAATGTGCTGTCCGATGTTAACCGCGCCATCTGGAAAAAATTGCAACAACATGCGATCCAGATTCCTTATCCGCAGCGCGAAATCAGGCTGCTCGACCCGGTTTCTGGCGCCGAAAACCGGACGTTGAAGACCGAGCGCGTCACGGCGACGCCATAAACAGCGTAAAATCGTGGCCGAAATGCAGGCTGGCGGACGGTTTTTCGCTGACAGAGGGCTTCCAGCGGATTATCCGGATGCATTTCACCTGAAACTCACAGACTGGACACACAATGCTCGACGCAGTACTCACATTTCTATCCGATGGTCTTTCCGGCGCTTCCGGCTGGGAGATCCTCGTTTACACCTTGGTAGTGACGCATATCACGATCGCCAGCGTGACGATCTTCCTGCATCGCTGCCAGGCGCATCGCGCGCTTGAGCTGCATGCCATCCCCAGCCATTTCTTCCGTTTCTGGCTGTGGATGACGACCGGCATGGTGACCAAGGAGTGGGCGGCGATCCATCGCAAGCACCACGCCAAGTGCGAAACCGAGGAAGATCCGCACAGCCCGCAGACTCGCGGCATCCGGAAGGTGCTGCTGGAAGGCGCGGAACTGTATCGTGCGGAGTCGAAGAACCGCGAAACGATGGAGAAGTACGGCCACGGCACGCCGGACGACTGGATCGAGCGGAACATCTACAGCAAGTACTCCTGGCAGGGCGTGGGCCTGATGCTCATCATCGACGTCATGCTGTTCGGCGTCATCGGCCTGACCGTCTGGGCGGTGCAGATGCTCTGGATTCCGATTACCGCCGCAGGCATCATCAACGGTATCGGCCACTACTGGGGCTACCGCAATTACGACTGCGCCGATGCGTCGACCAATATTTTCCCGCTCGGCATCATCATCGGCGGCGAAGAACTGCACAACAACCACCATACCTACGGTACGTCGGCCAAGCTTTCGTCGAAGTGGTACGAGTTCGACATCGGCTGGCTGTACATCCGCATTCTCGAAACTCTCGGCCTCGCCAAGGTGAAGAAGGTTGCCCCGGAGCCGAAGTTCGACCGCAAGAAAGTCGTGGCCGATTTCGATACGCTGCAATCAGTGATCGCCAACCGCTATGACGTGATGGCCAAGTATGCTAAATCCGTCAAGCACGCATGGCGCGACGAATTCGAGCACCTGAAGGGCAAGGCCAACCTCGAGACGAAATTCCTGAAGAACGCGAAGAAGCTCCTTCAGCGCGAGCCGGCCAAGCTCGAAGCGCCGCAGAAGCAGCAACTGAGCGAGCTGTTCGCGCACAGCAAGGTACTCCAGACCATGCACGAAATGCGTGTCGAGCTCGGCGCCATCTGGGAGCGTTCGAACTCCAGCCGGGAGCAACTGCTGCAGCAACTGCAGGACTGGTGCGTACGGGCGGAAGCGTCCGGCATCAAGTCGCTGCAGGAGTTTTCCTCGCGCCTGCGCAGTTATGCGTGACGCGGCGTAGACCCGAAGAAGACGCGGCCACGGAATTCCGGGCCGCGTTTTTTTTCGATTCAGGTTGAACAAGCACCAAAACAAAAGCCCCGCGAGTGCGGGGCTTTTGACTTGATACCGAAACCGGATCGATTACTTGATCTTGGTCTCTTTGTATTCCACGTGCTTGCGTGCCTTCGGATCGAACTTCATGATCGTCATTTTTTCCGGCATGGTGCGCTTGTTCTTCGTGGTGGTGTAGAAGTGACCGGTACCTGCGGTCGATTCCAGCTTGATTTTGTCGCGGTTAGATTTAGCCATGATGATTTCCTGTTAGGTTCCGCTCAGATTTTCTCGCCGCGAGCACGCATGTCGGCGAGGACTGCGTCGATACCGATCTTGTCGATCACGCGCAGGCCGGCGTTGGAGATGCGCAGGGAAACCCAGCGGTTTTCGGATTCAACGAAGATGCGACGGTTCTGCAGGTTGGGCAGAAAGCGGCGCTTGGTCTTGTTGTTCGCATGGGAAACGTTGTTGCCGACCATCGGCCCCTTCCCGGTGACTTGGCAAACACGTGCCATGATTGACTCCTTAAAAATATCCGGATTTCGGAAAAGACGAGAGTATAACGAAAAAAATGTGCGTTTTCAATGACTTGCGAAAAACAATTGTGTCGTAAGATTTTCGTCAAATTTAACAATCTGCCCCCGTGGCTCAAATCATATTTCACCGTGCTCCGCGAACGAATACGCGAGGCTGCCAGCGACGATCAGGTGATCGAGCAGGCGCACGTCGACGAGGGCCAGGGTCTGCTTGAGGGCCCGGGTTAATGACTTGTCCGCGGCGCTCGGTTCCGGCGAGCCGGAAGGGTGGTTGTGGGCAAGAATGACCGCCGCCGCATTATGGGCGAGGGCGGCTTTCACGACTTCGCGCGGATATACGCTCGCGTGCGTCAGGGTCCCGCGAAACAATTCCTCGGCGGCGATGAGCCGGTTTTTCACGTCGAGGAACAGGACGGCGAAGGATTCATAGGGGCGCCTCGCGAGCAGCAGCTGCAGGTAGGTCCTGACTGCCTGCGGCGAGCCGAGCGTCTCGCCGGTGCGCAGTTCTTCCGCAATTGCCCGCCGCGCCAGTTCCATCACCGCCTGCAACTGTGCGTACTTGGCCGAGCCAAGTCCCTTGAGCTTGCCGAACTCCGTGAGCCTGGCCGCGAACAGGCCGTTCAACGAGCCGAAGTGCGCAATCATGTCCCTCCCAAGGTCGACCGCACTTTTACCGCTGACGCCCACGCGCAGGAAAACCGCCAGCAATTCCGCATCCGACAACATTTGCGGACCGTGCACGATAAGCCGCTCGCGCGGGCGCTGGTCTTCGGGCCAATCGGAAATTGCCATGTCGGAAAGAGGGGGAAGCGATGGGAGGGCAATTATAGGAAGAAAATTGTAAAAATATCAATTTGATGATGCGTAGCCGCACCCGGCGCCGTTTCCGAAAGCGCCGTCCGAATGGCGTAGTGGCATACAATAGCGGGTTATCACTTCTCACCCGGAGTTTTTGTGTCCAATCCTTCCGTTTCCGTCGTCACCCCCTCGTCTTACCTGACCCTGCACTACCGCCTGGCGTCCGTGGACGGTAATAACATTGTCAGTACATTCGATGAAAACCCGGCCACGCTGCAACTTGGCACCGGACAGCTGGCGCCGTTCCTCGAGGAGTGCCTGCTCGGACTGCAGGAGGGCGAGCACACCGTGTTCGAGCTGCCCCCGGAGAAGGCATTCGGACCGCGCAACCCAGACCTGGTACAGCGCCTGTCGCGCACCACGCTCGACGAGAATTCGGGCGGCGAGCAGTACGTGGTCGGTGACCTGGTCGAATTCAACGCCCCCAGCGGCGGCCAGTTTGCCGGCGTGCTGCGCGCCATCGATGCCGACAGCGCCCTGTTTGACTTCAATCATCCGCTCGCCGGGCAGACTTTGAAGTTCGAAGTCCGTATCATCGGCATACTCTAAGCTTGCAATCTATCCCTTCGGGTCGTTCAGAACATGGATAAGGAAATCCTGCTCGCGCAGCCGCGCGGTTTTTGCGCCGGCGTCGACCGCGCGATCGAAATCGTCGAGCGCGCCCTGGCCGAATTCGGCGCTCCCATCTACGTGCGCCATGAGATCGTGCACAACGCCTATGTCGTCAACGATCTTCGCAGCAAGGGCGCGATCTTCATCGAGGAGCTCGATGAAGTGCCGGCCGGGAACACGGTGATCTTTTCGGCGCACGGCGTTTCGAAAGCCGTACAGGTGGAAGCGGAGGCCCGCGGCCTTCGGGTGTTCGACGCGACGTGCCCGCTCGTGACGAAAGTTCATGTCGAGGTCGCCAAGATGCGCCGCGAAGGACGCGAGATCATCATGATCGGACACGACGGGCATCCGGAGGTGGAGGGCACGATGGGGCAGGCGGACGAGGGCATGTACCTCGTCGAGAACGTCGCGGATGTCGACAGGCTGCAGGTGTCCAACCCGGACATGCTCGCCTACGTCTCCCAGACCACCCTGTCGGTGGACGACACCGCCGATATCATCGCGGCACTCAAGCGCCGTTTCCCGAACATTTCGGAGCCCAAGAAGGGCGACATCTGCTACGCCACGACGAACCGCCAGGAAGCGGTCAAATTCATGTCGCCGCAGGTCGACGTGGTGATCGTCGTCGGCAGCCCGAACAGTTCCAACTCCAACCGTCTGCGCGAGGTCGCCGAGAAGAAGGGCACCGCCGCCTACATGGTGGATAACGCAGATCAGGTCAATCCGGCCTGGATCGAAGGCGCCGCCCGTATCGGCGTCACGGCTGGTGCTTCCGCTCCCGAGGTGCTCGTGCATGCCGTCATCGACCGCCTGAAGGAGCTCGGTGCGAAGAGCGTGCGCCCTCTGCCGGGCGTCGAGGAAAACGTGACTTTCCCCATGCCAAAAGGTTTATCGGCGACGCGCCCGGTCTAGGCAAGCGGCCCGGAATTTAATTCAGGACCGCTCCGATATTTCCATCAATTGTTTTTAGCGTTCATCGTTATGATGCAGCCTGCAATGAATTAGTCATTCAGTCATTGCAGCTGCAGGCAGCACCGGCGCAGACATGGCCCAGAGAGTTCATGCATGGCGACGGCGCAGAGGTGGCGCAGCGTATGGACATGACGCTAGTCGGCTCCCGCAAATATTCAGGATGTTTTTTGCTTTTTTGAATATAAAGTGAATAACACGCATCCAGAGCGATAAAGGGGTGCGGAGTGTTTGCGGAGAGCGGATCGGGCAGGCATGGAACGGCTATCGTTGCAAGGCTTCCAACACTTCCACTGGATTTGTTGTTGCTTCCGCAGCGATTTACGTAAAGATGCCCGCGATAATGTTTCATACGAGAACAGGTTCGGTATAATGCCGCCCGGTTCAGGTGCGCTCACAAGGTAACACTTAACTATAAAAGTTTTTCTACCGAAGACGGCAAAGGAGACACGATCATGCGCATCCAGACCACCCCCGCTTTTCGCATTGTCGCAGCAAATCTTTGCAGATAAACAATGAATCATCAAAGCGGCACCTCGAGGCATTCCCCCGGGTGCCGTTTTTGTTATCTCAAACGATTTTGCTGCGACCGCACATTGCCCAGGCAATGAAGTTGCAGAACGATTTGAACGATCTTTATAGAGAGTAGGCAAACCATGGATACATTTATCCAACAAATCATCAACGGACTGGTGCTAGGTAGCATGTATGCGCTGGTCGCGCTCGGGTACACGATGGTGTACGGCGTTCTGAATCTGATCAACTTCGCGCACGGCGATGTGCTGATGATCGGCGCCATGATGGGCGTCACCATCCTCAAGATCCTGCAGACGGTCGCTCCCGACCTGCCCGGCATCGTCAAGCTCGGGATCGCCATCATCGGCGCCATCCCGGCCTGCATTCTGGTCAATATCATCATCGAGCGCGTCGCCTACCGCCGCCTGCGCAACGCGCCGCGTCTCGCTCCGCTGATCACTGCGATCGGCGTGTCGATCCTGCTCCAGACCTTCGCAATGATGATCTGGGGCCGCAGCCCGATCCCCTTCCCGCAAGTCATGCCGTCCGAGCCGTTCACCATCGGCGGAGCGCTGATTTCGCCGACCCAGGTCATGCTGCTCGTGCTTGCCACCGTCGCAATGATCGGCCTCGTGCTGCTGGTCGAGCGTACCCGCATGGGCCGCGCGATGCGCGCCACGGCGGAGAATCCCCGCGTGGCCGGCCTGATGGGCGTGGACGCCAACAAGGTCATCGTGCTGACCTTTGCGATCGGTGCGGCACTGGCAGCGGTTGCCGGCGTGATGTGGGGCGCCAACTACTCGTCGGCCCAGTTCGCAATGGGCTTCGTGCCCGGCCTGAAGGCATTCTCCGCAGCAGTGCTCGGCGGCATCGGTAACATCTACGGTGCGATGGTCGGCGGCATCCTCCTCGGCCTGATCGAAAGCCTCGGCGCCGGCTATATCGGCGACCTGACGGGCGGCTTCCTCGGCAGCCACTACCAGGACATCTTTGCATTCATCGTGCTTATCATCGTACTCACATTGCGTCCGTCCGGCATCATGGGTGAACGTGTTGCGGACCGTGCCTAAGCGCAAGTAGAGGAGAGATTCATGTCAACACTATTCGACGTCAAACAACATCCGCGCAAGGCGTACACGAGCTTTGCGATCCTGGCCATCGTGCTGGTCGCGTTCCCGTTCATTGCCTCCAACTACGGCAATTCCTGGGTGCGCATCATGGACCTCGCGCTGCTGTACATCATGCTGGCGCTCGGCCTGAACATCGTGGTCGGCATGGCCGGCCTGCTCGACCTGGGTTACATCGCGTTCTACGCGCTGGGCGCCTACATGACGGGCCTGCTTGCTTCGCCGCAGTTCGCCACGGTGCTTGAGTCCTTCGTCAACACGTACCCGATGGTGGGTAATGCGCTCATCTGGATATTTGGAGAGGAAGCTGCGAAAAACGGCATACACCTGTCCGTCTGGATGATCGTTCCGCTCGGCGCTGCGCTGGCTGCCTTCTTCGGCGCGCTGCTCGGCGCGCCGACCCTGAAGCTGCGCGGCGACTACCTTGCCATCGTGACCCTCGGCTTCGGCGAGATCATCCGTATCTTCATGAACAACCTGAACGCGCCGGTCAATATCACGAACGGTCCGCAAGGCATCAACCTGATCGACCCGATCCGCATTTTCGGCGTGTCGCTCGCAGGCGAGCCGGGCTCCAATGCGACCGTCAAGTTCCTCGGCTTCTCCATGCCGTCGGTGAACGCGTATTACTTCCTGTTCCTGTTCCTGTGCGCGGCGATCATTTTCATTTCCATCCGCCTGACGCACTCCCGCCTGGGCCGCGCATTCGTCGCCATCCGTGAAGACGAAATTGCTGCCAAGGCAATGGGCATCAACACCCGCAACGTCAAGCTGCTGGCATTCGGCATGGGCGCTTCCTTCGGCGGCGTGGCCGGTGCCATGTTCGCCTCCTTCCAGGGCTTCATCTCGCCGGAATCGTTCTCCCTGATGGAATCGATCGCCGTGCTCGCAATGGTGGTGCTCGGCGGTATCGGCCATATCCCCGGCGTCGTGCTGGGCGGTGTCATCCTTGCCGCTCTGCCGGAAGTCCTGCGCCACGTCGTGGAACCGCTGCAGCGCCAGCTGTTCGGCGCCGTGCTGATCGATGCCGAAGTTCTGCGCCAGCTGCTGTACGGCCTGGCAATGGTCGTGATCATGCTGTATCGCCCGTCCGGCCTGTGGCCGTCGCCGCAGCACGAAGACCGCATGGATGCGAACGCCAAGAAGCGTCTCGACGAGAAAGAACCCACGGCGCTGGCTGCATAAGGAACTTACATGAGCGAACAAGTCATTCTGAATATTGCAGGTGTCAACAAGCGCTTCGGCGGCCTGCAGGCGCTGTCGGATGTCAGCGTCAAGATCATGCGCGGCCAGATCTACGGCCTGATCGGTCCGAACGGCGCGGGCAAGACCACGTTCTTCAACGTGATCACCGGCCTCTACCAGCCGGACACCGGCAGCTTCGAACTCGGCGGCAAGCCGTATTCGCCGTCGGCCCCGCATGAAGTGGCCAAGGCGGGCATCGCCCGTACGTTCCAGAACATCCGCCTGTTCGGCGAGATGTCCGCGCTGGAAAACGTGATGGTGGGCCGCCATGTGCGCACCAAGCAGGGCGTGCTTGGCGCAGTCCTGCACCATAAAGCCGCGCGCGAAGAAGAGGCATCCATCCGCCGCCGCGCGATGGAGCTGCTCGACTTCGTCGGTATCGCGCACTTTGCGCACCGCACTTCGCGCCACCTCTCCTACGGTGACCAGCGCCGCCTGGAAATTGCGCGCGCGCTCGCGACCGAGCCGCAACTGCTGGCCCTGGACGAACCCGCTGCCGGCATGAATGCGACCGAAAAGCTCGCCCTGCGCGAGCTGCTGGTCAAGATCAAGGCTGAGGGCAAGACGATCCTGCTGATCGAACACGACGTGAAACTGGTGATGGGACTCTGCGACCGCCTCACGGTTCTGGACTACGGCAAACCGATTGCGGAAGGCGCACCGGCCGAGGTGCAAAAGAACCCGGCCGTGATCGAGGCATACTTGGGAGGGTCTCACTAATGAGCGAAAACATTCTGAAGATCAGCGGCCTGAAGATTGCCTACGGCGGCATCCAGGCGGTCAAGGGCGTCGATCTCGAAGTCAACAAGGGTGAACTGGTCACGCTGATCGGCGCCAACGGCGCGGGCAAGACGACCACCCTCAAGGCGATCACCGGCACGCTGCCCGGCTGCAAGGTGGAAGGCCAGATCTATTACTCCGGCAGCCAGATCCAGGGCGCGAAGTCGTTCGAGCTGGTGAAGAACAAGCTGGCGATGGTGCCCGAAGGCCGCGGCGTATTTACGCGCATGACCATCCTCGAAAACCTGATGATGGGCGCCTACATCCGCGACGACAAGGGCGGCGTCCAGGCTGACATCGACAAATGGTTCGGTGTCTTCCCGCGCCTGAAAGAGCGCTCCTCGCAGCTGGCCGGCACCCTGTCGGGCGGCGAACAGCAGATGCTGGCCATGGCGCGTGCGCTGATGAGCCATCCGAAGCTCCTGCTGCTGGATGAGCCGTCGATGGGTCTGTCTCCGATCATGGTGGAAAAGATCTTCGAGGTGGTGCGCAGCGTCTCCGCTCAGGGCGTGACCATCCTGCTGGTCGAGCAGAACGCAAAGCTCGCGCTGCAGGCAGCGCACCGCGGTTACGTGATGGACTCCGGCCTGATCACCATGACCGGCAATGCGAAGGACATGCTCGACGATCCCAAGGTGCGCGAAGCCTACCTCGGCGAAGGCTGACGCAAGCACTTCCGTCCTGCACAAACCGCCTTGTTCGCTCCCGCGACAAGGCGGTTTTGTTATGCACCTGCACCCTCGCGCAAGCGCGAATGACAAGTGGCATAATCGTCGGATAACAAGGAGCACACATCATGCAATTTGCCATTCCCCAGCAACCCGCCGCCATCGTTCCCGTCGCCGGCAGCGACGCCGTATTTCCAGTCCATCGCATCTATTGCGTCGGCCGCAACTACGTCGAACACGCCAAGGAAATGGGTGCCACCGGCAGGGAGGCACCGTTTTTCTTCATGAAGCCGGCAGATGCCGTGCTCCCGGTTCCGCACGGTACCGTCGGCGAGATGCCTTATCCCCCGATGACCAGCGACCTGCACCACGAAATCGAACTCGTGGTGGCCATCGGCAAGGGCGGTCGCAATATCTCCGCGGCCAGCGCACTGGAGCACGTCTGGGGCTATGCGGTCGGCCTCGACATGACGCGCCGCGACCTGCAGGGCGAAGCCAAGAAACTCGGCCGGCCGTGGTGCACCGGCAAGGGCTTCGACTTTTCCGCGCCGATCGCGCCTATCCATTCGGTCGCGGAAGCCGGCCACTATGCAAAGGCCGAGATCAAGCTCGATGTGAACGGCGCAAGCCGTCAGAAGAGCGACGTCGAAAAGCTGATCTGGAATGTCGCTGAAACCATCGAACACCTGTCCAAGTACTATGAGCTGCGTCCCGGCGACCTGATCTTCACCGGTACCCCGGAAGGCGTCGCCGCGGTGAAACAGGGCGACCTGCTCGAAGGCGCGATTACTGGATTGGGTGAGTTGAAGGTCCGCGTCGTTTAACGCTCACGACTCCGGAGGCATCGGCATGAAACTGTACAGCTACTTTCGCAGTTCAGCGTCCTACCGCGTGCGGATCGCGCTGAACCTCAAGGGACTACCTTACGAGACCGTCCCTGTGCACTTGCTTCGCAACGGCGGGGAGCAGTTCAGCCCGGCATACAGGAAGCTGAATCCCGATGCGCTGGTACCTGCGCTCGTGGATGAGGCGGATGGCGGGGAAAGGGCGCTGACCCAGTCGCTCGCCATCATCGAGTATCTCGAAGAAACGCACCCGACGCCGCCGCTGCTTCCAACCGATCCGCTCGACCGCGCTTTCGTGCGCGGCATCGCGCTATCGATCGCCTGCGATATCCATCCGATCAATAACCTGCGCGTGCTGCGTTACCTCGTCCGCGATCTGAAGGTCAGTGAAGACGACAAGAACGCGTGGTACCGGCACTGGTGCGAACAAGGGCTGGCCTCGCTGGAGACGATGCTTTCCAGGGACAGCCGTACCGGCCGATTCTGCTACGGCGACGCGCCTTCGCTGGCCGATTGCTGTCTCGTCCCGCAAATCGCCAACGCACAGCGGCTGAACTGCGATCTTTCCGCGATGCCCACGCTCATGCGTATCAACGAGGCCTGTCTCGCCCTCGATGCATTTGCGAAGGCGGCGCCGGCCAGGCAGCCGGACGCCGAATAGGGCCGGCTTATCCGGCCTTGTAGGCAATCACGGTCTGGCGTTGCTCGCCCAGGCCGTCAATCCCGAGGACCAGCTCGTCGCCGCGCTTCAGGAATTGCGGCGGCTTCATTCCCATGCCGACGCCCGGCGGCGTGCCGGTGGTGATGATGTCTCCCGGCATGAGCGTCATGAAGCGGCTGACATAGCTGACCAGCTTCGCAACCGAAAAAATCATTTTCCGCGTATTGCCCGACTGGACGCGCTTGCCGTTCAGGTCGAGCCAGAGATCGAGGCGCTGCGGATTGGGCACTTCGTCGCGCGTGACCAGCCAAGGGCCGACCGGGCCGAAGGTGTCGCAACCCTTGCCCTTGTCCCATTGCGTTCCGCGCTCGAACTGGTACTCACGTTCCGAGACGTCGTTGACGACGCAGTACCCGGCAACGTGGGAAAGGGCATTTTTTTCGCTAACCGAGCGTGCCACGGTCCCGATCACGACGCCGAGCTCGACTTCCCAGTCGGTCTTCTTCGATCCCCTCGGCAGCATGATCGGATCATCAGGGCCGCATAGGGAAGACGTCGCCTTCATGAAGATGATCGGCTCCTTCGGGATTGCCAGGCCGGCTTCCTGCGCATGGTCCGAATAGTTCAAGCCGATGCCGATGAATTTCCCCACTTGTGCGAGAGGAACGCCGCGCCGCGGATTGCCGCGCACCAAAGGCAGGGACGCCGGCTTGATCCTGGCCAGCCTGGCCAGCGACTTGTCCGAAAGCTGCTCCGGACCGATGTCCTCGACGACAGCGGACAGGTCCCGCAGCCGGCCCTCCTCATCGATCAATCCCGGCTTTTCCTTGCCGATGCGGCCGTAACGTACCAGTTTCATGCATTCTCCTGATGATGTTCTTATGGGTTTCCGAGAGGGAAATCGAGAAGGCAATATAGGTGCAGCGCCGACGCTTGTCCATAGCGTTGCGCAAAGGGAGGCGGGGATCGGGCTTATTGCCCAGGGGCGGGCAATGAAATGAGAGACGGCCGGCAAAGCCGGCCGCCCTGTGCTTTCGCTTTGGGTGGTGTTCTACAGGACCAGGAAAATCAGCGATAAACCGGCCAGCATCGCACCTTCCATCAGCATCACAACGAACGGGATTTTCATCTTCGTCCTCCTTCCAAAAGACAAGTCTGGTGGCTCGATGAAACCTCTCAGTCGTTAGTCAGGGTCGGACAGGCAAAGTTCGCCCTTTCGCAGCAATACGTTGGTGCGAACCTGGATCGCGCGAGGCGCGGGTACGGGCTAGTGCGGAGCGGGAGGGATGATGAGTTTCCCGAGAAGGCTGAGGCGTTTCGACACTTCGGAGACGCTTTCCGGACGGTCTTGTTCTGCGGCATCCCCGGCCTGGGTGTCATCCGGCTCGTCGTTTGTAAGTGCGGGGGCAACCGGCTTCTGGTTCGGCAGTGTCGGCATGTGTAACTCTGGTGAAGAGGGATAGAGCCATCTTACTGCCGGCATCCCGCCGCATCTTGAGTTTCGTCATTTGCCGCCGCGCGTTGCTCAGCGGCTCCAAACCGTGCCCGACCAGCCTGGACCGCCCATCTGCGAACCGGCTCCATTGCCGCTGCGCAGCCGCTGCCGTCCGCCGTGGCTGTGCGGATGCCGGCGGAAACCGCCGCCGGATTGGATATGCATGTTGAACGACGGGGCCGGGGCGACGTAGACCGGCGGTGCCACATACACCGGCGGCGCGACATAGACCGGAGCCGGGGCGTGGTAGTAGACAGGAGGCGTACTGTAATGGGTTACCGGCCCATGAATGTACTCGGTCGCGGTGATGTGGTGCACCGGACGCGTCTCATAGACCGCGCAGCCTGAGAGCAGGGCAGCAAGTGCGATAGCGGAAGGTGCGAGTAGTCTGGTCATGGTACGGATTCCCTCTCCATTGAGTATAGGAATACCGCTTGCCCGGCCGAAGAAAGTTACGGATGGTTACATTCTCGCGGTCCCGGGAGGACCGGACATGGTGCTAGGGAAGGGGAATTGGTCCCGCCGACAGGAATCGAACCTGTATCTAGCGCTTAGGAGGCACTCGTTCTATCCATTGAACTACGGCGAGACGCTTGACCGGCTGCATGACAGCCAAGGCAGGATTATAGCCGAGACCACGGAGATAAATGGTCTTTCCGCCATCGCAATCGGTACAATGCGTGCTTCTTCTCTCATTTCGGTCGCGCGGACACGCGGCGCGGCCTGCAACCTGCGTATCTATGGCTGTCATTTCCCTTACCAACGCCCAACTCGCATTCGGGCACGTCGCCCTGCTTGACCACGCGGAATTTTCCCTCGAGGCCGGAGAGCGCGTGGGCCTCATCGGCCGCAACGGCACCGGCAAGTCTTCGCTGCTGAAGATCATTGCGGGCACGTCGAAGCTGGACGACGGCCTGCTGGTGATGCAGCAGGGGATCAAGATCGCCTACGTCGAACAGGAGCCGGCATTCTCGGCCGAGGACAGCGTGTTCGACGCCGTGGCCGCGGCCATGCGCGAGACGCAGCAACTGCTCGATGAATACAACGGCCTGACGGCACGCCTCGGCGGGCACGAGGACGAGGCCCTGATGGACCGCCTGCATAGCCTGCAGGCGAAGCTCGACGCCGCCGACGCATGGAGCCTGGGCAACCGCGTCGAAACCATCCTGGCGCGGCTGAACCTCGACAAGAACGCGGTGATGAGCACGCTTTCCGGCGGCACGCAGAAGCGCGTAGCGCTCGCCCGCGCACTTGTCGGCGCACCCGATGTGCTGTTGCTCGATGAGCCGACCAACCATCTCGACTTCAATTCCATCATCTGGCTCGAGGCCCTGCTGCGCGAATTCAAGGGCAGCATCCTGTTCATCACCCACGACCGCTCCTTTCTCGACAACGTCGCCACGCGCATCGTGGAACTCGACCGCGGCCGGCTGCTGTCCTTCCCCGGCAACTTCAGCGCATACCAGGCGCGCAAGGCGGAGCAGCTCGAGATCGAAGCGATCGAGAATGCGAAGTTCGACAAGTTCCTGGCGCAGGAGGAGGTGTGGATCCGCAAGGGGGTGGAAGCACGCCGCACGCGCAACGAGGGGCGGGTGCGCCGGCTCGAGGATTTGCGCGTCAAGCGCAGCCAGCGGCGCGATCAGCAGGGGCAGGTGAGACTGGATGTATCGGAAGGCGAGCGCTCGGGCAAGATCGTTGCGGAACTGACCGGTATCCACAAACGCTTCGGCGACAAGGTAATCGTGCGCGATTTCAGCGCCACCATCCTGCGCGGCGACAAGGTCGGCCTGATCGGCCCCAACGGTGCGGGCAAGACCACGCTGCTCAAGCTGATTCTCGGCGAGGAAACGCCCGATGCGGGAACGGTGCGGCAGGGAGCGCGACTGCAGGTCGCCTACTTCGACCAGATGCGCGCACAGCTGAACGACGAGGCCAGCCTCGCCGATACCATTTCGCCCGGCAGCGACTGGGTGGAGATCAACGGGCAGCGCAAGCATGTGATGAGCTACCTGGGCGACTTCCTTTTTGCGCCGGAACGCGCGCGCTCCCCGGTCAAGTCGCTCTCCGGCGGCGAGCGCAACAGGCTGCTCCTGGCGCGCCTGTTCGCCCGTCCGGCCAATGTGCTCGTGCTCGACGAACCGACCAACGACCTTGATATCGATACGCTGGAGCTGCTCGAGGAATTGCTGGAGGATTACAGCGGCACCGTATTCCTCGTCAGCCACGACCGCATGTTCCTCGACAATGTGGTGACGCAGGTCATCGCCGCCGAGGGCGACGGGCTGTGGAGGGAATATGTGGGCGGCTACAGCGACTGGGAACGCGTCCGTCCTCAACAGGCGCCGTCTGCGAAGCCGGCGGCCAAGCCGGAAAGCAAACCGGTCGAAAAAACCGCGGCGCAAAATGCGCAGAAGCCGAAGAAGCTCAGCTACAAGGAGCAGCGCGAGCTCGAAACCCTGCCCGGCCTGATCGCCGGGTTGGAGGCGGAGCAGAAAGCGATCTCGGAGCAACTGGCCGACCCGGAACTGTACCGCCAGCGTCCGGACGAGGTTCAGAAGCTCAATGCGCGCTTTGCGGAGATCGACGAACTGCTGATGGAAAACCTCGAAAAGTGGGAGGCGATCGAGGCCAAGGCCAAGGGGTGAAGGCTTGAACCGATTTCAGTTCATGCGCCGGGAGGCTTCCCGCAGCTCGGGCAGCTTGCTGCGCAGGACTTCCGCATCCGAAGCGTATGGCCGCTCGGCCAGGTACGCTTCGAGATCGGCCAGCGCGGCCTGCGGGCACTCCAGGTTGGCATAGGCGAGGCCGCGGTCGCGCCGCTCGGTGATTTCGTCGGGCAGGAGGATCAGCAGGCGTTGCTGGACGCCAAGGACGCGCTGCCACCGCATGTGCTCGACGAACAATGCCTTCAGGTTGCGCAGCATGCGCACCAGGATTTCCCGCGGATGCGCCGCATGCAGGTAATACGACAGCGGTATCGCACCCGGGTAGCTGTGATGCTCGAAATAGGGCTCGAGCCGTTCTTCCAGTTCCTCCCGCGAGAGGCTCACGCCGTTGAACGGGTCCAGCACGATGTCGCCCGACTGGATCGACAGCTTCATCAGGAAGTGTCCCGGGAAGGAAATGCCTTTCACGTCCAGGCCGATCTGCTGCGCCAGTTCCATGTACAGCACCGCGAGTGAAATCGGGATGCCGCGCCGCGTCGTGATGACCCGGTGCAGGTAGCTGTTGTCCGGGTCGTAATAATCGTTCACGTTCCCGGCAAAGCCGAGTTCGCGGTAGAAGAAATGATTGAGCATGCGCAGCTTCTGCACGCTGGAGGCATCGGGTGCGAGGCGCCGTTGCAGCCTTGCCGCCATCTGATCCACTTCTGCTTGGGTTGCTGCCAGGTCGAGCTGGGGTTCGACGTCCTGCGCGATGGCGAGCGCCGCCTCGAAGAGTGGAATGGAGTCGTCCTCCTGTACGAGCGACGCAAAGTAGTCGAGGGATTTGATCACCATACAATGACCATCATAAACCATGACGCCGCCAATGAAAGGGCGGTGCGGCAAGGCGAGGGATAAATTTGGGAGCCCGGAATTGCCTCAGACGGAAACGCGTTTGAAGTCGCGGAAGCGGAATCCCATGACGATCAGCGCACCGAAGTAGGTGATGCCGCAGGCCAGCATGACGAGCGTCAATGCGCCCACTCGCTGGAGCGGGCGGTCCTGCATCCCTACCCAGTCGAAATGTCCGGCCGTCCAAAGCGCGACGCCGGCCAGCAGGAACAGCGCGCCGGTCAGTTTCACGAGGAAAAGTCCCCAGCCCGGCAAGGCTTCGTAGATGCCCTTGCGGCGTAGTCCCCAGTACAGGAAGGCGGCGTTCAGACAGGCGCCCACGCCGACCGACAGCGCCAGTCCGGCATGCGCAATCCAGGGCACGAACAGGAGGTTCATCAACTGCGTTGCGATCAGGACGCCGATGCCGATCTTGACCGGGGTGCGAATGTCCTGTTTCGCATAGAAGCCCGGAGCGAGGATCTTGACCACGATCAGGCCGATCAGCCCGACGCCGTAAGCGATGAGCGCGCGGCCGGTCATGGCGACTGCCTGCGAATCGAATTTTCCGTAGTGGAAGAGCGTCGTGGTCAAGGGCTCCGACAAGGTCAGCAGTCCGACCGCCGACGGCAGGGCGAGCAGGAAGGTCAGCCGCAGGCCCCAGTCCAGCAGCGAAGCGTACTCGGTGTGATCGCCCTGCGAATGCGCTTTCGACAGGCTGGGCAGGAGAATCGTGCCGAGTGCAACGCCGAGCAGCGCGGTCGGGAATTCCATCAGGCGGTCGGCATAGGACAGCCACGACACGCTGCCGTTTTCGAGACGGGAGGCGATGTTGGTGTTGATGATGACGCTGATCTGCGCGACAGACACGGCGAGGATGGCCGGCACCATCTGCTTCAGCACCCGCCGCACGCCGGCGTCGGCCAGCGCGGCTTTCAGGTTGATGCCGATGCGCGGCAGCATGCCGATCTTGCGCAGGGCGGGCACCTGGATCGCGACCTGGAGGATGCCGCCGACCACGACCGCAAGCGCCAGCGCATAAACCGGCTGCTCCATGTAGGGTGCAACGAGCAGCGATGCCGCGATGAACGACAGGTTGAGCAGCACAGGCGTGAAGGCGGGTACCCGGAACTGGCGCCAGGTATTCAGGATGCCGCCCGCCAGCGCGACGAAGGCCATGAACGCGATGTAGGGGAACATGATGCGCGTCATCACCACGGATGACGCGAACGCTTCCGGGTCCGACTTCAGGCCGGTCGCAATGAAGTAGACAATGACCGGCGCACCGGCAATACCGAGCAGGCAGGTCAGGATCAATGCCCAGACCAAGGCGGTTGCGACATGATCGGTCAGTTCCTTGGTCGCCGCATCGCCTTTCTGGTTCTTGTATTCCGCCAGGATGGGCACGAAGGCTTGCGAAAACGCGCCCTCGGCGAACAGCCGGCGCAGCAGGTTGGGAATGCGGAAGGCGACGAAGAAAGCGTCGGTGTAGGCGGAGGCGCCGAAGGCGCGAGCGATCAGCAGCTCGCGCAGCAGGCCGGTCACCCGCGACAGCATGGTCATGCCGGAGACCGTCGCCAGCGTTTTGTGCAGTTTCATGGGGCGCAATTATAGCCGGTCGACATGGGCCGTCACGGGGTGGCCGCTGCCGTCTTGTGCAGGCGCAGCAAGAGCGGGGCCGGGTATCGCGGTGAAAATGCGCTAAACCACGGGATGCATTGCCCGTTTCCCAAAACAAGGTTATACTCAGCGGCTTTACAGAATTTCGTATCGCATTTCGCGAAGCCCGATTTCGATTTAGGAAACATTCATGGCAAATACCGCACAAGCGCGCAAGCGTGCTCGTCAAGCAGTCAAGCAAAACGCACACAACTCCAGCCAGCGCTCCACGCTGCGCACGGCAATCAAGGCCGTCCGCAAGGCGATCGAGGCAGGTGACAAGGCTGCTGCGGCGCAAGTATTCCAGCGTTCCGTTTCGACGATCGACCGTATCGCCGACAAGAAGATCATCCACAAGAACAAGGCTGCTCGTCACAAGAGCCGTCTGGCTGCTGCCCTGAAGGCGCTCGCCGCCTAAGGTGCCCGTTCCGCCGCGCTTATCGCGGTGGCAAGCCCGGAATAAACAAACCCGCGAGGTTGAGGCCTTGCGGGTTTTTGTTGTTTTCGCCTTGTTCGGGTATTGCGCCTCTCGCGCGCGGTCATCCGGTCAGCGTGGCAGGCCCTCGATCGTCATGCCCGGCTTGATGTTCTTTTGCCGGAACCACCCCTGGTTCATTTCCAGCGCGTAACGAATCGGCTTTTTCGCGCAATGCGAATCCGTCGTCTGCGGCTGCATGTCTTCAATGTTGACAATCTTGCCATGGTCGTCGATGAAGGCGACGGACAGCGGGATGTAGGTGTTCTTCATCCACATGCAGACCGAAGCAGGCGCGCCGAAGTTGAACACCATGCCTTCGTTCGGCCCCATCTTCTCCCGGTACATCAAGCCTTGCTGTCTTTCAGCCTCGGTGGCCGCGACTTCCGCCCGGATGACATGCATGCCTGCGTTCAAGGTGATGACGGGGAAACGGGAGGGCTGCTGTGCGGCAGCCATCGGCGCGATGGCTCCCAGCAGTGCTGCGGCGAGGGAAGTCAGGGAAATCAGCGGACGTGCGGTCATGGGTCTATTGCAAATGTTGATCGTGTTGCTCCGGATGAGAGCATAAAACAAAAAAGGCAGGACGCGCCTGCCTTTCTCGCACCGCGGACGCTGATTACTTGGCTGCGGCGGCTTTCTTGGCCTTCTTGGCTTTCTTCACCTTCTTCGCCTTGGGCGCCGAAGCGTCGGCGGCTGCGGCCGGCGTAGCGGCCGGAGTAGCCGGGGTCGCAGGCGCGGCAGCATGGCTGGCGGCGAACGCAGCAGTGGCAAACAAACCGGCAACGAGAGCAGCGATCAGTTTCTTCATTTTCTTATCCCTGTGATGGAGGTTGATGGAAACCACGATTCTTTCGAATCAAAGTGATTAACGATTCGGCATGAGAGTCGTTGACAGGAAGCGCGTCTGTATTTCCCTTGCCGAAATTGCAGTCCTGTCAATCTTGTTGCTATGATCCGGGCATCCGGTGGCCTCGCGCCGCTAACGATCGTCCAGGATCCCCATGAATTCTTGCCTCTTCGCGGCCCTGCTGGCGCTGTCCTTCCTCATGCCATGCGCCGGCGCCGCTCCCTATATACCTGCCTCCGATGCCCAAGTCCTGGAGCGGCTGCCCTTCAAGC
>Ga0196971_1000568_pt1 | contig 25555 bp, 26 predicted proteins | sample S1v_1013CmetaG_FD_148660 | JGI IMG/M metagenome (GOLD analysis project Ga0196971, IMG submission 148660) | Soil microbial communities from Anza Borrego desert, Southern California, United States - S1+v_10-13C | ecosystem: Environmental > Terrestrial > Soil > Desert | place: USA: California...
TCTCAGTCGAAGATTCCAAACATCTGGCAAAATTAAGGGATATGGGCTACGTAAAGGATGAAAGACGGGAGCAGTTCATATTCTATTATCTGAACAGCGAGGATAAGCTGCTCATAACTTTTTTGAAGGAGATAGTAACTAATATTAAAGATTATCCTGTATTAATAAAGGATCTTACACAGCTGGAAACGAGGGAAAACTTTTTAGATGCATGTAAACAAAACTGCTAATTCAAAATAAGGAAGGTGCCAATTTTGAACTTTTTATCTCAGATATTCAGTTGGATAAACGCTCAATTCCTGAAAATGACATGGCTCTATGAGCTTATAAAGGCATTGGTTGAGAAGGTGTTTGGCTTATCGATCGAAACAAGGCTCGGAAACAGCTTACACTTTTTCATATACGATACAATAAAGATTTTCATACTACTATCTTTTCTGATATTTATTATCTCATATATTCAAAGTTATTTTCCACCTGAAAAAACAAAAAAGCTGCTCGGGGGTATTAAAGGGATAAAAGGTAATATCTTAGGAGCTTTACTGGGTACTATAACTCCCTTTTGCAGCTGCTCCAGCATACCGATATTTATCGGTTTTACCTCAGCCGGACTGCCTCTTGGTGTAACGTTTTCATTCCTGATTTCATCACCCCTTGTGGACCTGGCTTCCATGCTGATACTAACCTCATTCTTTGGAATCAAGATCGCAGTTGCCTATGTTGTTGTTGGACTGTTACTGGCAGTTGCAGGTGGTACTTTAATTGACAGGCTTGGCCTTGAGGAATATGTGGAAGGCTATGTCAGGGAAATAGAGAATGTAGATATTGAGCCTGTTGAAATGACCCACAGTGACAGAGTTTCATACTCAAAACAGCAGGTCGGAGATATTATCAAAAGGGTCTGGTTATATGTGTTGATTGGTGTAGGAATAGGTGCTGCAATTCATAATTGGATTCCACAAAGTATTGTAGAAAACGTCATAGGCGTGAACAATCCCTTTGCAGTGGTATTGGCAACTGCAATAGGAATTCCGATGTATGCCGACATATTCGGTACTATTCCGATAGCTGAAGCGTTATTTTCAAAGGGTGTAGGAGTAGGTACCGTCTTATCCTTCATGATGGCTGTAACCGCACTTTCACTTCCATCGATGATTATGCTCAGCAAGGTTGTGAAGCCTAAGCTTCTGGTGATATTTATAACGATAGTCTCTACCGGAATATTGATAATAGGTTATTTGTTCAATGGAGTTTCCTATATTTTTATTTAGTTGGTAGCTAAATGCGATAAACATGATGCAAAAGCTGCCAGCAACCTCCCTGATTGGTATATATAGCCGGTTATGGAGGTTTTTGTTTGATAATATATTGACATACCAGAATAAAAGATACATAATTATATTAGAACTTTCTAATATGCTTATACAACTATCTCTGAAAAATTTTGTACGGAGGAATAGTATGGAAATAGATAGCATGGAAGTAAATGTTTTTAAAGCACTTGCTCACCCCATAAGGCTAAAAATCATTAAAAAACTTAGTGAAAAGGTTTACTGCGTATGTGAGATGAATGAAGATGTGGAATTCAGCCAGTCGAATTTGTCCCAGCACTTGAGAATTCTTAAGGAGGCAGAGATCGTTTATAGTAAAAAGGAAGGAATGCGTATTAATTATTACATCAAAAATCAGGATACTCTTCAATTAATCAGTATTGTAGAAGAACTAGTAAGGAAAAACATAAAAGAGATGAACGAAAAGTTTGATGATTAATTGAACAGCGCAAATTTCCACTTCGTATATGTAAGCTAAGGGGGTGAATAAATGGGTAAAAAGAAGCTTGTACTGATTTTCGGTATTTTGGGGATCCTGATCGTTCTGATATCATTTAAAAGCATGGTAAAGCCACAGGGAGTTCAATCAGAAGCCAATGCTGGATCAGATCTGAAAAGTAAGTACACCAGGCTTGTAAATTCAGGCAATACTGCTATGATAGTCTTTTCTTATGATTCAGATTGCTGAGAGACTACCCGGGTATTCTTTGAAGAATACGATGCCAAGGTAAAAAAGCTATTAGAAAAATATGGTCCGGAGCTTGAAGTTCTTATTCTAAATACCGGCACGCAAATTGAAAGTGAAATGAATACTATAATAGAAATCGCAAAGGGAAATGGTGTTACGGATATTCCTTCTGTTCTTTTACTTAATAACAAAGGAAAGCCTGTTAAAGTGGTGACAGGAGTATTTAACCCATCAGATATGGAAAAAGCAATTGATGAGGTCTTGAATAAAAAGTAGAAATACATAAGGTCTATTAAATAATCTATGGGATGGTGCAGAGATGATAAGCTTGGAAATGGACGCAAATATGCTGACGACCCTGATAGTTATTTTTTCAACCGGCTTTTTAGGCGGCTTGAGCCCGTGTACTTTACCGACTATTGTTCTTGTAGTAGGCTATGTAAGCGGTTACCGTGACAATTCCAAATTAAAAGGGTTCATTCTTTCTTTCTTCTTTGTGCTGGGTATTGCTTTCACACTATCTGTGCTGGGAGCGTTAGCAGGTGCAATCGGCAATATTATGCGGAATACCAGACTTTTGAATTATATCGTTGCAGCTGTTCTCGGTGTTATGGGGCTATGGATGCTTAAAATCCTTGATTTCAATAAAGGATTTGCCATCAAGCTACCAACTCCTAAAAAGGGCAGCGGCGCATTCGGTGCATTTGCACTGGGTATACCCTTCGGAATTACTGCATCACCCTGTACACTTCCGATCACAGCATCAGTGATTGCATATTCAGCAGCAAAGGGAAGTGCATTATATGGAATGGTGTTGATGTTTACATATGCAATTGGACGAAGTATACCTATCCTTCTTGTCGGAACCTTTACAGGCTTGCTGAAAAATGTGAAATGGCTTGAACGATACAATGATAAAATCGAAAGGGTTGGCGGCATTATCCTTGTTCTCCTGTCATTATACTTTGTCTGGAAAGCTTAATTAAAGAATGGAGGTCTTTTTGTGAAGGATATATGGAAAAAGTTATTGGCGCTTATTTCCGTATTTTTGATTGCCTACTATCTGCCTGTTGAAAGCTCAAGACTGCAGGGAGCATTGGTGGAAGCACTGGCAATGCTGCATGAGTACGCAAGGGAACACGTTCTGCTGTGTCTTGTTCCGGCTTTTTTCATAGCAGGGGCAGTTTCTGTTTTTGTATCACAGGATTCAGTCATCAAGTATTTTGGACCCAATGCCAAGAAGTGGGTTGCTTATTCGGTCGCTTCCGTTTCCGGAGCAATTCTGGCAGTGTGTTCGTGTACAATATTGCCGTTGTTCGCCGGCATTTATATGCGTGGTGCAGGCTTAGGACCGGCTACTGCTTTTCTGTACTCCGGACCGGCTATAAATGTATTGGCGATTATCATTACAGCCAGGGTGCTGGGAGTAAAGATCGGCATTGCCAGAGCCGTGGGAGCAGTGGTCTTCAGTGTTGTCATTGGTTACCTGATGCACTTGCTGTTTATCAAAGAAGAAAAAGCCAGAAATGAAAAGGACAGCTCAATGTTTGAAGCTCATGAGGTCAACGATAGACCATTATGGAAGACTATGGTTTTTTTCTTCAGCATGGTTACCTTTCTGGTATTTGCCAATTGGGCAAAGCCTATAAACACAACAGGCGCCTGGGCTGCTATACACGGAGTGAAATGGATCCTGGCCGGAATATCCTTGGCTGTTGTGCTCTATGCTGTTTTTGCATGGTATAATAAGGGTGAAAGGATTCAATGGCTTAATGAAACCTGGAAGTTCGCAGAGAAGATCATACCTTTACTTTTTGCCGGAGTACTTGTTGCCGGAGCTCTTCTGGGCAGACCTGGACATGAAGGCCTTATACCGTCCGGATGGGTCGAAGGCCTGGTCGGGGGCAATTCCCTGGGTTCCAATCTCTTTGCATCCGTTGCCGGTGCATTTATGTATTTTGCAACCCTGACAGAAGTGCCTATCCTGCAGGGGCTTATAGGTTCCGGTATGGGTCAGGGCCCTGCTCTGGCGCTGCTGCTGGCAGGACCGGCTTTATCACTGCCAAGTATGCTTGTTATCAATAAGGTTATCGGACCTAAAAAAACTATTGCCTATGTTACTTTGGTTGTAATCATGGCAACACTTACGGGTATACTCTTCGGCGGCCTGTTCTAAGAATAGCTGCCAGGATCAGTTTTTAAATCTAAAATATAAAAGGAGGAAGCATATATGATTATAAAGGTATTAGGACCTGGATGTGCAAACTGCAAAAAGTTGGAGGCTAATGCAAAAGAGGCTGTAAAAGAGCTGGGTATTGAAGCTGCCGTGGAAAAGGTTGAAAATTTTAAAGATATACTTGCTTATGGAGTTATGAAAACTCCCGCTCTTGTAGTGGATGAGCAGGTAAAGGTAATGGGTAGAATCGCTACGGTTGAGGAGATCAAAAAGCTTCTGAAATAACGTATTAGGGGGAATAAGGATGTCGAAAAAATGGTATCCTGTGCTGAACTATGAATTATGTGTGGAATGCGGCGCTTGTTTCAATAAATGCTCTCATGGCGTTTATGCAAAGGATGGAGACAGACCTGTAGTAGTACAGCCGGAAGGCTGTATAGATAACTGCCGCGGCTGTCAGAAGCTTTGCCCTTCAGGTGCCATAGAATATATAGGAGATACGGATAAGGCCAATGAGGGCGGTTGCGGCTGCAACTGCAGCTGCAGCTGAGACTTCATTGACAATAATAAAATATAATGATAAAATGGGTAACATAAATTGAGCGAAGGAGTTCGCCATTAATTGTCCTGGTGACTGATGACTCCTGTATTTTAATAATACAGGTGTTTTTATTTATGGAGGTATGGAATGCGAAGATACATATACATAGGCATTGGAGCCTTTCTGGGGGCTATTGCAAGATATGTGCTAAAGAACTGGCAGTTCTTGCATGTCAACAGTCCGCTTCGTCCGGAAACTATCATAATAAACATTACAGGCTGCTTCATTCTTGCATTTTTCTTAGGACTTGCATTTGATATATGGGAGTTGGACCCTGACTTGCGTTTAGGAACGGCAACAGGATTCATCGGCGCATTCACAACCTTTTCAACACTATGCCGTGATTCGGCCGATTTATTGCTTAGCGGTTATATATTTTTATCCGCTGTCAACTTATTACTATCTGTAGCAGCAGGACTTACCGCAGTATATCTTGGAGACATATCCGCAAAAAAGATTATTGCTTTAAAAGAGCAGCTGGAGGATAGCTCCAAAAACTAAAAATATATTAGGAGACGTAGTAATGGTCATGAAATACTTTATTGTTGGAGTGGGCGGCATGCTTGGCGGTATCACCAGGTATGCCCTTGGTAAATGGATATCGGAGCGATGCACCGGCATTATTCCAATCGGAACATTGCTAATTAATATTTCAGGTGCCTTTTTGTTGGGAATTGTAAGCAGCATGTACCTGTCGAAGGAAAACCTCTATTTGCTCTTGGCAGAGGGATACCTGGGTGCATATACCACATTTTCAACCTTTATGTATGAAGGCTACAACCTTTATAGGGAGGATGAAAGGAAATCTGCAGTTATTTACATCCTGGGCACTTTATTGCTTGGGATGATTGGATTTATAACAGGGGGATTACTGGTTTATTTACTAAAATAGCATAGAGCCTGGCTACCTAACAGAGTTAATCCTGCCGGCCAGACTTTTCAAAATATCTTTTTGCGTATAGCTGTATATTGATGAAATACATTCCCTTGTGATTAGTTTAATATTCATTTTCACAGATACATCTGTTTGATATTCCCCGATACTTATATTTTTAATTTTATTAAGCGGTATATAATTCCATACGACTAAATATTTTTTAGTCCTGAAACGTTTTATATCCTGATATTCTTCCTCGATGAGGATCAGTTCTTTGCCTGTCAGTATATACATGTGAGCTTTGCTTAACGGCTTGCTGAAAAACCGGAAATACTTTTTTGACATCGCAGGCTGAAATAAATATTCAAGTATTCTCTCATCAGGCAGTACACTTCTCTTGGCATAGTTCATGAACTTGTAGTCTATTGCAGATAAAAGATCCAGCTCCTGCAAATCAGGGCAAGCTCCCGCCGTCTCTATACCTGCAGCATATTCTGAACTGCTATATTGAATACGTATCATTGACAGAAGCTTTTCAAAAAGCTTCTCTGTTACCGTATTAAACTCTATTGTCGTAGTTTTTAGCCTTCCATTTACATAACCAGCAAACTTGATCCATGAATAAAGAAGCATTGCGCCTCTGTTCAAAAGTACAATATCCTCAAAAGGATAAGCGATTACTTGCGTATTTCCATTATTTACCTCAATAATATAGATCACTTTGTCTGTAAGACATAAAAGCATTTCGTTAGTTTTTCGCTCATCCCAGCTGTATTCAGGTAAGTAAACAGTATATGGAAACAGTTCTGCTCCGTTAATTATTGAATTGAAGGAGCGCTGAAAGCAGTTTGGGATCTCCTCAAAGGAACTGATCAAACGGGGCCAGCTTTGAATGCGGCTTTGCATATGTATTTCCTCTTTTCTTAATGAAGTAGGTAATAATGACTTCTGCCTGTTATACAGGCAGAAGTCATTATTTATGAAATAGAAATTGTACTTAAAGCTTTTTCTCCATAATTTTCTAATTCAATTATAGCAAATGGTATAAAACTGTCAAGGCAGATCGAATTATGAAAAAACTAATTAATAAGCAAAATCATTATCAATTGAGAACGTATTACAATGCGCATACACTGATATTACACATATTATATTATCATTTGCAATTGACAAGAGCTGCATAATGTTATATTATACCATTAGAAAGATCAATTTAATATGTGATCTTATGATCAGGCGGATATGGATTTTCGTCGCCGGGCTAACATATTTAGCAGCAAGTGCATGAACTTGTGGGACTATCAGAATATTGTCCTGCAAGTTTTTTCATCGGGTGAATGAATCGCACAATCTTTATAGGAGGAGAGACATGAATAATATAGTAAGCAGAAGTACTGACTACTTTATTATGAAATTTATAAAGAATACAGGTTCTGATAAAAGGGTGACAAATCCATTGGAGAGACGCAAATATGCTTATCTTGAAGCCTATGTGAGTATTGCCGGAAACCTTGTTCTTGCAGCAATCAAGGTCGTAATGGGCCTGATGCTTAATAGTATTTCCCTGCTTGCCGACGCAGCTCATACTGCTGCGGATGTATTGACTTCGATCGTTGTGCTTCTGGGCTTCAAGCTTTCAAACTCTCCTGCAGATGAAAAGCATCCATACGGGCATGGCAGGATCGAGTTCATAGCAACACTTATAATTTCAGTAATGCTGCTTGCTGTTGGATTTGAGTTCGGAAAATCTTCCTATGTCCGGCTCATATCAAATACAGCTGTCAAGGGAAGCTATGCAGTGGCGTTCATAATGCTTCTCGGTGCTGTATTCAAAGAATGGATGGCCAGGTTTTCGATTGACCTGGGATACAGGACCAATGCAACAGCCCTTATAGCGGATGCCTGGCACCATAGAACCGATGGAATAGCTTCCTTGCTTGTGGCTGCAGCGATAATCGCCTCCCGGTATGGATACTATAAAGTAGATGCAATATTCGGGCTACTGGTTTCAGCATTGATTTTCTATACAGGCATAAGCATATCGAAAGAGGCTGTCTCCAAGCTGATTGGGGAAGTACCGGAGGAGGAGGAGCTGCAGAACATAGAATCCATAGCTTTATCCATATCCGGTGTATCAGGTATCCACAAGATTAATGTCCACAACTATGGCTGCTACAAGGAAATATCGCTCCATGTACAGGTTGACAATGATATGTCTCTGATTAAGGCTCACGATATTTCCGAACAGGTTGAAAGAAGCATAGAATCAAATATTGAATGCAGGGCAACTGTTCATATTGAACCGGTTGAATTGATAAATATTATGAATTAGATTCATAGCGGCAGAAGAGATGATCGCAAGCATCGGAATACCATTTTACAGCTTCCTATATAGCTCCCGGCGCCGGTATATCCACTCCTTTAATGCGATGTCTGTGGCCATCATCTTCTGTCGTGTAAAAATCGTAATAGTGGACATGCATACCTCCGCCAGCCGGTATTGCAGGCCCAGACCATGCTTTGTAGTAGTGGTTATGACCATCTTCAAAAAGTACATATCCCTCGGTATAATGAATATGGGTGCCGTCCTTTGAAGGTGTAGGAGGATAAGTTACATCAAGGCACTGATGTACGTGTCCATCCTCAAGCGATGTATAATCTACCGAACCATGATTGTGTTCTGGAACAAATCCTGGAACAAAATCATCTTTATATATCTCTTCTTTTTCTTCCTGTTTTTTAATTTCATGCTTTTTTCCCTCAGGAATCCTATAGTCCTTTATATCCTCAGGCATTGTATATTCACTCTGCAGCACCGGACAGTGAGGATACTTTGTGCAGGTATAATAATTTGGATACAAAAAAACCACCTCCATGCAAATTCATTATCAATATATTTCTAATAATGTATTTTGGTACATTGTACACCAAAGAGTAATGCTGACATTCATGTGATGGATTTATACAGGGCATATTTACTCGAACAATATTTGCATTATTTTTCTAGGCAGTAATAATATATGCTATAATTTATTTAAGGCAAAACTTGGTACAGCTAGTAAAAGGAGGTGTCTTGAATGGATATGAAGGAAATGCTTAAGCAGTTCAGGGAAGACTTTTTACTTTTCCTGAAAGGCGCTTTTGATCTCAATGATAAGGCCACCCGTTTCTTGAGAAAGGAAGCCTATGACGCCCAGGATAATTTTATGCTGCTTTGCTTCGGTGATCTGCTGGGATTGCCAGTGCCCACATCATATTATGAAATTGAGCTTTTGCCGTATCTTCTGGATGATATTCAGGGATGGGAGAGAAGAATGATCCGCAGGAGTGAGATCTGGGAGCAAAAATGGGCTGATTACGATGTATTCGGATAGGAGGTTTCTGATGAATAATAATAAGAAGTTTATATTTTTCGGCGGAAAAGGCGGAGTAGGAAAAACCACCTGTTCATCTGCATTTTCCAAATGCTGCGCAAAAACAGGCGAGAAGACGCTTGTTGTTTCAACTGATCCTGCCCATTCTCTGGCTGATATTTTCGGAATATCCATAGGTCCTGATATAAAACAGATCGATGATAATCTATACGGCCTTGAAATAGATGCAGCACTTGAAAGTAAAAAGTACATAGATAAGATAAAAGGGCAGCTGACTACAGGAATAAGCCCTGTAATAATTGAGGAAATATATAGGCAGATAGATGCGGCCATTGTCTCTCCAGGTTCGGAAGAGGCGGCAATATTCGATAAGCTTATGGAGATAATTAATGAAAACGGCCCGGGCTACGACAGGATAATTTTTGATACAGCTCCAACAGGCCATACCTTGAGACTACTGTCTTTGCCTGAACTGCTGGGAGGATGGATGGATAGCCTTATAAAAAAGAGGAGGCATGCTCTTGGACTTATGAAGATGATACATTCCGGGGATAAAGCTAAAAAGGATGAGATTGAAAATGACCTCGTGCTTTCTCTGCTGGAAAAAAGGAAGAATAAATTTGAAAAGACAAGAAGCATACTGATAGACAGCAATAATATGGAATTCGTATTCGTATTGAATCCGGAAAGACTGCCGATACTTGAAACGAAAAAAGCCATAGATGTACTTGAGAAATACAGGATCCCAGTGGCAGGAGTAATTGTGAACAGGACAATTCCGGAAGAATTCTGCAAAGACAATGAATTCTGGAGAAAAAGGAAAAATGTTGAGAACCAGTATATGGATATAATAAACAGTGAATTCGAAAACAAAATCATAACGGTGCTTCCATTGCTTGATGAGGATGTGAAGGGAGAGACCCTCGATATAGTAGCACAGCATTTTATTGAAGTTAAGTATAGGTTATTAGGAGTTAATTGATAATAATTATCTATTAGCTGTATAAGATAATCGAAAAGCAAATTTTATATTTAACGTATACAGAAATAAATTACAAATATGATATGAAAATTATGTTATGGATTCCAGAAAACAAATTTAGTTTCAAATTATAAAAATATATAAAAGTTCTAGTCAAATCAGTATAAATGATCAATTAATCAAATAATATTGAAACGCGCTTGAAAGCTGGAAAACTGAAATGTAATGGCAGAAAAACGGCGCGTTTAAATCGCTTTAGAGCGATTTTTTTTATAGAGGCAATACAAATGCTTTATGAGGTTTTTGATGGAAAAGAGTATATAGCCCAAGAACGAAGAGCTTTAATTGTCCAGAATATAATAAAACACAAATTTGACGAGAGAGGTGGATTTTTAGAACCAGATTATATAATATGTGAATATAGGCGATTAATTTTTGTAAAATAAAATTTCAACAGGTAGAAATGGCTCAAAAAATATTTTATTACAAATATAGAAAAAATGTCAGTTCCAGGAGGAATTTGCCTCTTCCGTGTCGAATATTTAATTGCGCGAAATGTTTATTTCGCGCAATATTGATAAATTTTAGTGTGAAAGGGGGTCTGTAGTATGTATAAACTGCCGACCATTGCAATTGAGTTCCTTGACTACATGGAAACAATCCGCGGTAAATCAAAAAACACTATTACCGCCTATGGCTATGATCTTGCTCTCTTTTTCAAATTTATAAAAATCAAACGCGGTTATGTAGCAGCCGATACGGAAATCGATGAAATTCCGATTGATGATATCGATACCTATATTATAAGTAATGTAAGTCTTGCTGACTTCTACTCCTTCCTCTCTTTTGCCGCTAACCAGAGAGATAACAAGAATTATGCCAGGGCAAGAAAGGTCGCTTGCCTGAGATCCTTCTTCAAGTACCTTCATAAAATGAAAATGATAGAGGAAAATCCAAGTATAGAATTGGAATCACCAAAAATAAACTCAAGGCATCCTGTGTACCTCACCCTGGATGAGAGCAGACTGCTGCTGTCCTCTATTGAAGGTGAAAATAAAGAAAGGGATTATGCAATAATAACTCTGTTCCTGAACTGCGGGCTGCGTCTTTCCGAGCTGGTCGGCATTGATATAAACAAAATAAGCAACGATATACTTACCGTCATCGGCAAGGGCAACAAGGAAAGGACGGTTTACCTCAATAATGCCTGCATCGAAGCCATAAACAATTACCTGAAGATTCGTCCGGCCGATGATGTCAAGGATAAGAATGCACTATTTCTAAGCGAAAGGAAGCACAGGATAAGCAAAAGGTCTGTGCAGTATCTTGTTAAAAAGTATATAGGTATTTCCAACCTGGATACGGAAAAGTACACCCCTCATAAGTTGAGGCATACAGCGGCCACCCTGATGTACAAGTACGGAAAAGTGGATATCAGATCTCTGCAGCAGATTCTCGGCCATGAGAATATTTCCACTACGCAGATTTACACACACCTTGATGAAGAAATACTTAGAAATGCGGCAAAATCAAATCCTCTATCCGAAGAAAAGAAATAAAATGTCTGAAGATTAACATATAATATTTTATGTTAATCTTCGTTTTCTTCATTCTCATAATCTACAATATAATCTTCTTCATACTTCCAATCTTCCAGATCCTCTTCGGCTATTGGGGTATTTTCATCTTCTATTATCTCGTCTATTTCTATCCCCATATAGTCAGCAGCTCTATCAATACATACACAGCAATTGTCACAAATCTTTTCCGGATTAAGGTCGCATATGTTGCATTCACCACAGTCAATACATTCTCTCTCCATCAGAACACACTCTTTTTTATAAGCCATGTCATAGCCTCCGTTTTATAAATTATATATCACAACAATATGTTTCGTGCTAATGATCAATTTTTCACTATATCTATTATATTAGAATTACAGTAATATAAGCAATATAGATAAACAGATGTTAAAGAAAAAAACATATATTCCGATAAATTATATATGAACTGTTTCTATTATTACTAAAAGGTGGTGTTATATTGTTCAGCATAACAACTAATATATTTATGTTCGCAGTTTATATTCTGGTTTTGCTTGTTGAATTTATTTTTGCAGAAATTTTCAATCTGGAGGTAACTACCCCCTGGCTTGTAACTACTCTGGTATACATACTCCTCATCGCCTATCAGATATTGTCAAGGACTAATGAGTATCTGGAAAAAGGTAAGGTCAAGGAAATACTTTATAGTATCATGGATGCAATAAACGGTATACCGCTTGTTAATAGAGACAATAAAATCGTCATACAGTGGGATGTTATTTTTAAAAAACTGATCGATAAAAAAGCGTTCTATCTATATGATAGTATAATCAAGCTGAAGACAAAAACCATAGACCACTATGTTAATCATTATCCCTCCCTCCTCTTGAACAGCTCTATGGATATGGTGGAAAGAAACAATAAGATTAATACCAAGTCTGTGATTAAAGGCAGAAATGATAACGGAGAAATCAAGGATCTGGATATAAGCCACGAAATCATGAATAAGCTTTTTATAAAATATATAAGTGCCGACAAGGTTACGATCGGAAATTTCGACTCATCAATTTATATCGATTTTATTCTGAATGATGAATATGAACCTCCTGAGTATGAAAAATACGGCATGAAACCCGACAGCAGGTATGATGGCTTCTCAGTACTAGCTTTTCATAAGGATCAGAAATTTCAAATCGTGCCAAGAACAATGGTGTTCGGAAAAAGGATCGATAAGGAAAAGTGGCTGTATCAGAATGTTAACAGGTTGATGCAGTGTGCAGAGAATATCTCTGCCGGTGTATCAGAGTATGGAATAATTATAGATGAGCTTAGCCTGAAAGATGTAATATCTGATTATGTTGAAGATGAACCTGGGAAACTGCCTGATTTTCATTTTGAGTGCATAGAAGATGATTTATTGGTATTCAGCGGAACAGATAAAGGCATTGAACGCGCAAAGGCTTACTGCGTTTTGGAAACAAGCCACAACGGTTTTGAAATAAAACTGGTAAAGTACGAGCTTATAATTGACGATGTAAGCGAGGTTGTGGAGGAGGACAAGACAATTGCCATAGGTAATGCATATCAGCCACTGATAACTATAATGGAAAAGATGCAGATAATAACCAAGAATATTAAAATGGCGATAGCAAGGAAGGACATAGAGGATCTGGTAATAAAATCGTAAAAAACGGGGCTTTATAAGCCCCGTTTTAATTGTATACCGGGAAGTACAGCAGATCTCCCGGCTTTATATTTGCACTTTGTAAATCATTAATATCCATAACCTTTGATATGTATTCCCTTATATCCATATCTCCGGCATAATTCGTAGACAGACTCCAGATAGTATCACCCTCTTCTACATATTCAGCCGTTAATGCTGCTTCACTGCTTCCCTTTGCGCTGACTGCCAGCGTAAACACCGAGGACACTGCAATGATCATAATTATACTGACCGAAATCAGAAATCTTATTTTGCTCTTTATAATATATCTTTTCATATAATTACCTCCAATACGAACATTTGTTCTTATTACCATTTTATACGAACATATGTGCTGTGTCAAGATATATTTTTTATTTTATGAATATGATTATAAGTGTGCAATATCAATGTATTTCACTGCATTATCCGTTCATGGAAGCAAAACTTGTTTTATAAAATTACGAACGTATGTTTGAAATTTAAATATCGTTATGTTATAATTACTTTGATTAAGTGCTTATATTATCCATATCAGAGAAAATGGAGTGTTAATATGAATATTGATGAGTTAAGTAAAAAGCAGCTGGAAGTGTTGAGTTTTATTAAGAAGGAGATAAATAAAAAAGGTTATCCCCCTTCCGTCAGGGAGATTTGTGATGCAGTCAGACTGAAGTCCACCTCCACTGTCCATGGGCATCTGGAAAGGCTGGAGAGAAAAGGTTACATACGAAGAGATCCTACAAAGCCCCGTGCCATTGAAGTTCTTGATGGCAGCAGTTCTGTAGTTACAACAAAGGAAATGGTCGACCTGCCTATCGTCGGTAAAGTCACTGCCGGTCTTCCCATTCTGGCTGAAGAGAATATAGAGGACTCCTTTCCTGTTCCGGTTGACTTTGTTGGAAATCAGGATGCATTTATGCTGATAGTCAAAGGCGACAGCATGATCAATGCCGGCATATTCGATGGTGATTATGTTATTGTAAGGCAGCAGTCCGTTGCTAAAAACGGAGATATTGTTGTGGCATTGCTAAATGATGAGGCCACTGTCAAGACCTTTTACAAGGAAAAGGATTATTTTAGACTGCAGCCAGAGAATCCTTACCTGATGCCTATAATAGTCAAGGACCTGTCAATACTTGGCAAGGTTATCGGAGTATTCAGGGCAATAAGATAATATCACGGTTATATTGGAATTAAAGAGGCTTTTTAAGCCTCTTTATTGTTTCCCTTTACTCTCATAAACAGCTTGACTATTTCATTTATTACAAAGGGCACCAGGGCAAATAGTATAACCAGCATCCAGTCTCCGGCCGAAAGCATTTGAACTTTGAAGGCGCTTGCCAGGAAAGGCACTGATATTACTCCAAGCTGCAGTATGAGTCCAACGATTATTGCGCCTATCAGGTACATATTAGAGAACAATCCCACACTAAACAGCGATTTGGTCGAGCTTCTCATTGTCAGAGAATAGAACAGCTGCGATGCAGCAAGTACAACAAATGCCATTGTTCTGGCATATGTCAGCACATCTTCAGGTATGTCCTTCGAGCCCAGGCTAAAGCCGTGTTCTGTCAAGCCGAAGTAGAAGGCTGCCAGGGTAAGTATTCCTATTAATACGCCGCCAAGTACAGCCCTGAAACCGGCGCCTTTTGCAAAGAAGCTTTCTTTCGGATCCCTTGGCTTCCTTTTCATGATATCCTTGTCGCCCGGATCAACCCCAAGGGCAATAGCAGGTAGCGTATCTGTTATCAGGTTTATCCATAGGATCTGTGTCGGCATCAGCGGTACCGGCCAGAAGAACAGTACAGAAGCAAATACGGCAACAACTTCTCCCAGGTTGCATGAAAGAAGGAATATTACTGATTTCTTAATATTACTGTATATGTTACGGCCTTCTTCTATAGCGCGGACTATCGTTGTAAAATTATCATCAGTAAGTATCATATCACTGGCGCCTTTAGACACATCAGTCCCAGTAATGCCCATAGCCACTCCGATATCCGCATTTTTCAGTGAAGGTGCATCATTGACTCCGTCGCCTGTCATCGAGACAATGTTTCCGTATGACTTATATGCTTTAACTATCTTGACCTTGTGCTCCGGTGATACCCGGGCAAATACTCTGTATGCGTTTATTTTTTTCGAAAATTCTTCATCTGATAATTCATCTATTTCAGTACCGGTAATACTCTGCTCAATAGAAGCCGCGATCCCAAGCTCCTTCGCTATGGCAACAGCAGTATTTTTATGATCTCCTGTTATCATTACAGGAGTAATACCTGCCCTCCTGGCTTCTGCTATGGAATCTTTGACTTCCAGTCTTGGAGGATCAATCATACCCACTAAACCGACAACAGTGAGCTCTTTTTCCATTTCATCCGGTTCAATTATAGTGTCAGTGTCCCTGAATGCTGCGCCCAGTACTCTCAGAGCATTGTCCGACATCTCTTCAGCCGCCTTCAGATAGTTTGCCTTCATTTCTTCTGTTAACGGAACAACATTACCTTTGACCAAAGCACTTGTTGACAGCTTCAGAATATTATCAATGGCGCCCTTGGTATGAATTCTGTATACTTTCTCTTCCTCGTTCAATGTAGACATAAGCTTCCTATCCGAATCAAAGGGCTTTTCTCCTACTCTTTTATGCTCGGAATGAAGAGTCCTTCTTTCCAGATTATATCTGTCTCCAAGTACTACTAAAGCTATCTCAGTAGGGTCTCCGGTGCCCTGACCGTTTTCATAGGTGGCATCTGAGCATAGAACAAAGGATTTGATCAATTCCTTTTCATCCTTTTCTGCATCAAAGCCCTTACCTTCCGACGGTACATCCTTGAGGTTATTCAGAGTATACAATTTCACAACCGTCATCTTATTCTGGGTCAGCGTACCTGTCTTATCAGAGCAGATTATATTTACAGAGCCCAGTGTTTCAACAGCAGGGAGCTTTTTAACTATAGCATTTATTTTCGACATCCTTGTTACACCAAGAGCGAGAACTATTGCAACTATTGCCGGAAGCCCTTCAGGAATAGCAGCAACAGCCAGGCTTATTGCGGTCAGGAACATTTCAAACAGGTCTCTCTTCTGTAAAAGAGCGATGACGAATATAAGGATACATATGCCGATAGCAATGAAACCCAGTATCTTTCCAAGCTCATCGAGCCTCTTTTGAAGGGGAGTCATCTCTTCGATATCTTCATCAAGGATTTTAGCTATTTTACCTATTTCGGTTTCCATCGCCGTTCCGACTACTACGCCTTCACCTCTGCCGTATGTAACAAGTGTAGACATAAAAGCCATGTTTGTCTTGTCACCTATCGGTGTTTTAGGGTCTTCGTGAATATCCTTTGCATTCTTTTCCGATGGTACAGATTCACCTGTCAATGCTGATTCTTCAATCTGGAGGTTTGCACTTTCTATGAGCCTGATATCGGCAGGTATATATCTTCCGGCGTCAAGAATAATGATGTCACCGGGCACAATATCTTCAGAATTGATCTCCCTGATTTCACCTTCCCGTCTCACTAAAGCCTTGGGAGTTGTCATCTTCTGTAAAGCTTCTATGGCTTTTTCAGCTTTATACTCCTGAATGACCCCAATAACCGCATTTAAAACTACTACCAGCAGGATAATGATTGCGTCCACATATTCTCCTATAATAACTGTAATTACTGCGGCTCCCAGTAAAACATAAATAAGCATATCCTTAAGCTGAGAAAAAAATAGCGAGATCAGACCTTTCTTTTCCTTTCCTTTAAGTTTATTCTTGCCGTACTTCAGAAGCCTTGCATTTGCTTCTTCTGCAGACAATCCTGTAGTTTTTGTTACATTAAACTCTCTTAGTACTTCTTCATGAGATTTAGAAAACCACATATGCATCCCTTCCTTCAGTGAAAATGTTTAATATATGAAGTCAATTTCAGGCTCTTAACATACATTTACTCTCTTTAGCTTTCCTATTACCGATAAATCTTATTTGCATCCCACTGATATTTTTAGATTGTCAGACCTCCCAAATATAATCTATCAATGCAAAATATCAAAAATCCAAAAAGACCTTCAGTGGAATTTTATTTAGTATTATAAAATTCCGCTAAAGGTCTTTATTTCTATATTAGTCCTCAAAATTACCAAAGGCTTTTAAATTTCGGTGGTTTTGACCTTTGTGCCTGCTTCCAGTGCCTCATCAGGGGACAGGATGACTTCCTCCCCTTCATTCAAACCTTTAAGCACCTCTACCCGTTCATCGCTCTCGAGTCCCTTTTCGATTGCCCGGAGCTGTGCTGCACCTTGTTCTATAACAAATACATGGGCTTTGCCCTGGTAATCAAATACTGCCTTCTCAGCAATGAGAAGCGTACCTTTGCTGCTTTGTGTGATTATCTTTACTGTCAGATCGTATCCGGGCCTGAGCTCGTAAGCATCCCCATTCAAACCAATCTCTACCTTGACTCTTTTTTGCTCTATACCAAGATCAGACATAATACTTACAGCTTTAGGATGTATTTTCCTGACAGTCCCCTTCAAATCCTTTACTCCCAGATCTTCATCCTCGATTTTCACCGCTGATCCCACCTTGATTGCTGCTATATCCTCGATAAGCACATCGCTTTCGATGTATAAGCCTTTTGAACCGCCTATTTCAAAGAGTTTTGTTCCTGCCTGCATAATACTGCCCTTCTCCACCTCCGAGGTCAGTATCAGACCATCAATGGGAGATTTTATTATCATTTCTTCAGATTTTATCTTCAATTGTTCTATTCTGGCCTGAAGCTCAGAAAGCTGAGCCTCATATTGTTTTCTAACATTTACTGAAGCACCCTTTTCAGCAAGTGCCAGACTGCTTTTCGCTGACTCCAGGTTCGCTTCTTCAGCAGCAAATTTGGTTACTGAGCTTTTATATGTGTCCAGGCTTACTGCCCCGGCCTCATACAATACCCTGTTGTTATCCATTATTCTTTTTGCCTCTTCATATGAAGCTTCAGCAGAACGCACCTGTGAATTAAGTTTGCGCAGTTCCTCTTCATCTGTTGAATCCCTGACTTCATCGTATTTTGCTGAGGCTGCTTGTTTTTGCGCTTCCAATGCCTTTATCTGCAGCAGTAGATCGCTGTCATCAATTTTTGCAATTATCTCCCCCGCTTTTACTGTTTCACCTGCTTTTTTTGATACCTGCAAAATTTTGCCTGCTGCCACTGTATATACGGTTGTTTCCTCTTCAAGCATCAGGTTACCGGTTTCTTCAACATACTCCTCGATATCACCTCTTATTACCTTTGCTGATTCAACCGGCACTGCTGTGGCTCCCATTTTCGTTTTCAAAACGATTATGCTTACTGCTACCAGGATAATAATACCTATCCAGATTATTTTTTTCTTCATTTTCTATACCCCCTAAGATATGCGGCTCTTTAACGCATCTATAAAGTTCAGGTTGTAGACCTTCTTTAATGTGGCAAGCTGTGCAATTATCACGAAGAATATTGAGGCTAAAGCTGCCTGTATGAAGATCTTCGGTGATAACATGACAGGAAAGGTTATCATATCCGAGCTGAAGGATTCAACCATACCGTTTATCATCCCTGTACCCAGAGGAATTCCAACCAAAATAGCAATTCCTGCCATCACAAAGTTTTCCTTGGTGATCATACTATAGACATCCTTCTTGTCGAAGCCCATGATACGCAAAGATGCAAATTCAGTAGTTCGTTCAGATATACCTATTATAGTTGCATTATATATCAAGGCGAATCCAAGGATTCCTCCAAACAGCATATAAAACATTATCATTATATTCATAGTGTCCAAATACTCCACAAAGGCTTGCTTCATATCTCCTGCAGAGCGCACTGCAGAAATATTTTTAACATCCTTCAGCTTCTCCTTGAGATCATCTTCAGATGCTACAGAGACTCCGGTAAGCATTTGACTTTCCAGAAGCAGCTTCTCCATAATTTCAATATTCATATAGGCATTAGCCCCCAGGTATTGCTTAAATATGTCGGCTACCTGAAGTGTTATATCATCCCTGCCGGGAAGAAAGCTTTTGACAGTTATTGTATCGCCTTTTTCTACTTTAAGCGCCTTTGAAATAGCCTCAGTAATAAAAATCCCCTTTTCCGGCAGTTTAATATCATTATCGTTTCTATCCTTGAAAACATAGAAAGCTGTTTCCTGCGGTACTCCAGTGATACTGACAGTCTTTTTCCTCCATCCGTTAACAAGCTCAAAGGGATAATCCAGCCTCGGCTCTATTTTTTTTGCATCAATCAAGTGGTTCAGATCAACAATTACTTTTTCATTCTGGGGCTTTGCGAATTCAATCGTATAATCCATCTTCTGGTATTCCCCGTATTGAAGCTCAAACATCGATACAAACGCATCTGTCATGAACAGCGGAACGGTGTTTATCGCATAAGCCAGGGCAAGACCTATAACCAGGAAGGCAAATCTTCTTTTATTTCTCATTATATTGCGGATAACCATTTTCCAGCTGAAAGTCACATGCTTCCAAAGGAAAGTTATTCTTTCAATCAGTATCCGTCTTCCCGCTTTCGGTGCTTCAGGCCTCATGGAATCAGCAGGCATGATCCGGATTACCCCTCTGGCTCCGAAAAGCCCTGACCCGATGCAGAATATACTTGTAAGGAAAATACCGTTTATAATATAGTCATATTGTATCTCTATTCCGGCAAGTGGAATATTAAAGTAAAATACGTAGAGCTGACTCATAGGGTTGGCTAAAAGCAAGCCTCCTATGATACCGGTTATAGAACCGGTCAAACCGATAGCCAGAGCATATTTAGCGTAGTGGGAAAGCACTTTTATGTTACTGTACCCCAAAGCCTTCAAAACGCCTATTGCCATTCTGTCATTATTGACGATCCTGGAAAGCATAATAGAAATTATTATTGCTGCAACCAGCAGGAACATGACGGGAAGGACTGAAGACATCATTTCCATTCCTTCTATCTTTTGGGTTAAAACGTTGTTGCTTAACTGGTCCTCAAGCTTTGTGATCTTTTTTACGCCATACTTATCCAGCTTCTTTTCTACAAGATCTATTATATCGTCAATATTCTCCTGATCATCTATTGTGATCAGGACTTCATTATAGCTTCCCCTGTACCCAAAGACAGATTGTGCAAAAGCTTCAGTGACATAAGCTACTCCGAATTTGTCCAGCGCAGGCAACAGAGATTGTTCGTTTTCCATGAGGTATGTAAATTCCGAGCTGGATGCAACTCCCGAAACCTTCATGTTATGCAATCTGCCATTTATACGCGGTGTAATGATATCCGACCCTTTGATGTTCCTTGCTTCTGCAAACTGCTTCAGCAAAATCACATCGTTGTCATCATTCAATTCAGTACTGCTGTTTTCTGCCTTATAAAGCTTGTATATACTTCCGCCATTATCAGGAATCGACATTATACGGATATTTACCCTTTCATCCTCATCCTCGACCTGAAGCGGCACGTCAAAGCTTACACGTCCCTGGACATCATTAATACCCTTTATGGATTTCAAATCCTCAAGTGCTCCCTGTGGAATCCTCATCAGCTCAACCACAAGGTCGCTTATATTGGTTGTATTGTAATAGTGGTCAACCGCATTTTTAACATTTATAATTGTCACATTTAACATTACATATATGCATAAGGCAACAGCTACTATTACAGTAATCGAAACGAACTGGCCCTTTGAATGCCTGACCATGCGCAGTAGTCTGCGATCCAGCTTTTTCATCACCATTCAATCCTTTCAGGAGGAATAGGATTCTCATTCTCTTTGATTTCCACTATCCGGCCGCTTCTCATTTTAATGACTCTGTCTGCCATATCTCCGATTGCCATGTTATGTGTGATTATAATAACAGTTTTTTTGAATTCGCGATTGATTTTATGCAGCAAAGACAATATCAGCAGACCGGTTTTATAGTCCAGCGCTCCGGTCGGTTCATCGCAGAGCAGTAACAGAGGATTCTTCGCTACAGCCCTGGCAATTGCCACACGCTGTTGCTCTCCGCCGCTCATCTGTGAAGGGAAGTGGTCCTTTCTCTCACCAAGCCCCACTTCTTCCATGACCTTGTTTATATCCAACGCATCCTTGCACATCTCCGTGGCAAGCTCTACATTTTCCTTTGCCGTAAGGTTCGCCATAAGATTATAGAACTGGAATACGAAGCCGACCTTATCCCTTCTATAGGCAGTCAGCTTTCTGTCATTGTATTTGTTTATTTCCTCTTCCCCCACAATCACTTTTCCTTCGGAAGGCAAATCCATGCCGCCTAGAATATTCAGAAGGGTACTCTTTCCCGAACCGCTGGGGCCAAGAATAACTATGAACTCTCCGTCATATATGTCAAAGCTGGCCCCTTGAAGTGCATTGACGCTTACCTCTCCCATCTTGTAATCTTTGCTGACATTCTCAACCTTCATGAGTATACTTTCCTGCATCCTCTATCCCCTCCTTTATGCCTGTGCTTTTATGATCCCTAACATCGCCCAGCATTCCGTACTTCATAAAATCAAAAAGCTTCTTTATGAACTCAGACATCTTTGTTTCTTCATCAAAATAATCTACATTCATAAATACTTGCGGAAGACCTAACAGGAGCTGACAAACAAAATCCACATCCAGTGGTCGTATTTCCCCCTTTTTAATGCCGTCCTCCAGTATGCATCTCCACATATTCTCAGCCATCGCAATTTTTATATCTTTTATCTGCTCCATCAGGCTGGGATGCTCAAAAATATCCCTGGTCAGTATTGGGGGGAATTGTACAGCCAGCTGGTGCAAATAAGTATAAAAGGCTTCAACCTTTTCTATTGCATGGTAGTTCTTATTGATTATCTCCATAATAATCTTGTAATGATATTCCGCTTGGTTTTTCATGACCTCTATAAACAGATTTTCCTTGGAATGAAAGTGCTTGTACAAGGTCATCTTGCTTACACCGGCCTCAAAAGCTATCTGATCCACAGACACTCTGCTATAGCCATATTTTAAAAACAGATCCTCAGCCTTTTTAATAAGGCGGTTATGCTTTATTTTACTTTGTCCAGTCATTCATAACATCACTCCTTAATTGTCGGACAACTATACTTGTGTACTTAAATAGTACACTTTTATTATAATATGTATAGAATATTATTACAATTAAGAAAGCCACCCTTATCAGGTGGCTTTTGAACTTTATACTTCAATATCCATTAAATTCTTCTTATAATCACTGTATAGCTCTTTTAATTCCTTCATCTTGGCAGCCATTTCCCGCTGAAGCACGGATAACAGCTCATAATCCTTCACCTTTGCAGTTTCTCTTATTTTAGTGAAGAGCGATACTGAGTTGTAGTCGTCTTTCATAAGGTAGTGTCTGAGACTGTCAACCTTAGCCCAATTCGATATGTCCAGGTCATGAGAGTTCTGTATGTTATGAATCGCTTTACACCTTCGTACCGTATCCATATTCTCCGGCAATAGCCTGTTTATTATCTCAGTTACCCATCTGTTTGTTACTGCCGTGCCGAAGCTTTTGATCAGCTTGTTGTCAAGGACCTCACCTTTCATCAGCACATCCAGCTTCTCATGATATTTGTCCAGATTTGAAATATTCTCGTATACAGTTGCCGGATGCACTCCGAATATCCGGTTCCTTTCCTCAGGAGAATAGTGCTCGAATACATCCTCCTCACTTCTGTATGCTCTTCCCTTTTCAAGGTAAAAGCCTTCTGCTTCAGGCAGCTTGGAAATCTCCGCCTCTAGCTCCGCCTTTGTCTTTCCTGACTCGCATACAACTGTGATACCATCAAGCATTGCCTGATAGAAAGCGGTAAGTGCAAGATAAGTATTTGTCATTGGGTTAGGTGATCTGACTTCAAAGCGTGTGGCCAGAGGGTTTTCCATATCCCTGACCAATCCTACGAGTATCGTCCTGTTTCTGGAAGGAGTTTTGACATTATGGCCCAGAGAACAAACTACGCAGACAGGAGCTTCAAATCCAGGCTTCAGTCTGTTAAATGAATCGTTGGTAAAGGATATGAAGGGGTTTATTACTTCATAGTTCTTCAATAATCCCATCAAAGCTCCGTATCCTATAACACTAAGGAAGTCCTTGTTCATATCCTCAGGAGTAAAGAGGTTCAGTATTTTACCGTTTCTTAATCTTGCCGCCACTCCCACATGGGTATGCTCTCCGTTGCCGGCAACACCTTCAATAGGCTTTGCATGGAAGGTAACATCAAGCCCGTTTTTTCTGAATACTTCCTTTACAATATATCTGACCCATTTTTCATTATCTGCAGCCTGCAGTGCGCTATCGAATTTCCAGTCTATCTCCATCTGCTCCATAATATGTGTGAGATTGCCCGTCTCATCAAGCTTGGCTTTAATACCGCCAACTTCCTTATGACCCATTTCCGGTTTGAGATTGTATTTATCCATTAAAAGCAGTGATTGCTCCAGAGAGGTCCTCACCACTCCCTTTGTACGCTTCCAATATGACTCCTGAAGCTCCTGGGAGGCTGAAAGCGCCTCTACATCAGCTTTATCATTAGGCGTCATCACCCAGAATTCAAGCTCTGTGGCTGATGTGAGCACTATTTCTTCAATGTCATCGCATTTAACTCCGTATTCACTGCATACAGAGGGGTATTTTTTCATAAGCTCCAGTACCGAAGCCTTAAAACGGTCGATTGCACGGATCAAAACTGAACGGGAATCCACATACTTGTTATTATGCATCAGGAAGGATGGTATCCTTAGAGTACCTACAGGTCTGCCTGTCTCATAATCAGTATTTTCATAATTATAGTCAACGAACCATAAACAATTTGTATCCGCAACCAAATCCAATTTTCCGTCATTCAGAGTAGCTATCCCAGGTAGAACAACACTGGAGCCGTCAGTCTGCACAGAACCGTTAAGGAATTCTTCAATATCTTCAAAGAAAGCCTTTATGGGAATCCTCTCATCTGTACTGTTGCCGGTAAGGTCAGCACCTGCCAGGGACACAAAGCGTATCTCAGGATGATTCTTCAAGAGGCTTATCATCTCTTCTTTTTGATACTGCTTTGGATCTATAACATATATAAGGTCATTTTTAATAAGGTCGGAAAGATTCGTCATATCATTCACCTCTTAATGCATATTCTGCATATTTATAATATTTTTAGATTATACCATTATGACTGTTTAATGTAAACAAAACAGGGAAGCAGCATTCATAAAACTTTCTAATCATATTATTAATGCTGTTTATATACCACTACAAAGTTACGCATCCCCTATTAACAAGGTTCTGCAGTGCATAAATCAATCCAATCTTCACATGGTCGAAGGTTACCCCCCCCTGTAAATAAGCTATATATGGGGGTCTCAAAGGTGCATCGGCGCTCAATTCTATAGATGCTCCCTGTACAAAGCCTCCGGCAGCCATAATTACCTGGTCATTGTAGCCGGGCATATCCCATGGTTCCGGGTTGACAAAGGAGTCAACCGGCGATCCTTTCTGTATTCCCTGGCAGAAAGCTATCAGAGCATCCCTGTTGCCGAATTTTATCGCCTGTATTATATCACTTCTGCGTGAATTGTATTCCGGATTGACTTCAAAACCAAGCTTGCTGAAAAGCCTGGAGCAGAATACAGCTCCCTTCACTGCTTCAGATACTATATGAGGAGCAAGGAACAAGCCCTGGAAGAAAAGTCTGTTCATACCCAGGGTAGCACCGCATTCCTTCCCTATACCCGGTGCAATAAGCCTGCTGGCAGCCATTTCAACCAGGTGTGCTCTTCCACACACATAACCTCCTGTAGGAGCTATACTTCCTCCCGGATTTTTGATCAGAGAACCTGCTATTATATCTGCGCCCACCTCTGTAGGCTCCTTGAAATCAAGAAACTCTCCATAGCAGTTGTCTACCATGCATACTATATTGGGATTGATTATTTTGATGAATTTTATGGTATACTCAATGTCTTCAAGAGTCAGTGAAGGTCTCCATGAATACCCAAGGGACCTCTGTATCAGGATCATCTTTGTCCTGTCATTGATTTTCTTTGTAATTTCGTTATAATTTATCTTGCCTGAATCGGTAAGATTGATCTGGCTGTATTTTACGCCAAGATCTCTAAGGCAGCCGGGAGGGCAGTTCTCTATACCTATGATATTCTCAAGAGTATCATAGGGCTTACCCGTAACCGACAGCAGCTCATCACCCGGTCTTAAGACACCGAAGAGGCAAAGGGACAACGCATGGGTCCCAGAGGCGAT